>Ga0228619_1000002_pt1 | contig 383589 bp, 359 predicted proteins | sample 22DmetaG_FD_190065 | JGI IMG/M metagenome (GOLD analysis project Ga0228619, IMG submission 190065) | Seawater microbial communities from Monterey Bay, California, United States - 22D | ecosystem: Environmental > Aquatic > Marine > Coastal | place: USA: California | collected 2016-10-12 | reverse complement strand
TAGACCAGTCCATACCCATGGTCCACCTGTTAGTACGCCAAACATGGCCGCAATAATCAGTAGTGGTGCCATGAAATAACGCACGTTAATTAATAGCTTTTTCATTTTTAGTCTCCAACAAGGTATAAATTCGTACTGCATTTTTATTATTTTGATAGTTCTAGTCAGCCTCAACTGAGAGGGACTGTTTCGATCTATTTGAGTAAGATTATAGCACCGAGAAATTGTAACGCCAGCCTGTAGACAAGGGGAATAGAGGTTTATTACAAGCAATGTCCAGCCGCTAATGAACTAGAACTAGATAGCCTGTGTTGTATTAACGGTGATTAGTACTCAAAGCGCACAAACAATGTGCATTAATTTTCTACAGCGGGCCAGAACGCTAGAGATAATGAATTAATACAGTAGCGTTTATAGGTAGGTGCTGGCCCATCATCAAAGACATGCCCCAGATGGGAACCACACGCATCGCAACAGACCTCGGTCCGGGACATTCCGTGGCTTTGATCTGTAATGTAGCGAATGGCATTGGAATCGATCGATTGGAAAAAACTTGGCCAGCCACTGCCTGAATCAAACTTACTTTCGGATTGAAACAACCGAGCGTCACAACAGACGCAGTGGTAGTGGCCGGACGATTTATTATCCAATAGCGCACCGCTAAAAGGAGGCTCAGTACCCTTTTGCCAACAAACGGCATATTGCTCGGGGTCTAGCTTTTCCTTCCAGCGCTTTGGATCACTCATCGCCCTATTCTAGATTATTCTGCAGCAGTTTCTGCTTCAGCTTCTTCGCCAACCGCTTTCATACTTAAGCGAATTCGGCCTTGCTTATCAACTTCAAGCACCTTGACAGTCACCATCTCTCCTTCAGAGAGCACATCCGTAACATTCTCTACTCGCTCATTGGAAATCTGTGAGATATGAACCAAGCCATCACGGCCTGGTAGGATAGTAACAAACGCGCCAAAGTCCATGATTTTGGCTACCTTACCTTCGTAAATTGTACCCACTTCAACATCGGCCGTGATCTGCTCGATACGTTTTTGCGCCTCTTCACCGGCCTTACGGTCTACTGATGCAATCTTAATGTTACCTTCATCGTCGATATCGATGCTGGCACCGGTTTCTTCCGTAATCGCACGGATGACAGCGCCACCCTTACCAATGACATCACGAATCTTGTCGGGGTGAATCTTGATAGCGATTAGACGTGGTGCGTATTGAGACATTTCACTTGGGCCAGTAATCACTTCACCCATTTTTTCTAAAATATGTAACCGACCATGCTGCGCCTGTTCAAGAGCAACTTGCATAATTTCTTCAGTGATACCGTCAATTTTAATATCCATTTGCAAAGCGGTAATACCATCTTTAGTACCAGCCACTTTGAAATCCATATCACCCAAGTGATCTTCATCACCCAGGATGTCAGACAGCACTGCAAATTTGTCATCTTCTTTAATAAGACCCATCGCAATACCTGCAACTGGTGCCTTAATTGGCACACCTGCGTCCATTAACGCTAGGCTGGTACCACAAACAGAAGCCATAGAACTTGAACCATTAGATTCTGTGATCTCAGATACGACACGAATGACATATGGAAACTCGTCGCCTGTCGGCATGATTGCTTGCACACCCCGCTTGGCAAGTTTGCCATGACCAATTTCACGACGCCCCGGAGAGCCGGTACGGCCTGCTTCACCCACTGAATATGGAGGAAAGTTGTAATGCAACATGAAGGTTTCTTTACGTTCACCGTCGATTGCATCAATGATTTGCGCATCACGGCCAGTACCCAGCGTTGTTGCCACAATGGCTTGCGTCTCACCGCGTGTAAACAATGAAGAGCCGTGCACACGAGGTAAAACATTGGTACGAATAAAGATAGGACGCACTGTCTTAGTATCACGACCATCAATACGCGGCTCACCTTGTAAGATCTTGCCACGCACTAACGATTTTTCTAAACGACTGAATTCAGCCGATACGTCGGCCTCAGTCGGACCTTCTTCAGTCACTAAAGCTTCAACTGTCTGGCTGCGCACTGCTGCTATCGCTTCTTGGCGAGCTAGCTTTTCTGATGTCTGATAGGCGCTAGCAAGCCCTGTAAGACAAGCATCACTAACTTTAGTCGCTAATGCTTGATCGCGCTCTTCTGCTACCCAATCCCACGTAGGTTTAGCCACTTCGGCTGCTAATTCAGAGATTGCTGAGATTGCTGACTGCATATTTTGGTGACCAAACATAACGGCACCTAGCATGACATCTTCTGATAACACGTTAGCTTCTGACTCAACCATTAGCACGGCGTTACTTGTGCCAGCAACCACTAGCTCAAGATCAGACGTCTCTAACTCAGTTTTACTTGGGTTAAGAATGTAGTTGCCATCGCTGTAACCCACTTTCGCTGCACCGACAGGACCTGCAAACGGGATACCTGAGATAGCAAGCGCTGCAGAAGCACCAATCAACGCTGGGATATCAGCATCAACTTCCGGATTTAACGAAACGACTGTGGCAATAATTTGCACTTCGTTTTTAAAGCCCTTTGGAAACAATGGGCGAATTGGGCGATCGATCAATCGACAGATCAAAGTCTCTTTTTCTGAAGGACGACCTTCACGTTTAAAAAAGCCACCTGGAATTTTACCAGCGGCATATGTCTTTTCCTGATAATTAACAGTCAGCGGGAAGAAACCACGCGATGCATCTGCTTTCTTCACACCAACAGCAGTAACCAATACAACGGTATCGTCCATATTGACTAAAACGGCACCGTCAGCTTGACGGGCAACTTCGCCGGTTTCGATGGTGACTTGACGAGAACCAAACTGGAACGATTTTTTTATACTATTCACTACGCATTACCTATCAGTTGAATAAATTGAAATTATTTTTCTTCGCCCACACTACGCCCTCGCAGTGTATCGCGCATACGGAAACATCAAATGGAAATAAACAACGCACCGTAGGTTGCGTTGGTCGCATTGTTAGCGACGTAGACCTAAAGAGGAAATCAACTGCTGGTAGCGCTGTTGATCTTTTCGCTTCACGTAATCGAGCAGTTTACGACGCTTGTTGACTAAGCGCAGTAAGCCATGACGCGAGTGGTGGTCATGCTTGTGAGACGTAAAGTGCTCACTGAGGTATGCAATACGTGCAGACAGCAAAGCCACCTGTACTTCTGGTGATCCTGTGTCATCTTTTGCTTGCTGGTATTCACCAATAATGCCTGACTTGTCTTCTGCTGTTAGCGCCATGTTCCGTATTCTTTACAGTGTTTTATTCGAGAGGTCGCGATTCTACCACGTGATTGGTAGGACTCAATACTTATATTTGCATCAAATGGCCAGAAAAGTTCTGGAATTTCACCGATCCAGCCTCATTCACGTGGCCCAAACCGCGAAAAATCCCATTGCTATTATAAATAGCCACAAATGGGCTGCCTGCAGTACCGGACAAGCTCAATAGCTTTCCTGCTTCTAATAATTGCAATAAACCTTCTTTGACAACAATTCTAGGGTATTCAGCAAACGCCATCTCTAATGGCTGCAAGAGCCGTGCAATGTCGACCCCAGGCTTTTGTTGCCGCTGCTCCAGTTCATCAATCGTCATACTCTTATCAAAACCACCCACACGCGTGCGACGCAGGATATCAATATGTGCACCACAACCTAAAACCTCACCAATATCCTCAACCAAGGTGCGGATATATGTCCCTTTCGAGCAATCAACCACCATATCAAAGGTGTTAGCGGCTTGATCTTGAGTCAATTCTTTAATTGCATAGATATTGACCATTCGAGCCTGCCGTTCAACCTCTACTCCTTCTCGCGCTAATTTATAAAGCGGCTGTCCGTCGTGTTTCAATGCCGAAAACATCGGTGGAATTTGTTCAATCTCACCAATGAATTGAGCAACAACGGCCTCTAACTGCTGATACTGCTCGGCGGTCACCTTAGATTCAGCAACCACCTCACCTTCAGCATCGCCGGTCGTGGTCTTTTGTCCGAGTTTAGCGCGCACATAATACGATTTTGAACTGCCAACAATATGCTCAGCAGCTTTTGTTGCTCGACCAAAACAGATGACAAGAACACCGGTCGCAAGTGGATCTAAGGTACCTGTATGGCCAGCCTTTTTAGCATTGAAAAGATATTTGACACGCTGTAGCGCTTGATTGGATGACATACCCAGCGGCTTATCCAATACGAATAAACCGTGAAGATCGCGTCCACGTTTTTTGCGATTAGCCAAGAATATGCTCGCTATTCTTCAGGTGCCTGATCGGGCTTTGATTCTTCAGACTCTTCAGCAGGTAATCTATTGTCAGACAATAAAGCATCTAGGCGCGATGAACGATCTAATGAATCATCATAGACAAAACTTAAATGAGGTACGATACGTAAGCGAAGCAAACGACCAAGCTCTTTACGTAGGAATGGCGTAGCTTTTTCCAAACCCTGTTGCAACTCAGCCAAATCAGGATTGCTGCTGTATGGCGTGTAGTAGACCTTAGCAGCGGATAAATCCTTACTAACCACAACCTCAGAGATAGCAAAATCACTCACTCTAGGATCACGTACTGCATTTCTGACTAATAGGGTTAGCTCGCGTCTTAATTGCTCGCTAACCCGCAAAGAGCGTGGATAGTCTTTCGGCATCTTAGTCGATAGTACGCGCAATCTCGGTGCGTTCGTACACCTCAATATTGTCGCCTGGACGAACGTCGTTGTAGTTTTTCACCGCGATACCACATTCGGTACCGGCGCGAACCTCATTAACATCATCTTTGTGACGGCGTAACGACTCCAACTCACCCTCATAGATAACCACGTTATCGCGCAAGACACGAATCGGATTACCTCGTTTGATTAGACCTTCAACCACCTGACAACCAGCAACGGCACCTAGTGCTGAGGACTTAAAGACATCTTTCACTGCCGCAACACCGACAATCTCTTCGCGTAATTCAGGTGATAACAAACCACTCATGGCGCTCTTAACATCATCAATCGCTTCGTAGATGACGCTGTAATAACGAAGATCAACGCCAGTCGCATCAAGCGCCTTGCGCGCACTGCCATCGGCGCGAACATTAAAGCCCATCACAATCGCACTAGAAGCTGCTGCCAAATTGATATCTGATTCTGTGATACCACCAACTGCGGCACTAACAATCGTTACCTTGACCTCAGCAGTAGACAGATTAACCAATGATTCACGCAATGCCTCAGCACTACCCTGAACATCAGCCTTAACTAAAATATTGACGCTTTCCATCTTACTTTCTTCTATCTGAGTAAAGATGTTTTCTAACTTAGCGGCTTGTTGTGCGGCTAATTTAATTTCACGCGTTTTACTACGACGACTTTCAGCAATCTCACGCGCCTTACGCTCACTCTCTGCGACAATGGCGTCTTCACCAGACTGCACCGTACCCGATAAACCGAGAACGACTACTGGTAATGATGGTCCAGCACTGTCAATTTGATTACCTTGCTCATCAAAGATGGCACGGACACGACCATACTCTTCGCCAGCCAGTAATAAATCACCACGGGCTAAGCGTCCCTCTTGAACCAGGACAGTACACACCGGACCGCGGCCACGATCCAATGTTGATTCGATAATAGTACCGGTTGCCGGACCTTCTGGTACCGCTTTCAATTCCAGCACTTCTGCCTGCAGGCTAATTGCATCTAGCAATTGCTCTACGCCCTGACCAGTCTTAGCCGATACATTGATAAACATGGTATCGCCACCCCACTCTTCAGGGACGACCTCTAAACCAGAAAGATCAGTTCGCACTCGATCAGGATCAACGCCTTCTTTGTCAATCTTATTGACTGCAATCACTAGCGGCACACCGGCTGCTTTCGCATGATCAACTGCTTCTTTGGTTTGTGGCATAACACCGTCATCGGCAGAAACCACCAACACCACAATGTCAGTGACCTGTGCGCCACGTGCACGCATGGCAGTAAATGCAGCGTGTCCTGGTGTATCTAAAAAAGTGATTACACCGTTATCTGTTTCAACATGGTAAGCACCAACGTGCTGCGTGATACCACCCGCTTCACCATCAGCCACTTTTGCGCGACGGATGTAGTCAAGCAATGAAGTCTTACCATGGTCAACGTGACCCATAACTGTAACTACCGGTGGACGAGTAACTTTAGCCGCATCATCATATTCAGGCTTAATCACTTCAGCTTCAATATTGTCAGTCTGAACTGAAACCGCCACATGACCCATTTCTTCAACAACTAATATCGCTGTGTCTTGATCAATCACTTGATTGATAGTGGCCATAGCCCCCATCTTCATCATCACCTTAATGACTTCAGCCGCCTTAATCGCCATCTTCTGTGACAAGTCGGCAACTGAAATACTCTCTGGTATTTCCACTTCGTGAATTACGGGCTCAGTAGGTCTTTCGAAAGCATGTTTACCAGACGACTCAACTGTTGCGCGTCCTCTATTACGGCCGCCTGCTGGCTTACGTCTGCCACGCTTATCGCTAGAGACATGTAGCTCTGCTCGTTTGCCATCACGTTTACGTGCTGGCTTCTTATCTTTAGTCGCGGTCGCCGCAGGTTTCTTTTCTACTGTTGGCGCTGGCGCAGCGGCGGCTTGCGCCACTGCAAGTGCTTTCTCCGCCTTAGCTTGAGCGGCCTTCTCTGCAGCTTCTTTTACGGCTTCTTCTTCTAAACGTAATTTCTCAGCAGCAGCACGCGCCTCATCATCACGCTTCTTTTGTTCAGCTTCTTCCGCCAGACGAGCAGCCTCCAGGGCTTCATCCTCTTCACGTTTCTTCTGTTCTTGCTCTTCAACCAAATCACTACGTTTAACGTAAGTTTTCTTACGTCGCACTTCGACATTAACCGTACTGGTTGCACTAGCCCGTCCTTGACCACCGGATACTTTAAGCTGTGATGTGCTCTTACGTCGTAGTGTGATTTTTTTATTATCACCTTCCGCGTTGCCAAGCTTCGTGCTTCGGGAGTCTCGCAAATGCTCTAGCAATTGAAGTTTTTCATTATCCGAGATCACTTGATCTGCAGCTGAAAACTTCAAGCCAGCTTCATTAAGCTGCTCAAGTAATTTATCGACCGGGGTACCGACGACTTTTGCGAGTTGTTCTACTGTAACTTCTGCCATGCGCTTATCTAAAAAGTGTTAAGAGGTCGGTTCGTTATTCTTCTGCGAACCATGGTGCACGGGCTTGCATAATGAATGCCCCTGCTTTTTCTTCATCAAGACCTTCAATGTCTGCAATGTCGTCTACTGCCTGTTCGGCAAGATCTTCCATTGTCACTACACCTTTAGCCGCTAGCTCATAAGCCAAGTCTCGACTCATTCCTTCCATTGCAAGCAAATCTTCAGCTGGCTCCACCATCTCTGCACTATCGTCAGAGATCGCCATTGTCAGCAAGGCATCACGTGCCCGGCCACGGAGCTCATCAACCATTTGCTCATCAAACTCTTCAACTTCAAGTAGTTCTTTTGGTGGCACATAAGCAATCTCATCCACCGATGTAAAGCCTTCTTGAACTAGTATGACTGCGACTTCTTCGTCCACATCCAGCTTCGCCATGAATAACTCTTGGCTTTGGCGCATCTCGCCTTCATTCTTTTCTTCGGCCTGAACTTCAGTCATAACGTTCAGATCCCACTTTGTTAATTCGCTCGCCAATTTTACGTTTTGACCACCGCGTCCAATCGCTTGCGATAACTTGTCTTCCTCTACCGCGATATCCATGCTGTTAGTTTCTTCATCGACAACAATGGACATCACCATCGCTGGCGACATCGAATTAATAACAAACTGCGCTGGATTCTCATCCCATAAAATAATGTCGATACGCTCACCAGCCAACTCATTAGAGACCGACTGCACACGTGAGCCACGCATACCAACACAAGCACCGACAGGATCTAGTCGGGGGTCAAGAGACCGTACAGCGATCTTGGCACGCAGACCTGGATCACGTGCAGCACCGAGTACTTCAATTAAATTTTGACCAACTTCTGGCACTTCAAGCTTAAATAATTCAATCAAAAACTCAGGTGCAGTTCGAGTCAGAAAGAGTTGTGGACCTCTAGGCTCAGAACGCACTTCTTTCAGGTAAGCACGAATGCGATCACCTGGACGAACCGATTCGCGTGGGACTAAATCTTCACGTGGAATAAAACCTTCTGCATTAGAGCCAAGATCGATGAAAACACCACCGTGCTCTGAACGCTTAACAACACCCATCATCAATTCGCCCACACGATCAATATAAGCATCAACAATTTGTGCACGCTCAGCTTCACGTACTTTTTGAACGATTACCTGTTTCGCAGTATGCGCAGCAATACGACCAAAGGCGACAGAATCAATCGACTCTTCGATGTATTCACCGACTTCGATTTCGCCGTGATCACGTATCGCATAGCTGTGAAGAATTTTACGTTCGGTTGAGTCAAATTCTGGATCTTCATCATCCACAACCAACCAGCGACGGTAAGTATCGTACTCACCAGATTCGCGATCAATCGCAACCCGAACGTCGATATCTTCCGAATATCGTTTACGTGTTGCAGTAGCTAGCGCTGCTTCAATCGCTTCGAAGATAATCTCTTTGTCGACACCCTTCTCATTCGAGACGGTATCGGCAACCATTAAGATTTCCTTGTTCATACTTGATCCTATTTCCAACTTACATCTTCCCGTCGTAGACCAGATTTGCTCGTTTAACGGCGTTCACGGGGAAGCTGAATTCTTCTCCGTCTACCGCGATAACTACTTCATCACCATCAACACGTACTAACGTGCCTAAAAAATTCTTTCGATTATTGACCGCCCAGGTCAATCTAACTTTCACTTCCTTGCCGATATAGAGTTGGAAGTGCTGCAGCTTCATCAACGGTCTTTCGATTCCTGGCGACGATACCTCTAGGGTATAGGCAACAGTAATCGGATCTTCAACATCTAACACACCAGCCACTTGATGACTGACCGCAGAACAATCATCGACTTGGATACCGTCATCGTGATCAATGAAAATCTTTAAGTGCGCATGCTTTGGCGAGCTGCGGTAATCAACACCCCAAAGACGAAAGCCTAGCCCTTCAATTGCTGGCAATAATAATGACTCAAGTCCTTCCGGGTCTGCACTCAATCTTTTGGCTCCACAAATAAAAAATGGGCATAAAGCCCATTTAAACCGTTATGTCAGCGCTGAAATTTAACTTCGGCCAACAAAAAAGCCCCAATTGGGGCTTCACGTAAACTCTGAGCGTATCCACCACCCAGTCGCTGAGTATATTTTAGCTAAGACCGCGCGGCAACCAGAAATGTACGAAAATAGACCGTAATGACGACTAAATTCGCTGTTTTTAACTATTCTAACCCTTAAACCGCGAATCTTTAGCTTAACACCAGCAAAATTAAATAGGCAGCGCAGACAGTCAGCACCACTGCTGAGCAGGTACCTCAATTGGGACGAGATACCCGCAAAGCACGGTCCACTTACGAGTTTTACTTAATGTCAAAACGATCCGCATTCATAACCTTGCTCCAAGCCTTCACAAAATCATTAACAAACTTCGGTTGAGCATCATCACAGGCATAAACTTCTGAAAGTGCACGTAACTGGGAATTAGAAGCAAATACCAAGTCAACTCGGGTAGCACTCCACTTTTCTTCACCCGTCACACGATCGTACGCTTTAAACTCCTCAGCCGATTCAGATACAGGCTTCCACTCAACACCCATATCGGTGATATTAACAAAGAAGTCGTTGCTCAAAGTGCCCGGTCTATCGGTAAGGACACCATGTTGTGAACCGCCAAAGTTAGCATTAAGCGCCCGCATGCCGCCGATCAAGACTGTCATTTCTGGCGCACTTAATGTTAATAATTGGGCGCGGTCAATCAACAGCTCCTCAGCTGATACGCTATACGCTTTGTTAGCATAATTGCGAAAGCCATCCGCGATCGGCTCTAACACCTGAAACGATTCTTCATCTGTTTGCGCTTCAGTTGCATCAGCACGTCCGGCAACAAATGGACAATCAACAGCAATGCCAGCATCCCTTGCAGCTTTCTCAATCGCGGCACAGCCTCCAAGCACAATCAAATCAGCTAATGACACCGCTTTATCAGAATGATCAGCATTAAATTGCGCTTGAATATCGAGATACACCGCTATCACTTTCTGTAGCTGATCGGGCTCATTCACACGCCATTCTTTTTGTGGCAACAAGCTAATACGGCCACCATTGGCACCACCACGATGGTCAGAGCCACGATAACTAGAAGCAGAAGACCAAGCCGTGTAGACCAATTCAGAAACCGTCAAATCAGAGCTCAAGATCATTGCTTTTAAATCTGCAATATCAGCCTCGTCGACAAGTACATGGGTAACTGCTGGCAATGGATCCTGCCAAATCAAATCTTCTACCGGGACATCCGCGCCGACATAACGTGATTTCGGCCCCATATCACGATGAGTCAGTTTAAACCAAGCGCGTCTAAAAGCCTCTGCAAATTCATCAGGATGGGTATGAAAATACTCTGAAATCTTGCGGTATTCTGGATCCTCTTTCATCGCCATGTCGGCGGTGGTCATCATTAACCCAACCCGTGTCGAAGAATCTGAGGCTTCAGGTGCCTTATCTTTTTCTGCCAGATTTATGGCTGCCCACTGATGGGCACCAGCAGGACTCTTGACGAGCTCCCAATCGTAGCCGAACAAGACATCAAAATAACCATTATCCCATTGCGTCGGATTAGCTGTCCAAGCGCCTTCAATACCACTCGTAATCGCATCGCTGCCCTTACCACTGCGGTGACTGCTAATCCAACCTAAACCAACCTGTTCCATCGCTGCTGCTTCCGGTTCTGGCCCGACTAACGCTGCATCACCAGCACCATGCGCCTTACCAAAAGTATGTCCACCAGCCGTCAATGCTACCGTCTCATAGTCATTCATCGACATCCGAGCAAAGGTTTCACGAATATCTTGCGCTGACGCAAGCGGGTCAGGCCGACCATCAGGCCCTTCAGGGTTAACATAGATCAAGCCCATTTGGACAGCAGCCAATGGCGCTTCTAAGGCTTGATCATCGCTTTGCCGACTATTAGCCAGCCAATCGCTCTCTTTGCCCCAATACACATCTTCCTCTGGCTGCCAAATATCCTCGCGACCACCGGCATAACCAAATGGCTTCAAGCCCATGGATTCAATTGCAACATTGCCCGCTAATACCAACAAATCTGCCCATGATAGTTTATTGCCATACTTCTGTTTTATGGGCCAAAGTAAACGTCGCGCTTTATCTAGGTTCCCGTTGTCTGGCCAGCTATTAACCGGTGCAAAGCGCTGATTGCCGGTGCCCGCACCCCCTCGACCATCAGCTGTACGATAGGTCCCTGCTGCGTGCCAAGCCATGCGCACCATGAATGGACCATAGTGACCATAATCAGCCGGCCACCAGTCTTGCGAGCTTGTTAAAACTTCTTCAATGTCCTTTTTCACTAGCGCTAGGTCGAGCTTTTCAAACTCTTTTGCGTAGTCAAAGTCGACCGGCATGGGATTAGCTTGCTCACTATTTTGATGCAAGATAGTTAGATTTAATTGCTCTGGCCACCAGTCCTGATTTTTCTTTCCAACACCACCTTGACGCGTGTTTCCACCGTGCATGAAAGGGCATTGCTCTGAGGTATTACTCTGTTCATTATCCAATTTCTTTCTCCAAGTTAGCTTAACAATCTATTAGATCCTTCAATCTCTGCCTTAACGCTCTCAATCAACATTAATTAATAAACATAACCAATGCAAAGATTAAATAAATATTAGGCTATGCCCTATAATTAGTAAAATTGAATAAATATATATCTATGTTCTAAAATACCGAACATAAAACACACCCTTGGAGCCCCTATGATTACCCTCAAACAACTGAGCTATGCCCTGGCCGCAGAACAGACATTGCACTTCAAAAAAGCCGCTGAAAGCTGCCATATTAGCCAATCCGCGCTCAGCACCGCCTTGATTGAACTCGAAAAGCAGCTAGGCATTCAGATTTTTGAAAGAAACAATAAAAAAGTACTGGTAACCCCCCTGGGCAAAGAAGTGTTACAGCGCTCACGTGACATTTTGTTACAGATAAAAGAACTGGAGCAACTCGCAACCTCACACCAAGAGGTTCTCAGCTACCCCATTACCATTGGCGTGATCCCAACAATTGCCCCCTTCTTGCTACCAAGAATATTTCCACTATTAGAACAGCACTATCCACAGGCGCAATTAAGCCTTGTCGAAGAGCAATCAACGGTTTTGGTAGAAATGGTTAAGAAAGGTGAAATTGATACCGCCATTCTTGCCTTACCATTTCCCTGCGAGGGACTGTTAAAACTCGAATTTTGGCAAGAAGACTTTTATTGGATCGCTTTAAAAGACGATAAACCAACCCAACAAGTGGTTACCAGTGAAGAAATTAGACAAAGTAAATTAATGTTGCTCAAAGACGGTCATTGTTTGAAAGATCATATTCTAGAGGCTTGCAAGATGCCGCTGGAAGCAGCAAACCATACACTGGGAGCCACCAGCTTAAACACTCTTGTTCAAATGGTATTAGGCAAGTTAGGCACAACACTGATTCCAAAAATGGCACTTGATCAGTTAATCGCGCAAAATCCTCTATTGAGTGCAATACATATTGATGAGCCAGGGCCACACCGCCGTATTGCTTTTATCATGAGACCTAATTATACAAGACTAGCCAGCATTGAGGCCTTAATCGACATCTGTAAAGCAGCGTTACAGGAATCCAACGAATAGACAGGATGAGGCCACAATATAGCGCCTGAATAAATCTTCAGAGAACTGCCTTAACTGGAAAAGAGGTTGTTATAAAGCGATCACGAACTGATCAGACTAAAAGCGCTTGGTTAACTTAGCAATTGACTTGTGCTAACCGTTAGGCACATCCCTAAGACCATAGGGAAGTGTTGGTAGCGGGGGTAGGATTTGAACCTACGACCTTCGGGTTATGAGCCCGACGAGCTGCCAGACTGCTCCACCCCGCATCGGCAAGAAAGGGAGTGTACGCAGGTCAGCTTTAGATTACAAGGAAGTTACAGTGCAATAACTGAGTGCACTGCATTTAAACAAATAACAGTCAAAAACCCTGACTAAGACAGAAAAACCCATGTCTCGAATTAGACTGCTATAGCAGTATAAGAGCGTAAACTAGGCCCTTACTAAACCTGCCAAGACAGAGCCTAAGTCATGCTTCAAACAAAGATCATGTAGCTACAAAAATCTTTAAAGATGACTCGAGAGGATTTTCAAACAACTCACTCGCAGCCGACACTAGGTGCGGTGAAGATAAGGATGGTGCCGATGGCCGGAGTCGAACCGGCACAGCTTTCGCCACTGCCCCCTCAAGACAGCGTGTCTACCAATTCCACCACATCGGCTATTCTTTACGACCTAGGTGTCAGGTCTTATTCTGCTTAATCTGCAGCGGGTGTTTCTTGTTGATTGAGGCGGTCAATCTCAGAACGAACAATATCAACAATCTCGTCTTGTGATTTACCCTCCATATTGAGCACACTGACTCCATCACCGACCTGAACACCTGTGCCATCAGCATTCGGTGCAACCATTTCCACCACCGGCTGAACTTCAACGACACTGCTGTCATCAGCCTGATTACTCGCGATATAGGCCAACAGAATACTGTTAACAAAAAATAGGGCTGCCAGTATTGCGGTCGAACGCGTTAGAAAAGAGCCCGCTCCGCTTGCACCAAATACAGTAGAGGAGGCACCAGCACCAAAAGCCGCACCCATGCCAGAGCCTTTACCTTGCTGCATAAGCACGAGAGCGATCAAGGCAGCGGCGATAAAGACATCAATAGTCACTAGAATGTTATAAATCATAAGGTTTAAGCCTTTTAGGGTTCAGTATTTCAAACTGCCGCGATAATTTGATTAAAGGAATCGGCTTGCAAACCAGCACCACCAATCAAACCACCATCGATATCAGTTTGAGCAAATAACTCCGCAGCATTATCCGGATTTACGCTGCCACCGTATAAAACACGTACTGTGTCGGCCAACTGCGCCCGACTCTTAGTCAATTCTGCACGAATGAAGGCGTGCATCGCTTGCGCTTGTTCTGGACTGGCAGTCTCACCCGTACCAATTGCCCAAACCGGCTCATAAGCAACCACCAAGTCACTAAGATCAACCCAGCGGCCCAGCGCTAGCAAGGCACCTAATTGACGCATAACGGTCGATTCGGCTTTACCTTCTTTACGCTGCTGCAGAGATTCACCAATACACACGATAGGTGTTAATCCGGCGCGTAGAGCAGTCACCATTTTAGTACCAATAGAAATATCACTATCGGCATGATATCGGCGCTGTTCAGAATGCCCTAAAATGACATAACGACAACCAACATCCCGCAGCATATCTGCGCTCACTTCACCTGTGAAAGCACCCTCTTTTTCCAGACTCATAGTCTGACCACCCGTAAAGAGGTTACGGGCTTGGATTTTTTGTCCAACGAGATCTAGATAAGGATAAGGTGGGCAAATAACAATATCGCTATCAGCAAACGCACTAGCTTGCGCATCAATTGCTGGCAGCAATGCATCCACCATGCTGCGACTGGCATGTAATTTCCAGTTTGCTGCTATTATCGAACGTCGCATCTGATCACTATCCAAAAACAATTAAGAAGCCGGCAAGCTTACCTAGCGCATATTTGAAAATCAAACCCTAAACGGCTTAGTTTATGCCGATTCAAACTGTTATTTGGAGCAACAAATTGTCGCTACCTGTGTCGCCAGTTGCTCAGCAGCACTCTGCACCAGACCTAAATCGAGACCTTCAACCATCACCCGTATCAATGGCTCGGTGCCTGAGGCACGCAGCAAAACACGGCCCTGTCCTGCTAACGCTTGCTCAGCAGCCTTAACCGCCGTTTCAATCTCAACACAAGCGGTCAAGTCAAAGGCTGACTCCAGAGGCACATTAATCAGTACCTGTGGGTACTTTTGCATGGCAGAAACAGCTTCTGCAAGCCCTTGCTTGCGGTTAACTAAAATTTCCAATACTTGTAATGCAGCAATAATCGCGTCACCGGTTGTAGTCTGATCAAGACAAATAATATGCCCCGAAGATTCGCCACCTAGCAGACAACCATGCTGTTGCATTAGCTCTAAAACATGACGATCACCAACAGCCGCACGATGCAGTTTTATATCTCGTTCAGCAAGTGCATGCTGCAAACCGAGATTACTCATAACCGTACCGACAACCGCTTCAGTTGTTTGCCCTTTTTCTTGTGCGCAGGTCGCTAACAAAAATAAAAGTTGATCACCATCCACTAAAGCACCGTTGGCATCGACCATAATCAATCGATCACCGTCGCCATCGATCGCAATCCCCAAGTCTGCTGACTCTGCTTGTACTGCTGCTTGTATACCAGCTGGGCTGGTAGCGCCACATCCCGCATTAATATTAATGCCATTCGGACTAGATGCGATCTCAATCACCTCCGCTCCCAGCTCACGAAATACATCCGGTGCAATGTGATAAGTCGCACCATGGGCACAATCGACAACCATCTTCAGACCATGTAAACGTACATCAGGAGCAATGCTAGCTTTACAAAATTCTGAATAACGGCCAGCAGCATCCTCAATCCGTTTCACTTTACCGAGCTGGTCGGCAGCGACGGTCTGCATTGGCCCACTTAATAGCGCCTCGATCTCTAGCTCAACCTGATCTGAAAGCTTGCTGCCGTCGGCAGAAAATATCTTCAAGCCATTATCATAATAAGGATTATGAGACGCACTGATAACAATGCCTGCCGATGCCCTTAAGGTACGTGTAAGGTAAGCAATAGCAGGCGTTGGCATCGGCCCTAATAGACGACAATTAACGCCGGCCGCAGTCAGCCCGGCCTCGACCAAGGATTCCAACATATAGCCAGAGATTCGCGTGTCTTTACCTATCAAAATCAGATTACTTGCGTCGTTACACAAAACATGACCCGTCGCCCAAGCCAGTTTAAGCACAAATTCAGGCGTCATCACCCCTTCGCCGACACGCCCTCGAATCCCATCAGTCCCAAAATATTTTTTAACCATAGCAGTCGAGCATAAAACATCTCTGGCGTGGTTGTAAGCCTCTGTAGCGCTACTCCAGTGAAAGCGATCCTTGCCGCTGAAAAGTCCGTACACATAAAACCGTCGCACAAAAAAAACGGCCCACACAGTGGACCGCTTTTTAATTCCAGATACTACCTAGAACGTTTAGTGCATGCTTGCTGGGCCACCAATAGGGCCTGCTTTGCTATCGGTATCGACAGCAGCATTACCACCCTGTGACGGCTCATCGTCTTCCCAGTTTGCTGGAGGCCGTGCTTTCTTACCGGCCATCAGATCATCAATTTGACCGAGATCAATGGTCTCGTATTTGATCAGAGCTTCCGCCATGTTATGAAGAATTTGCATGTTGTCAGTCAACAACTTCTCTGCACGCTGATAGTTTAAATCGATAATCTTACGCACTTCCTCATCAATTGAACGTGAGGTCTCATCAGAGACTGCTTTACCTTTAGAAGTTGAACGCCCCAAGAACGGCTCGCCCTCTTCCTCACTGTAAACCAGTGGACCCATCTTTTCAGAGAGACCCCATTTGGTCACCATGTTCTTAGCGATTTCAGTCGCACGTTCGATATCATTCGAAGCACCGGTAGTTACCGCTTCGCTACCAAAGATCAATTCTTCAGCTAAACGACCACCGAATAAACTCGAAATCTGGCATTCTAATCGTTGCTTACTGTGACTGTATCGGTCTTCAGCTGGCAAAAACATCGTTACACCAAGAGCACGGCCACGAGGAATGATCGTTACCTTATAAACCGGATCATGTTCAGGCACGAGACGACCAACAATAGCGTGACCGGCTTCATGGTAAGCAGTTAACTTCTTCTCAGATTCACTCATCACCATCGACTTGCGCTCGGAACCCATGATGATCTTATCTTTGGCACGCTCGAGGTCATCCATATCAACTGTTCGCTTACTGGCACGAGCGGCAAATAAGGCTGCCTCATTAACCAGATTAGCCAAATCGGCACCAGAGAAACCCGGCGTACCGCGTGCAATTAAATCTGCGCGGATATCACTACCCACTGGCACTTTGCGCATATGTGTTTTTAAGATTTGCTCTCGTCCACGCAAATCTGGCAATGGCACTGTCACTTGACGGTCAAAACGACCTGGACGTAACAATGCCGGATCCAACACATCAGGACGGTTGGTTGCCGCAATAACAATAACGCCTTCATTACCCTCAAAACCATCCATCTCAACCAAGAGTTGGTTAAGTGTTTGTTCACGCTCATCATTACCACCGCCAAGGCCTGCACCACGAGAACGACCCACTGCATCAATTTCATCAATAAAAATAATACAAGGTGCTGCCTTCTTCGCCTGCGCGAACATATCTCGCACACGGGAGGCACCGACACCGACGAACATTTCAACAAAGTCGGAACCAGAGATAGTGAAGAAAGGGACTTTAGCCTCGCCAGCAATCGCTTTCGCTAAGAGTGTTTTACCAGTACCCGGTGAACCATTCATCAGCACGCCACGTGGAATCTTGCCACCTAACTTTTGAAACTTACCTGGGTCACGCAAGAATTCAACCAGCTCGGTTACTTCTTCTTTCGCTTCTTCGACACCTGCAACATCGGCAAAGGTAACCTTGATTTGGTCTTCGCCCATCAGGCGTGCCTTGCTCTTACCGAACGACATTGCACCACGACCGCCGCCACCGCCGCCGCCTTGCATCTGGCGCATGAAGAAAATCCAAACAGCGATCAATAAAATCATCGGGAACCAGCTAATTAAAATATCGAGCAGCAAAGAACGCTGCTGCGCTGGGCCAGTCTTGATCTCTACATTGTACTTAAGCAAGTCATCCACCAAGTTATCATCCGATGGACTGAAGGTAGTGAAACTTTCATTCGATGTCGTAGTGCCGATGATGGTGCGATTATCAGACTCGATCATCACCTCACGAACACCGCCATCACGCACATCTTTAATAAATTGCGAATAAGAGATGGTCTCTGATTGACGCGTAGTGCTTGTGAAATTGTTAAACACAGACATCAGTACCACTACGATGACTGCCCACAAAATAAGATTTTTTACCATGTCATTCATTCGCTACTCCAAAGTAAGCGCGATCGGTTATATTTTGACTCTACTACACCCGGTACTGGCGGGCCACCGCGAACATCTCGCGACTTTCCTTACGTGAGGCTTGCGGCTTCACGCTGTTTACCTGACCAAAGCTAGTCTTTAACTCACTGATGTACTGTGAGTACCCTTCACCCTGAAAAAGTTTTACCGCAAATCCACCGCCAAGGCAGAGGTGGTTGCGCGCGAAATCAAGAGCCAGTTCGGCTAAATACATCGCCTTTGGCTGATCGACTACGCGGTTACCTGATATATTGGGGGCCATGTCCGATAATACAAGGTCTACTTTTGCACCATCGAGCATCTGTACAAGTTCTTGTAAAGGTTCATCCTCTGTGAAGTCACCTTGTATAAGCTTTGCCCCATCAATCTTCTCCATATCAAGTATGTCCAGACTAATTATAAGCTTTTTCTGCGAGCTTTGCTTGGACAGTACATATTGTGTCCAGGCCCCAGGCGCCGCCCCCAGATCAACAATGACCTGACTATTCGCCACAAGTTCATAGCGCCGATCTAACTCTTCCAGCTTATAAACGGCACGCGAACGCCAGCCATCGGCCTGTGCACGGGCCACAAAGGGATCATTAGATTGGCGTTTCAGCCAGCGTGAACTACTTTTGCTTTTAGTCAAAGAGACTACCCGTAGATAGCGGTTACTTTAGATATATCGGACTTCTAGGATTTCGAATTCTTTCTCACCACCGGGGGCGATCACTGTTGCGATATCGCCAACACTTTTGCCAATCAAGGCACGTGCAATAGGAGAAGTAATCGAGATCATGCGCGCTTTAATATCCGCTTCATCTTCGCCGACAATTTGATAGCAAATCTCTTCACCAGTTTCCTCATCGGCCAGATCGACGGTAGCACCAAAAACAATGCGGCCACCCGTGTCTAACTTAAGGACATCGATAATATCGGCATTGGAGAGCTTGCCTTCAATCTCTTGAATGCGCCCTTCGGTAAAACTCTGCTGCTCTCTAGCGGCATGGTATTCTGCATTTTCTTTCAAATCACCATGTTCACGCGCAGTTGAAATAGCCTCGATGATGCGCGGTCTATCCACTGTTTTCAGTTGCTGCAATTCATTACGCAATTTATCTGCGCCACGAACGGTCAAAGGAACTTTATTCATAATCAATAACTTCCAGTCATTACTAGTGCTTCACGACTTGATGCATTTCATGTAGACGATAGACCTGATGGTCTTGGCCGTGCGCAATCGCTTGCGTTAAGGCACTGGCACCGGCAATAGTCGTCGTGTAGCAAATTTTTTGTTGTAAGGCTTCACGCCGAATAGCATATGAATCTGCAATTGCTTGTTTGCCTTCAGTGGTATTAATAATCAAGGCAATTTGTTTATCAATAATCATATCAACCACATGAGGACGCCCTTGGCGAACCTTATTAACATGCTTACAAACAATTTTCTGACTATCAAGATAATCGGCAGTACCGGCTGTTGCAACAATCTCAAAGCCTAAGTCAACAAGACCTTTAGCAACCGCTGCTGCACCTTCTTTATCAGCATCTCGGACACTAATGAAGACCTTGCCATTCAGTGGTAACACAACCCCAGCCCCTAATTGCGCCTTAGCAAAAGCTTCACCAAAGTTTTCACCAACCCCCATCACTTCACCCGTCGATTTCATTTCTGGCCCGAGGATAGGGTCAACACCTAAAAACTTTATAAATGGAAACACTGCTTCTTTTACAGAATAAAATGATGGATTGTTATCCATTTGAATACCCTGCTGCTGCAAGGCAGTCCCTGCCATACACCGTGCAGCGACTTTAGCCAATGGCACACCGATTGCCTTCGATACAAATGGCACAGTACGAGAGGCGCGCGGATTGACTTCCAGCAGGTAAATCTCATCACCCTTGACGGCAAACTGAATGTTCATTAAACCGATCACATTTAAGCCATGAGCTAATTTTTTTGTTTGCTCGATTAGGCGCTGTTGCATCTCGTTCGAGAGCGTATGGGGTGGCAATGAACAGGCTGAATCACCAGAGTGAATACCTGCTTGTTCAATATGCTCCATGATGCCACCAACTAATACGTCTTCACCGTCACAGATCGCATCGACATCGACTTCGATCGCATCCGCAAGGAAACGGTCAATCAAGACTGGAGAATCATTCGAGACAGACACCGCAGTGTGCATATAGTGCTCTAAATCTTCATCATTAAAGACAACCTCCATCGCACGCCCACCGAGAACATAGGACGGTCTGACGACGACTGGGTAACCAATCTTATTCGCTAACGGCACCGCCTCTTCAACTTTACGCACAGTCGCATTAGGCGGTTGCAGTAAGCCGAGTTTTTCAACCAGTGCCTGGAAGCGCTCACGGTCTTCTGCTAAATCAATTGAATCTGGTGTTGTACCAATGATCGGGACACCAGCTGCTTCCAGTTGACGCGCCAATTTAAGCGGTGTCTGACCACCAAACTGCACAATCACGCCAGTCGGCTGTTCAATCTGACAAATCTCTAATACATCTTCTAAGGTTAGAGGTTCAAAATACAACCGATCTGAGGTGTCATAGTCGGTTGAAACAGTCTCTGGATTACAGTTCACCATAATCGTCTCATAACCGTCTTCACGCATTGCTAACGCCGCATGGACACAGCAATAATCAAATTCGATACCCTGACCGATGCGGTTTGGGCCACCGCCTAACACCATGATTTTTTTCTTATTCGAGACTTCAGCCTCGCACTCTTGCTCATAGCTAGAGTACAGATAAGCCGTGCTAGTAGAAAACTCAGCAGCACAGGTATCAACACGCTTATAAACAGGACGCACAGCCTGTTGCCAGCGGTATTCACGTACCGTGTGTTCAGCACAGTTTAATAATTGTGCTAATCGGCGATCAGAAAAGCCTTTTTGCTTTAATTTAAATAACTGCTCTGCACTTATAGCTTGCATCGCCGTGCTAGCAACCATCTGCTCTAACTCAATCAATTCTTCAATCTGTGACAAGAACCACTTATCGATAGCGGTCAGCGCATGAATCTTATCGATACTGTAGCCGGCTCGCAGGGCATCTGCGACGTACCAAATACGATCAGGTTGACGCAGTCGAATCTGCTCATCTAAGGTCTCACGCCAATCATTCTTGCTTTGGTCAATCAGTGGATTGAGGCCATCCATATCAGTCTCAAGCCCACGTAACGCTTTCTGCATCGATTCCTGGAAGGTTCTACCGATCGCCATCACCTCACCAACCGACTTCATCTGGGTACTGAGTTCAGGTGAAGCTTGCGGGAATTTTTCAAAAGCGAAACGAGGAATCTTAGTGACAACGTAATCAATGCTAGGCTCAAATGAGGCCGGTGTAGCACCACCTGTAATCTCATTCTCGAGCTCATCCAGGGTATAACCAACGGCCAGCTTGGCCGCGACCTTAGCAATTGGGAAACCGGTCGCCTTAGAAGCTAGCGCCGAAGAACGCGACACTCTTGGGTTCATTTCAATAATAACCAAACGACCGTCTACTGGATTAACCGCAAACTGCACATTCGAACCACCGGTATCAACACCGATTTTACGCAGAACTTCTAATGAAGCATTACGCATAATCTGATATTCCTTATCGGTCAACGTCTGAGCTGGCGCCACTGTAATTGAGTCACCAGTATGCACACCCATCGGATCGAAGTTCTCAATCGAACAAATAATAATGCAGTTATCGGCACGATCACGCACAACCTCCATCTCATATTCTTTCCAACCGAGTAGCGACTCTTCCAGTAGCACCTCTGTTGTTGGCGAGAGATCTAAGCCACGCGCTACGATTTCCTTGAATTCTTCAATGTTATAAGCAATACCACCGCCACTGCCACCGAGGGTAAAAGAGGGGCGAATAATCGACGGGAAGCCAATTGATGGCTGAATGGCTAGTGCTTCTTCCATGCTATGCGCAACCGAAGAACGAGCAGATTCGAGGCCAATCTCATCCATCGCCACCTTAAACTTAAGTCTATCTTCAGCCATGTCGATCGCTTCTTTTGAAGCGCCGATCAACTCAACATCAAACTGCTCTAAAACCCCTTGTGCATCTAAGTCTAATGCGCAATTGAGAGCAGTCTGACCGCCCATTGTTGGCAATAAAGCATCCGGCTTTTCACGCTCAATAATCTTAGCTACCGTCTGCCACTCCACAGGCTCAATGTAAATCACATCCGCTGTTTGTGGATCAGTCATGATCGTTGCTGGGTTCGAGTTCACTAAGATCACGCGATAGCCTTCATCACGCAAAGACTTACACGCTTGTACTCCGGAATAATCGAACTCACAGGCCTGACCAATAATGATAGGGCCAGCACCGAGGATTAATACCGATTTAATATCATTACGTTTAGGCATAACTAGTCTTTACTGTTGCTGCGCGATGACATCGCTTGAATAAAAGGAAGAAATAGATCACGCACATCATGTGGCCCAGGACTGGCTTCTGGATGACCCTGGAAACTATAGGCTGGAGCCTCAAGATGACGAATACCCTGCAAGCTACCATCAAATAAAGAGCGATGAGTCGCTACTAAACAATCAGGCAGACTATCTTCATCAACAGCAAAACCATGATTCTGACTACTGATCATAACCTGTCCCGTCTCAATATCTTTCACTGGGTGATTAGCGCCATGATGGCCAAATTTCATTTTTACAGTTTTTGCACCAGCCGCTAAAGCAAAAAGTTGATGTCCGAGACAAATACCAAAACTTGGCACTTTCTTCTCAATCAATTGAGCAATCAGCGCAATAGCATAATCACAAGGCTCAGGATCTCCCGGGCCGTTAGACAAAAACACGCCATCCGGCGCCATGGCTTCGATCTCGGCATAGCTGGTTTTAGCCGGCACCACCTGCAGCTCACAACCCAAGTCAACCAAGAGACGTAAAATGTTGTGCTTAACACCAAAGTCTAGCGCAACCACTTTGAATTTTTTTTCTGGCACCGGGCTCGCCGCTTGCAGCGACCAGCTCGCTTGATCCCAAACGTAACTGCTTTCGGTAGTGACTTCCTGCGCCAAATCCATGCCTTTTAATCCAGCAAAACCCTTGGCTCGTTTCAACACCGCATCAAGGTCGGCATCACCGCTCGCAATCACCCCGTTTAAAGCACCCTTCTCACGCAATCTACGCGTCAGGCTGCGGCTATCAATGTCAGCAATAGCAACAATATGGTTAGCCTTAAGATAATCTTCTAAAGACTGCTCGGCACGCCAATTGGAATGCAGCCGCGGTAGATCTCGAATAACCAAGCCAGCCGCATGCACTTGCGTCGATTCGCAATCTTCTGCGGTCACACCGACGTTACCAATGTGAGGATAGGTCAAGGTTACGATCTGCTTGCGATAAGATGGATCGGTAAGGATTTCTTGATAGCCAGTGATGGAGGTATTGAAAACGACCTCACCCTCAGTGCTGCCGTGTGATCCGACTGAGGTGCCTGTATAGACTGTACCGTCCTCAAGGACCAAATAAGCGGGTGTTGTCAAACTCGTACTCCTGAATCTATTGCCTACTCTACGGGAAGAACATGCCGTCGCTACTGAATAAAATAGCAACGTTTAATTTGAGCGGAGATTGTACTGGAAGTCAGCATACGCCGATAGAGCTGACTCGCAATTCAGACCGATTATTTAATCGAAATCCGGCAGCAAGTTCTGTTAATGAAATAAAGTTGGCGGATTTTCGAACAGCTGACTAGCTGAGGGCCAAGACATCCTGCATATCATAGACACCTGGCTTTTGCGTTTGCAGCCAGACAGCAGCTCGCATTGCACCATTAGCGAAGGTCAGACGGCTACTTGCCCGATGCACGATTTCAACACGCTCACCGATGCCAGCAAACATAACCGTATGTTCACCAACAATATCGCCGGCACGAATAGTTTGAAAACCAATACTGCCTTTTTCGCGCTGACCAATGTCACCTTCACGGGTATAAACGGCAGCACTGTCTAAATCAATTTCCAAGGCATCCGCAATCACTTCACCCATACGTAACGCAGTACCGGAAGGTGCATCCACTTTATGCCGGTGATGTGCCTCTACCACTTCAATGTCGTATTCATGACCTAAAGTGCTCGCTGCCGTTCGCAGAAGATTCAGACAGAGATTAACGCCAACACTCATATTGGGCGCGAAAACAATAGGAATAGTTTGACCTGCCGCGTAGATCGCTTGTTTTTGTTCGGTTGAAAAACCAGTGGTACCGATGATCATCGGGGTATTGGTCGCAAGACAGTAGGCCAAGCCATCGAGCGCACCAGCCGGTAACGAAAAATCGATCCAGGCCATAGCATCTGTGCTAACAGCGGAATGATCGCTGCTGGGTAGTGCGCTGACCGCCACTGCATTGACTCCTATCCCCGCCATTTCACCCGCATCGCGGCCAACACTCTCAGAGCCAGCCCGCACATATGCCGCTTGCAACTGGGTTTGCTGATGTTGCGCACAGGCTTGAATCAAGGCTAAGCCCATGCGGCCACTGGCACCATTAACGGCTATCTTTATCGACATATTGTAAACCTAAGCTTCTTCTATGAGTTAATGACGCGGTCATCAGCCAGTTATTTAGACCAGAACTTCAGATCGTCAAAGAATCCCTTCATACCATCAAGCCAGCCGGCAGATTTAGGATTATGCTTGCTACCCCCATTATCTAGCGAAGCCTGCAATTGTTCAAACAGCTGCTTTTGTTTCTTATCCAGATTAATCGGCGTTTCAACCATTAAGTGCACGTAGACATCACCTTGTGGGCCACCACGAACAGGTTTCACCCCCCTACCGCGCAAACGAAATTGTTTGCCTGTTTGCACTTCTGCCGGAATCTTCAACGCCAAACGTCCATCCAGAGTCGGGATTTCAATCTCTCCACCGAGGGCAGCAGTACTGAAACTAATCGGCACTTGACAGTGAAGATCGGCTGCATCGCGCTCAAAGATTGGATGCGCCAAAACATCGATCTGCACAAATAGGTCGCCAGCTGGTCCTTGATTCTCGCCTGGCTCACCCTCGCCCGATAAACGAATACGATCGCCCGTATCAACTCCAGCAGGCACTTTAACAGCCAGGGTGCGTTGCTTACGCACAACACCGGCACCACGACACTCAACACAGACATCCGTGATGACTTGACCACGTCCCTGACAGGTAGGACAGGTTTGCTGGATAGAGAAAAAGCCTTGTTGCATGCGTACCTGACCAGCGCCACCGCAGGTCCCACAGGTCTTCACATCACTGCCTGGCTTAGCACCGGAGCCAGCACAACTAGAGCAGCTTTGGTTTGAGGTAACATCAATAGTCTTATCTACACCAAAGACCGCCTCTTCTAGGCTGAGCTCTAGCTTATATTGCAGATCTGCACCACGATAGGCTCGATTCTGGCCTCCACGGCCACCACCGCCGAAGATATCGCCAAACATATCACCAAAAATATCACCAAAGTCACCTGAGCCACCCCCTGAGCCACCCCCTTGCTGCTCTAAGCCAGCGTGGCCGTACTGATCATAGATCGCACGTTTCTGACCATCGGAAAGCACATCATAAGCTTCTTTCGCTTCTTTAAACTGGATCTCAGCCTCGCTGGCCGCCTCACCCACATTACGATCAGGGTGATATTTCATCGCCAAACGACGATAAGATTTCTTCAGCGTAGCCTCATCGGCATTGCGATCGACAGATAAAACTTCGTAGTAATCTCTTTTAGCCATATCAGCGGGTAACTTTTCTAAAATAGTTAAAACCATCTAACATCCAAGTAAAACTTAGGACAGCAGATAGCACAAAGTCCACAGCCACAAAATGGCCATGGACTTCGTTAGTTATACCTAAATAAATCTTAGGATTTCTTTTCTTTCACTTCTTCAAACTCAGCATCTACCACATCATCCGCTGGATTCGCATCAGCGGCATCAGCAGCCTCTGCTTCAGCACCTGATTGTGCATACATCTGCTCTGCCATTTTACTGGAGGCTTCAGCCAAGGTTTGCGTCTTGCTCTCAATCGCTTCTTTATCGTCCTGCTCCATCACTGAACGCAGATCCGCTATTGCAGCTTCAATCGCTGTTTTCTCATCTGCTTCGACCTTATCACCTAATTCAGAAAGTGATTTTTCGGTCGCATGAATCATGCTATCTGCTTGGTTACGTGTAGTCACCAACTCTTGGAACTTACGATCTTCATCAGCATGTGCTTCAGCATCTTTCACCATATTATCAATTTCTTCATCAGATAAACCTGAAGAAGCTTTAATAACAATCGACTGCTCTTTATTTGTTGCCTTATCTTTCGCTGAAACATTCAAGATGCCATTAGCATCAATATCAAAGCTCACTTCAATCTGTGGAATACCACGCCCTGCTGGTGGAATATCTTGCAAATCAAAACGACCTAATGATTTGTTACCAGCTGCCTGCTCACGCTCACCTTGCAACACATGCACAGTAACGGCGGTTTGATTATTTTCAGCAGTAGAGAATATCTGCGACGCAGTTGTTGGGATCGTTGTATTTTTCTCGATCAACTTAGTCATGACACCACCCATGGTCTCAATACCTAGTGATAATGGCGTCACATCCAGTAGCAATACATCTTTCACATCACCACCAAGGACACCCGCTTGAATCGCTGCACCCATCGCAACCGCTTCATCAGGGTTAACGTCTTTACGTGGCTCTTTACCGAAAAATTCTTGTACCGCCTGCTGCACCATCGGCATACGAATCTGACCACCGACCAGAATAATATCGTCGATATCAGAAACTGAAAGACCGGCATCTTTCAGCGCTAGCTTACAAGGGGCGATAGTACGCTTGACCAACTCATCGACTAGCGATTCCAGTTTGGCGCGCGTAACCTTAATATTAAGATGCTTAGGCCCATTTTGATCAGCCGTGATGTACGGTAAATTGACTTCAGTTTGCTGTGAAGTAGAGAGCTCAATCTTAGCCTTCTCTGCCGCTTCTTTTAAGCGCTGTAATGCGAGTGGATCATTGTGTAGATCAAAACCTTGCTCACGCTTGAATTCATCGGCCAAATAATCAATTAGGCGCATATCGAAATCTTCACCACCTAAAAAGGTGTCACCGTTAGTAGACAACACTTCAAACTGGTGTTCGCCATCAATAGCTGCAATCTCAATAATGGATACGTCGAAAGTACCCCCACCTAAATCATACACAGCGACCTTACGATCACCACGCTTCTTATCCATACCGTAAGCCAGTGCTGCTGCCGTAGGCTCGTTAATGATGCGCTTCACTTCTAGACCAGCAATCTTGCCGGCATCTTTAGTCGCTTGTCGCTGTGAATCATTAAAGTATGCAGGAACAGTAATCACCGCTTCAGTGACTTCTTCGCCAAGGTACTCTTCAGCAGTCTTTTTCATCTTCATTAAGACACGGGCAGAGATCTCTGGTGGCGCCATTTTCTTGCCATCAGCCTCTAACCAAGCATCACCATTATCAGCTTTAATAATGCCATAAGGCACCAGCTTGATATCTTTTTGCACGGCGTCTTCTTCAAAGCGACGACCAATCAAACGTTTTACCGCATAAAAGGTTTGCTCCGGGTTGGTCACTGATTGGCGCTTAGCTGACTGCCCAACTAAAACCTCTTCGCCATCGGCAAATGCAATCACTGACGGTGTCGTGCGATCACCTTCGCTATTTTCAATTACCTTACTTGCACCGCCTTCCATAACCGCGACACATGAGTTGGTTGTGCCCAGGTCAATACCGATTATTCTTCCCATTTTCCGTCTCCAATAAAAATCTGCTGAATATTTATGTTCATTACTCTTTATATGTGGGCTAGTCGCAGCATATTCAAGTATCTATTTAAAAAAATTAAGTTCAACGCGTAAAACAGCGGTCAGCCAACTATTCTTTAGGTGCTTTAGCAACTACAACCATCGCCGGACGTAACAGACGATCATTTATCAGATAGCCTTTTTGCATCACTGCAATCACTGTATTCGGGGTATGCTCCGCAGTCTCCTGCATGGTCATTGCCTGATGGTGATTAGGGTCGAAAACCTCACCCATAGGATCAACATCATTGATATTAAATTTCGCCAGTGCCTGCGCTAGCATCTTCAAAGTAAGCTCACTACCCTCACGCAGCTTATCGACATCAGCATCGGTAGCATTAAGGCCGAGTTCCAAACTGTCTTTAACCGCCAACAACTCAGCAGCAAATTTTTCTAGTGCAAATTTATGCGCACTCTCTAAATCTTTCTCAGAACGACGACGCAGGTTTTCCATCTCAGCCTGTGCCCGCACATACAGCTGCCAGTTAGCCTCTGCCTTATCCCGCAGCTCAGCAAGCTCATCGACCACATTACCGGTCTCTTGATCCGCTTGATTAGCTTCAATCGAATCCTCTGATTGCGGCTCTGGCTGGTCTTCAGTTTGATTTGAATCTGTCATTAGCTACTCCAATAAAATGTTCTGTAACTTAGATGGGGGCGCCTACTCTGAATTCAAGGCTTCACTCAATAAACGTGCGGTCACATCGACAATCGGAATAACACGGTCGTACGCCATTCGTGTCGGACCAACCACCGCGAGCACGCCTTTTATATCCTCATTGATGGTATAGGGGGCAGAGATCACACTGCAATCATCTAGTACTTGGTAGCCAGCCTCGCTACCAATAAAAATCTGGATACCATTGGCACAAATACAGCGATCCAGCAGATGCAGGATGTCTTTTTTTTGGCTAAACGCATCAAATATACCCCGCAGTTTGGCAATATTTGATAATTCTTCAAATTCCATCAAGTTAGTCTGACCATCAATGATGTAATTCGAAGTCGCCTCTTGCTCAGAGGGGAAGATTTGTTCGCCAAAAGAAATCGCATTACGCATCAGGCTATCCATATCTTGGCGCAAACCATCCAATTGTTGTAATAAGACCTTACGCGCTTCACGCAGGTTACAGCCGGCCAAAATATCATTGAGACAATTAGCGGTCTGACGTAGCTCACTTTCACTATAATCACGATCGAGCTGGATAATACGGTTTTGCACTTCTTTTTGATCGACAACTAAAATCGCCAATACGCGCTGCTCAGAGAGCTTTAAAAACTCAATTTGACGGAAAGCCGACTGCCCAACCTGTGGCACTGTCACTAAACCAGCCATAGACGTCAGGGAAGACAACATCGATGAAGCGGTCTGCACCAGATTTTCTTTATTTAAGTCATGCTCCTGCAAACGATTTTTCAGGCCAGAAACTAAATTTGAGTTCAGAGGCTTAACCTCAACCAAAGTATCAACAAATAAACGATAGCCTTGTGCTGTCGGAATACGTCCCGCCGAGGTATGTGGAGACTGTATATAGCCCTTGGCTTCCAAGTCCGACATGATATTGCGCACCGTCGCTGGACTGATATCCAAATCAGCCATACGCGTCAAAGTACGCGACCCCACGGGTTGACCGTCGTCAATATAGTTTTGCACTAATACACGGAATAAATGCTGCGCGCGTGCATCTAATGGCTTAGACATAGATTCAACCTGTTAAATAAAGGCACATTACAATTGTGTTATCTGCATGCTTATTGCTAGAGTGCGAACATTACTATAACTTAAAATCAAGTTTACAGCCGTGGCCTTATATAGCCACTACTCACTTGCTTGAAAGCTCTTCGAGAGCGAATATTATGCATTTTAACTCTATAGGTATTATTGCCAAATCAAATGACGCACAAATCGTTGAGACTGTGCGCGCCCTACATGACTTCATACAAGACTATGGCGTCAAAGTGTGCTGCGATATCAAAGCAAGTGCTTGCATTGCTAAGGCCTCAGTAGAGACCATCGATTTAGACCAGATGGCGACTAAAATAGACCTCGCAATCGTCGTTGGGGGTGATGGCACACTCTTAAAAGTAGCGCACCATATGGTTGATCACGGCATTCCTATTGTCGGCATCAATCAGGGGCGTCTTGGCTTTTTAGCCGATATATCGCCACAACATTTGCAGCAAGATCTAGGCAAGATTTTAGCCGGCGAATACCTACAAGAAGATCGCTCTGTTTTAGTCGCCAGCATGATGCGCAATGAGCAACAGATGAGCTATGGCATCGCAGTCAACGATGTCGTCATCCACGCTCGCGATATCGTGCGCATGATCGAGATCGATACCAAAATCAATGATGCCACCCTAAACACCCTGCGTGCCGATGGCCTCATTGTAGCAACACCGACCGGCTCCACCGCTTATGCCTTATCTGGTGGTGGTCCAATCGTACACCCATCGGTAGCGGCCACCCTGCTAGTACCGATCTGCCCGCATACTTTGAGTTATCGACCCATCGCTATCGATGAACAAAGTCGTATCGAGATCACCTATGCCACGCATAATGAATTCACCGCCGTGCTTTCAGTTGATGGTCAGATCAACAGTAAGCTGCTGCCTGGTGATCGCATCATCATCGAGCATGCATCACAGCCTTTACACCTACTGCACCTGAATGATTACTCGTATTTCAACGTATTACGCCAAAAGTTAAACTGGAGCCAGTAAGTCCTCATGTTGAAGTCGCTGCATATCCGTAACTTCGCCATTATTCGCGATTTAGAACTCGACTTTCATACCGGTATGTCGGTCTTAACTGGTGAAACTGGCGCTGGAAAATCAATCATCATCGATGCCATTGGCTTAGTCTTAGGTGATCGCGCTGAGTTAACCGCCATTCGAGTAGCTGAAGACCGCGCTGAGATTTCCCTAATAATCGATCTAAGTCAGCTAGAAAGCAGTCGCCGTTGGCTAACCGAGCACGATTTTGACGCCGATGACGAATGCATCTTACGCCGCGTACTAAACCGCAGCGGTAGTTCGAAGGCCTACATCAATAATGCGCCAGTCCCTCTCAAAACCCTGAAAGAATTTGCCGAGTTAATCATCAATATCTATGGCCAGCACGCCCATCAAGGTCTAATGCAGAGTAGTAATCAGCGTCAGTTACTGGATCAGTTCGCCGAAAATGAAAAGCTCTGCGAAAGCGTTAGCAAGCAATATCACATCTGGTCAGAACGCCAACGCCATTACCAAAACCTCAGTCAAAACTCACAAGACATTAATGCCAAATTAGAACTATTAAGCTACCAATTACAAGAGCTGGAAAGCTTAAACCTGCAGCCGAATGAAAGTGAAGAATTAACGCAAAGGCATTTGATATTGGCCAATGCTGAGCAATTAAAGCAAGGCAGTAATCAGATCAGCCATCAGTTAAAAAACGAAGAAGGTAATGATCTCAGCTCAACCTTAGGCCATATCAGTAACGAACTAGACACCCTAGTTACTCATGACCCTTCGCTAAACACTGTTGCCAGCGCTTTAAACGAAGCCTTAATCCTAATTGAAGACAACGCCACCAGCCTGCGCCACTATGCAGAACGTGTTGAAGTCGATGAACAAGAATTACTGATGATCGAGGAGCGCCTGAACAACATCGAGCAGATCTCTCGTAAACATCGCATCAGTGCTGAAGAAATTCCCGCCTTCCAGGCCCAACTGCAAGCAGAATATGAACAACTTAATCTGCCAGAAAACGACATCGAAACTCTCGCCGCGATGCTTGCCGAAAGCGAACAAAAATATCGCGAGCTAGCGCAGAAACTCAGCCAAAAACGCATAAAGGTTGCCGCCAAATTAAGCAAACATATTAGCCAAGCACTAAGCAAATTAGGCATGTCTAAAGCCAAATTGGACATCAGCGTCAGCGGCGTAGATACCAACAAACCAAGCCAATTCGGCCTTGATAGCATTATTTTCAACGTTCAAACCAACCCGGGGCAAGGTATGGGTGCATTAGCTCAAGTCGCTTCTGGCGGCGAGCTCTCACGCATTAGCCTAGCGATTCAAATGATCGCTGCTGACAAACTTGATCTGCCCGTACTAATTTTTGATGAAGTCGACTCTGGCGTCGGCGGTGCTGTCGCTGAAATCGTCGGCCAAGAAATGCATAATATCAGTCATGGTAGACAGGTTTTTTCAGTCACCCATCTGGCACAGGTTGCGGCCAAGGCCGATCATCATTATCGTGTCAACAAGCTAACTGATGACAAAGACACCGCATCGGCTATTGATTATTTAGAACGGCAGCAGCGAATAACTGAATTAGCACGTATGCTAGGCGGTCTTAACCTGACAGAAAAAACCCTATCTCATGCTGAAGAGATGTTAGATTCCTAGTAACTAACACACATTTAGCAATCTAGAGCAACACAGTGTGCCTACAAGAACCGAGAAAAAATGATCATGTCGAAAATCTTCACCTATAGCCTTTTACTTTGCCTTACTCTGCTCAGTGGCTGTAACAGTGAGCTCCTCACCATTTACAAAATTGACGTACAGCAAGGCAATGCAGTTGAAGTTGAGAAAGTCGAGCAACTGACGATAGGCATGACCAAGGAACAAGTAAAGTTTCTGCTCGGCTCGCCTATGCTGACAGATATTTTTCATCCCGAAAGATGGGACTATGTTTATTTTTTAATTCCAGGATACGGTGAGCAAGAACGCCGTCATGTCAGCATCATTTTCAGCGGAGACAAGATCATCGAGATTGTAAAATCAGAGATGCCAACAAACCCTGACGAGAATCAGGCCACGCTTAAGACTCAGACCGAAGCAAAAAGCGATAGTTAAACAACCATTCAAAATAGCGCGCTAAACTCGTGTTAGTTTAGCGCGCTGGCGTCTAACCTCCATCGGATCAAGCACAAGAGGTCGATAGACCTCAATCCGGTCGCCAGCCTGCAAGGGCGTTTCAGCACTGACCTCCTGCGCATAAATACCGAGCCGATAATCAACCGCCTTCAGTGATGGAATTTTTTCAAGTAACTGCGACTGCTCAAGAGCATCCGCTACAGTCGCAGCCAACGCCAGATCCAAACTGACAATAAATTCCTCATCAGCATCCACATAAACCAGCTCTACCTTCACTCGGCACCACCATAAACAACAGCGGCACGTTCAACAAAGGCCATCACTAAACGCTCTGTAATCTGTTTAAACAAGCCTTCCAACGCAAACTTCAACATTCGATTAGACAATTCAAACTGTAGCTCCAGCGACACGCTAGAGCCAGTATCACCAATATCTTGAAAGCGCCAGCAACCCTGCAACCGCTTAAATGGACCGTCAACTAATTGCATCTCCACACGAGTAGCGGTAGTTAACGTATTCAACGTCGTAAAAGCGGTACGAATTGCGCCTTTTGAGAAATTCAAACTAGCTCTTTGCTGATCTTCAGCAAGCATCGTACTATCGCTAGAAACACACCAGGGAACAAACTCAGGATAATGCTCGACCTGATTCACTAAAGCATACATTTGAGCTGCACTATAAGGTACAAGAGCACTACGATTAAGACTTGGCATCGCTTATAAAACTCCAACCACTCGCAAGAAAATGAACACTATAGCTAACGGTGAAAAATAACGTAACAGAATTTTCCAACAGCGATAGAATGCAGCATTCTGTAACGCCATCTCATCACGTACATGCTCATCTCGCATAATCCAAGCAACAAAAATAGCCATCAAAAAACCACCCAAAGGCAACATTAAATTGGCCGTCAAAAAATCTAGACAGCCGAAAATCGTCTTACCTGCAAAGCGATAGTCTTGCCAAATATTAAAGGAAAACACCGTACCTAATCCGATCAGCCAAGTGAAACCGCCACAGAGCAGACAAGCAAATAGTCGTGTCATCCGAAATCGCTCGACCATATAAGCCACTGCAGGCTCTACAAGAGAGATCGAGGACGTCCATGCGGCAAACACTAAAAGCACAAAAAATAAAGTGCCAAAGAATAAACCACCTGGCATGTGACCAAAGGCGATAGGCAAAGTATTAAAGATCAAACCAGGGCCCTGCGCTGGCTCCAACTGATTGGCAAAAACGATTGGGAATATCGCCAGTCCAGCGCAGATGGCGATCATGGTATCGGTACCCGCCACTGCAACACTAGTCTTTGCAATCGATACATCCTTCGGCAGATAGGCGCCATAAACCATAATAGACCCCATACCTAAACTGAGTGTAAAGAAAGCTTGGCCCAAAGCATCTAACACAACTTCAGTGCTGATCTTACTAAAATCAGGCGTAAACAAAAATTGCATACCCGCCACGAAATGCCCTTGCGTCATGGCGTAAGCAATCAGCAATAAAATAATTATGACCAAGCTTGGCATCAAATAGCGCACCGCAAGCTCTAGACCCTTACTCACTCCACGCACCACAACCACCATGGTCATCAAAATAAAAATGCCATGCCAAATAATCAACCGACTGGGATTGGCTAGGAGGTCATCAAACAATTGTCCAATTTGCGGCTGCGAAGCACCAATAAACTCACCGCTAGCACTTTGCACGACATAAGATAACGACCAGCCTGCAATCACACTGTAATAAGAGAGAATCAAAAAACCAGTCAAGACACCGAGCCAACCCAATAAAACCCATCGGGCCGAAGCTTTAGCCTCTCGCGCTAAGGTCAGCATGGTATTGATTGGACTTTGCCGCCCTCTTTTGCCAAGCATCACCTCTGCCATCATCACCGGTAACCCCAATAAAAGGATGCAGAGAAGGTAGATTAATACAAAAGCTCCACCGCCATTTTCGCCTGCCATGTAGGGAAACTTCCAAATATTACCGAGACCCACTGCAGAACCAGAAGCCGCTAAAATAAAGGCTAGACGGGAGGACCATTGTCCATGACTAAACGAAGTAGTAGTGGTGGGCATCGCTATCTGTTGTATGATGGATGATCCAGGTGTCACCCCTAATTCGTGAAAACTAGGCGAAATCCCTGACTATTTGTTATTTATAAACCATCTATGAGCAAGAAAAAACCTCTGTCCGACGATAATACCATCGCCATCAATAAGAAGGCGCGCTTCGACTATTTCATTGAAGATAGTTTTGAGGCTGGTCTCGCCCTGGAAGGCTGGGAAGTGAAAAGTCTACGGGCAAAAAGCGTGCAAGTAAAAGAAAGCTACATCATCCTCAAAAATGGCGAAGCTTGGTTACAGGGTGCACATATTACGCCATTAAACACGGCTTCCACGCATATCACCCCTGATGCTACCCGCAAACGCAAACTACTGATGCACCGAAAAGAAATTGATCGCTTAGTTGGCGCCGTTGATCGCAAGGGTTACACCGTCGTACCACTCAAGCTGTATTGGAAAAAAGGCCGTGCCAAAGTGGAGATTGGTCTTGCCAAAGGTAAGCAGATGCATGACAAACGAGCAACACAAAAAGATCGTGACTGGCAGCGTGATAAATCACGCGTACTAAAGTCAGACGCCTAAGTTATTTATTATCCTGATCGGCAGCCTGCGCTAACGTCTGCCACAAACTAGTCTCGTCATTGCTATGCTTAGCAATGTAGCTCAAGAAATCTTGATGCGCCTGCAGCTCATCATCAGCGACCACGGTCACTGGCAAATCATGCTGTTGCCGCCCCGTATTATCTGCCTGCCCTGGTTTTGCCAGCGCTTCAGCTCCATTGGCAGTCAAACTCATACTCACTTGGCCACCGGTCATCGCCAAATAGACATCCGCTAGGATTTGCGCATCCAACAAGGCGCCATGCAACTCTCGTTGCGTGTTATCAATCATATAACGCTTACAAAGAGCATCCAGATTATTGCGTTGCCCAGGATGTAATTTACGGGCCATTTTAAGTGAGTCTGTGACCGCTGGGCAGACCTCACCTTCTAAACGTTTATAAGGTGCATCGATAAGTTTAAGCTCGGCCTCCAAAAATCCAATATCAAATGCAGCATTATGAATAATCAGCTCGCCACCGCGAATAAACTCAATAAAGTCTTCACTAACCTCGTTGAATTTCGGCTTATCTTGCAACGATTCAATACTAATGCCGTGAACCTCTTGCGCACCTTCATCAATTGCGCGCTCAGGATTCAGGTATTGATGGTAAACATTACCAGTGAGGCTACGATTAACAATCTCAACCGCACCGATCTCAATAATGCGATGGCCATCTGACACTTCTAATCCAGTTGTCTCAGTATCTAATACAATCTGACGCATTATGCATTCACCTCAAGCAATAAAATTAAAGTCATGCCCTAAAATTAAGCGCTTTGCATCTCGTCGATCGCTTCATTTGCAAGCCCATCAACACGCTCATTCTCAGCATGGCCGCTATGCCCTTTAACCCATAGCCATTCGATATCATGCACTTGCACCAAAGCATCAATCTGTAGCCAGAGATCTTTATTCTTTACTGGGGCCTTACTCGCAGTCTTCCAACCCCGTTTTTTCCAGTTAGGCATCCAACTCTTAACACCATCAAGAACATACTTTGAATCTGTCGTTAATCGCACCGCACAAGGCTGCTTCAAACTGTCTAGCGCAGAAATCACAGCCTGCATTTCCATACGATTATTGGTTGTCTCAGCTGCACTGCCCTTTAATTCTTTAGATTGACCATTGGCGCGCAATAAGGCGCCCCAACCACCGGGACCAGGATTGCCTCGGCAGGCACCATCAGTAAATATTTCAATACGATCAGCCATTCTTTCTCATGCCTATACTTGGTTTCGTAATTTTACCAGGAATCAAGTGCTCCGGACGTACCCAACGGCGACGCAGCGGTGTTAAACGCGCTATTCGCTTGTGTGCAACCATAACATAGACACCTCCGCTATAACGCAAACGCTGCTCGATAAAACGACCCAGCCACTGCATCGATAACAGCCGCTGCACACGCTGTATCGGAGGCAAATGAGCAGCATAACTGACTTTAATTTTATCCAGGCCTAGCAACGAACACCAATCTCGAATACGACCAACACTATAAAAACGCTGACTCCAGATGGAATCTCGTTTCCGCCACTTTTGTAGCAGATGCCAGAGGCCATAAAACGAAAACAAATTAAAACCAATAATAATAACGTAACCGTCTGGCACCAAACAACGCTCCACCTCACGCAATACTTGATGCGGATCATCCGCAATATCCAAACTATGCGGCAATACGATCAAATCAATACTATCGTTCTCAAACGGCAAGGCCTCGGCTTGCGCGATAACATCAGCGGGTTGCTCTGACTTCAGCACCAAGGTTTTTGCAATCATAGAATTCTTAAGTAAACCACCTTCAGCAACCACATCATCCAGCTCTAATGCGTAGTAACCAAAGATAGAAGCACATTGCTGCCAAACTATTTTTTCTATTGCACGCGCCGCATTAACACCGACCTGAGTCTGATAAAATTGTTTAATTTCTTCAGCGTGCTTTTGCATTAGATTAAGACTTCCATTGGCTTACTCAAGCAGTAACCTATGACCGTAAAAATGCGGCATTACAGACTAGGCACTGCAGCTAACAGCTTCTGCGTATAAGCATGTTGCGGTTGCGATAATATGTTCTCCGTCACACCATGCTCGACAATCTGTCCCTGATGCATCACGGCCACTTCATCAGCCAAATAGCTAACTACCGCCATATCATGAGTAATAAACAAATAACTCATCGCCAGCTCAGCTTGCAAATCGATTAACAGATTTAACACCTGAGCTTGCACCGACACATCAAGGGCACTGGTCGGTTCGTCACACACAATCAATTTAGGCTCCACTGCCAACGCCCTGGCAATGCTGATCCGTTGCCTTTGTCCCCCCGAAAATTCATGTGGATAGCGCAAAACAGAATCTGCTGGCAAACCAACCTGATCTAATAACTGTTTAATCCTGCGCTGACGATCCTGCGCCGTCTTCAGCACAGCTAAAGCAGTCATACCCTCCTCTAAGATGTCACCCACTAGCATTCTAGGATTCAATGAGGCATAAGGGTCTTGAAACACAATCTGTAAATCACTGCGTGTTCTGCGCAGACCTTCACGACCTAAACTTTGTAAATCACGCTGTTGAAACTGCACCGAGCCCTGATTAGTTTTTAACAGCTGTAAAATTGCCTTACCCACTGTCGTTTTACCACAGCCCGATTCACCCACTAAAGCCAGCGTCTTACCGGCATAGAGGTCAAATGAAACATCATCCACTGCTCGCACATAATCCAACGTCCGTCGAAAAACACCGCCTCGAATCGGAAAATGCACTTGAAGATGACGAACCGATAAAATAGGTGCCGCCGCTGGCTTCGTCTTTAGCTGATCTTGGATGAGGTCAGAAACCGATCCAGTAGCGTGTTCTAAGTCCCTTTGACGACGCTTCTCCACCGTTGGAATAGCGGCCAGCAAGGCTTGACTATAAGCGTGCTCCGGCGCTGCAAAAAATGTCTCACTCGTGGCTTGCTCGACTAATTCACCTCGATGCATCACCGCTATCCGATCAGCTGTTTGTTTAACTACAGCTAAATCATGGGTGATGAATAATAAACCCATATTAAATTGGCTTTGTAGCTCTTTCAGCAGATCTAACACCTGTGCTTGAATGGTTACATCTAAAGCGGTGGTAGGCTCATCAGCAATCAAAAGATCCGGCTGCGCTGCTAACGCAATAGCAATCATTACACGTTGCCGCATACCCCCTGACAGTTGATGCGGATACTCATCAATATTACGCTGTGGTGCAGGTAGGCCAACAGCTGCCAATAAATCAATACTCTGCTGCCGAGCCGCTAATCGCCCCATCTTTTGATGTCGGCGCACCGATTCAGAAATTTGATCACCTATGGTTAAAACAGGATTTAATGAATTCATTGGTTCTTGAAAAATCATCGCAATTTGCGAACCACGCACATCCCTCATTTCACGCTCACTAATTTGCATCAGATCACGCCCAGCCAGTTTAATCTCACCAGCGCTAACCCGTGCAGCCGGCGGTAATAACCTAGCAATGGACAGTGCTGTTATTGACTTACCTGAACCCGACTCGCCAACCAAAGCCAAGGTCTCACCACGCTCCACTTGGAATGAAATATCGCGCACCGCCAGACTGCTTTCAGTGCGACCACGGATTTCAGTACTGAGCCCATTCACTGTCAACAAAGACATGCTATTGATCTCCCCTGACAACACGAGGATCGAGTGCATCTCGCACCACATCAGCAAATAGATTGGCAAATAAAACCAAAGTAAACATAAAGACAAAAGCAGCGGACAGCGACCACCAAACAATTGGATCACGAGCCATTTCCAAACGCGCCTGATTAATCATATTGCCCCAGCTATTCATCGCTGGATCGACACCAATATTGATATAAGAAAGCACCGCTTCTGCTAACACCAAGCCACTGAAATCCAGCACCACGCTAATAATCACAATATGCATAAAATTCGGCATCACATGGCGTACCAAGATTTTAAATTTAGACACACCAAAGGCATCTGCAGCTTGAATATATTCCATCTCACGCAGCTTAAACGTTTCCGCACGCAGCAAACGACAGAGCCCGGTCCAGCTGGTAATACCTAAAATTAAACAAAGAAATAACAAGCGCAGATCAGCACGCTCTGTGAGGCTATCAAAATCATTAGCATGACCACTCATATAAACTTGCAGCAATAACACCGCAGCAGCAATCAACAACACATGAGGAATCGAATTTAATGTCGTGTAAACGTATTGAATAAGATCATCGACCCAACCTCTGAAAAAGCCAGCCAAAGCACCCAATAGGATCGCTAGAGGCAGGGTTATTAAGGTCGTCAGCACGCCAATCAAAATTCCGGTACGGACACTTTTAACGGCTTGATAAAAAACATCTTGCCCAACCTTATCGGTACCAAACAGATGATACTGCTGACCAAGCTGCATACTCACTACCGTCAGCACGAGTAATACTGCACTAGTAGTAGCGATTGCACGCAATGGATATTCTGTTTTAGCGGTCAGAATATTAGCAATAACCGTTGTTAAAGCCTGACTGCTTCGTTGGCTATAAAGCCACAGTATAAAGAGCCAAAGCAGTGCCCAATACAGCAAAGCAAGCGCGCTGGACTGCAAGCTGATAGTGATAACATCCGCCACTTTTTGCACTTTCGGCTCGACCAGATGTGCGCCCCCATACTCCAACCGTGGATAATCGCGCTGTAACTGCCCAGCCTCACTCTGCATCATCTCCTTGGCAAATGAATGTGTTGCCAAGGGTGCTGAGAAAGTTTTTTCGACCTGGCTGCGCATAGACGTCATCGCTACATCTAGCAAACTATGCACCTCACTCGAGTATTGATATTGGCTCTCAGTTGCCTGCGCCACTCGTGGATGAAAATGAAATGAATCAAGCAATGCAATAGCGTAGTAAAACAGCAATACCATCAGCGAAACCGAGCCCGTAGTGCTCTTTAACACCTGCGACCAGGGACGACTCAAATGCGGTCGCTTACGGACCATAAAGACAAAGGCAATTAAACCGATAGTTAGCGCAAAAAACAGCAGGTCAGTAATCAAAAAAGTAGGTTGAATGGACATAGGCTTAACTGAGGCGAATACGTGGATCGACCAAGGTGTATGAGATATCTGTCAACACCAAGCCGATGATATAGAGCACCGAGCCTAAAAAAACCATAGCGCGCACAATCGCAAAATCCTGTCGATTAATCGCATCAATGGTGTAACTACCCAAGCCTGGAATACCGAAAAAGTTTTCAGTCAGCAGGCTGCCCATAAATAACAGCGGTAAGACAACAACTACGCCAGTAAGAATAGGTATCAATGCATTACGTAAGACATGTTTAAACAACACCACCTGTTCGGACAGCCCTTTCGAACGCGCGGTGCGTACATAGTCCTTATTAATCTCCTCAAGAAAGATCGTGCGATACCAGCGCGTATTAGAACCAATCCCGCCAACAATGCCGATCAACACCGGCAAGATCATAAATTTCAAGGCATGTAGCCCCGTATCAAAGCCTGAAATCGGTACGATCTTAAGTAATTTACCAATCAAAAACTGACCGCCAATAATATAAAACAGCGAAGAAATTGAGATCAAGGCAACGCAGATAATAACGGCCCAATAATCAATATAGGTACCCCGAAAAAAGGCAATCGTCAGCGCCAAAGTGATTGTCACCAACAAGCCAACCAGCAGCGTAGGAATAGCTAAAGCGAGACTAGGCCACATCCGTTGAGAAATATCATAGCCAATATCTCGACCACTATCAGAGCTACCAAAATCAAACACGAAAAGCTTAGCCGACTTCTGATAGAAGATAGTTTCGGTCACTGCATCAAGGCCAGATTGTTCACCGTTATATAGCAATGGCAGATGGTAACCACGCTCTCGTTTCCAATCATTAATCTGTTGTTCAGTGGTATGTTTTGAGCCAAGTTGCATCAAGGCCATATCATCGGGCGAATTAACCACAAAAAACAGCACAAAAGTAATCAGGTTAATACCGATAAGAATCGGAATGGCGTAAAGCAAACGGCGGATAATATAAGCGCTCATAAACCCCTCGCAAGTTCACGTTTACGATAACTAATGATAGCTGGCACAATACTCAATAACAGCAGTATAAAGAGTACATAGACAGGCCACAGTACGGCGTCATTCCATTCTTTGCGCATCTGCGCCCGTTTTGCGGCATCCACTCGACGATACTTAAACGTATTATTCGCCATTAAATTAGGCTTCACATTCTGATACCAAGCATGATTCAAAGAATACTGCTTTGGATAAAACGACCATACCCACGGCGCATCTGCTCGCACAATGTCATTCATCTGACGGATAATGCGTAAGCGCTCTGGACTATTTTCCATCGCCTTCATCTTATCAAACAGCCGATCATAGTCTGAATTTTGATAATTGCTGTAGTTCTGCCCTTTACTCAAAGCCATAGAGTTCGGCCCATAGAGCAAGAAAAAGAAATTTTCAGGATCTGGATAATCCGCATTCCAGCCCAACTGATAAATCTGGAATGTCCCCTTATCCAATTTATCCATGAATCGATTACCATCGGTCGTTCGAATCACTAATTGAATATCAAGCTTAGCAAACTGCTTCACCATCCAGTTCAACAACGCCTTACTATCAGCGCCACGGCTCACCGTATCAAAATACAAAATAAGAGGCTTACCGGTCTCTTGATCAATCCCATTGGCATAACCGGCCTCGCTTAAAATCTGCTTCGCCTGCTGAATACTTTTACGCTTCAGCGCGGCATTCTGCCATTCATAGACATAAGGATTAATCCCCGCTTGACCTTCTTCAAAACCAAAGATACCAGGCGGAATTGGCCCCTGCGCCGGTTCACCACGACCATTACGAAAAATCGAGATAAACTCATCATAATCGACCGCTATCGAGATCGCCCGTCGCAGCAAGCGGGCGCGCTGTGCGTCACCCCCAACCACCGGATCAAGCATATTAAATCCAAGGTAATAAAGACTAGTGGCAACCGCCGATGACAGCTCGATATCACGCTCAATCATTTCATCACTGAGGCCGAACTCACCACGCGAATTCAACTCAACCGACTGATCAAAGCTGTCAGAAGAAATACCCGAGGTATCGTAATAGCCCTGTAAAAATTTATTCCAATAAGGAATGCTCTCTTTCTCCAAGCTAAATTCAATACGCTCAACAAAAGGCAACGGTTTACCAGCATCTAATAATAAACCACGCTCAGCATCACCCGGCTCACCTTCAGTTGGATAAAGCTCACCATGGAAATTAGGATTTTTAGTCAGCACCATGCGTAAATTAGGATTATTTTCGGTCAACATATAAGGCCCGGTACCGACCGGATACCAATCAAACGAAATATTTCGTTCTGCCATACCCTGCTGCGCATAAAACCGATCAGCCTCCCATGGAATCGGCGCAAAAAAGGGCATACTCAACCAATAAATAAACTGCGGATAAACCCCCTCAACTCGAATCCGGTAGCGCTGCTGATCCAACACCTCAAGCCCTGACATCGCTATCTGACGCAGATCTAACCAGGTGTTTTGTTGATCCAAGCGGCTCAACACCTCCCCACGAAACGCCTTAAAACCGTGAATATAGTTAGCCAGTAAACCGGCTAAGGGAGAATGCAGATTCGGATGCGCTAAACGCTTAATCTGATAGACGTAATCCTCAGCCGTGAGAATACGACTAGCAACCGACTCAAAATCAGCCAGCACATTAACTTTCTCCAGATCAGCCGCGCTTAATTGGTGATAACGAAACTCGCCTGCTGCATCTTTACTAAACGCGGGATGCGGTTGATATCGAATACCCGGCTGTATCGTTACCGTATATTCAGTGTAGGCGACTTGATTCGGCTCGACATGCTCTGGCAGTAATTGCCCAGAAGCATCAAAAAACTGTTTCTCAGGCATCATAGCAGCGGCTAAAGGCACCAGCTGATAAGGCCGTTTCAGGAAATGATATTGCAGCGGCGGCTCATAAATCTGCGCAATAAATTCATATTCACCGGCGTTATACGACTTCACTGGATCCAATTCTTTCGGACGCTCAGAGAATGAACTATAAATAATGGAACGAGCACTATCGTTGTCACGGTACGGGTTATTCAGCCCCTGATCGCTACAAGCAACCAAAAAGGCCAAAAAAATGCTCCAACAAAGTGCAAGACTAATTTTTCTAACTGTCATCCGGGCGGGCTAGTTATGTATAATTCTATCTTTCGTTAATCGCAGTATAGCGATTAACCACGATAAGAGAAAAGATTCGAGGAAGGAGATCTGCATGGGTTTTTTGGAGAATAAGAGAGCACTGATTATCGGTGTTGCCAGCAATCGCTCAATTGCGTGGGGTGTTGCTGATGCCATGCACAAGCAAGGCGCTGAATTAGCCTTCACCTATCAAAACGAGAAGCTGCAATCGCGTGTTGAAAAAATGGCAACCGCAACCGGCAGCAACATCGTCCTACCCTGTGATGTAGCGAGTGATGAGAGCATTGCCGACCTCTTCACTGGTCTTAAGCAAAGCTGGGCAGATTTTGACATTTTAGTGCATTCGGTCGCATTTGCACCAAAAGAAGAACTGGCCGGTGATTTTGTTGAAAACACTAGTCGTGAGGGCTCACGTCTGGCCCACGAGATCAGCAGCTACAGCCTCACCGCACTAGCCAAAGCGGCTCGTCCGATGTTACGCGAGAACAGCTCAATCATGTCGCTATCTTACTTAGGCGCCGTGCGTTCGATGCCAAATTACAATGTCATGGGCCTAGCAAAGGCGAGTTTAGAAGCCAATATTCGTTATATGGCTTACGCCATGGGCCCGAGTGGCGTCCGTGTTAATGGCATTTCGGCAGGCCCTATTCGCACTCTAGCGGCAGCAGGGATTGGTGATTTTCGTAAAATGTTAGACCACGTAGAACAAAATGCACCACTGCGTAAAAATGTCAGCATTGAAGAAGTTGGCAATGCTGCCGCATTCCTCTGCTCAGACCTGGCCAGCGGTATCACTGGTGAGATTACCTATGTTGACGCCGGCTACAGCACCGTCGGCATGAGTGGCTACTAAGCCAAATCGATGCATTGACCAGTCTCTGATAGCTGACCGATTAGATCAGCTATCAGACTAGTTTAGTCTGCTCACCCTCAGAGCGAGCAATAATCACTGCGCCACAGGAATCACTAAAGATATTAACCGCCGTACGACTCATATCGAGTATGCGATCAACCGCCAAAATCAAACCTATACCTTCGATCGGTAATCCCATAGCCGCCAAAATGATCGTAATCGCGACTAGACTGGCAGAAGGAATACCAGCAACGCCAATAGAAGTCATCAGCGCCAAGGAAACAACTGTGAACTGCTGCGCAAAGCCCAGTTCTAGCCCATAGGCCTGCGCAATAAATAAAGCCGCAACACACTCATACAGCGCGGTGCCATCCATATTGATCGTCGCACCCAGTGGCAACACAAAACTAGAGCTCTGATTAGACACACCTGAACGCTTTTCGATGCAATCCATCGTCATCGGTAAAGTCGCGGCCGAAGAACTGGTCGAAAAAGCCGTTAATAAGGCAGGCGCCATCGCATGAAAATGCTTGCTCGGGCTAACCCCTGCAACAAACTTCAGCAACAACGGCAAGACCACCAGCAGGTGCAACAATAATGCAGCAACGACGGTAAAGAAAAACTTAGCCAGAGGAATAAATACCGCCAACCCTGAGCGTGCCACCACCGCTGCAACCAGAGCAAATACACCTAAAGGAGCAAACCGCATGACCAGATCAGTGATCTTCATCATCACTTCGAATACGCCTTGAAAAAATCCCTTCAATGTTCGCTGTGAATTGTCACCACAGTGCGCAATAAAATAGCCAAATAAAAGACTAAAAAAGATCAGTCCTAGCATTTGTCCTTCTGCCGCGGCATGAATCACATTACTGGGGATCAGGCGTAAGAAAATCGCCATAATATCGCCACCACTGGCGCCACCCACACGCTCAGCGACAGCCGCGGTATCGGCATGCAGCCCCAAGACCTGCTGTGCCGGCTGACCATTGATAATGCCAGGCTCGATCAGCATCACTAAAAACAGACCAATGATAATCGCTATCGTACTGCTAGAAACGTAATACAACAGGGTTTTACCACCCATACGGGCGAACGACCCATCACGCTCAATATTAGAAATCCCAACAATAATCGATGACACAATTAAAGGCACGATGATCATCTTCAAGGCATTCAGAAACAAGCTGCCAATGAAATCAAAACTAGCTAAAAGCGATAAGCCGAATATGGCTTCCAGACTGCTGCTAGCCGAACCGATCAGTACGGCCAGGACTAGCGCAATGAGAATCTGCCAATGAAGTTTCATTGGCAGAAAATAACAGCGAACGATTTACAGATTGTCACTAAATATATCGACATCACCAGTCTCTCGTAGTGCCTTCGCTATCGCATTCAGTTCACGCTGACCGTAACCTGTCTGCTGCGCCATCCACTCGGCTTGATCAACACTAACAGCGCTGTCATCAGTCTCACCGTGGTGCAATCTCACAATGGCATGACTACCATCACTGAGCGCGATACTGGATAGGCTGAAATCGTCAGCACCAGGTAATGGCATCCTAAACACCTGCATGACAAATACAGCCGGCACCGAACCATCATCACGGCGCAAATTCTGTATCGATTCCACTGAGGCCTTATGAGCTGTCGCTAAACTTTGTAGCTGACTTGAATTCTGATTAGGCTTTGCTTCAATTGCCTGCATCAATTTAGCTGCATTTTCGGCATTTAATGCCGCCGCCAATTCGATACTTAGTGTCTCGCGTATGTCAGCTTCCACCGCTGACAACGGCAACACAGCCGCTGGCCGATGATCGCTGACGCGTAACACAGCCACTTGACCATCATCAGTTTCAATCAATTCACTATTAAAGCCTTTAATTAAGACCTCTTCAGCAAACGCCGTTTCCATCACCTTATTTTTAGCAGCAAAACCTGTTGCCGTCTCTAGCGACTGCCAATCTGAGGTCTTAAGCTCTAAATCCAAGGCTTGCGCAACTGACTCCAGGCGATCTTCTGCCTCATAGCTCAGCTCTTGAAGACGATCAGCCAAACCAGCAAATTTTTGGGCTGAACGTTCCGCACGTAACTCATTGGCGATGCGATTACGAACCTGCTTAAACGGCACCATTTCAGGCGCCTTAATTGCAGTAAGCTGCACAATCTGCAAACCAAGCTTGGTCTCTAGTATCGAACTAGTTTGTCCTGGCTTCATTGAAAATAGGCTATCAATAAATACTGGATTATCGATATCAACACGGCTAATAAAACCTAAATCACCGCCATTACTGGCAGAAATCGTATCTTCTGAATACTGCTCAGCTACCGCTGAAAAATCTGATCCTGAATTTAACGCAACAAGCGCCTTAGCGGCCCGTTCAGCAATAGCCTTACGCTGCTCTTCAGTAACCTCTTCAGCGACCTTAAACAGAATATGCTTGGCTTGGCGTAATTCATCAGTGCGGTAACTCTGAGGATCCTGCTGATAGGCCTCAAGCAACTGTTGCTCACTAAAACTCATGCTATCGGCAATCACTTGCTGGTCAATTTCTATGTATTCTAATTTGACCTGTGCAGGCGCCTGAAAGTCTTGTTGATTGTTTTTATAGTAGGCATCAATCGCCGCCGATTTAACTGCCTGTGGATCAACCGTTTCACTGATTACAAAATAGTCAAAGCTCCGCGTTTGATTGCTCAGAGCTGCATAATCATCCTTGGCTTCATTACTCAGGAAGCTAGAAAAAACGATACTGCTTTGATATTGCGTACTGGCTTCATCTTGCCGCAATTGATCTTCAAATTGCGCCTTGCTCATACGCTGTGCTTGCACAACCTGCTGATAACGTTCCGGACTAAAACGACCATCAACCTGTAGCTGTGGCACCGAACGAATACGTTGTGAAAGAAAAAGATCGCTGATGACAATGCCGCTGCCTTGCATAAAGTCACGCAGCAATTGCTCACGCACCATGCTTTCGATAACTTCTTGCTTAATACTGGCTTCGTCTGGATAAAGCTGATCAAACGACTCACCAAGTGTTGAACGCATGTACCGACGTTGTTGTTGCAACCGCTGATCGAATACCTGCTTGGATATTTCAACGCCATTAACTTCGGCTACTGCGATATCACCTGGACCCCCAAAATATTCTTGGATACCCCATAAAGCGAAAGGAACTGAAATCAATAAAACAATAATGTAGGCGAACACTCCAGTGGCGCGCTCACGGATCTGCATCAACATAACAGTGACTCTTGTGGAATTATTTTGATAAAGATTGGGAGTATACAGCATGGAGGAAGACGAATGCTTCCCCCTTACTGATCTTATGGCGGAGTGGACGGGACTCGAACCCGCGACCCCCGGCGTGACAGGCCGGTATTCTAACCAGCTGAACTACCACTCCTTAACTGGTCTTCGGATGTTGGTGGGTGCTGAGGGGATCGAACCCCCGACCCTCGCCTTGTAAGGGCGATGCTCTACCAGCTGAGCTAAGCACCCCACATACCGAAGGCGCGCTAGTTTACGGCATCCTTTAAAGCTTTACCAGCCTTAAAGCTTGGAACATTTGATGCCTTAATTTGCATCTCTTCACCGGTACGAGGATTGCGTCCAATGCGAGCTCCACGTTCCCGAACAAGGAAGCTACCAAAGCCAGTAATTGATACCTGGTTCTTTTCCTTGAGCGTATTTGTAATTGCTTCAATAACTGCGTCTACAGCTTTTGCAGCAGATGCTTTTGATAAATCAGTGGCACTTGCTACCGCTTCAGTAAGTTCAGTTTTATTCATTTTCAGACAGCCCCTAGTGATATTAGATTACGCAAAATGAAACAACCCTGTCGCATTTCAAAATAATCTGTTTTTAAGAAAAAACATCGGACTTATTTATGTTCATAGGTGACCCCATGAACGCTTTATTATCTTATTCGTCCGATGCACAGCTTAACGCCGTTTAGCGCCAATCTTTTTATAGCAGCTTGCCGCAAATTATGTCAATGCGAACTTTTAATGATGCCTGCTCTGTTCCTTGACCTTTTCTTTATCCGCTGCCGTCTTGGCAACATCATCCGCATTTTCGCTATCTTCCAAGCGCGTAGGCCGCTCTTTTAATGCTATTTCTAGAACTTCATCTATCCAACGCACCGGTTTAATGGTCACTTCTTGTAAGATATTGTCAGGAATATCCGCCAAATCTTTTTCATTATCGTGTGGAATAATGATCGTTTTGATACCACCTCGATGCGCCGCCAGTAACTTTTCTTTCAATCCGCCAATCGGTAAAACCTCTCCGCGAAGAGTAATTTCGCCAGTCATCGCCACATCAGCACGCACTGGAATCTGCGTCAAGACAGAGGCCAATGCTGTCGTCATACCAATACCAGCACTTGGCCCATCTTTCTTCACCGCACCCTCGGGGACGTGGATATGGATGTCGATCTTTTCATAGAAATCTGGTTTGATGCCTAAACTAGCGGCACGACTACGAATCACAGTCTGCGCGACTTGAATAGACTCTTTCATAACATCTTCAAGATTACCAGTCGGCATCAATTTGCCCTTACCAGGAACGGCTTCAGCTTCCACAGTCAATAATTCACCACCCACTTCGGTCCAGGCCAAACCAGTCACTTGCCCAACTTGATCACTTTCCTCAGCTAAACCGTAGCGGAAGCGACGTACGCCTAAGTAGTCCGCCAGGTTATCCGCATCAACCTTGTCGCTGAATTGCTTATCATTCAGTACGGCTGACTTGACTACCTTACGACAAACTTTAGAGATCTCCCGTTCGAGGTTACGCACACCCGCCTCGCGCGTGTAGTAACGAATCATATCGGTAACCGCCGATTCACTAATACTGATTTCAGTTTGCTTTAGGCCATTATGAGTAATTTGTTTTGGAATCAGATAATTAATCGCAATATTGCGCTTCTCATCTTCGGTATATCCCGGGATTCGAATCACTTCCATTCGGTCAAGCAATGGACCGGGAATATTCATACTGTTTGATGTCGCCACAAACATGATATCGGAGAGATCGAAGTCAACTTCCAAGTAATGATCAGCAAAGCTGCTATTTTGTTCTGGATCTAATACTTCCAACATGGCAGACGATGGATCGCCACGAAAATCCATCGCCATCTTGTCAATTTCGTCTAACAGAAACAGTGGATTACGCACTTCAACCTTGGATAAGTTTTGCACAATCCGACCGGGCATAGAGCCAATATAAGTGCGACGATGACCGCGAATCTCAGCTTCATCACGCACACCACCGAGTGACATCCGTGTGTATTTGCGTCCGGTCGCTCGTGCAATCGATTTACCAAGTGAAGTCTTACCTACTCCCGGTGGCCCGACTAAACAAAGGATCGGCCCTTTCAATTTTTTCGCCCGTTGTTGCACTGCGAGGTATTCCAGAATGCGTTCTTTAACCTTTTCCAGACCGTAGTGGTCAGTCTCTAAGACCTGCTCAGCCTTCGCTAAGTCACGGCTAATACGTGTCCGTTTCTTCCAAGGAATACTGACCAACCAATCAAGATAATTACGCACAACAGTAGCTTCAGCCGACATCGGTGACATCATCTTCAGCTTATTTAATTCAGACGTTGCCTTTTCTTTTGCTTCATCGCTCATGCCAGCGTCTTCAATTTTATTCGCTAGATCGTCCAATTCATTTGGCGCATCTTCCAGCTCGCCTAACTCCTTCTGGATCGCCTTCATCTGCTCATTCAGATAGTACTCGCGCTGACTCTTTTCCATCTGCTGCTTAACACGACCACGAATACGCTTTTCCATTTGCAAGACATCGAGCTCTGATTCAATCAAGCCCATCAGATGTTCCAAGCGTGCTTGCACAGAGGTAATTTCTAAAACGGCTTGTTTTTGATCTAGCTTCAATGACAAATGGGCAGCGATGGTATCAGCCAAACGACCCGCTTCATCTATGCCTGACAGTGATGTCAGCACCTCAGGAGGCACTTTGTTATTAAGCTTCACGTACTGCTCAAACAAACCAACGATCGAGCGCATGCTGATATCCAGCTTCTGCTGATCGTCGTCTTCGTCAACGCCAATCACCTCGATATCAGCAGTGAAGTATTCTTGATCTTCGTGCAGGCGCAAGACCTTAGCGCGCTCGCTACCTTCAACCAGCACTTTAATCGTGCCATCAGGTAGTTTTAACAATTGCAGGATAGAAGACAGGGTACCAATCGAATACAGATCATCAATCACAGGCTCTTCTAAATCTGCACTGGTCTGGGCAACCAATAGAATCTGCTTGTTGTCTGCCATCGCCGCATCTAACGCTTGAATCGATTTTTCACGGCCAACAAAAAGTGGAATGACCATGTTCGGATAGACCACAACATCACGTAACGGCAATACCGGAACGCTAGGATTTACATCATCGGTGGAGGTATTCATTTCGATATCGGCCATAAGGGCTCCTATAGTGATCTGCTGCTAATTAGTTGTTAACTAACACAGTGGGGGCACTATGCTCTCATTTCAAGTGCACGCCGATAACTGGATGTACAAGGCTTAGTCAAGCGAGTCTGGGCTTAGTCCTCAGAAACTGCTTTTTCGAATTCAGCTGATTCATAGATCAAATAAGGCTCCGCCTCACCCTTGATCACCGCTTCATCCAGCACCACCTTAGAAACCCCCTCAGCAGAGGGCAGCTCATACATGGTATTAAGCAGCACATTTTCTAAAATTGTACGCAAGCCACGCGCTCCGGTCTTACGTTCAGTCGCTTTTTGAGCAACCGCGGTGAGGGCATTAGGACGAAACTCAATCTCCGCCCCTTCCATTTCAAATAGCTTGGCATATTGCTTGGTTAGGGCATTCTTCGGTTCGGTAAGAATTCGAATCAACGCTTCTTCGTCTAATTCCTCAAGCGTCGCTACCACGGGTAAACGACCAACAAATTCAGGGATTAAGCCATAGCGGATTAAATCTTCTGGCTCTACATTGTGCAGTAACTCACCAAAAGAGCGGTTATTCTCTTGGCTACGGACATCGGCCTGAAAACCAATACCGGTTTTTTCAGTACGATCAAGAATCACTTTATCCAAGCCAGCGAAAGCGCCACCACAAATAAATAAAATATTACTGGTATCGACTTGCAAAAACTCTTGTTGCGGATGCTTACGGCCACCCTGTGGAGGCACTGACGCTATTGTGCCTTCAATCAATTTTAGTAACGCCTGCTGCACCCCCTCACCCGAAACATCGCGCGTGATTGATGGGTTATCTGACTTCCGCGAAATCTTGTCAATCTCATCGATATACACGATGCCATTCTGCGCACGCTCAACATCGTAGTCACATTTCTGCAGCAGTTTTTGAATGATATTTTCAACATCTTCACCGACATAGCCGGCTTCAGTCAGCGTCGTCGCATCAGCAATCGTGAACGGCACATCAAGTAACCGCGCCAAAGTTTCGGCAAGTAACGTTTTGCCACAACCGGTTGGACCGACTAATAAGATGTTACTTTTTGCTAGCTCAACACCCTCTTGACTTGCGCTTCGTGCCTCTAGCCGCTTGTAATGATTGTAAACAGCAACAGAGAGAACCTTCTTCGCTGCCGCTTGGCCAATAACGTAATCATCCAAAGTGGATTTAAGTTCTATCGGGGTTGGTAGCTTGCTGCTAGTCGCTGGAGACTGCTCCTGCATCTCCTCACGAATGATATCGTTACACAGTTCGACACATTCATCACAAATGAAGACCGATGGCCCTGCAATTAGTTTACGAACCTCATGTTGCGACTTTCCGCAAAACGAACAGTATAAAAGTTTGCCATTATCGGCGTCCTTATCGGAACCTTCAGTGCTCATAGTTGAATCCTGTGATCTGCTCTTAAATTTGCAATAAAGATATTCTAAGCGACATTGGCTTACCGGGGAAATACCACAAAATACCGCGTGCTAGAGCCAAAAATACCCACTTCGGCCTACTGTAACAGGCCTGAAACAGCGCTGTTTAACCTACTTGGCAGCTTATTGTTACTACTTGAGTAGCCAATTGAGGACTACTCTTTTTCTGCGTTGCGAGTAGTTAAAACCTGATCTATCAGACCATATTCCAACGCTGTTGTACTACTCATAAAATTGTCGCGCTCAGTATCTTTAGCGATCGTTTTGAGACTTTGACCGGTATGATGAGCAAGTAATGTATTTAGCTTTTCACGGATGCTCAGAATTTCTTTGGCATGAATATCAATATCCGTAGCCTGACCTTGATAACCACCCAGCGGTTGATGAATCATCACACGAGAATTAGGGAGTGCGTAACGCTTACCCTTACAACCACCAGCTAATAAAAAGGCCCCCATACTCGCTGCCTGACCAATACAAAGCGTACTAATATCAGGTTTAGCAAACTGCATCGTATCGTAAATCGCCATCCCTGCAGTAACCGATCCACCGGGAGAATTAATGTAGATGGAAATATCTTTCTCAGGATTTTCAGATTCTAAAAATAAAATCTGGGCAACAATTAAATTCGCCATATGATCTTCAATCGGACCAACAATAAAAATTACACGCTCTTTTAATAAGCGCGAGTAAATGTCGTAGGCGCGTTCGCCACGGGCTGATTGCTCAACCACCATCGGAACTAGATTCATCGAAGGGCTATCAACGTACTCATTCGCCATGGAACACCTACCTAAAATTAATTGATCCTAATATCTAACAAAACGACTACTGCTGGTTAGGTTTAACCAGCTCGTCAAATTCTTCTTTTTGCTCTAGCGTTTTCACTTGAGACAAAATCCAGCTTACCACTTGATCTTCCATCACCACAGCCTCGATACTGGCTCGCGCTTGCGTATTGCTACTGTAATAATCGATCACCTGCTGATAATCCTGATACTGTCGTGCAATCTGTTCGATGCGCTGCTCAACTTCAACTGGATTAACTTGCAACTTCTGCTGATTAACAATCTCGCCAATGACTAAACCTAGTTTAATACGACGCTTCGCTTCATCAACAAACAATTCATCTGGCAAGTCTGCCGATTGCTGCATTTGGAAGTTTTCTGCCGCCTGCTTTCGCAAGGCTTCGACTTCTTGCGCAATTAAAGACTCCGGCAATTCAAAGTCGTGATTTGCTATCACGCATTCCATTACCGCTGCCTTGGACTTGTTACCGATCTGTACCTTTAATTCGTTTTCCAATGACTCTTTAATCTTGGCGCGAAGCTCACTCTCTTCACCACTTTCGATACCATACCCTTTAACAAAGTCAGCATCGACTTCTGGTAATGTACCAGTCTCAACAAGCTTCAGCGCAATATCAAAACTTGCCTCCTGACCTGCTAACTGCTCATTGCCGTAATCTTCTGGGAACGTAATCATGAAAGTCTTATCGTCACCCGCTTTCATGCCTAAAATTTCATCTTCAAAGCCAGCAATCATGCCACCACCGCCAAGGGTAAGGCGATAATCTTCCGACTTACCACCTTCAAACTCAACACCGTCCAGCTTGCCAACAAAGTCCATCGTTACGCGATGGCCGTTTTCAGCAGCTACGGCTGCTTCAGCATAATCTTTGTGCTGCTCACGCATGTTAGTAAGCGTGTATTCGATATGCTGCTCTTCCACTTCCGACACCGGCACAGTCACTTCTAGCTGCGTAAAATCAGAGACCGTGATTTCCGGGTAAACGTCAAAGTTAGCAACAAAGGTCAGATCCTGGCCTGGCTCAATCTGCTCTGGCTGAATCGTTGGCGCGCCGGCTGGACGCAGCTTTTCTTGCAGCACAGCGTCACGATAGCTCGCTTGCATTTGATCGGCTAAAACTTCCTGTCGTACCGAGCCCTCATAGCGTTGCTTAACAACGTTCATCGGCACCTTACCCGGACGAAAGCCATCAATCTTGGCTTGACCCTTCAAAGTATTAAGACGTTGCGTTACTTCAGCCTCTAGCTTATCGGCGGGAACAACAATGGTCATTTTACGGCCTAGCTGGCCTACTTCTTCTACCGATACTTGCATGTGTGTACTAACCTCACAGACAGCGATGCGCTGTTACTTAGGAAAATTTCTTGAATTTGAGATTGATTAGGTCTGGTGCGAAAGGAGAGACTCGAACTCTCACGGGTTACCCCACTGGTACCTAAAACCAGCGCGTCTACCAATTCCGCCACTCTCGCAATAACAGGCCAATCAATATGGAAGCGGCGTAGTATATCCAAAACTATCGCGAATAGTTAGCACTAGACGATAATAAAATGAGACTAACCCCGAGAATCTGGATTTCTGGCTGAAAAATCAGCCACCATTAGCGTGCAACACGCTTCCAACCCAGCAAATACGGATCTAGTAAAAAAACCTTACCCGCCTGCTGCACAAAAGATACAACCCGCGCATAATCACCTGGCCACATCTCATTACTGAAATTTTGTTCGCCCAACCAGATTTTTTGCTTCACTAAATCCACTTTCAACACCACCGCAACGTGACCTGTATTTAAAAACTGCTGCGCATAGATCAATAAATCACCGCGCTCTGGTGGCGCTAAGGCCGCACCATTAACAATAGAGTGAAATGCAAATTGCTGGCTTTTATCAGCGGCTGAAACCGTCGTCAGATCCCAGATATCAGCTGCTATATCGACACTGCCATAAACCACACCAAAATTCCGCAGCAGCCAACGTCGTGCGTACTCTACGCACTGCCAACTAATACCGGTAAACACGCCCTCACTAAATTGTGGTTGCGGATGAACACAACGCTCAGAACAATTGGAATAGGCGGAGACACCTTGCGGCGACTGTCCCAGGACTTGACTAAACGGTTGCACACAATTCGAAACACAGGCCGATGGCAGAACGGCAACCTCATTCGTTGCATTCACAGAAGATGCCCACAGGCAGCAAACAGCAACCATCACAGCGCGCACATTAAGCTTCATGCCGACTCCAGATAACAGCCTTGAAAATGATTGATCAATAAGGAAATGGGGTGAATGATGGGACTCGAACCCACGACGACTGGAATCACAATCCAGGGCTCTACCAACTGAGCTACACTCACCATAAAGCAATGATACAGACTTTCTCCCCTAGGCTAAACTGGTGCGCCCGGCAGGACTCGAACCTGCAACCCCCGGCTTAGAAGGCCGATGCTCTATCCAGTTGAGCTACGGGCGCAGAGAGATTTAACGTAAGTCCGCAAACCACATGAGGCGATAAGCCAGATCGACCAAGCAACCCATGCAGGACGCGATATTATCATTAAACAAAGCAAGAAGTAATACAGCAAAGCGAGATTTTAAGCGCAAACTTCATAGCATCGAAAGTTTAAGCCATCAGCCACCAGTTTAAAGCACTAAGACAACGCTGATACCAATGCTATCAGCCGATCTACTTATTGAACTTGGCAACCCCGCCCCACAGATCACCTGACCTTATTACCAGCCAGGGGTAGCAGCAATCTATCCAAGTACAAGATTGCCATTATCGATGATATTTGCGAGCCAATCATTGGCAGAGATACTAGCTGCACCAGAATCAATGGCATCCGCCGGATACACTTGATTCGAGTCCTCATCAAATCTCATATTAGCCAGAGTAATTGTCACCTCTGGCGCAGTGCTCTCTTTTTTACCATCGTGATCGATAATTAACTGCAACTTGCCATCGGTATCTCTGGCATCTGCCGCCAGAGTAATGAAGTCGCTGACTGAAGTACCGTAACCCTCGACACCATAGCCCTCTACTAATGACGAAAGATCAATAATATCTTTATCGACAGTGGCATCATCAGGATTACCAAATTCGAAATCAGTGATCGTATCGGCACCAGCATTGGTGTAGCTGTATTTGAAGGTATCCGAACCACCATGACCGGTTAGAGTGTCATCACCGGCACCACCGGTTATAATGTCATCACCGGCACCACCGGTTATAATGTCATCAGCGCTACCACCGTCAATCGTATCGGCACCCCCCAGGCCGTGAATGATTTGCTCTTTAGTCTCTCCACTTAAGTCCAACTCATTATCTACGTCATCACCAACCGTCACTTTGGTTTTTCCAAGTACAAGATTGCCATCTTTAACTAAATCATCCAGCCAATCATCAGTATGTGTGGCCGCAGCAAAATCAATATTAGCCAGAGTAATTATCACCTCTGGCGCAGTGCTCTCTTTTTTACGATCGTGATCGATAATTAACTGCAACTTGTCATTGGCATCTGCCGCCAGCGTAATGAAATCACTCGCGAAAAGACCGTAACCCTCGAAACCATAACCATCTAATAGCACTGAAAGATCGAGCACATCATTGCCATAACCAAACTCAAAATCCTTTATCGTATCGGCACCAGCATTGGTGTAGCTGTACCTGAAGGTATCCGAACCACCATTACCGGCTAGAATGTCATTACCAGCACCACCAACAAGAAGGTCATCAGCGCTGCCACCTTTAATCTTATCGTCACCCCCCAGGCCATGGATGATTTGTGCGTCAGTCCGACTGCTAGAACCCAATATATCAGTGACATGGTCATTACCACCCACATCAATGCCACCCGCCAGGCCCGCATCATTAATAATCCAACCCCAGGTATCGATTAGGTATTGTCGGGCTGTCGCATCGCTATAACGTGTTGTAGCAGCACCAAATTTGACATCATTTTGTAACCCCTGTTCACCGCGAGAGGTGTCAATATCACTCCATCCTGATAACAAGTTGTCGTAATTCACTTGCGACAAACCGGACTGCTCAAACATCTTCTCCATATTGGTCACCGCAGACACATCCCAAGCACCAATATCTTGGTCAAACACAGGTCTTTCACCTCCTGCTAATTTAGCAAACATTCCGGACATAGTCGTTACCGCAGATACATCCCAGTTACCGATGTCTTGATTAAAGGCCTCTGCTCCTGCAAACATATTAGACATATCCGTTACCGCAGATACATCCCAGTTACCGATGTCTTGATTAAAGGCCTCTGCTTCTGCAAACATATTAGACATATCCGTTACCGCAGATACATCCCACGCACCGATGTCCTGGTTAAAGGCAGTGGCTCCAAAAAACATCGATCTCATATTCAATACTGAAGATACATCCCAGTTACCGATATCCTGGTTAAAGGCACTCGCAGACAAAAACATCGACTGCATATTCAATACTGCAGACACATCCCAGTCACCAATCGCTTGATTAAAGGCCTTCGCACCACCAAACATATTCCACATGTTGGTGACTGCAGACACATCCCAACCAGCGGTGTTTTGATTAAAGTTAGATGCATTCGCCAGCATGTTGTGCATAGTTGTGATCGCAGACACTGTCCAGCTACCGATATCCTGATCAAAGCTGGGCTTGCTATAACTCCAGGCGCCAGGGCTAAAATACTGTGGCAACACCAGTCTCTGACCCTGCGCTAATTGCAGAGCCAAATCATCACCCTCACGCAATGCAGTGACGTCTGCAATTGCTTGCCTGGTGGCAGGGTTGATTAGACGATATTTGTCGCCATCCTGGAGCGCTATGGTATGGCTACTGGCTGCTGGGAGTTCGATTCTGCGCTCAACACCCTGATGACTCGTGATGATAAGGATTATGTCGCTTTGTGCTGCTGGCATGGCCGTGCCTCATTAAGAATGAGCAAACCGTTCAAAACATCCTTTATTTAAACCGCCCGCTTTGATGTAGACGCCTTTTTCTAAAGGCGACTGTTAGTATTCTCAGCATACTGGGTCATAATTATCTGTTGCGAGGATCAGTATTTCATAGGCTATATAATTAATTAGATAAATTGATACTATTTGCTTAGCCTGCCATAACCAATGCGAATTAATGATCGTATTCAGCAGCAGCGAACAGGGTGGCGTTCATCCAGTAGAGGTGCCAAACACATGAAATCAGGTATGACAGATGAGACTATCAGTAATATAAAATCACGGCATGAAACCGGACAATCAATATGCGCTCAAGTAGTAGCTATGCGGCTACATCGAGGGGAGGTTATTTAAGTCGCTAGCAAATGATTACAATTAGGCAATGGTCGACTCAGCTATTCCATGTCCAGGCGACAATGGTTGGTCGATGTTTTATGCCTTAAGCTGCCAGAAATGGCGAATTGGTCGGGGCAGAGGGATTCGAACCCCCGACCCTCTGCTCCCAAAGCAGATGCGCTACCAGGCTGCGCTATGCCCCGACTAGGTAGATTGGCTTAGATTTTAAAGAGAACCTAAGACAGCGCGCAAGAATACGTGTTTTAACGCCCTACCGTCAACCAATTCTCGTCATTTATGGTCGATTTATAGCCAATCCCGTGATCTATTCTTGACTAAGCCCAGGGCCAACCATGTACTCGTTCGGTCTGGTTTAGCTTGCAGCCACTTTGCTCACTTTATTCCTTGCTGCTGAGCGCTTATGATACGGCGCAACGACAACCAGATGAATAGGCACAGAATGGCTAAGCGAATCTCCTCTCTCCTCACTACGTGCTTACTCCTCATAACATTTGCAGGGAGTGCAGCAATGAGCGATTCCAACCCTAAAGCTCTTTTTGAGACGAGCAAAGGCAACATCACGATCGAGCTAAATGCCGAAAAAGCACCGATTACCGTAGAGAACTTTATCCGTTATGTCAGCGAAGGCTTTTATGACGGTACTATTTTTCATCGCGTGATTCCAAACTTCATGGTGCAAGGCGGTGGTTTTAATACTGACATGCGTCAAAAAGAGAGCCACGCCAACATTCAGAATGAAGCGAATAATGGTTTGCAAAATGTCGTCGGTTCACTTGCTATGGCAAGAACGTCAGCACCACACTCTGCCTCGTCACAGTTTTTCATTAACGTTGCAGATAATGGCTTTTTAAACTTCAGTAGCGAGAGCTCGCAGGGCTGGGGCTATGCTGTTTTTGGGCAGGTAATTGATGGCATGGATATAGTGATGGCGATAACCGAAGTAGAGACCGGTAACTTAGGCCCACACGGTGATGTGCCTAAAGAAGCGATCATCATTAATAAAGCGAGCATGATCGACTAATATTGATAGATCATCACGATCAGCCCGGTGTCTAACCGGGCTCATCCAGTAGCTCATCATAATGGGTTGAGAGCGTCTAATTCGATCTGACTAAAGCCCGCCTGTTTGCGCGCTGCGACATGTAACGGCCCTTTCCCGGTGTGCACATCATACTGTTTTAATAGGGCAATAAAGGTTGCTTGCGACTCGACCCCAGCCTGCTCACAGGCATACTTATACCAACGCGTGCCAATCTCGACATGGCCGACCTCTTCCGCCAGAATAATTTCCAGCAAAGCGACTGTTTCGTGATCGCCAACCGCTGTTAAACGCTGGATCATTCCCGGCGTGACATCCAGACCACGCGCTTCCAGCACACGTGGCACCAGCGCCATACGATGCAGCACACTGTGCCCGGTTTTGACCGCCATCTCCCAAAGCCCATTATGCGCACTATGTGCGCCATAATAACTGCCGAGCTGTTGTAAACGATGAGACAGCATTTCGAAATGACTCGCTTCTTCAATCGCTACCCGCAGCCAGTCACGGTAGTAGCCCAAGGGCATAGTTTGGAAGCGATAGATCGCATCTAAGGCTAGATTGATGGCGTTATATTCGATATGACAGACGGCGTGAATCAACGCGATACGCCCTTCTACGCTATGTAATTTACGCCGTGGTACCTGTGCAGGATGAACCAGCTCGAGCTCGGGAGGTAGCCCGGGCAAGTCAATTGGCAGAATTTCAGCACTGGCGTTTGGTGCTTCAGATAAATTCATCAGACGGTCTTCAATCGCGCCCAGCAACACAATCTTTTGTGTTGGCTGCGGACAGATAATTGCGTCTTTTACACGTGCAAAGATGTCATCCACAAGAATTAGAAGTAGACATAGAATGTGAACAAGATAATTTCCTTTATCAAGGTAACATTAATGAGATCACATCCCACTATGTACTTCAATCTATTCCTTGCAACCAAGCTTATGCCTTTATCAAACTTTTACCCGATCTTTATGAAGGTCGATCGGAAGTAGCTTCAATAAGTGAAGAAGATAGCAAGCCATCAGAAGCTGAATGAAGAGTGATGTCATCACACTCCAAAAATATGGCCCAGGCAAACAGCAATGCCCCTGGGCCACATCAGTATCAGCAGAAGGGAGCTTTGCATCTCATTTAGTTAGCTCGGTTAAGTACAAGGTCAGTTGCATCGCTGAAACGAGAGGTCCACTTCCAGCGCTTATTGGGGGTTCCGCCTGTTTCAGCCAACCTTATATAGCTCTCGTTACCGTTAGCAGATATCCTTTTAATATGGTAGTAACTATAAACAGCGTTATAAGTATCAGCATCTGATCTTACTTCCACGACGATACGAGCCTGGCGCTTTCCAGGCTCGCTACTTGAAAAAGCCAGACTGCCACAATCCACCATTTTGAGAGCAGAAGACTCCCCACCTCCTCTCAGAGGTTCATCAGCATCCAGGCATTGTCCAGTCGGCACGTGTTTTAACATGCCTCGATCCAGGTGCCAGATACTGCCATCTGTAGAACATGAATCTTCATCAAGATGGCTACTGGGCAGCCCACTTTGAACGTTCAAACATTCTTCCGAATTTCCATTCCTGTATTTATCTATCGCGCTCAATACGAGATTCATTGGACCGTGTGTCATATCAGTATTCCCCACCGAATCGTCATGATTCTCAAGAGAAATATAGCTGTAATTAGACTGACAGTGGTCAAGCGTCAGGCTAAGGTTACCTCTGGGCACGACGCATGAGCGAAAGGAACCTTCCGGACGTAAAAGAAAATGCTTCCCTTGTGATCTTTCGTCCCTTGCTGACCGTGGAAGCAAGTCAAAGCGTTGACGACTTTTGTTAACAACACAATTTGTGGCTACGATCCTGGTACTGTCGGCACTACCAGCCTGCAAACAAACATTCTGTTTGTTCTTAAGCTGTTTCGTTGTGAAGTCGTAATGCCACGCCGTATGATAGGAATTGTCACATTGGCTGCCTTTCACTTCACAGCCAGAAGAATAATATAAACACATACCGCCATAGTAAAAACGGATACGCATATAATCATCATCCCTATACAGGTGAGTTAGCAGTCGGTAAGCCGAATTATAAGTGCCTTCTCCATGCACCCGATTTCTATAAGCTTGCGGCATATTTTCGTAATCAATGCCCATAATCCGGCCAAGGGTGGGGGCGATATTATGCTGCTGAGTCCTGAGCCCCGCTTTATTTACGCGGAAAGCGTTATCGCCCAGACTCTGGGCATAAGCTAGATTACGCACATGGCGCAGATCATTCGGTAAATACTCGGTTGCTCCACCCAGATACATCAATGTCGTATAGCGATCATACCAGTACGGTGTACTGTGCATGGCACCATAGCCTTCACTGTGGTAATAGTAATAGTGAGGCTTGGGTACCACATAGATCTGCCCGGAACGGCCGTGCACATACATATTCTCTATCAGACGAGCCAAGGTGTTGGTCTGGTCATCATAGTGACCCGGTTGAGTGTCGGACTCAAGATTGGAAATCTTATTGCCGGCCTGGATCGTGCTATACGAATAGCCTGCCAATGCGCCTGTCGGCAAGTTATTCCCATTAAAGTCGATGACGGCTGCATCAATGAGATTTTTCATATAGACGGTGTCGATAAGGTCGGTACCGGAACCCATCAATAAATCATGATCTCTGCAGAAACTTCCATCGAAACTGGCTTTGTGAGCCTCAGTGCCGCCAGGCGTTTGGCGGTGCAGGTTAGCATCCAATTCATCACCATCACACATTTCCAGCCGTATCTTGTCGAGATCCAAATAAATAGTCGGCGTCACAATATCTATCACGTAATCATTATGAGACAGGGCACTCTTTCTGGTCAGATGCTTTAATGTGGAAATTATTGACTGATTAATGGACTGCTCAATAGATGCCACCATTAAGCGACCCGCGCTGAAGTTTTTTTCGTTGTGGAATTTCTGCAAGTGGGGTGGATTAGTATCTTGGTATTCTGGTATTGAGTCCATACCATGATCACCTGTCAAGGCATAAAATACATTGTCTCGCCCGACTTCCGTATCTATCCAGCCCATCAATTCCCCTAGTGCCTTATCGATACGATAGAAAACATCTTCATATTCGATACTATCGATACCAAATACATGCCCTACTCTGTCCAGTGCCCCCGTATAAACGATCAAAAGATCAGGAGTATCATCCTGACCCAATTGCTGTGTCGTAATGATGTGTCTGGCTGCATCGGTAACTACATTTATCGAATGAGGGCCATATAACATGTTTTGATAGACATTGTGTTGCCATCCCGCTCCGGGACCACCATTCACAGTGACTGGACAACTCACACCGGCCGGTTGAGTTCCCACCTCATATGGAAAGGAAAAATCCTGCCCCGGACGTTTCCATAGTCCACAGGTACTTTTGCTGACTTCATATTGTTTAGCATCACCTCGATTATCATCATCGTAAGGGTAATTGACATAATTGCTGGCCGTGCGGCTATAGAGGGTATCCCACTTCCAACAGGGGTTGCTGTCGTGGCTAGCAGTATCACACTTGGCAATACGCCATGGGTTGCCGGATAAATCAGTGAGCGCATCCAGAGTTCGTTTGGCGACCGATCCGTTTTGAGTACTATAATTACTCATCCACGATGGAAGATCCGGTTGTCCATCCTTGTTGGTGTCTGGATACATATAGGTGTTGGAAGTGAAATGGCCCTTGGCACCCTGATTATTCAGGCTATCACCCAGCCAAAATCCTTTACCCTGTTTGCCTGAAAACATAGCTACCGGATAGGACCAGTCACCTATGGAAAAGACTTTACTACCAGGAAATTGGGTCGCAAAAGAGTCGTTAATTGTTTTGATTTCTCCAGTCAGCGCCCAAGACCCTGGCCATTGATTAGCAGTCGTAAAAGCCAGTTTATCGATCCACCAACCGGCGTGTCCCTTGGCGCCAACAATATCACCCTCGATCACATGTTCGGTAGCAACCAGATTGCCCACTGGACTGCCGCCCGAATAAATTAGATTACCCGCATTATCAAATAACTCCAATCTATCGAGAGCCTGTCCCGCACTGTAGTAGATTACCTTACCGATAATATCTGCCGGAATATCCGTCCAGCCATCATTCCTATCAGACCATCGCGTCCCATAGACAGGTGATAACCGTGTTCTTCCATCGGCATCTTTATATTGAAATTGTATTGATAACTTTTTTTCTTTGGTTTCCCGTACCTTGATCAGTGTTAACTTGCCGCCAGAAGAAATTTTGAATGCACCGTTTTCTTCGCCATTAATCGGTACAGGTTCTACAATGGCACCCGTTTTAATACCATCCATAGGGCCAAACTTAGCGCTCTGGCCTTGTTTGTTATATTCGTAATAGACGGCATGGGGTAACTTGTTGTAGTGCGGATTTCCACCTGTGGAGACAGTTCCCCATCCTTGGGTAGTATAGTTAGCGGCATGCTGATATTCGGAATAGTCAAACACAACACCCCGCTGGAAAAATCTATCATAAGCCCCGCCAGGATGACGCTTGAACCCTTTAAACTCAGGGTATCTACCCTCCAATGATTGATCAAAGCGCACTTGGTCTACAAACAGGAGTACGGTCAACTTGGGATGTTTATTAACCGTGTTACTTAAATGATTCTCCCCACCTGATGGGCCGGTAGCCGCAATCGTTAGCGAGACGTTAAAAAATAACAAGCAACAAAAGATGATCGAAAAAAAACTGAATTTTGAAGAATGAAAAATAACCATAATATGCACCTCTGGTTTTATTTAACCTTCATAACGTTTTCTTTAAATTAACAAACCATTTCAAAGACCACTTTGAAATGACACACTCCGATTTCTGGTAGCTGATATTGAGAGAGGCTAGAGTGAAGAACTAGTAATTACAAAGGTCTAAAAGCCTATTTCTTTAGGTTTTAAGTGCAAATTGCTCTCCAAAACAGGTTATTTAAATAAGATTTAGCACAATACCTAGATCCTATTAACTTGAATCACTTGATTAAAGATCGCTCGCGAGTCGGACTCAATCACCGCATCATTCACTGTCTTCCACAGCCACTCGCAGCCAAGTCTGGACGTTGACCAAGGCGTAGTTTAAAAACGATAGCATGGCATCTAAGGCTAATTGGATAGAGCTATATTGGAGATAACAAACAGGATGGATCAGTGCGATACACTTTATCCTGCAGAACCATGCAGTTTACACCGTAGCCTCTACGCCGCGCTGCGAACCAGATTGGGTTTGGACGGCGGAATGGATAAGGTCATCAGTCGCATCTCGGTGCTGCGCTAGCACGCCAGATAAAATTTACCGGACTCTCTTTGAATTGCACTCCATAGCGCAATCTTTCTATTCTGGCTGGAGACAAAGAATCACTTCGTTTACGCGCTTAAAAATATCGTCTGCAGGAATCAAGTACAGGGCTTATCAGAGTAATTAGCCTTTAAACGCTACCACCAGATCCATCACATTAGTGCCGGTGGGGCCAGTGGTGACCAAGTCTCCGAGTGCTTCCAGACAGTTACCGGCATCGGCTTGCAGCAGGTAGTGATCCAGATCTAAACCGAGCTGCTGTGCACGTGCCGCACTGCTACCATCAACGATACCTCCGGCATCTTCCGTCGGGCCATCAGTGCCATCAGTGCCGGCGGCTAACAACACAACATCAGCTTGACCAGCCAAGGCCTTAGCGGCCATTAACGCAAAGTGTTGATTGCGACCACCACGACCAGGATTCTTTGGCAGAGTGACTGCAGTCTCACCTCCCCAAATGTGAATACCAGCTGCCGCCGCACTCATCTGCTGGCTGATCTCGGTCGCCTTAGCGGTGGCATCACCCTCCATAAATTCCTGGTGCAAGGTGACCTGAAGACCCAAGGCCTCGGCCTGCTGAGCCGCCGCTTGTTTGGCATCATCTAAGGTCGCAATTACATGACTTTCAATGTTTGCAAATGCTGCGCTATCCGGTACGGGCATAAATTTAACGTCGGCTAGCACACTGCTAATTTCTGTTGGTAGATCGACATCAGCAATATTGTCATAAATCGGCGTTAAAGGACCTGAACCAATAACTGCTGGATCATCACCCGGCACATCCGAAATCATTAACGCCAAGGTCTCGCGACCATTAATGTAAGACGCAAGGCGGCCCCCTTTAATACACGAGGCTGCGCGCCGTACTTGATTCATCTGCGTGATGTCATAGCCAATCGATAACAGGGTGTTTGTCATGGCGCTTAATTTAGCCAGATCCATGCCTTCCGCCAGCACTTCCATTAAGCTTGAAGCACCCCCTGAAAATAATACAAGGAAACGCGCATCGGCAGGTGCCTGCTGCACAAAATCAATCACTGCTTGCCCGGCTTTGATACTGGCATCAGCAGGCACAGGATGATCAGATTCAATTATCTGCATGCGCTCACAGGCCACTAGTTCCGCTTCAGCGTGATGATGCTTGGTCACTACCAGGCCTGTTTTAATTTGATCGGCCAACACCGACAATGCACCCAGTGCCATCGATGAGCCAGCCTTGCCAACTGATAATAAATAATAATCGCCACTAAGCTCATGCTGCTGTAGATAGTCGACAACGGCGTTGAATCCTTTAACTCGTGAAACGCCTGCATCAAAGACGGCACGCACCTGTTCACGTGCGGTTGCTAAAGCTAGATTAGTCTCAGTATTTTCCATAATTCAATTATCAGAGTGAAAATTTAAGTGCGCGAGGATACAACAATTCAGCATAAAATTCGCCCGCTAGGCTGCGATATAAACAAATGTACCGACCGTCACATGCTCAAACAAGTCGATTACATCCTGATTTGCCATGCGCACACAGCCATGGGAGGCCAGCGTGCCTAAAAGACCTTCGTCTTGCGTGCCATGGATATAGATATAGCGTTCATAGCTATCAACACCAGCACCTTGATTAATCCCGCGCTGCAAGCCTTTAAGCCATAAAATACGGCTCAAAATCAGATCTTCGTCGGCGGAGACCGCCTGTTGCTTTATGCTGGCTATTTTACCTATCGGACGACGCGCCACAAAGATTTCGCCACTAGCGCGGCCAGCACCAATACAGCGTGCAATGCGGTGCGCACCATAGGGCGTTTTATAACTATCTTGCTCACAGCCAACGCCTCGGGTAGCGGTCGAGACCGGATAGTCTACTACTACCTTATCTTGTTGTAACAATCGAAGCCTTTGGCTAGCGACCTCAACATGAATCCAGGTGGACGTGATCAATGCGGCAAACTCTCGCTGTAAATTGTCGATGTGTTCCGCCGTAATCATCGTTATTTTTAATCGCTGTTAACGATATCAATACTAGTAAGATCTTCTTGCGCTTTTTTACTCGAGTCATTCCGAATTTTTTCCAGTGACTCGAGATAGTCATCCTGCACACCGGTAACATATTCACCAGTAAAGACCGAAGTCTCAAATTGTTTAATGCCTTGATTACCCGCACTGACTGACCAAATCAGATCATCCAAGTCTTGGTAGAATAGACGATCAGCACCGATTTCATCACGTATTTCTTCTGTGCTGCGACCATGCGCGATTAATTCAGAAGCGGCTGGCATATCGATACCATACACATTCGGATATCGCACAGGTGGTGAAGCGGAGGCAAAATAGACCTTCTTGGCGCCAGCATCGCGTGCCATTTGTACAATTTCACGTGAGGTAGTGCCACGTACAATCGAGTCATCGACCAGCATGACATTCTTATTTTTGTATTCTAGCGTGATCGGATTTAATTTCTGGCGGACCGACTTTGATCGCTGTTTCTGACCAGGCATGATGAAGGTGCGCCCAATATAACGATTTTTAATAAAGCCTTCTCGATAGTCACACCCTAATATATGCGCCATTTCTAAGGCGGCCGTACGACTAGTATCTGGAATCGGGATGACCACATCAATATCATGGTCAGCCCATTCACGTTGTAACTTCTTGGCTAAACGATTACCCATACGCATCCGCGCTTTCTGCACATAAACATTCTCGATAATAGAATCTGGTCGTGCAAAATAGACAAATTCAAACAAGCATGGCGTCAGAATCGGGACATCCGAACAGACTTGAGAGTGAAGCTTATTGTCTTTGTCGATGAAGATTACTTCACCTGGCTTAACATCACGCACCAACTCATAACCCAATACATCCAGAGCGACACTCTCGGATGCGATCATATATTGACGTCCGTTTCGGCTTTCTTTGACACCATAGACCAGTGGTCGAATACCATTTGGATCACGGAACGCCAACATGCCAACACCACAGATCATAGTCACTACTGCATAGGCACCACGACAACGTTTATGGACGCCGCGCACTGCAGCGAAGACGTCTTCTGCACTGAGCTTCAGATGATCAATCTCACTCAATTCATGGGCTAATACATTGAGTAAAATCTCCGAATCAGAACGGGTATTAATATGTCGACGATCGTCGATGAAAAGCTCTTTCTTCAGCACTGCGGCATTGGTTAAGTTGCCGTTATGTGACAGACAAATGCCATACGGTGAATTGACGTAAAAAGGCTGTGCCTCGGCCTCTGAAGAAGTGCCAGCAGTAGGGTAACGGACATGCGCGATCCCCATATCGCCTTGCAATACCCGCATATGTCGATCCTGAAAGACATCACGCACCAGGCCATTACCTTTACGTTGGAATAGGCGACCATCGGCATAGGTCATAATACCTGCTGCGTCTTGACCACGATGTTGCAATACCGTCAGTCCATCATACAAATCCTGATTGACCAACTGACCATTGCCGACGATACCGATAATCCCACACATGAATATTGAACCTTAGCTATTTAAAAGAATTTGCTTATACAGATAAAAACGCTCGGAGTAATGCCCTGGCATTTGCTTGATAAGCCATAAAGCCGATTGATTAAATGGCCCGATCAGCTGTGCTTGGCGCCATGCATCTGCATTCGGTAATGGCGTAAACGCAGCTGAAGCCAGTATCAATAACACCACGATAGCGGCAGCGCGCGTAACGCCGAATAGCATGCCTAAAGTACTATCAAGTCCACGCAGCAACGGCATTTTAGTGACATGAGCCAGCACCCGATTCAAACTAAAACTAAGTAATAACGAGACCACCAAGATTAAAATAAAGGCGAGCGCAAGGCGTAAACCATCACCCAACTCTGTTCCGGCACTTATATCGATACTCGCAATGGTTGCTGGTAACAAATCGGCAATCGGCTCGGCATAGCGGATCGATAAGAAGATCGCTATCGCCCATGACACAAGTGAGATCGCTTCTCGCACGAAACCACGCATCAACGCAATGCCAGTGGAGAGCAGGAAAACGACGACAATAAGAATATCGATCCAGGTTAAATCAAATAGACTCATGACATTTCAACGTTCAGCATTGACATCGAGTCTAGGGCTCAATTCGTGGATAAGAGCTAACAAAGGCGGCTGTTAACTGAAACTTATCGGCTAACTGTGCTTGAATTTTCAGCGCCTTATCACGTGACAGCATGGGACCAATCTTGACTCGATAAACACGCTTTTTCTGGTCACCAGCCACTTCAATAAACAGATCTAATTCTTCGCCGGCCAGCTGTTTTTTCAACGCCAACGCCTTGTCACGCTGACTGAACGCACCCACTTGAACCACCCAACTGAGCAGCTTGCTCGAGCCGCCTTTCGCCAAACTGACTTCAGGATGAATACCATGAGATAGATCATCGGCATCAACACCAACTCGCTTAGAAGCTGCCACCAGACTCTCGGAGTCTGCCGCCGCCGTTGGTTGCTCATCAATGAAAATTAACGCCGGTTCAGGCGGGATATCCGAATCGATAGGGTTGATTTGGCTATAGCCAGAACCATTGGCCGAATTTTGGCCAGAGCCATCCAGCACGATCGGGACAAAAATTACGGCGAGACTAACTAAGACGATGGCGCCAACAATTCTATATTTGAGTGCTAGATCCACGTGATCCTATGTCCAAAAATGGAAGAACACATTCTAACCAATCTGTCAGGCGGTTAACAGCGAAATCAGAGGCCTTATTTACCGCTGGCAATAACTTCAGAAACAGTAAAAATAGAGCCAAAGACTAGAATACGGTCACCTTTGCTGACGTCCTGCTGCGCCTGCTCATAGGCCTGTTCGACAGTATTAAATGAACGCACCCTGGTATCCGCCGCCGCCTCGTGCAAGGCGGCTGACACTCGCTCTATCGGCATGGCACGTGGTGAATCGACGCTGCTGACATACCATTCGTCAACGTGGCCATGGAGTAATTGCACAATGCCGGTTAAATCTTTATCACTCAAGATCGCAAATACAGCTATAGTTTTCTCAGGCTTAGGTAGCGCCACTAGATTATTGGCCAAGACCTCGGCACTGTCATAGTTATGCGCAACATCAAGAATCACTTCACACTCTTTAACGATGCGTTGAAAACGTCCTTCGAGTGTGACTTCTCTCAGCCCCGTTTTAATCGCCTCAAGATTAACCGGTAACTGAGCAGATATCAGATGCAGACCCATTAAGGCCGTGGAGGCATTTTGCAATTGTACCGCGCCTGACAAATTAGGTAGAGGTAAGCCCTGCAACTCATAGTGAGCACTGTTAAAACTCCATGAGCTTTTTTCGACACTGTATGAGTAATCCTGATTCAGACTCACAAAATGTGCACCCATCTTCTCTGCCGTAGCTGCCACGCTGGCAGGTGGTAATGGATCACCACAGATTGCTGGCGTCTTTGAGCGGAAAATCCCAGCCTTTTCGAAACCGATAGATTCACGGTCAGGGCCCAGATATTCGGTATGGTCCAGGCCGATACTTGTGACAATACCAAGATCACTATCGATCATATTAGTGGCATCCAAACGCCCGCCTAAACCGACTTCAAGGACAGCGACATCAACCTGCTCTTTATGAAAAATATCCAGCGCAGTAAGCGTTGCGAATTCAAAAAACGATAGGCTAATCTCACTGCGGGCGGCATCAATTTTGGCAAAAGAAGCACACAATTGAGCATCAGTAACACAGCGCTGACCAACACGGATACGCTCGTTGTAATGCACAATATGGGGTGAGGTATAGGTGCCTACGCGATAACCAGCGTGATGTAGGATAGAAGTCAACATCGCCACTGTTGAACCCTTGCCATTGGTACCGGCTACTGTAATCACCTTGAACGGGCAGCGTAATAAGCCCATACGCTTGGCGACTTCAGTAATGCGATCCAAGCCGAGCTCAATTTCACGTGCGTGCAGAGTGGTCTGCCACGCCAGCCAATCGTCTAACGATCTAAACTTAAGTTGTTGTGAATTATTTGCGCGCGAGTTCGACATAACATCAAGTTAAAAACTAAAAGTTACTGATTACGCTCAGTCAGCAATTGCAGCAGATTATGGATCCGCGGCGCGAGATCCTTACGATCTATGATCAGGTCTATCGCTCCATGCTCCTGTAAAAACTCACTGCGTTGGAATCCTTCTGGCAGTGTTTCGCGTACTGTTTGCTCAATCACACGGGGACCTGCAAAACCAATCAATGCATTCGGCTCGGCAATATGGACATCACCAAGCATCGCAAAACTTGCCGATACGCCCCCCATGGTTGGGTCGGTCAATACCGAGATAAATGGTAGACGTTCCTCTGATAAGCGGCTTAAGGCGGCACTGGTCTTCGCCATCTGCATTAAGGACATCAGTGCCTCTTGCATCCGGGCACCACCACTGGTGGAGAAACAGACAAATGGCATCTGCTCGGCGATACAACGGTTAACAGCTGCAAGAAAGCGCTCACCCACTACTGAACCCATCGAACCGGCCATGAAATTAAACTCAAAGGCAGCGGCGACAATGGGCATCGACCGCAGGGTCCCCTGCAGTACCACTAAGGCATCGGTTTCACCGGTCGCTTTGTTTGCCGCGGTTAGTCGATCTTTATATTTCTTGGAATCCTTAAATTTAAGAAAATCACGCGGCTCTAATTCAGCACCTATCTCGCTGCGTCCTTCTTTATCCAAGAAAGAATCCAAACGACTACGTGCGCTGATCCGCATGTGATGATTACACTTAGGACAAACCTGAAGATTGCGCTCCAGTTCTTGACCATACAATACGGCACTACATCGACCACATTTCGCCCACAAACCTTCCGGTACTTTGCGGCTACTCGTGCTCTCGGTGCGGATGCTCGAAGGCATCAATTTTCCAAGCCAACTCATGGAATACTTTATCTACTCAATATCAAATCGAACCAGCATTATCCAACGCGGACTTGATGCCTTGCAATAGCGATTTCACTTCTTTCAGCGCGTTTGGCATGTCGTCTTGATGTGCTGCGATGAGAGACACTATGGCACTACCGACGACAACGGCATCGGCAACAGCGGCTACAGCAGCGGCTGTTTCTGCGTCTTTGATACCAAAACCAACCGCTAATGGCAGCTCTGAAACAGCACGAATCTCACTTAATTTGCTAGAAACACTGTCGATATCAAGGCTATTTGCGCCGGTAATCCCCTTAAAGGAGACGTAATAGAGGAAACCAGAGGCCATTTCAGATATACGACGAATACGGGAAATATCGGTCGTTGGCGCCATCAAAAAGATCGAATCAATGCCATGTTCACGATACGTTTGGTTGATATCAACACATTCTTCTGGTGGCAAATCGACCGTAATCACACCATCCACTAAGTCTTTTGCATCTTTTGCGAAGCGTTCAGTCCCATAAATTTCGATCGGATTTTGATAACCCATCAAAATAATCGGCGTATGTTGATCATCTTTGCGAAAATCTTCTACCATCTGCAAAATATCAGCCAGCGAGGTATCGTGTTTTAGTGCCCGCTCACAGGCCTGCTGAATCACCGGACCATCGGCCATTGGATCAGAGAAAGGCACGCCAATCTCGATTAAGTCGGTACCCGCTTCGACCAACGCATGCAGGATAGATACGGTCTGCTTTGGATGCGGATCACCGGCAGTAACATAACTGATTAAGGCGGTCTCGCCGTTTGCTTTTAGCGCATCAAAGCGCGCCTTGATTCGACTCACAATTCAATTCCTTCTATACGCGCAATGGTATTAATATCCTTATCACCGCGACCTGATAAATTAATCACAATTGACTGTTCCTTCGACATAGTCGGCGCAAGCTGCGCTGCAAAAGCCATCGCGTGACTACTTTCTAAAGCAGGAATAATTCCTTCCTTACGAGTCGTCAAATGAAAGGCAGCTAGAGCCTCATCATCGGTCACTGAGACATATTGCACTCGACCTTCATCTTTTAGCCATGAGTGCTCAGGACCTACACCAGGATAATCTAAACCAGCAGAGATCGAATGTGTCTCGATAATCTGACCCGCCTCGCTTTCCATCAAATAGGTGCGATTACCATGCAGAACACCGGGCTTACCGGCGCTCAATGGTGCTGAGTGCATGCCAGTATCGACACCGTGACCACCCGCTTCAACACCATAGATAGCAACACCTTCATCACCTAAAAAGGGATGAAATAAACCGATTGCATTAGAGCCACCACCAACACAGGCGATCAAGGCATCAGGCAAGGTATTGTATTGCTCTAGCATTTGCTCTCGCGCTTCTTTACCGATCACAGTTTGGAAATCACGGACTAATTGAGGATACGGATGAGGCCCAGCCACCGTGCCGATAATATAGAAAGTATCATCAACATTAGTCACCCAATCTCGCAGTGCTTCATTCAAGGCATCTTTGAGCGTGCGCGAACCGGAAGTAACCGGCACGACCGTAGCACCCAACAGACGCATACGGTAAACGTTGGGCGATTGTCGCTGAATATCTTCAGCACCCATGTAGACCACACACTCCAGACCGAGTCTGGCAGCAATCGTAGCACTAGCAACACCGTGCTGACCGGCACCGGTCTCAGCAATAATGCGAGTCTTACCCATACGTTTTGCTAGCAAGGCCTGACCAATGGTGTTATTTATTTTATGCGCACCGGTGTGATTTAAATCTTCGCGCTTAAGAAAGATACGCGCTCCACCCCAAAGATCGGTTAGGCGCTGGGCAAAATAAAGTGGGCTTGGACGACCAACGTAATGCGCTAAGTCATTATAAAATTCTTCTTGGAACGCAGGATCGACCTTGCATTCTTCATAGGCTGCTTCTAGCTCAGCTAGAGGCGTCATCAGTGTTTCGGCTACAAAGCGACCACCATACGGTCCAAAGTGCCCTCTATCATCTGGTACGGCATTAAAATGCCCTTGATCTTTATCTGTCACATTAGCACCCATCGGCTATTCGAACTGCGTTTACAAAATCTATCATTTTATTTTTATCTTTAATGCCCTTCGACGACTCGATACCGCTACTGACATCGACTGCGTAGGGCTGTGCCTGCTTAATCGCCGCAGCAACGCTATCACTATCTAGACCACCAGCCAGGATAACCGGCTGTTCAAGAGTCTGTGGAATCGATTGCCAGTTAAAGGCATCTCCACTACCGCCGGGCTGCCCTGGCTCATTGCCATCCAGCAATAAGGCTACTGCCTGCGTGTACTCGCTCAAGCGAGCGAGGTCAGTACGACCTCCCATCGCGATACTCTTCATATAACTGCGGCCAAAAGAAGCACAGAACTCGGCCGTCTCATCGCCATGGAATTGCAACACATCTATATCTAGCGCCTCACAAACTTGCTCAATTGTACTCGCTTGATCATTCATGAATAACCCCACTCGAGTAATAAACGGAGGGCAAACAGCGAGTAATTTTTTAGCCTGTTCGATATCGATGCAGCGCGGACTCTGCTGACAAAATACAAAGCCTAGGGCATCAATGCCGAGCGCTGCCGCCTGTTGCACATCCTCAACCCGCGTTAGGCCGCAAAATTTTATCTTAGTCCTAGACATAAATTGATCTCAGTCATTCGTTATTAAGCACAGCAGTCACTACAAACATCAAATTTCAAATTGCGAATCGTATTGTACAGCTAAAAAATACAGGCCATCTGGCTTTGCTGTCACGCCAGCCTGTGAGCGGTCACGTTGCTGCAATAATTCTGCAGCCCATGAGACTTCACGCTCGGCACTACCAATCTGCATCAACACACCAGCGAGATTACGCACCATATGATGTAAGAATGCATTTGCCATGACATCTAGTATGACCAACGAGCCTTCACGTCGCACACGAAATTCGTGCAGCGTCCGTATTGGCGTATGCGCCTGACACGCTAACGCCCTAAAACTAGTAAAATCATGCTCACCAAGCAGACTACTAGCAGCCTGTTGCATACGCTCGACAGCCAAAGGCTTAATACACCAGGTTGCCTTGCCAGCTAGCAGGGCTGGACGTGTGTCCTGATTAATAATGACATAGCGATAACTGCGTGCACGTGCTGAGAACCGAGCATGGAAGTCTTCACTGACAGGCTGAATCCGTCGTATTGCAACACCTTCTGGCAGGTTTGAATTCACCCCTAATAGCCAAGAGCGCAAACTCCGTTCAGCTTCGGAATCAAAATGGATCACCTGACCCAAGGCATGCACGCCAGTATCTGTTCGCCCAGCACACTGCACAGTGATCGATTCAGCAGCGACATAACTCAGGGCTTGCTCGACGCAGGCCTGAACCGAAGGCGCATGAGACTGGCGCTGCCAGCCACAAAATGGGCGCCCATCATATTCAACTACAGCGGCGTATCTCACCTATGGTCTGTTATCCCACATTCAATCGGTGCCAGACGGGGTCTGAGTTAACCGTTTATGATTAATAATTATTTTAGCTAATAATTGTTGCGCTGCTTGAACCTGCTCATCATCGCCTTCAGCAATCACTTGATGCAGGTTTTCTTTGGCCGCGGCAATATCCCCCATCTCCAATAAAATTGGGGCTAAATCAAGTTTAGTGGCGACATCTTCTGGCAATTCCTCTTCATTAACAAAGGTCTTTAACACTTCGTCATCGACCAAAGTTTTTAAGGCCTCATTATCGATACTGTCAGTGCTTGCTTGCTGATCTTGCGCGCTAGCTGCCGATACTTCAGCCACCTTCTTATCCTGTAATGTTACTGGTTGCAGATCGACACTTGGTTCAGTGGAGGCTAAGGCTGCTGCTTTCTCTGACACCGATTTATGACGCTGTAGCAATAGCATCGTAAGTATGACCAGTATCCATAAGCATAGCGCTGAGACACCCAATAAAAAGGCTATGCTTTGCTTATCAAGCCATAGCTTGAAACTTAGCCAAGTATTTTGGCTAAATTGCCATACCGCTTCAAAGCCGGTCTTGATCTCTGTGCGCAGCTCTTCTTCAGCAGCTGGCGCGCTAACTTGCGGCTTCAGTGGCGCTAAATTTTCGAAGCGATCTAGGATCTCTTGCAGCCGTGCCAGTTGTTTATTTTGCACCTCAATAATAGCCTCTTGCTTATTCAGCACTAGCTCCAGATTATCAATACGAGCCAGTAGCTCCAGATTCTCTTGCGTCTTAGACTCTAGCTGCTCTTGCAACAACCGATTTTCTTGCTGAACGGCGACTGATTGCGATTCAACAGCGCCGCGACCACTGGGTGTCTGCGCAAGAATGACTAGTTTACGTTTGTCATCTGACGCCACTGTCGTTAGACGCCTGCCAGCTGGTGGTGATTGCGCGGCGCGGCGTTGCTGCCATTGCTGACCCTGCTGCCTGACTTCTGTAAAGGCTTCTGCCGGCTTAATTGAGCGCGCTTTTGCCAATTGTGGGATACGTAGCGTTGATCCTTTTTTCAGACCATTGATATTGCGCCCATTAAAAGCATCTGCATTGATCGCTTGAATCGCCAACATCATCTGGCTTCCACTGACTTTGCTACCAGCGGTATAACGACTCGCTATACTCCACAGCGTTTCACCTGCTGCAACGGTGACAAGTGAAGCTCTATCCTGCGGCAGTTCTGTGCGCTCGCGACCTAACGTCAAGGGTTTAGCTTTTGCCGCTAAAGTGATTTTATATTTCAGCACCACGACACCACTACTAGACTGAACTTTGATAAAGAAAGCGTTTCTAGTTTTTGTAAATGGCCTGGATGAACTTATAGCGATGTAATTTTTGCCATCGCTACGCTTTGGCTGGAATTGCAGCGACTTTAATTCGGCTGAGACTGGCATTCGATTAGTCTGAAATAAAATATTATCAGCCAAACTGATCTTCAGTGTGTTGAATTCTTCTTCAGTGACACTGAGCAGCGCAATTTCGGCACGCAATGGCTCATTCAAAGATGACTGCACTGATATTTGACCTAGGCCCAACGCTGATACCAAGCCAGGCCAAAGGACGGCTAACAGACTATAAACTAAAATCAGTTTTACTTTATGCTGCATCGCTTTCTCTCAAGTGAGGACAAGTAATAAAGATATTACGCCAAATAATCTTGAATCAAACACTCCGCAATCTGCACACTGTTTAAAGCGGCACCTTTACGTAGATTATCACTCACAACCCAGAGATTTAAACCACGTGGATGTGAAATATCTTGCCGAATACGGCCAACATAAACTGGATCGGTACCATCTGAATCTGTTGCTGCAGTTGGATAACCACCATCGCAACGATCATCAATCACTGTAATCCCTGGCGCTGCAGCTAATAATGTACGCGCCGCCTGCGCCTCTAAAGGGGCTTTCAACTCTAAATGAAGCGCTTCAGAATGCCCATATTTAACAGGAATACGAACCGCTGTAGGGTTCACCAAGATAGTCTCATCGGCCATGATCTTCTGTGTTTCCCAGACCATCTTCATCTCTTCTTTGGTGTAGCCGTTATCTAAAAAGACATCGATATGCGGTAAAGCATTAAATGCAATCTGTTTCGGGTAGACCTCCGACAAGACCGGCTTACCTTCAAATATAGCTCTGGTCTGCAGCTCCAGCTCATCGATCGCTTCTTTACCAGTCCCTGAAACCGCTTGATAGGTGGCCACATTGATCCGTTCGATACCAACCGCAGCGTGGATTGGCTTCAGCGCAACCAACATTTGTATGGTTGAACAATTGGGATTAGCAATAATGCCGCGTTGCTTATAATCCGCAATAGCTGCCGGATTAACTTCAGGCACAACCAATGGAATATCATCTTCATAGCGATAGCATGACGTATTATCAATCACCACACAGCCTTTCTCAGCTGCCTTTGGGGCAAACACTTCAGAAATCGACGCGCCGGCCGAGAATAAGCCAATCTGCACTTTAGAAAAGTCAAATTCAGCGAGGTCTTCGACCGTCAACTGTTGCTCACCAAAGCGTACTTTTTTGCCGACAGAGCGTGCACTAGCTAGCGCATACACTTTACCCACTGGGAAATTTCTTTGCGCCAAAATGGACAGCATCACTTCACCCACTGCTCCTGTGGCACCAACTATCGCTACATCATATGTTTTTGTCATCGTGACTCACTCACATCTAATCTCTGTTATTACTTGGTCTCTGCAGCGCGTTTAGTTCGCTGCCTGCATAGCTTTCACTACCGCATCACCCATCTCATGGGTAGACAATACGGTCTCGCCGGACTTTGCAATATCTGCAGTACGCGCACCAGTCGTCAACGCCTGCATCACTGCTTCCTCAACCTGCTTAGCCTCTGCTTCCAGGCCTAGGCTGTAACGCAACATCATGGCGACTGATAGTATGGTCGCGAGGGGGTTGGCTAGGCCTTTACCAGCGATGTCAGGTGCCGAACCGTGAATCGGTTCATACATCCCCAAATTATCTTGATTCAGCGATGCTGACGGTAACATACCAATGGAACCCGTTAACATCGCGGCAGCATCCGATAAAATATCGCCAAACAGATTTGAGGTCACCATCACGTCGAACTGCTTAGGGGCTCGAATCAATTGCATGGCGGCATTATCGACATACATGTGGCTCAGCTCTACAGTTGGATAATCAGCCTTAACTTCTTCCATCACTTCACGCCAAAGCAAAGAGACTTCTAATACATTCGCTTTATCTACTGAACACAAGCGACCATCCCGCTTAGCTGCAGCAGCAAACGCGACATGTGCAATCCGTCGGATCTCATCTTCGTCGTAAACCATGGTGTTATAGCCCCAACGACGACCGTCTTTAATTTCTTTTGCACGCGGCTGACCAAAATAAATACCACCGACCAATTCACGCACGATCAGTAAATCCAAACCCGCAACCAATTCTGGCTTCAAGGATGAAGCTTCAGCCAAATCTTTATAGAGTAGCGCCGGACGCAAATTGGCAAATAAATTCAAGTGCCCGCGAATATCTAGTAAGCCTTGTTCAGGACGCAGATGCCGTTCAACACTGTCATATTGAGGGCCACCCACTGCGCCAAGTAAAATAGCATCCGCCTGCTCGGCTAATGCTCGCGTGCTATCAGGAAAGGGAGAACCTTCTTGGTCGTAGGCGATACCACCTAAGTTGGCATGCTCTAACTCCAGCTTACAGCCTTGCTCATTAAGTTGATCCAGCACCTTAACGGCCTGCTGCACAATCTCTGGGCCAATACCATCACCCGCCAATACCAAAATTTTAGACATGTTAGCTATGCGCCTCTAATCGTTATTGTATAGCCAGGGCGCGCTACTCTTCTGCGCTGCCTCAAAGGCTTTAATCTTGTCTGCATACTGCAGTGTAATACCAATCTCATCCAGGCCGTTTAACAAACAATGCTTCTTGAATTCATCGACTTCAAATTGCGCAATTTGATTGCCGTCACGCAAAATGGTCTGGTTTGCTAGGTCAATACTGACTGAGCATTTTGGATCAGCCAAGCTGGCTACAAATAACTCATCAATCAGTGTTGATTCTAAAATAATTGGCAATAATCCATTTTTAAAGCAGTTACTAAAAAAGATGTCAGCAAAGCTCGGCGCTAGCAAGGCCTTGATACCATAATCCTGAAAAGCCCAAACCGCATGTTCACGTGAAGAACCACAGCCAAAGTTTTCGCGGCCTAAGATAATTTCCGCCTGACTGTAACGCTCATCATTTAAAATGAATTCCGGGTTTAAACGCCGGCCTTCACAGGATTGATCTGGCTCACCCGCATCCAAATAACGCCAGTCGTCAAATAGATTAGGGCCAAAGCCAGAACGACGGATCGACTTCAGATACTGTTTTGGAATGATCGCATCAGTATCCACATTCGGACGATCGATTGGTAACAAGCTAGCGCTTAGTGTGGTAAATGCTTGCATCATGCCCCCTATAAATAGTCGCGTACATCGGCTAAATGACCGGCAATACCGGCAGCCGCAGCCATCGCTGGGCTCAGCAGATGGGTGCGCCCACCCTGCCCCTGACGACCTTCAAAATTTCGGTTGGAAGTAGACGCACAACGCTCACCAGCGGCCAGCTGATCAGCATTCATACCCAAACACATGGAACAGCCTGGCTCTCGCCATTCAAAGCCTGCAGCCTTAAATATTTTATCTAAACCCTCGGCCTCCGCTTGTTGCTTGATCAAACCCGACCCCGGGACGATTAAGCCCAGCTTAATATTCTCTGCCAGATGTCGCCCCTGAACTACGGCGGCAGCGGCACGTAAATCTTCAATTCGTGAATTGGTACAAGAGCCAATAAATACTTTATCAATAACAATATCTTTAACCGCCTGTCCTGCTGCTAACCCCATATAACGCAGTGCATTACGCATGCCTTCCGCCTTACTCTCACTGCTTTCTTCAGCCGGGTCAGGCACTAGCGCATCGATTGCAACCACCATCTCTGGTGAAGTACCCCAACTCACTTGAGGTTTCAATCTACTGATATCAATTGTTATTACCTTGTCGAAATGCGCGTCTGGATCTGACACTAACTGCCGCCAAGCAGCTTCTGCTTGTTCCTTTTCGACACCTTTAGGTGAGAACGGTCGATCAGCAACATATTCCAATGTGCGATCATCAACACCGATAATGCCGGCGCGGGCACCTGCCTCAATCGCCATATTACAAATCGTCATACGGCCCTCGATCGACAGCTCTCGAATCGCCGAACCAGCAAATTCAATCGTATAACCCGTACCCCCTGCGGTACCAATCTGCGCAATCACCGCTAACACTAAGTCCTTAGCACTAACACCTCCTTGCAGCTCACCGTCTAAATCAATCCGCATCGACTGAGTTTTCTTCAATAAGAGACATTGCGTTGCCAATACATGCTCGACTTCTGACGTCCCAATACCGAAGGCTAAAGCGGCCAAGGCGCCATGGGTAGAGGTATGGGAGTCTCCACACACAATCGTCATCCCGGGTAGGCTCGCGCCCTGCTCGGGGCCGATAACATGGACGATCCCTTGCCGAACATCATTCATCTCAAATTTCTGTAGGCCAAAAGCACCACAGTTTTCATCCAAAGCGGCTAACTGTTTGCGTGAGACCGGATCTTCAATCTCTTGGTCACGCTTTGTGGTTGGCACATTATGATCAGGCACCGCTAACACCGAAGCCCTGCGCCAAGGTTGGCGGCCAGCTAGGCGTAGACCTTCAAAAGCCTGAGGTGAAGTCACCTCGTGCACCAGGTGACGATCAATGTAGATCAGGCTGGTGGCGTCTTCTTGGGTATGCACAACATGTGCATTCCATAATTTGTCGTACAGTGATAATCCAGACATGGTTATTTAATCTTCATTACTTATTATGTGATTGCGATACATCAACTCAATTACTTGAGTCGAATCAAATACCTTTATTTCGAGGCCGGAATATCAGGGCACTCGGTGCTGACATCCGCATTTTGTCCACGATGACGCAGCGCATGGTCAGCTAGCGTCAACGCTAACATCGCCTCTGCAATAGGTACTGCGCGAATACCGACGCAAGGGTCATGACGACCAGTGGTCGAGATTTCAGCATCCTTTCCATTTTGATCCACCGTTTGCCCTGGAATGCGAATACTCGAAGTTGGCTTGAGTGCAATCGATACCGATAAATCTTGACCCGAACTAATGCCACCCAAGGTGCCACCCGCATGATTGGACTGAAAACCATCGGCTTCAATCGTATCTCGATGCTCGCTACCACGCTGCGTCACAGAATCAAAACCAGCTCCAATCTCTACTGCTTTCACCGCATTAATCGACATCATACTCTTAGCTATATCGGCATCTAAGCGGTCAAAAATAGGTTCGCCCCATCCCACTTGCATAGAGGTCGCCGCCACTGTCAGACGCGCACCTATGGAATCACCATCTCGACGCAGTTGATCCATAAATTCAGCCAAGGCATCTAGCTTGCTTGCATCCGGAAAGAAAAATGGATTGTGATTAACAATCGACCAGTCCATCTGTTCTGCTTTAATGTCACCAATCTGCGATACACAGGCCTTTATCTCAGTGCCATAGCGCTGAAATAGGAATTTTTTTGCAATCGCACCAGCAGCAACACGCATGGCTGTTTCGCGTGCAGATGAACGACCGCCACCGCGGTAGTCGCGAATGCCATATTTCTTGAAATAAGTGTAATCAGCATGCCCCGGACGAAAGGTCTCAGCGATCTTAGAGTAATCACTTGAACGCTGGTCTTGATTGCGGATCAGCAGACCTATTGGCGTGCCAGTGGTCTTGCCTTCAAACACACCTGACATGATTTCGACCTCATCCAGCTCACGTCTTTGCGTTGTAAATTTGGACTGGCCCGGGCGACGGCGATCAAGATCGGGCTGTAAGTCTGCCGCTGACAACTCAATCCCTGGCGGGCAGCCGTCAACAATAGCGCCAATAGCAGGACCATGACTCTCACCAAATGAAGTCAGTGTAAAAAGCGTTCCAAAAGTATTTCCAGACATATCGTAAGGTTTCTTTTTATGGAGTGATCATCAACTGCATGAAGATCAAACAATTAGGGTCATCATGACCACATTCAGTTGTGTGCCTAATTTGCGAATTGCTTACATTCTTGCGCTGTCAGCACACATACGCCTTCACCGCCATTTTCCAGTGCCAACCACATAAACTGAATCTCAGCAAAATGCTGTTCCAGAGCGTGCGCTGACTCACCAACCTCTAGCACTAGCAAACCATCATCGGTCAAATAACGACTGATCGAGGCGAGTATTTGTTTGGTCACATCCAAGCCATCATTACCCGAATACAGGGCGTGCGCTGGCTCATGCTGATACTCAGTCGGTAATTCGCGCTGCTCCCGTTGTGGAACATAGGGCGGATTGGCCAGAATAATATCATATTGGCGCACTGGAATCTGTTCCCAAACATCAGATAACACCGTGCTGACGCGGTTTTGCAACTGATGCAACTGAATATTTTGCTCTGCTATTTGCAGGGCCTTGGTATCAATATCGGTCAGTAACACCTGCGCCTGAGGAAACTCCAGAGCGGCTAGAATGCCAAGGCAACCGCTACCACTGCAGAGGTCAAGAATCGCACTTGGCTCGGTATCTGACTCACCAGCCCCCAGCCACCAGGGGAAAAATCGCTCTTGAATTAAGCTGGCTATCGGTGAGCGTGGTACCAGTACCTGCTCATTAACCATAAATTTATAACCTGCCAACCAAGTCTCGCCCAACAGGTAAACCAGCGGCTTGCGCTCTTCAATGCGCAGCTGCAATAACTTGGCAAGCTCATCACCTTGGCTGTCTGTGATGCTTAAACCGGTTTCATAGGGGTCGAAATCTGGTGGCAATCGCAGCACAAAGCTGACAAGATATGCGGCTTCATCCAATGCCGTTTCCATACCGTGACCGTAGCTTAAATCAGACTTTTCTAACGTCGTTTTAATCTCGTTAATCAGATCTGGAATTGTTGTGCCTTTGAGGATCAAAGCCTGCACCTTCTTATTGGTTAGGGTGATACATTTTGTTTTGCCTCAGCGTAAACGAAATAGGAGCCCAAAATGGAACCGATCCGGTGCGCGTGAGTCGACAGAGTGTAACCGTATTCCACAGAGGTGAGAATTTTTCGTTTTAGTGTTTATTGTCACTACTATCACCTTTAGGCCGTAATCGAAATAAAAATTCAGGCAAGCTTATGCAAAATTCAAAAAACATAGTCATCGCGTTACTGGTGCTCGCTGTCCCTTTAGCACTGGGCTTCTATTTCTCAAACAACGACAAGCAAACAACCAGCCTTGAATTGATCAATGCCGGTTACCTACTTGATCAGCAGGTTGCTATCGCTGATTTTAATTTAATCGATCAGAACAACCAGGCCTTTACCCCAGAACAACTGAAAGGTGATTGGACCTTCTGGTTCTTTGGCTTTACCCATTGCCCGGATATCTGTCCATTTACCATGGCTACCCTAAGTGCGGTCATGCAGACACTAAGGCAGGAGCATGACATCACTAATCTACGCACTGTCTTTGTCTCAGTAGACCCACTACGTGATACCCCCGAGCGGATGAAAGACTATCTACAGGCCTTTGGTAGCGATGTTGTTGGCGTCAGCAGCTCAGGTCCAGAATTGGCTACCTTCATCAAAAATATGGGCATAGTCGCAAAACTACCTGACGCGATTGATACTGATGACAATTATGATGTCATGCATAGCAGCTCGATTTATCTAGTCGCACCAAACAACGCCATTGCAGCATTGCTGAGAACGCCCCATTCAGTCGATGATATCGTTTATAATTTCCAACAAGTGCACTCAAACTACTCAAAATGAATAAAGAATACGCCAGCTCTTGGGAGCGTGTGAAAGCCGCAATCTTTCATCTCTTCCCACACCACTTACTCTCTCGCTGCACCTACTGGATTACACGCCAAAGAGGATTCTGGGTGGCGTCGTTAATTCGTAGCTTTATCAAATTTTTCAAGGTTGATTTAAGTGATGCCGAAATCGATCAAGTCGAAGGTTATGCCACCTTCAATCAATTCTTTACCCGCAATCTAAAAGATGGCACGCGTCCAATAGACGGTGACAACGACGTTATCAGTTCGCCCTGTGATGGTCGTATCAGTCAGTTTGGCACTATTGAAAAACGACAACTTATTCAGGCCAAAGGTAAACATTACTCGTTAAACGACTTTTTCACCGCAGCTTGTAGCCACACTGAAAAATTTATCGATGGCCAATTCATGACTATCTACCTTTCACCGCGCGATTATCACAGAGTGCATATGGCTTGCGATGCCCGTCTACTAGAGATGGTCTATGTGCCAGGCCGCCTATTTAGCGTGGCGCCTTATGCGCCGAAAGCGATTGAAAAGGTCTTTGCTAAAAATGAACGAGTCGTCTCAATCTTTGAAGTGAATGGCGGCTACATGGCTGCAACCATGGTCGGCGCGGTCAACGTTGCTGCCATCGAGATGGCTTGGCACGGCATGGTGACACCTCCGCATATGAATCTAGCAGCCCGCTATGACTATCAGAATGAAGAGATCACACTGAAGAAAGGTGATGAGATGGGCACCTTCAATATGGGTTCTACTGTTGTTCTCTGCTTCTCCAAAGGCTGCTACTCGCCAATGGCAACACTGGCTACAGAGCAAAGTTTAAAGATGGGCGAGACAATCGGCCACAGCTCAGAGCAGGCAGCAACTAGCGCTGCAGCTGAAACTGCAGCAGAGATTAAAGCTGAGGCAGAGGTTGAGACCGCTGACGAAAGCACACCCCAGGCTGAAGTAGAGCTTGATCTTAAGACCAAAGAGCAGCCCTCAGCACCGATAGATTACGTCACTACTCCTGATAGCAACACAGATTCTGCCGACAGCCACAAGCCATAACCGTTTCTAGTTGGCTATAACGCTGACCACGGAAAAGGCAGCAGCTGATCTAAACTATCTACCTCTGCCGTGATCAAATGCACACGGTCTAGCCCTAAGGCGACACCGGCACAGGCCGGTAAGCCTTGCTGCAAGGCCGCAATAAATGCCTCATCAATAGCGATAGCCGGCAGCTTCTGCTGCATACGCATCTGCAGATCCTGCTGAAACCGTTGCCGCTGTTCTGTTGCATCACGCAGCTCTAAGAAACCATTCGCTAACTCAAAGCCGCCGGCAAACACCTCAAAACGCTCTGCCAGCTGGCTATCGATCTCTGATAGCTGCGCTAAACTCGCTTGCTCTGCTGGGTAGTATTCGACGATATGAATCACATCCCGAGGCAAGCATGCAACCACCGACTGATCAAAGATAAAATCATACAAGGCTGTCCTGGGCAGCTTGTCGGCCGCTATCAAGCCTTGCTTTGTGGCCAGCCGAATCAAGGCTTGCCGACTTTGCTCCATTAAATTCAGACCCAGCATCTGCTGACATGCTGCACGATAAGAGATGCGCTGGATCGGTAAGTTAATCTTTCGTATCAGCAGTAACTGTTGCACCAGCTCGGCCGTCTCTTGTGAGATCTGTGCCAAATCAAACTGCCGTCGATACCATTCAATGAGGGTGAATTCAGGATTATGTCGCGCACCGGCCTCGGCTTGGCGAAAGGCCTTGGTGATCTGATAAATATCAGGCGCACCATCGACCAGTAATCGCTTCATAAAAAACTCAGGCGAGCTTTGTAAATAACGCGGTGGCTTATTGTCATCGGCGACGACAAACGACTGAATATTGGGATCGGTGACCGCACTGGCACCCAGCACAGGCGTTTCAACCTCAAGCACCGAACGCTGCGCAAAGAAACTACGGGCAGTGGCTAATAGCTCCGCTCGTAGCTTTAAAGTTTCGATTAACGCTGACTGAGACACGGTATGGTGACCAGTTTATTGACTAAAGAACTTAGCTCTCTTTTGCACGAGAGACATATTCACCACTACGGGTATCGATTCTAATCGTCTCACCCTGATCGACAAACAAGGGTACTCGCACCATTGCACCGGTCTCCAAGTAAGCAGGCTTAATACCACCAGTTGCGGTATCGCCTTTTAGGCCTGGATCGGTTTCGACAATTTTCAGCTCGACGAAATTAGGCGGCTGAATCGACAACGGCGCACCGTTATAAAGGGTAACCACGCAGATATCCTGTTCTTTCAGCCACAAAGCGGCATCACCGACTGCGGTCTTATTCGCTGCGTGTTGTTCGAAGCTGCTCTGATCCATAAAGTGCCAATCTTCACCATCGGCATACAAATATTGCATATCGACTTCCATCACATCCGCTGCATCAACACTATCCCCTGACTTAAACGTCTTATCGACCACTCGGCCAGTCTTTAAGTTACGAATCTTGACCCGATTAAAGGCTTGCCCCTTACCCGGCTTCACCAAAATATTTTCAACGATGGTATAAGGATCGCCATCGAGCATAATCTTCAGACCAGAACGGAATTCGTTTGTGTTATAACCTGCCATGAGTTTGCAACCGATATTAAAAGAGACGTCATGATACCGCGCAAAGCCGTAGCAGAACATACTCCGACTTGGAAAAAAGAATTCGCCCGCAGTCTGCACCTAGCCGAATTACTTAAAAGTGCAGAAAACAAAGAGCCCTTAACTGCAACTACTGAGGCTGCAGAATTAAGCACGATCAACACCTCTTTTCCAATCCGTATCAACTCAGGACTGGTTCAGCGCTTAGCGCAGAGTGATGAAGACACGCGTCAGCGTGTTTTACGCCAATACCTACCACATGCTGATGAACTCAAGTTAGCTCCGAATGAGCTACAAGATCCAGTAGGTGATGTCGCTGCCAGCAAAACACAGGGCCTGATCCATAAATACCAACACCGAGTTCTGCTGATCACCAGCGACACCTGTCCTATCCATTGCCGCTATTGCTTTCGGCGTGACTACCCTTACCCACAAGCCAATAGCCAGCAAATCGAAACACGATGGAGCGAGGCACTAGACTATATTCGCGCCGACCAAAGCCTGAATGAAGTCATCCTTAGTGGCGGCGACCCCTTGAGCCTGGATGATAAAAAACTGGCACAGTTGATCGATGCCTTACAGGCCATAGATCACATTAAAACCCTACGTCTGCACACTAAATACCCATCCATCACGCCTAGTCGCATTACGCCTGAGTTGATTCAGACTCTTAGTAATAGCCGTTTTGATATTGTCATGGTGCTACATATTAACCATGCCGCCGAGCTCAGTAATGAGCTCAGCACGGCCGTTAGTAACATGCGCTTAGCAGGCATCCATTGCTTAAATCAATCGGTCTTACTGCAAGGCGTAAACGATGACATCGATTGCTTAGAAAAACTGTCACGCCAACTGTTTGCAGCAGGCATCTTGCCGTATTACCTGCATCTACTCGATCGGGCCAAGGGCACGGCCCATTTTGAAGTCAGTCAGGAGCGTGCCAACGAACTCATGCAAGCCATGAAACAACGACTACCGGGCTACCTCGTACCCAAGCTAGCGCGAGAGATTGCCGGCGCTGACAGTAAGCAGTATTAAGGAGCCATGGACTGGACTGTCTATATATTGCGCTGCGCCGACGGGACGTTATATACCGGCATCAGCAATCGACTGGAACAACGGCTAGCGGCGCATACAGCCGGCACCGGTGCTAAGTACACCCGCGGCCGTGGGCCTTTTGAATTGGTCTATTGTGAGCAACACGCCTCACGTGCAACCGCGAGTCAACGTGAACATGCCATTAAGGGATTAAGGCGTGAGCAAAAACTCGCCCTCAGCGAAACAGACTGGGCACAACCTAAGTCGATCTAAGGACTCATCTGACGCAGCGCAGCGATGCGCTGATCTAATGGCGGATGTGACATGAGCAGTTTTTTCAAACCACTGCTGATTCCACCACGAATTCCGAAGGCAGCTAGTTGGCCGGGTAGTTCTTCTGCTGCTTGATCACCTTGTAGGCGTTGCAAGGCAGCAATCATATTGTCGCGACCCGCTAGCTCTGCACCACCGGCGTCAGCACGGAATTCACGACGTCGAGAGAACCAACTGGCAATCATCGCGGCGACTATACCCAAGACAATCTCAGCGACGATGCTACCTATCAAGTAGCCCGGACCGATGCCTCGTTGAATCTTAAAGACGACACGATCGATGAGCATGCCAATAATGCGGGAAAAGAGGATAACAAAGGTATTGAGAACGCCTTGTAGCAGACCCATAGTGATCATATCGCCATTGGCCACATGACTGACTTCATGCGCCAGCACTGCTTCCACTTCTTTCTCGGTCATCGCTTGTAATAGCCCGGTACTGACAGCGACTAAAGCGTTGTTTTTATGCATGCCGGTGGCAAAAGCATTTGGTTGTGGTGATTGAAATACACCCACTTCTGGCATTCCGATGTTGGCGGCCTTGGCTTGCGTTGCCACGGTCTCTAGCAACCACTGTTCATTGCTGTTACTCGGCTGCTCGATGATTTGTACGCCCATGCTTCTACATGCCATCCATTTTGATAGGGCGAGAGAAATAAACGAGCCACCAAAACCAAACAGCAAGGCCATTAGCACTAAGCCATTTAACTGCCCAGCCATACCTTGCTGCGCCAACCAATGCTCCAAGCCAAAGACACGCGAGGACACACTGAGCACTGCAAGTACGCCGAAGTTAGCCGCTAAAAATAAAGCAATGCGAGAAAACATCTCAACCCCCTAATTCTTAATCTATTTTCACTTAGGACTTCATTTGATTATTTGCGTTCAATTTCGAGACGCTCGACTGCTTGATAACCACGCGCTAGCTTCTTGCCTCTACGCCCACGCTCAGCACCATATTCTTTCAACTCAGCAGCCTTTATATGCTTAAATTTCTTACCGCAATGAACAGTAGCAATATCGCCTTTAGCCACGATGGTGAAGTGACTCATCGATTCTTCACCAGACTTTAGTTTTGCCGATGGGATATTCATCACTTTAACGCCCTTACCTTTCGCTAACAGCGGAAAATCAGAAACGGGGCTGAGCAACATGTAGCCATCACTAGAGATCGAAAGCAGCTGATCTTCTGTAAGAGAAGATACCGGTACTGGCGCTAATACCGTGGCTCCATCAGGTACATTAATGACCTGTTTACCGGCTTTATTACGTGAATACAGATCAGACAAGGTGCAAACAAAACCGTAACCAAACGTAGTCGCCATGAAATACTGTTGTTCTGGTGCACCGGCCATTACACTGATAAAACGTGCACCATCAGCGGGATTAAAGCGCCCACTTAAGGATTCACCTTGGCCACGCGCTGACGGCAAACTACTGGCCAATAGGGTGTAACCACGACCTTTGCTATCGAGAAACACCAGCTGTTGATTACTACGGGTATAGGCATGCGCTTGATAGGCATCACCATTTTTATAGTTTAAGCCCTGTGCATCAACTTCATGCCCCTTACCAGCGCGCACCCATCCACGTTCAGATAAGATTACCGTCAATGGCTCGACTGGCATCAATTGCGTTTCATCCATAGGCTGTGAGGCAGCCCGTTGCACGACTTGTGTGCGACGTTCATCACCGTAGGTTTCTAAATCTTCATTCAGTTCTTTTTTAATTAAAGTCTTTAGGCGCGCACTGGAACCTAGAGTTTTCACCAAATAGTCGCGCTCTTTATTAAGCTCATCGACTTCACCACGAATCTTAATTTCTTCGAGCTTAGCCAAGCGCCGTAATTTGATTTCTAAAATCGCTTCCGCTTGGATATCGGTCAATTCAAAGCGTTGCATCAAGACTGGCTTAGGTTCATCTTCAGCACGAATAATCGCAATGATCTCATCCAGATTGAGATAGGCGATGAGTAAACCTTCTAAGATATGTAGGCGTTCATTAACGCGGTCTAAACGCCATTGCAGCTTACGCGTCACGGTTGTGGTGCGGAATTGCAACCATTCAGTCAGGATCATGCGTAGATCCTTCACCTGTGGTCGGCCGTTAATACCAACAATATTCATGTTGATACGATAACTGCGTTCAAGATCAGTGGTCGCGAACAAATGCAGCATCAAGGCGTCGACATCGACTCGATTACTGCGCGGCATAATGACTAAACGGACCGGATGCTCATGGTCTGACTCATCACGCAGATCTTCTACCATCGGCAGTTTCTTGGCGTTCATCTGCTGTGCGATCTGCTCTTGCACACGCGAGCCTGATACCTGATACGGCAGCGCCGTAATGATGATGCCTTGCGTCTCTTTATGGTAAACCGAGCGCATTTTTATTTGACCACCACCCGTCTGATAAATACTACGAATGTCTTCCGCACTGGTAATAATCTCACCGTCTGATGGATAATCTGGCGCGGTTACAAATTGGCATAGCTGGTCGCTAGTCGCTTTCGGATTATCTAGGAGATGAATACAGGCGGAGACTACTTCCGTTAGGTTATGCGGTGGAATGTCGGTCGACATACCAACTGCAATACCCATAGAACCATTGAGTAAAATATTAGGTAAACGTGCTGGCAATACCATCGGCTCTTGCAGTGTGCCATCAAAATTGGGTGCCCAATCAACGGTACCCTGACCAAGCTCCTGGAGTAGACTCTTGGCATAACCGGTGAGACGCGATTCAGTGTATCGCATGGCCGCAAAAGACTTAGGGTCATCGGTCGAACCCCAGTTACCCTGACCGTGCACTAAAGGATAACGGTAAGAAAAGGACTGCGCCATCAACACCATGGCTTCATAGCAAGCGCTATCGCCATGCGGATGGAATTTACCAATAACATCACCAACTGTACGCGCCGACTTTTTAGGTTTTGATGTCGCCGATAAACCCAATTCAGACATTGCGTAAACTATACGTCGTTGCACTGGCTTTAAACCATCGCCGATTTGCGGCAAAGCCCGATCCAAAATGACGTACATGGAGTAGTCAAGATAGGCTTTCTCAGTAAACGTATGCAGTGGCAAACGTTCAACATCACCGTAATCAAATTCTAGGTTGTCACTCATAGTCTATTATCACTTACTCAAATTCGTTAACGCAGTTAACTTACGTTATACCTCGGCGAGGTTACCTTTCTCTTCTAACCAGTTTTTACGATCTTGTACGCGCTTCTTTGCCAACAACATGTCCATCATCGGATAGGTGTTGTCGCCATCTTCCATCGTCAATTGAACTAAACGCCGTGTGGAAGGTGACATGGTCGATTCACGCAGTTGATTGGGGTTCATTTCACCCAAACCCTTAAAGCGCGTAATACTGATCTTGGCTTTCTTCTTTTCTTCCAGCAAGCGGTCTAAAATTACCTGTCGCTCTGCATCGTCGATTGCATAAAATACCTCTTTGCCTGCATCAATACGAAATAGTGGAGGCATCGCAATATGAATATGTCCAGCAGCAATCAGGGCTGGAAAGTGGCGCAGAAATAAGGCGCAAAGCAAGGTTGAAATATGCAGGCCATCTGAATCTGCATCAGCAAGGATACAAATCTTGCCATAGCGTAATTTACTTAAGTCGGTGTCACCCGGATCGACACCAATAGCAATAGCGATATCGTGTACTTCTTGTGAGGCCAGCACCTGATCAGATAGGACTTCCCAACTGTTTAAAATCTTACCGCGTAACGGCATGATCGCCTGAAATTCACGCTCTCTTGCTTGCTTCGCCGAGCCTCCGGCGGAGTCACCCTCAACCAAGAATAACTCACTACGATTAATATCTTGTGAGCTACAGTCGGCTAACTTACCGGGTAATGCTGGACCAGCACTAACCCGTTTACGTACGACCTTCTTCATCGCACGCATTCTTTTCTCAGCGTTTTGAATAATCAGTAAGGCCAAGGCTTCAGCTGATTCTAGATTTTGATGCAACCACAGCGTTAGAGAATCCTTCACCGCTGTAGCAACAAAAGCAGCACTCTCACGCGAGCCTAATCGTTCTTTCGTTTGCCCTGCAAATTGTGGATCTTGCATCTTCACAGATAAGACATAAGCGAGATTTTGCCAGGCATCATCCGGCGCAATCTTGACCCCTCTCGGTGTCAATTTACGGGTATCACAAAAGTCACGAATAGCGTCCGTAATACCACTACGCAAACCGTTAACATGCGTACCACCTTGCACAGTAGGAATCAGATTAACGTAACTTTCTGCAATCCATTCACCGCTTTCCGCAGTCCATTGCAAGGCCCAAGCAGCAGCCTCATTACTAGCACTGTATTCAGCGTAGATTGGCTCCGCTGGCTGACATTCCACCTGTGATAGGGCCTGTGATAAATAATCTCTTAGGCCATCTTCATAAAACCATTCCTGGCGCTCACCATTGTCATCGGTAAAGCCAATCCGCAGACCGGGGCACAGCACCGCCTTAGCACGCAGCACATGCAGCAATTTAGGAATCGAGTATTTAATACTGTCAAAATATTGAGGATCCGGCCAAAAACGCAGAGTGGTACCTGAAACACGTTTGGCTACACTGCCCACCGACTTAAGATCTTCTGCCTTTTCACCCCCAGCAAAGGCCATGCTGTATTCCTGACCATCACGACGCACCCAGACCTCTAGGCGTGTTGATAGTGCATTGACGACAGAGACACCAACACCGTGTAGGCCACCTGAAAATTGGTAGTTTTTATTGGAAAACTTTCCGCCTGCATGCAAGGTACTTAAAATAACCTCGACACCAGGTTTGTTTTGTTCTGGGTGTAAGTCGACTGGCATACCACGGCCATCATCAGTGACTTGTAAAGATCCATCTTTAAACAGTTGCACCTCAATCGTGCTGGCATGACCAGCCAGCGCCTCATCAACACTGTTATCAATAATTTCTTGCGCCAGATGGTTAGGTCGCGCAGTATCGGTGTACATTCCAGGGCGTTTACGCACTGGATCGAGGCCGCTTAATACCTCGATGGATGCAGCATCATAGTCTTTAGCCATAGGAACTCAGTTAGCAACAATTTCAAAAAATAAGAATTCAGAATGCGGATAGCCGATTATATCAAGCAGCACATTTCCACCAGCAACGGGTACAATAGACAGCAGGCCCCGCAATCGCTGGCTAGTGTATACGAAACTGAAAGCAGAAAGCATCCCTTGATCTTTGACCGTACCTCATGACTAGTCTAATCGATGCCACCCAGCCACACATCAATGCAAATATCTTTGCATCGGCTGGCTCAGGCAAGACCTATCTCCTCATTACCCGTATCTGCCGCCTGTTACTAGCCGGTGCTGAACCACAGCATATTCTCGCTATTACCTTTACCCGAAAAGGGGCTGCCGAGATGCGTCAACGCTTGCACAATACCCTGCAAGATTGGGCGCAATGGGATCAAGATAAGCTACGTGCAGCCTTAATAGCTATCGATGAACCGGCAACTGAGAGCCAAATTGCCCTCGCCCGTGACCTCTACGAACGGGTGCTGTTTGCTGATCAGACTTTGCGCATCAGCACTTTTCATGCCTTTTGTGAGGACATTGTGCGCGCCTTTCCACTGGAATCGGCATTAGCAACCGGCTTTGAGCTGTGTGAAGAGGTTACAGCGCTACAAAATCTCGCTTTTAACCGCTTATTAAGTCTCAGTGAACAGGCAAATGAACAGAAATTGGCCGGAGAAATAACCTGCTTGGCCCAGTGGTGTAACAGTTATTCGACATTAGGAGACGTGCTTAAGCTGTTTCTGGACAAACAGAACGAATGGCGCAGTTTCATGGATGGCCACGACTTAGAGTACGCTATGCGTTGTCTGGATCAGCAGCATCAAAAACTGCAGCCACTCGCCTCGGTAGACAGTTTGATCGAGGCTAGCCAACGGCTGGCCGAGGTTTTTCGGCATGGTAGCGCCACTCAACAAGACTTTGTGACAAAAATTGAGCATTTTATTGCTGCCGATCTAGCATTAGATCAACGTCTCACCAAGCTACATAGCATCTTCTACACCAAAACCGGCACAGAACGCACACATAAACTGGCCAAAACCCTGATCAAAAAAGTAGGCCTGGAGCGCGCTGAACAGTGTTTAGATGACATTATCCTGCTCAAGACCAATCTAGATCTGGCCAACGATGCACTGCAACGCAAGACTTACCGCCGCGCCAGTGCGGCTTGGTTTTATTGCGGTCACCGCATTCTTGAAATATTCCAGGCACTTAAACGTGAACAGGGTCTGGTCGATTTTGCCGACTTGGAATGGGAGACTTTTCGATTATTACGCGACCAAGGCCAAGCGTTGTGGGTGCAATACAAGCTCGGTCTGCGCATTCGACATTATTTAGTCGACGAATTTCAAGATACCAACCCGATTCAATGGCAGTTCTTACAGCCATTACTGCTGTCGTCTAAAGAGCAGCTCGGTGAAACATTAGATCCAGCAAGCTTATTTTTAGTCGGTGATGTGAAGCAATCGATTTATGGTTTTCGCGGTGCCAATTCCAGTATTCAGCAATACGCAAACGAGTGGTCGCAACGAGAATATGCCAGTCAGCATTTCAATAATGACCACTCTTGGCGTTCGGCAGCGATCATCATTGATGCCGTAAACAAGCTGTTTACCCTTGTTGCCGATCGTTTCCCTGCATTTAGAAGCCATCAATGCCAGCATCGCGATCGCTGGGGCATGATCGAAATTCATCCGCTGATTGAACAACAAAAGTTAGCTACCGATATGAGTTTTCGCAACCCCTTGTTGCAGGCCAAAGTAGAGATCGAAGAATCGGTCTATATTGAAGAGGGTCGCTTGATCGCTAAGCGTATACAAGCATTAATCGATGACAAAACCCCGATCTTTGATGACGGCCATTATCGTGCCGCGCGTTATAGCGATATCCTCATTCTACTGCGTAAACGCAGCAAGCTAAACGAACTCAAATTAGCTCTAAATGAGGCTAACATCCCCTATTTAGCAGACAGCAAGACTTGCCTCGCTGACTTTTTAGAAATTAAAGACCTGCTAGCGTTGTTACAGATACTCAAAAATCCACTTAATGATATTGCTTTAGGCCATGCCCTCAAAAGTCCTATATTCAACATCACTGATCGCCAATTACTGCAACTGCAGGTGCATCAACAGAAACATTGGATTCATAAGTTAGCCGCCTACAGCGCGCATCACGAAGCCGACCAGAGCGACAGCCTAAAGCAGGCTTATACCACCCTACTTGCATGGCAGGCCCTAGCCGATCGCATACCGGTACATGATTTATTAAACACCATTTTTCAACAACAAGAACTGATCGCCCGCTATCGCCAGACTGTCCCCGCGCATGATTGTGAGCAGGTCATTGCTAGATTGCAGCAGTTCCTTAATATCAGTCTAGAAGCCAATAGTGGTCGTTACCCTAGCATCGAGAGTTTCCTGCGTTACTTTGAGGAGACACAACCGATCGCTGAGCTTAGTGCGCAGGTACAGAACAGCGTGAACATCATGACCATACATTCGGCCAAGGGCTTAGAAGCACCCATCGTCTTTTTAGCCAATACCGGGCCGCAAAAGAATGAAAGCGCTCACTACACAGTGCTCTGTGATTGGCCGGTGGAGTCGGATCGACCTAGCCATTTCTTATTGACTGGGCCTAAGAATAAAACCACTGCAAGTATTACTGCCCTTAAAAACAAGATCCTCTTGAAACAAGCAGAAGACTTAAATTTACTCTACGTCGCGATCACCCGTAGCTGTCAAGCATTGGTTATTACTGGCTGTATTACACCCGGTAATAAGGGTGAAAGTTGGCATAGCCTGATACAAAACGCGTTACTCGCTGAAGACGATGATCGCCAATCGATTTGGCAACAGCAGAGTGCAGCTAGACCCGAACTCAGCACGCTGCCAGCAGAGAGCACGACTGCCATCGAGACCGTAGTCAGGGAATCAAAGCTAGATAAAATAATTACACAGAAATTAACGCCGAAACTCAGTCAGCAAACAGCGGTAACAGAGCTTGTCGGTGATGAAACAGCGCGCTTACGGGGTCTTGCCATTCACCACTGCTTGGAATGGATGAGCCAAACATCTGCTTTATCACAGGCAGATTGCTTACTTCGCCTACAGACTCACTACGGTACACAGAGCCTAAACTATGATGCGATCTTGGCTGAGGCACAACACTGTATAACGCATCCAGTGAGCAAAGAAATCTTCCAACTCAAACCCACTCAACAGGCTTTTAATGAGTTATCCGTTATCTCTGCGCAAAGTAAACGACAGGGGCTGTTTATTATTGATCGCTTAATTGTCGACAACGATGAAATCCATATTATCGACTACAAGACAGAATTACTTAGCGACTCGTTAGCCGCCGATTCAGAAGCCCCTAAACACCGTGCACAGCTAGAACAATACGCACGGGCTCTAGCGCCCATTTATCCCGAGCGGCGCATCCGTGGCAGTATCTTATTCACACATGGCCCATTCTTAGTTGAACTTGCTCTTAACCATTAACATTAACAGCAAGCACAAACGCATTTAAGCAAGCATTACAGTTAACGCGAGGCATCTAATTGCTGTGCCAGCTCTGCTGGTGGCACAAAACCAGGAATCAAAGTGCCATCTTCAAGTAAGATTGCCGGCGTTCCACTCACCCCAATCTTCTGGCCCAATTGATACTGCTCAGCCACTGGATTAGTGCAATCCTTAGCTTCTATCTCCCGCCCTAACTTAGCTTCGGTTAATGCCTTTTCACGATCAACGCTACACCAGACCGCGACCGCCTTCTTATAGCCTTCACTGTCTAAGCCTTTACGGGGGAACATTAAGTAGTTAACGGCGATACCATAACTCGCATAGGCATCCATCTCGCTGTGTAATTTGCGGCAATAAGTACAATTAATATCAGTAAAGATAGTGACAGTATGCCGTGGTTTTTCAGCGCCAAAACGCAGCGCTGTTTGCGCCTTCACTTCCTGCATATAATTTTGTCGGGCCTGCTTAGTGGCCAGATCAGTCAAGTTCCGCTTACCATCATGCAGATCCATCACTACGCCCTGTATTAGGTAGCGCCCATCAACCGAAATATAGAGCACTTGCGTACCATACAAGGCCTGATACCAACCGGTCATCGGCGCTGGTGAAATAGAATCGGGAGTGTAGGCAGGAAAGCTCTCGAGCAACTTCGCGCGCAGGCGCTGAATATCACTCGCAGGATCCGCCAGTGCGCTGAAAGATAATACTGTTAAACACAGCACTAGAAATAAACGTCGAAACATATCAATACTCGTCTTAGTGTGAAATCAAAAAAGCCAATCAAACGCTACCAGAATTACTGATATTACTCAGCCACGCGGATGATGTTGTTTATGCAGTGCCTGCAATCGCGCCCTGGCGATATGAGTGTACACCTGTGTTGTTGAAAGGTCGCTATGCCCTAGTAGTAACTGTACGACACGGAGATCTGCACCATGGTTCAATAAGTGCGTAGCAAAAGCATGACGCAGAGTATGTGGACTCAGCGATTTCTCGATACCTGCATTAACTGCATGGCGTTTCAGTAGATACCAAAAGGTTTGTCGTGTCATTGCTGTTTTTCGATTACTAACAAACAAAGAAGGACTTTCTGTACTGCCTTTCAGTAATTCAGGCCGTGCTTCCTGCAGATAGCGCTCGATCCATTCACCAGCCTGCTCACCAAAGGGAATTAAGCGTTCTTTGCTACCCTTACCCAAAACACGAATCACGCCACTACGGAGGTTGACCTGTTGCAACAATAGCCCAACTAATTCAGATACCCGTAACCCACAGGCATACAACAGTTCTAACATCGCGCGATCGCGTAAGCCGGCAGCAGTCTCAATATCGGGCGCTAATAAGAGCTGCTCAACATCGTCTTCCGTCAGTACTTCAGGCAAATGCCGGGCACTTTTAGGAAATTCAATTTCAGCGCTGGGGTCGACCTTGAGGCTATGCAGACGCACTTGAAAGCGATAAAAACGTCGAATACTGGATAATAATCTGGCAGCAGAACTGGCCTTGATCCCTGTCGATACCTTGTGTGATAGAAAACTCAAGAGCTCGTGCCGCTGCGCCTTAAGCAGATGACTACCTGAATGACTAAGCCAGACATCAAGCTGCACTAAATCAGTACGATAAGCGCGCAGAGTATTTTCACTAAGACCATACTCAATCCATAAATGGTCAATAAAGGCCTCTAAGGCCTGTCTATGCGCGGTTGCTTTATGCTCTTGCTCTTCTGCCATAAGGGTTCCATCTGTACACGCTACCATTTAAGCATCCCCAGATGGGGTTACAGCGCGCTATACTATTGCCCAATTAGTTTTGTTCCAGCAATGCTGCATTGTAGAGCAAGCCTAGTATGAATTGAATTTTCAGCTATCGCCCAAAAAAAATTACGAGAAAGCCATGACCGATCAAGATCGTCAAATGAAGCCTGTAGGCCTCAGTAAGCGCTTTGCCTGCATGTTTTATGACGGCATCCTACTTATCCCTGTCTTATTCATTGCTGGCGTCTTGGTCGTCGTACCGACGAGCATGAACCCTGATCATCCTTACTATGCTCTATTTATCGCTTACATCTATTCGGTGAGCTTTATCTTCTTTGCCTGGTGTTGGACCCATGGCGGGCAAACTTTAGGACTTAAAACTTGGCGTTTACGTCTAGTCGACAAGAACGGTCAATCAGTCAATTGGAAGCAATCCGGCTTGCGTTTTGTTGGCTCCTGCCTATGCTGGCTCAGTGTTGGTGTTGGCTTTCTCTGGTGTTATACCAATAAAGAGCGTTTAGCCTGGAATGACCTATTATCAGGTACCTCTATTCGGCGTGATTAAATGCCTGTAGTTTAGATAACAAAATCGAATCAATATGGGCTGTGGCTCACCGCTACCAAGCCGCTGGTCATGCTATATTTTAAAGTAGAGTGACCCATAAAAATTAGGAGTATCAAAGATGCAATTCAGCGTAAGCCGCAGTCCCATTAGTCAGGAAAAAACCACTTGTGCAATCGTTGCAGTCCATGTCAACCGCCTCAGTGCAGAAGCACAGATTTTAGATAAGCTATATCAAGGACACTTAAGCCAAGCGGTAAAGGCCGGTGACTTAGGTAGCAAACGAGGCGCAACACTCAGCCTATTCATGCCTAAAGCGAGCAATCATAAACGCGTGCTGTTAGTGCAAATCGGTAAGCAAAAAACACTTTCTATTGTCGCTTTCAGAAGCCTTTTACAAACGGTTGTAAAAGCAGTCCATGCCACTGGCGCTAGCAATGCACTCAACCTACTTATGGATCTCGACGTTGAGGGTAGCAGCCGACGTGCCAAAGCACGGCTACAAAGCTCGATTTTCAGCGATAGCCTGTATCAGTACAGTGAAACATTCTCCAAAGACAAACCAGCACGTACGCTAAAGCGTGTCGTCTTTCACTGTCCGGACACAGCAACTTCGCGTCAAACACAAACTGGTTGCGCGCAGGGTAAGGCCATTGCCTCCGGCATGGCCATAACAAAAAACTTAGGCGATTTGCCGGGCAATATCTGCACACCAACACATCTTGCAAATGAAGCAAAGGCGATCAAACGTGGTAATAAACGTTTATCGGTAAACGTCTTAGGTGAAGCTGAAATGCGTAAGCTAGGCATGGGTTCATTGCTTTCGGTCTCTGCTGGCAGCGCCGAAGAAGCCAAACTCATCACTATGCAATATAAGGGGGCTGCTGCCAGCAAAAAGCCGATTGTACTAATTGGCAAAGGCATTACTTTTGATACGGGCGGTATCTCATTAAAGTCCGGTGCAGGTATGGACGAAATGAAGTTTGATATGTGTGGCGCTGCCACTGTATTAGGCTTAATGCAGACCTTGGCCGAGCTTGATTTACCAATCAATGTCGTCGGTATTGTTGCCAGCGCAGAAAATATGCCTGGCAGTAAGGCAACAAAACCAGGTGATGTCGTCACCTCGATGTCTGGTCAAACGATTGAAATCCTGAACACGGACGCAGAAGGTCGCTTAGTCCTCTGTGACGCCCTAACCTACGCTGCTCGTTATGAGCCAGATGTCGTCATTGATATGGCTACACTGACCGGTGCCTGTATTGTTGCTCTTGGTTTTGAGGCCTGCGGCTTGATGTCGAATTCGGACAAACTGAGCGAAGATCTATTAGCCTCAGGCCAAGCTAGCGCTGACCGTGCTTGGCGTTTACCGATTTGGGATGAGTACCAAGCTAGCTTAGATAGTAATTTTGCTGACATGGCAAATATTGGCGGTCGTTGGGCTGGTTCAATTACAGCGGGCTGCTTCCTTGAGCGTTTTGCTAAAGATTACCAATGGGCCCATTTAGACATCGCTGGTGTTGCTTGGAATATGGGTAAAGATAAAGGGGCCACGGCTAGACCCGTACCGCTACTTACCGAATATCTGCTGCGTCGCGCTAATCTAGCTTAAGCCTAGATTAGTACTGACCATCGCTAGCAACGCCATGCCACAGATCGACTTTTATGTACTGCAGGATACAACTGCAGATGCCCATCTGCGCTATGCCTGTAGATTAGTGGAGAAGGCCTATACCCTAGGTATGCAGGTCTATGTTCGTAGTGCAGATGAAGCGATGACAGATCGATTAGATGAATTGCTTTGGGTATTTCGTGATCAAAGCTTTATCCCACATCAGCGAGAACACGATGCGGCACATCCCTGTGCCGTTATCGTCAATCAGACAACACCACCAAAACATCGTGAAATCCTGATCAATCTCGCGCTAGACGCTAGCCCTGACTATGCCGACTATGATCGTCTGATCGAAGTAATCAGTGCCGTCAGTGAAATCAAACAAGCCGGTCGTGAACGTTTTCGTCAGTACACTGAGCAAGGCCATAAACCCAAACATCACGCGGTCAGTTAAGCGACCAGACTGAGGCTCAAGTCATGCCCTACACACGGTGCAACAATGCTAGACTAGGCGCGCTAGCTTTAGGTGATTCTCTGCCAAACTTACATACAGAGTAATACCCTAGATAATAAGCTAACAACCGGCCTATGGCCGCGACCACACAATAAAAACAAGCGTTTAGGATTAGAAAGCACTGTGGACAAAGTCTATCAACCAAATGCCATCGAAAACCGCTGGTACCAAGAATGGAAAGCAAAGGGTTACTTCCAGCCAGGTAATCAATCAGAGCAAGCTTTTTGTATCATGATCCCACCACCGAATGTTACTGGCACGCTGCATATGGGACATGCCTTCAATAATACGGTAATGGATAGTCTGACTCGCTATCACCGCATGTGTGGGGACAATACCCTATGGCAACCAGGCACAGATCACGCTGGCATTGCCACCCAGATGGTAGTTGAACGACAACTCAATGCGGCAGGCCAATCCCGTGCCGAACTCGGTCGCGAAGCCTTTCTCGAAAAGGTTTGGGATTGGAAAGAAGAATCTGGCAGTACGATTTCAAAACAATTAGAAAGACTCGGCTCTTCAGTCGATTGGTCGCGTGAACGTTTCACTATGGACGAAGGTCTATCTGAGGCGGTACGCGAAGTCTTTGTCCGTCTCTATGAAGAAGACCTGATCTATCGCGGCACGCGCCTGGTCAATTGGGACCCTGTGCTGCATACCGCAGTCTCTGATCTCGAGGTAGTATCAGAAGAAGAACAAGGCCATCTCTGGCATATGCGTTATCCATTAGCCGATGGTAGTGGACACTTAGTCGTTGCCACTACCCGTCCTGAAACCATGCTAGGCGATAGCGCCGTTGCGGTGCACCCAGAAGATGAACGCTATCAACATCTGATTGGTAAAACTATCGCCCTTCCCTTGAGTGAGCGTGAGATACCAATTATTGCCGATGATTATGTCGACCCTGAATTTGGTACCGGCTGTGTCAAGATTACACCGGCACACGATTTCAATGACTATGAGATGGGTCAGCGTCACAATTTGCCAATGCTCAACATTTTCACGGTCGACGCCAAAATTAATACTGAAGCACCTGCCGCTTATCAAGGCCTAGACCGTTATGCCGCACGCAAAGCCATTGTTATTGAGTTAGAGCGCCTAGATCTACTAGAAAAGATTGTTGACCATAAACTGATGGTGCCACGTGGTGATCGTTCAGGCGCCGTCATTGAACCGTTCCTAACCGATCAATGGTATGTCAAAACTGAGAGCCTGGCAGCGCCTGCGATTGAAGCCGTAGAAAGTGGCAAGATCCGCTTCGTACCCGATAATTGGAAAAACACGTATTACGCTTGGATGAATGATATTCAAGACTGGTGTATCAGCCGTCAACTCTGGTGGGGACACCGCATCCCAGCCTGGTATGACGACCAGGGTAAAGTCTATGTCGGTCGTGATGAAGCTGAAGTCCGCCGTAAATATAAAGTCAGCGATGACTCCACTCTACGTCAGGATGAAGATGTTTTAGACACTTGGTTCTCATCTGCACTCTGGCCTTTCTCTACCCTGGGTTGGCCACAGAAGACTCCTGAATTAAAAGCTTTCTACCCGACCTCAGTGTTAGTCACTGGCTTCGATATTATTTTCTTCTGGGTTGCACGCATGATCATGATGGGCATGAAGTTTGTCGACGACGTGCCATTCCATGACATCTACATCCATGGTCTAGTGCGTGATTCTGATGGTCAGAAAATGTCAAAATCAAAAGGTAATGTGCTAGATCCGATCGACTTGATCGACGGCATCACCTTAGATCAGCTTGTTAGCAAGCGCACCAAAGGTTTAATGCAGCCACAGATGGCGGCGAAAATCGAAGCCTCCACTCGCAAACAATACCCTGACGGCATCCCCGCTTATGGCACAGATGCTTTGCGTTTCACTTTCGCAGCATTGGCCTCGACTGGGCGCGACGTCAAGTTTGACCTGAATCGTATCGAAGGCTATCGCAACTTTTGTAATAAGTTATGGAATGCATCACGTTTCGTCTTGATGAACTGTGAAGATGCAGAGATTGCAGACAGTATCGACTTTAAGGCGCTAAGCATAACTGATCGTTGGATCCTTAGTCGCCAGCAAGAATTAATCGATATCGTACATCATGATTTCCAGAACTATCGTTTTGATTTGGCTGCTAAGGCACTTTATGAATTCACTTGGAATGAATTCTGTGATTGGTACCTGGAACTGATCAAACCCGTTATGTTTTCTGCTGACGAAACGGCTAAACGACAGACACGGCGCGTACTTTTAGAGGTCTTAGAAACCTTATTGCGCCTAATGCATCCGATCATTCCATTTATCACTGAAGAAATTTGGCAGACGATCGCACCGAAGCTAGGTAAAGAAGCCACTACTATCATGCTACAAGACTATCCACGCAGTAATAATGCGTGGGTTGATGTAGACAGTGCCCATAGTGTCGATTGGCTAAAAGAATTTATTATCGGTGTCCGTAAGATTCGTTCCGAAATGGATATCGCACCGAAACAAGGGCTCAACGTCCTCTGTCAGCAGGCCAATGACAACGATCTAAGACAGATCGAGACACATCAAGCGGCGCTAAAGAAACTAGCGAAGATCGATAATATCAGCCTACTTGGCAATGAGGAGGCACCTGAGGCCGCACTCGCACTGGTTGGTGAAATGAAGGTATTGATCCCTTTAGCTGGCTTAATCGACAAAGATGCCGAAATAGAACGTCTGAGCAAAGATATCAGCAAACTTGAGATCAATATTGAAAAGACTCGTACGAAACTGAGTAATCCAAGCTTTACTGATAAGGCACCGGCTGCTGTTGTTGCAAAAGAACAGCAGCGTATACAAGAGCAAGAACAGACTCTGCGCGATTTACTGCAGCAACGTAAAAAGATGGAGAAGCTATAAACGAGAAAGCCTAGGTGTTTTCAAACAACTTTGCCGTATCGCGAAAACATTTAAACTCTAGAAAATTTGCACTCGGGTCTTGAATAAAAAAGGTGCGCTGTTCGCCAACTTCACCAGCAAAGCGAGTGTAAGGCTGAATGCTAAATTCAATCTCTTTCTGCTGCAGATGCGCTACCAATTCATCCCACTGGTGCCACTGCAAAACCAGGCCAAAGTGGCGCGATGGTACTGCTTTTTGATCAACAGCGTTACGTCCACATTGGTTTTCTAAAGATTCATCAAGGTGCGCGCTAAGCTGATGCCCAAAGAAATCAAAATCAATCCAACGCTCAGCTTCGCGTCCAATTTCACAACGCAACACCTGGCCATAAAATTCGCGGGTAGCAGCGATATCAGTAACTGGAAAAGCTAAATGAAACGGCTGCATTATGCTTTAGACTTGGTTGTTTTTTGGTGTACCACCGTGTTGCGCAGATATACCGGTTGCGCCTGTTCTGCTTGGAGTAATGGAGCATCCTGCCATTGCATGGCGGCTAGCCGCGCGGTAACTGAAGCGCGCGGTAAGGCAGCGGCATCGATTGCTTCTGGCTTAACCCCTGTTTTCAGGATTAATGACTCAGCATCACTTTGCCAACCCGTTCCAACACCATAGTCAAAATGGGCTGTTTCTATGTTTAGCTGCTCAGCAGCAATAACTTGTTCGGCAGCCACTAAGAGCGGCACTGCATTGGGCGCAGTAACATAGTGTCCGTAATAGATCTCACCCATACGAGCGTCGATAGCAGCACAGACCTGCTGCTTTTGCTGAGTGGACGGTAGCGATTGCTGCAAACTAACTTGAGCGGCTAAATTGGCTAGGCTTGAAATACCAAGTAAAGGCAAGTCATGTGCAAAAGCAATTGCTTGACTAACCGCGACACAGATACGAACACCCGTAAACGCACCAGGGCCACATCCAAAGGCGATGCCATCTAATTTCGACAAACTGATTTGCGCTTCGGCTAAAACTTGCTCGGCCATCGGTAAAATCAATTCATTATGTTGTCTAGCCGCTATTTGATAGCGTTCGACCACGTCTCCGTCAGTGTAGACAGCAGCTGAACAGGCTTCAGTACAAGTCTCAATCGCCAACAGTTTCATCGCATCCGCTCTCTTTGAATGGTCTCTAAAAAGTCGATTACGGGCCCGGATTGCTCACACATAGTCATCGCCGGCAAACTGCTAACAAACGACTTACCATAACCTTTAGTTTTAACCCTGGGATCCATTAACACTACTACTCCACGATCACGTTCACCACGGATCAAACGACCTACACCCTGCTTCAGATTCAAGATCGCTTGTGGGATTTGAAAACTAGTAAACGGATTTTCGCCCGCCTCTTCTAAGGCGCGTGTACGTGCTTGTATCAAGGGGTCTGACGGTGACATGAAAGGCAACTTATCAATAATCACTAAACACAGACCATCACCTTTCACGTCAACGCCTTCCCAGAAGCTTTGCGTGCCAAGCAGTACGCTACGTTTGCGCGTCTGAAACTCTTTGAGTAGCTCACGTTTTGCCGCTGTACCTTGCACTAAAATATGAAATTCAGCGTCATTCTTCATCAAACTAGCAGCACGATTTAAAGCACGATGGCTGGTAAAAAGAATGAAGGCATTACCCTCGCTGGCCTGTAATAACGGTCGGCTGATTGCAATCACTGCATCGGTATAACCTTCATCATTGGGTTGTTGCGACAATTGCGGTAGAAATAAGCGAGCCTGCTTAGGGTAATCAAAGGGACTATCACAAAATACACACTCAGCATCTTCCAATCCTAGCTGACGTGTAAAATGCTGAAAACTTTTGTTAGCGGTTAAGGTCGCTGAGGTATAAATCCAGGTGCAGTCATAATCTTGAATTGCGCGTTGAAATGGCACTGACACATCCAGCGGCACACTGCCCAAGCGAAAACGGCGGCGACCAATCTCCAACCATTGCACTGATTTCCGACTGATCTGTGAGAATTCATCTAAATTGCCATTAATTGTTATCAGTCGCTTGTAACACTGCGTCAGCCCTGGACTATCGCCTGCACAGTTCATTAACAGCTCCTCAAGTTCAAGGCTCTTTTCTTGCAACGCTTGAAAACTATTCGCGACCTTAGTTTGATCTAGAGCCTTTGACCATAGCACTTTAGGCTCACCAGCAAACTTCGCAACGGTGGCATAAAACTGCTCCATACGCTCTAGTAAGGCGTAATAACTCTTTGCCAAAGCACCGTTGTCATTAGCTAGAGATTTACTCTCCTTACTTAGATCGGTCACTAAATCTTGTAACTGTCGACTGCTCATGCCAACACCAAAAAAGTTTGGCAGCACATCGGTTAATTGATGAGCTTCATCCAGCACAAAGACATCTGCGGTCGGTAATAACTCACCGAATCCTTCATCTTTTAAGACCAAATCAGCACATAGCAGATGATGGTTAATCACTACCAGGTTAGCATCTTGTGCCCGTTTACGTGCTTTTAAGACATGACATTGTTTGTAATCGGGACAATCTCCGCCTAAGCAATTTTCTCGTGTAGAGGTTACCTGCGACCACAGCATCGAGCGTTCAGTGACCTTATTCACCTCTGCAATATCACCGGTTTGCGTAAGCTTGGACCACTCGCCAATTTCTACTAAATCGTTGTAATCGCGCGCCGACGCTTCCGTTGTTTGCTGCACTTGCTTGAGACGATAAAGACAGAGGTAATTGGCCCGGCCTTTCAAAATAGCAGCATCAACCGGTACCGGTAAGGCTTTTTGCAAGGCTGGTAGATCGGTATAAAACAATTGATCTTGTAAGTGTCGGGTTCCGGTAGACACCACCACCTTTAGGGCTGACAGAATTGCAGGAATGAGGTAGGCAAAGGTCTTACCGACACCGGTGCCTGCTTCAACCACTAATGTGCCGTTGTGATCAATCGCCTCTTCGACAGCGCGTGCCATCTCTAATTGCTGTGGTCTTTGCTTGAAACCGGTAACCGACTCTGCCAGACGCCCTTCCGGGGAGAAATATTCTTCTACTGACATGACGCTAGATAGACTGTAATAACGCGATAGCTAATGCCGCTATGCCTTCTTCACGACCAGTAAAACCCATCTGCTCAGTGGTTGTCGCTTTGATATTCACAGCATCTCGATCGATAGCAAGATCGGCACTGATATTTTGTCGCATAGCCTCAGTATGTGGGCTCATTTTTGGTCTTTGCGCAACGAGGGTGGCATCAATATTAACCACACGGTAGCCAGCAGCAGTCAGCATGCTCGCAACTTCACGTAAAAACTCTCTCGAATCGCGGCCCTTATGAGCCGCATCTTGATCAGGAAAATGGTGCCCAATATCGCCTAGTGCAGCAGCACCCAATAGCGCGTCACAGATTGCATGCAACAGCACATCGCCATCAGAATGGGCTTGTAAGGCCTGATCATGCGGAATGCTAACACCGCCTAAGATGATCTCATCACCAGCGCAAAACCGGTGGGCATCTAACCCTTGTCCTATTCGCATTCCACTCACTCCAAAGCTAGCAACGATTCAGCAATGCTAACATCCTGCTGCCGTGTAATCTTGATGTTACTGGCCTTGGCTTCGACGATATTCACTGCTAGGCCAGTTCGTTCGACCGCACTGGCTTCATCGGTCACTTCAAAATTAGACTCTAATGCAGCAGTTAGGGCATCGAACAAAACACCAAACCTAAATATTTGCGGAGTAACTGCACGCCAGAGAGTCGAACGGTCGACGGTTTCAATAATCTTATGTTCGGATACACGCTTGACCGTATCATTCATTGGCAGCGCTAAAATAGCCCCTACTGCATCGTCTTCACAGGCTGCCAACAGATCATTAATCTCCGATATCTGTAAACAGGGTCTGGCGCCATCATGCACTAAAATAAAATCGTTTTGCTTGGCCTTACTTTGCAACAGCTGTAGGGCATTGAGAACGGATTGTGCACGACTGTTACCGCCTTCAACCGTATCCAATTGAGTGCCATGCTTTACTAATTCCAGCTCTGAAAAATAAGTATCATTGCTGGCGAGCGCGACCACCACCGCATGCAATTTAGGGTGTAAAAATAGAGGGCGCAAGGCGTGTTGCAAGACAGTTGCACCAGCCATAGGCGCATATTGCTTAGGGATTTCTGAGGCAAAGCGCGCACCAATACCGGCCGCGGGGACTATCGCCCAATAACGCGCTGTTGTATTCATTGTTGTTCTTTTTCTATGACCTGGAAGAAGGTTTCACCCTTGCGGATCATGCCGAGCTCAGAGCGGGCACGTTCCTCAATCGCATCATTGCCCGATTTTAAATCCTGTACTTCTGCTGCAAGCACCTGATTGCGTGCGGCAAGGATGTTATTTTTATCCTGTTGTTCCTGCATATCCCGCTGCAATTGCATGACCGCGCGGATACCATCTGGCGCGATCCATAATTGCACTTGAAGCAGCAGCAAGGCAGTAAGCAAGAACAGCAGAAAGATTCGCATCAGTCCGACCGTTCGGCTGCGATCACTGCTTGAAGACCGACTTGCCTGGGTAAACTGCTTGGCTGCCTAATTCTTCTTCGATACGAATTAATTGATTGTACTTCGCAACCCGATCAGAACGTGACAAGGAACCAGTCTTGATCTGACCCGCACCGGTAGCGACTGCTAAATCAGCAATAAAGACATCTTCAGTTTCACCAGAGCGATGTGAGATAACCGAGCTATAGTTGGCTTGCCGCGCCATTTCGATAGCCGCCATTGTCTCGGTCAAGGTGCCGATTTGATTAAGCTTAATCAAAATAGAGTTAGCTACACCCAGCTCGATCCCTTTCGCTAGAATTTCTGTGTTAGTTACAAACAGGTCGTCACCAACCAACTGCACACGCTGACCTAATTTTTCAGTCAAGGCCTTCCAGCCATCCCAATCACCCTCATCCAAACCATCTTCAATTGTGATGATCGGGTATTTGTCTACTAATGCCACCAAATAATCTACAAAGGCATTGGAGTCATAGGTCTTACCTTCTGAAGTCAGGTGGTAGAGGCCATCTTTATAGAATTCAGAACTGGCGCAATCTAAACCGATACTGACCTGCTCACCTGGCTTATAACCGGCCGCTTCTATCGCTTCAAGTATGACTTCAATCGCTTGCTCATTCGCTGCTAGGCTAGGTGCAAAACCACCTTCGTCACCCACTGCTGTGTTGTGCCCCATTTTTTTCAGGATCGACTTCAAAGCATGGAAAATTTCACAACCACCACGTACTGCTTCACTCAAAGAGTCAACACCATGAGCGACAATCATAAATTCTTGGATATCAGTGCCTTTATGCGCATGCGCACCACCATTGATGATATTCATCATAGGTACCGGCAGACATAAGTCAGAGCCATTATTGAGTGAGCGATATAATGGCATTTGCTGGTGCGCTGCTGCTGCTTTTGCATTTGCCAAAGAGACAGCGAGTATCGCATTGGCACCTAACTTAGATTTATTCTTAGTGCCATCAACCTGCAACATCACTTCATCAACATAGTCCTGACGCAGTGCATCGGCACCAATCAAGGCCGGTTGAACCTGCTCGATAATATTCTTTACTGCTTTTTGTACACCTTTACCCAAGTAACGGGCATCATCACCATCACGCAGCTCAAGTGCTTCTAAGGCACCGGTTGAGGCACCAGATGGCACAGCAGCACGACCCATGGCGCCGGAGGCCAAATAGACATCGGCCTCTACGGTTGGGTTACCGCGAGAATCAATCACTTCGCGTGCGTTAATCTTCTTAATCTGTGACATATAGTGGTTTCCTAATATTTAATTCTTGTGACCTTCTTAAGTCATTTCTTGTTCTAATAGTGGACCTGCCTTAAGCACGCGATCTAGTTCGATCATGGTACTTAACAAGGCTTCCATTTGGCCTAACGGCCAAGCATTTGGGCCGTCACTCTTGGCTACACTAGGGTCTGGATGTGTTTCCATAAAGACACCAGCAACACCCACCGCTACTGCGGCACGGGCTAACACGGGGACAAATTCTCGTTGCCCACCGGAGCTTGCTCCTTGGCCTCCGGGCAATTGTACCGAATGTGTGGCATCAAAGACTACTGGACAATTAGTGGCGCGCATGATTGCTAATGAGCGCATATCGGAGACTAAGTTACCATAACCGAAGGAAGCACCTCGCTCACAGACCATAATCTGCTGATTACCCGCTGACCGGGCCTTTTCAACTACATGTGTCATATCCCAAGGCGCTAAAAATTGGCCTTTCTTGATATTTACTGCCTTACCAGTGGCTGCTACACGCTGGATAAAGTTAGTTTGACGACACAAGAACGCTGGAGTTTGCAGGACATCGACTACGGCTGCGACCTCATCCATTGGCGTATCTTCATGCACATCGGTTAAGACCGGAAGATCGAACTCTTTTTTAATACTTTCAAGGATCATTAGTCCTTTTTCGATACCAGGCCCACGAAAGCTCTCAGTTGACGTCCGATTAGCCTTGTCAAAAGAAGATTTATAGATCAACGGAATATTTAATCTCTCGCTAATCTCCTTAAGCTGACCCGCAGTCTCGCGCGCAAGCTCCATGCTCTCAATAACACAGGGCCCAGCAATCAGGAATAAAGGCTGGTCTAGTCCGACTTCGAAGCCACATAGCTTCATACTTTATCCTTTAAATTAACTACATTACTGGTCTCTGCATCGCTGTATTCGGTTGTTTCTCCATTAGGAAAACGCTTTTTACGTGCCGCCTTAATAAAACCAGTGAATAACGGATGACCATCACGTGGCGTCGATGTAAATTCCGGATGAAACTGACAGCCTAAGTACCATGGATGATCAGCGATCTCGACTACTTCAGCCAATCGGTCGTCGCTTGATTTGCCAGTAAAGCTTAAGCCGGCATCACTCAGCTTCTGAAGAAAAAAGTTATTAAATTCATAACGATGACGATGACGTTCTCGAATAACGTCTTCTTGGTATAGCTGACGCACCAAGGAGTCTGCTGCCAACTTACATTCCTGTGCGCCTAGACGCATGGTGCCACCCAGATCAGAATCAGCATCACGCTTCTCGACCTGACCATCCCGATCTTGCCATTCTTCAATTAGGGCAATCACTGGATGCGGTGTATCGATCATGATTTCAGTACTATGCGCAGCCTCCAGACCGGCTACATTTCGTGCGTATTCAATGACTGCGACTTGCATGCCGAGACAGATACCTAAATACGGCACCTTGTTTTCACGTGCATATTGCGCTGCCATGATCTTGCCTTCGATACCACGTGACCCAAAGCCTCCAGGCACCAAAATGGCATCGGCATCAGCCAGCATCTTGGTGCCACTGACCTCTATAGTTTCAGAATCAACATAGTGTATGTTGACCTTAGTCCTCGCCTGTATGCCGGCATGAATTAAGGACTCGTTCAATGATTTATAAGATTCAGTCAGGTCAACATACTTACCGACCATGAAGATATTCACTTCCACTTCTGGAAATTCAATCGCATGCACGACATCTTTCCAATCGGTTAAATTCGCCTGCGGCAGATCCAATTGGAATTTCTCTAATACAATATTATCTAGGCTTTGCGAATGCAGCCATAACGGTATCTTGTAGATACTGCTAACATCGACTGATGAAATCACGGCCTTCTCTTCGACATTGGTAAACAACGCAATCTTCTTGCGCTCATTATCGGGTACCGGCCGATCGCTACGACAGACCAGGATGTCCGGTTGAATACCAATCGAACGCAGTTCTTTCACCGAGTGTTGTGTTGGCTTGGTTTTAACTTCACCTGAGGCTCTCATGTAGGGCACTAAGGTTAAATGCATATAGAGCGTGTGTTTACGCCCCGTCTCGACGCCCATCTGACGGATGGCTTCCAAGAAAGGTAAGGATTCAATATCACCTACCGTACCACCAATCTCAACCAAGGCGACATCGGCACCTTCAGCACCACGACGGACAGAGGCTTTAATCTCATCAGTAATATGCGGAATAACCTGCACGGTGCCACCAAGGTAGTCACCACGGCGTTCTTTACGGATGACGCTCTCGTAAATTTGGCCTGCAGTAAAGTTGTTTGAACGATTGGCCCGAAAACGCACAAAGCGTTCGTAATGACCTAAATCTAAATCAGTTTCTGCACCATCTTCGGTGACATAGACCTCGCCATGTTGAAACGGGCTCATAGTGCCAGGGTCAACGTTGATATAGGGGTCAAGCTTGATCATCGTGACAGATAGGCCACGTGCTTCTAATATTGCACCCAAAGATGCGCTGGCGATGCCCTTACCGAGAGATGAGACCACCCCGCCAGTGATAAATACGTAGCGTGTCATAGGTTAAAATTCCTAAATGCAGGATGGGATCATAGGGTACCAAAGCGGGCCCCAAGGCTCAATTAATATCCGTCGCTAATCACGATATTCCAGACACAAATCAGCTCATCTTGGTGAAAAATCAAGGGCACTCGACTTCGTAGCCAAGGGGGTAAACCAAATTCTTGAAAGACCGTCTTCAAGTCTTTACTGCAAGCCCTTTTATTGACCCGAATAGACTCGCCACCCGAACGAAAACGTACTTGCACCTGCGTGATCTGAGAGAGCTTCAGCCCCTGTTGAGATAACTCATCGACTGTCAGCTCCATACCCAATGAAGGCAGATTTAAATTATGCTGCAGACTCCAGCTTAGGCATTGATTGGCATCATGCTCTTCTAAAGGCGCTTGTAGATACAATTGTTGTCGATAACGACGGATTTCGGCCTCACCCCACTGCACACAAGGGCTAGCTTCAATACCACTGGCCACCGCTGCTCTTCGAATCTGCTCCAGCACTGCTGCCGAGGGCAAGCTGAAGCCCTTGCTACTAATCCAATAGCGCAGCACATTACGTTGCCGCACTGGGCTTAATAGCATCAACTGGTCGCAAGCCAAAGTGCTGATCGACTGACTCAAACCGGCGCAGGTCAACGCAGCATCCACATCTAGCTGACTTAAATCGATAACAGCCAGCTCGGCCATTAGCTGGCTTTGTTCTACCTGCCAAGCAATCGAGCGCGTAATCGTGGTGTTTAATTGCGGCCAGCGCGTGGCCAATCTTGGAATCACTTCGTGCCGTAGATAATTACGATCAAAATCAAGGCTTTGATTGCTTGGGTCTTCGATCCAGTCAAGCTGATGATGGACTGCATAGTGTTGTAATTGTTGTCGTGAAATATCTAACAACGGCCGCATCAGCTGCCCACGCCCCAATGGCCGTTGTGCGGCACAGGCGGACAAACCGACAGCACCGCTGCCGCGCAGTAAAGCAAGCAGCATGGTTTCGACCTGATCATCAGCATGATGCGCGGTTAGCAATAACTCATTCTGCTGTAAATTTTCACTAAAAGCCTGATAGCGAGCGGCACGCGCAGCACCCTCTGGACCCAAACTTTGGAACGCTTCGGTATCAACACAGATCGCTTGAAAGGTGATTGCATGAGCTTGACAGAACTGACGACAGTGGCTTTGCCAATCATCTGCATTGGCCTGCAATTGATGATTAATATGCAGTGCACGTAAGGGTCTATCTGCTGCTAGCTGCACTAAGGCATGGAGTAAAACGGTGGAATCCAGGCCGCCACTAAAAGCAACACATAGCGGCGATTGTTGGCTCGCACTCAGACTTGTTTCCAGCTGCTGAGCAATCTTACGGTCGACTTCACTCATGTCGACATCTGAACTGATAGGCACAAGGCGGCTGCGGCCAGTAGCCGCAGGATAATCATTCGCTTACTTCTTGAAGGCACCGTAGCTTGTCAGTCGCTCATAGCGTTTCGCTAACATCTGATTGACTTCTAGCTTCGCCATACGTGAGAGATTTGTGCTGAGCGAAGCGCGCATAGCGTCACAGGTCTGTTCTAAATTACGATGTGCACCGGTCTGTGGCTCTGCAATAATTTCATCGATTAAACCTAACTCCATCAAACGCTCAGCAGTAATACCTAAGGTAGTCGCCGCTTCTTCCGCTTTATCAGCACTCTTCCAAAGTATAGAGGCGCAGCCTTCTGGTGAGATCACCGAGTAGGTGCTGTAGTTAAGCATCGCAAGATGATCACCGACACCGATAGCCAGCGCTCCACCAGAGCCACCCTCACCAATAACGTGACAGAGAATCGGTGTTCTCAACCGCGCCATCTCATATAAATTTTGTGCAATCGCTTGTGCTTGACCGCGCTCCTCAGCACCTACCCCCGGATAGGCACCTGGGGTATCAATAAAGGTAACCACCGGCAACTGAAACTTTTCAGCCATCTTCATCACACGCAATGCCTTACGGTAACCTTCTGGTCTAGGCATACCAAAATTACGCGCTAAATTTTCTTTTGTATTTCGCCCTTTTTGATGACCAATAACCACCACTGAACGCCCTTCGAAACGTGCTAACCCAGTAATAATGGCGGAGTCATCGGCATAAGCACGATCACCATGCAGCTCTTCGAAATCGGTAAATAGCTGTTCAACATAATCTAGCGTATAAGGTCGACGCGGATGACGCGCAATCTGTGCCACTTGCCATGGCGTGAGCTTGCCGTAGATGGAGTCACTAAGTACCTTGCGACGGGCACTTAATTTAGCGATCTCACTGCTGAGCTCGACCTCACTATCTTGTTCTACACGGCGTAATTCGTCGATCTTTGCTTCGATTTCAAAGATCGGCTGCTCAAATTCTAGGTGATCAGTCATCATATCTTGTTCAGTCTATTTTCGTGGCCAATCATGGCCTTAGGGGTACAAACTCATAGTATAACGCATGTTAAAACAATAAGAGGCGGTTTAATAACGGACTTTTGTAGCGATTACACCTTCTAAATTCGTAAGCCGGCGCAATAATTCTTGCTCCGGAATCACCTTCCACTGCTCTCCAAGACGTAAATTGCCCTGCTCGCTATCGGTTTGATATTGAATTTCGATGTGACATTGGCCACCACGATATTGTTGTAGTGTCGCCATCAGTTCCTTGACCAATACGCTTTTACGTTCAGCGCTGACCGTGCCATCGACCTGCACAATAAGGCAACGCGCTTTTTCCACCCGCACTTCTTCCAAGGCGACGATCTCATTCGCACGCAACCGCGGCTGACTATTAAACTCGTCGATACTTAAGCCACCCTCAATAATCAGGATGCGGTCTTTCACCAGAAGATGCTTAAACCGACTATAAGCATCGGTGAAAACAGCTACATCGAGACGTGCGGTATTGTCATCTAGTGTCAAAAACGCAATACGTCCTGAAGGACTGTTGCGTAAACGCATATGCATTAATAGCCCAGCCACCTTAATCGAGTTCTTATTACGGTTTCGATAGTCCACTTCCGGCACTGGCATCGCTAGACGCTGACGTAGATTTTTAGCGACTAGGCTACTTAACTCTTGACGATATTGGTCGACTGGATGTCCAGTTAAGTAAAGCCCTAAGGTCTCACGCTCTGCCACTAATTTAGCATCCATGTCCCACTCAGGCTTTTGCTCCAGCAGGGCTTCTTTAGCCATTACCTGACCACCACCGAACAAATCATCTTGCCCTGTGTCATTATTTTTTTGCTGCTGATCGGCTAGCTGCACTGCTTTTGGTAGGGCATGCATTAAGGTCGCCCGATTTTGCATAAAGACATCTGCCGCACCCGATCGAATCATTGCCTCTAAACTACGACGATTAAACTTTTGCAGGTCTAGACGCATACATAAATCGCTAAGACTTTTATAGGACCCTGCCGCTGTCCTCTCTTGCACCAATGATTCCACTGCCGCCTCACCGACACCTTTAATTGCACCGAGACCATAAACCACTTGATGGTCTTCGGTCACGGTGAAGGCATAGTGCGAGCTATTGAGATTTGGCGGCATCACTTTTAGCCCCATGCTGCGGCATTCATCAATCAGGTTGACTACCTTATCGGTGTTATCCATATCAGCAGATAATACCGAAGCCATAAATTCTGCCGGATAATGCGCCTTTAACCAGGCGGTTTGGTAGGCCAATAAAGCATAGGCAACTGAGTGCGACTTGTTAAAGCCATAACCGGCAAACTTCTCCATTAGGTCAAAAATAAAGCTAGCCGTAGCCTGCTCTACCCCACGCTCGGTAGCACCTTCAACAAAGATGCTACGTTGCTTAGCCATTTCAGAAGCCTTTTTCTTACCCATCGCTCGACGCAACAGATCAGCACCACCTAGGGTGTAGCCAGCCAATACCTGTGCGATCTGCATCACCTGCTCTTGATACAAGATAACGCCATAGGTCTGATTGAGGATCGGCTCTAAATCAGGATGCGGATATTCGATTGCAGCACCATGTTTACGATCGATAAAGTCATCGACCATGCCAGATTGCAATGGCCCTGGACGATACAGCGCGACCATCGCCACCACATCATCAAATTTATCTGGCTTTAAGCGGCCAAGAATATCTTTGATGCCGGAAGACTCGAGCTGAAATACGGCAGTTGTCTGCTGGTCTTGCAGCAACTGATAGCTGGCATCATCATCAAGCGGAATCTGATTTAATTCTAATCGCTCTTGGTTTTCTTTTTGGCGCCGACGATTAACCAACTTCACCGTGCCATCAATAATCGTTAAGGTCCTTAGGCCCAAAAAATCGAACTTTACTAAGCCGATAGCTTCAACGTCATCCTTATCTAGCTGGGTGACGACATTGGCACCTCCCGCCTCGCAATATAAGGGCGTGAAGTCAGTCAACTTGGAGGGCGCAATAACAACACCACCCGCATGTTTACCTGCATTTCTTGCAAGGCCTTCTAACTGTAAGGCCATATTGATCAAACTACGTACTTCTTCCTCATCATCGTATAGCGCTTGGAAGTCTTTCTCTTGCCCTAGAGCTTTTTGCAGAGTCATGCCAATTTCAAACGGCACCATCTTCGCAATCCGATCAACAAAGCCGTAGGAGTGTCCCAAGACACGCCCAACATCACGCACCACCGCTTTCGCCGCCATGCTACCGTAGGTAATGATCTGGCTGACTTTTTCACGGCCGTAGCGTTTGGCCACGTAATCAATCACTCGATCGCGCCCAGCCATACAGAAATCGATATCAAAATCCGGCATAGAGACTCGCTCGGGATTCAAGAAGCGTTCAAATAGTAAGTCGTATCGGAGAGGATCAATATCTGTAATCCCCAGCACATAAGCGACCAATGAGCCTGCACCAGAACCTCGACCCGGCCCGACTGGCACATCATTCTCGCGCGCCCAACGGGTAAAGTCGGAGACGATAAGAAAGTATCCGGCGTAACCCATACGCTGGATAACATCTAACTCAATTTTTAATCGTTCGTGATAATCAGATAGCGGTAGAATTTCAGTTGCGATACCACCAGCACCTAGCCGCTCTTGCAAGCCTTTATCAGATTGTTGACTGAGGTACTCATCAGTAGACACTTGATCCGGGATGGGAAATTCCGGCAAAACATTGTTTCCAAACTCGATAGTGACATTGCAACGTTTAGCGATCTCAACCGTATTTTGTAATGCTGATGGCACATCACTAAACAGCTGCTGCATTTCTTTGCTCGAACGGAAATATTGTTGCTCGCTATAAGCATGTGTGCGCCTAGGATCTGATAACACACGACCTTGATTAATACAGACACGTACTTCATGCGCATCAAATTCTTTGGCGCTGATGAAGCGTACATCATTAGTGGCAACCACTGGCATCTTGTGAGCCTTAGCTAAAGCTAATGCACGTTGGTTATAAAGGTCTTCATTCTCCCGACCCGTGCGCTGTAACTCGATATAGAAACGGCCAGCAAATACGTTGGCCCAGTCGCTAATAGACGCTGCTGCTAACTCCTGTTTATCCTTAAGCAGCAATTGCCCAAGCTCCCCAGTCAAGCCACCAGATAATGCAATCAAGCCGTCTGCATGCTGATCAACCCATTCACGATCGACACAGGCCAAACCACTCTGCTGACCATCGGTATAAGCCTTAGTAATCAATTCGGTAATATTACGATAGCCCACATTATTCATGCATAGCAGGGTCAGGCGTGAGGTTTCACGCTGTTGTGCGTGACGCACATAAAAGTCAGCACCAATGATCGGTTTGACACCACGTGCCAAGGCCGCACGATAAAATTTAACCAGTGCAAATAGATTAGTTTGATCCGTTAAGGCGACTGCAGGCATGGCGTCCGCGACCACCTTGTCTAGCAAGGCAGGAATACGCACTATGCCATCAACGATCGAATATTCGCTATGGACTCGCAGATGAATAAAGTCGGCAGCCACTAGCTGCCGCCCGCGCTAGTACTTTGCAAGCACTCACGTACTGGCCGGAAACTGGTGCGGTGATGACGACAGGGACCATGCTGCTGTAATGCACTCAGATGTTTAGCACTAGGGTAGCCTTTATGCTGTGCAAAGCCGTATTCAGGAAAATCTTGATCTAGCTCACGCAGCTCTTGATCGCGCGCCACCTTAGCCAGAATAGAGGCTGCTGCGATCGCTTTAACACGCTGGTCACCTTTCACTACAGCGTAGGAAAGAACATCGAATTCAGGACTGAAATTGCCATCAACCAATACTAGCTCAGTAGGCTGACTGAGCTCAGCAAAAGCCCGCTGCATGGCAAGCAGAGTAGCATTGAGAATATTTAAACGGTCAATCTCAGCAACTTCAGACCGGCCTAACGCCCACGCTTTCGCATGGCTTTTAATATAGGCGGCCAAGTTCTCACGCTTACTCTCGCTAAGTTTTTTCGAATCATTCACTGCCGACCAATCAGGGCCATCACCCAAAATGACCGCCGCCGCAATGACTGGACCTGCCAGCGGACCACGACCAGCTTCATCGATACCAGCGCAGGCAAGTAAAGAGATTTTAAGGTCTTCAGGGTCAATCCGATTGTTATGTCGTTGCATCTCTAATATGGGCTGCGGCTTCATGCCGTTCTTGATAGATTGGAATAGCTTTTTTATAACATAGATTGGCTGTCGTTATGAGACCCAATTAACGACAGCCCAAGCCTTAATCTATCTGCTTTTGATCTGTGTTGCGGAGGAACGCCTTGGCAGCACGATTGAAACCAAGAAATTTTCTAGAAAATCTAAATAGACTGGTCGCCCATCAGTCTCGAACAGACGTTTTAATTAGTCGTCCAGCTCTTTAAACATGCACTTCAACTGGCCACTGGCAGCCAATTCATCATCAACGTAGGCGGCACATTCAAATAAACCCAGATTACGCTTCATACGTGAAATGCGAGATTTTAGAATCAGCTGATCGCCAGGGACAACCGGACGTTTAAAGCGCACATCATCGACTCCAACAAACAAAAACAAACTCTTCTTTTCAGGCCGTAACGCAGGATCACTCAAGACCAATGCACCAGAAGCTTGCGCTAAAGCTTCGAGAATCAGAACACCTGGAAATACCGGAGTCTCTGGGAAGTGTCCCGTAAAAAAGGGTTCATTAATGCTGACATTTTTCTTAGCAATAATCGAGTCACCATGATTGCACTCAATAACGCTATCCAAAAACAGAAATGGATAGCGATGCGGCAAGCAATCCATGATTTCTTGAACTGACATAACACTCATTTCTTTCTCCAAACAAGTACGACTTGTTTGTTTTTATTATTCATACTCAAGCCCTATCTGCATTGGCAAAAAGGCGACTCAACAGAAGCTATCCAGTCACCTAAATTTATAAGCTCTAGCCAGCCATTTATTGCGAACCTAACTGCTCAAGCACTTTGGTAGTGATATCGATACTTGGGCTTGCGTATAACACCGGCTGTGTCAGCACGAGATCGTATTCTTCTTTCGTTGCAATTTGCTGAATGACTTCATATACCTTCTTCTGCAATACGCCTAACTCTTCGTTACGACGGATATTAAAGTCTTCTCGCATCTCGTCACGCATGCGATTGTAATCACGCTTTTGGCTCAAGACTTCACGCTCTAATTTAACGCGATTACTTTCACTCATAATACTGCCATCATTATTGAGTTTTTCCTCAAGCTTCAAGACCACATCACGTGCTGCGGTTAGCTCTTTGTCACGGGTTGAAAATTCCTTCTCCAGCGACGAGCGTGCAGCACCAGCCTGCGGTGATTTCTCCATAATTTCACCGATATTAACAAAACCAAGTTTTGGCTCTGCCAATGCGGTGCCTGCAACCATTAGCGTTGCGGCAAGGACGGTACTGACGATTTTCTTCGTATTCAAGTGAGTGCTCCTACTTTAAAAGCTTGTGCCAAATTCAAATTGAAATGACTCTGTTTTGTCATCTGGTTTATCGTTATATGTGCTTGAAAAAGATAGAGAAATACCCCCCAAGCCTGTAATCATATTAAGTTCGAGGCCATAACTACCGCGCAAATCGCTAGCCTCCCACTCCTCCACATCTTCGTATACATTACCAATATCTGAGAACAACCCCAAACGGAAATTTTTGGAGTCGGCCAAGGCGGGTACTGGGAAGAATAACTCAACACCAGCCGTTGTTAAAAAATTACCGCCATAGGCGCGATCTTTCGAATCTCTTGGACCTAGGCTATTAGCCCGATAACCTCGCACCGAAGATGAACCACCAGCTCGGTATTTCTCAAAGAAGGGCATATCGGTAGTATCACCGAAAGAATCACCATAACCCACCTCAGAACGTGTTGAGAGAGTGAATGTCTTGCTTATCGGATAAAGAAAAATATTTTTATAATCCAACTTATAGTATTCAAGATCACTCATCGGCACCGAGAATTCTACACGTGCCCGCTGGTAGAAACCCTCAGTACCAAAAATTCGCCTGTTACGGGAATCATGGCTGATATAGCTGGTTAAGTTAAGGTTTGTAAACTTGTTACCATTATCTTCCAGAAATTCATAAATTTCATCAGAGGTATCGGTACCAGTCGTAACTTTAGTATTACGTATTTCAACAGTAGCCCCAACACGATCGTCTTCTGTTAATGGAATACCGTAGTTTGTCCGCATACTGATTTGATCAGTATTAAAGTCTGAGATATCAGCTTCTTCAGCGTCTACAGAGATATAACTAAAGCCATAACCACGATTGACACCATCAATGGTGTAGTAAGGATCATTATAGCTCAGATCGTATACGGTATTGACCTTGCTGGTATTAATACTGAAGGCGACCGACTTACCACTCCCTAAAAAGTTATCCTGACTGAGACTGGTGGTAATGACCGCACCCTGACTATCAGACAGACCCGCGCCAATTGTAAAACTTCCCGCTAAACGTTCGCTGACCACAACTTCAATATCGACCATGTCATCAGCGCCAGGGATACGAACCGTCTCAAACTCAACCGACTCAACAAAGGCTAGACGTTGCACTCTGCGTCTAGAGGTCTCAATAGCTGTTTGCGAAAACCAACCCCCTTCCATCTGCCGAAATTCTCGGCGATAAACCTCATCACGACTGTAGTCGTTACCACTGATATTAATCCTGCGGACATAGACGCGTTTACCGGGGTCAATAAAAAAGGTTAAGACGACTGACTTGTCTTCTTCGTTCACATCTGGCACCGGATTAACTCTAGCGAAGGCATAACCATCTTCACTTAATCTATTCTTCATACTTTCCGCTGATTGAACCACCTTAGATCGCGAAAAAACTTGCTCTGTTGCCACTAACAATTTAGCTTCAAGTTCTTCTTTCGCAACAACAAAATTACCAGCAAGTTTTATTGCTTTGATTGTGTATTGATTACCTTCATCGACATTTACCGTAATGAAAATATCTTTTTTATCCTGTGAAATTGAGACCTGTGTCGATGCTACATTGAAGTTCAGATAACCCGAATCCAAGTATTTAGTGCGTAATTTTTCAAGATCTGCTTGTAGCAGTTGCTTAGAATATTTCTCATTATCTGATAACGGCTTCCACCAAGGCTTGTTACCAGACTCAAATGATTTTTTTAGCTCCTTATCTTGATAGACCTGATTACCGACAATATTCACGCCACGAATTTCGGCCGCCTCACCTTCTGAAATCAGAATCTCGATATCAACTCGGTTACGACTTAATTCAGTCACCTCGGTCTTCATTTGAACACTGTATTTACCACGCGCGAAATATTGCTGCAGCAGTTCATTTTCTAAGCGACCCAATACTGAGCGATTCAGTACGCGACCCGGTGCGATACCTATATCGGCCAGGCTTTCTATGAGTTGTTCATCAGGAATATCTTTATTGCCGGTAATCTTAAGACTAGCGATACCCGGACGCTCTTGTAACACCACGATCAAGATATCACCGTCCCGACCTAAACTAATGTCGCTAAACAGTTCGGTTTTATAGAGTTCTTTAATAATTTGTGCCGAATCAGCACTCGAAAACGCATCACCGACCTTGACCGGCAAATACGTGAAAACGGTTCCTGGAGAAATCCTTTCAAGACCCTGCAGAACGATGTCACGAACCTTAAAAGACTCAGCTTGCGCTACTCCAAATAAAAGCAGACAGGCCAAACTGGCTTTGATAATGGTTTTGATCACGTTAATTTTAATCGCTTTGTTAGATTAGTTAGTCGCTGCCACAACTACTAGCCAAGTAACCGTTGAAAATCATTATAGAAAGCCACCAGCATTAAGCTAATGAGCAGAAAAACACCCAGTTTTTGAGCGTAGATCTGAATACTTTCAGAGACCGGACTACCTTTTACTATTTCAATGCAATAGTACATTAAATGACCACCATCCAACATCGGTATCGGTAATAAATTCAAAATCCCAATACTGATACTGATAATGGCTAAAGTACCCAAGAATGTTGCCAGACCTAATTGCGCCGACAAGCCTGCATATTCTGCTATTGATATGGGCCCGCTAATGTTTTTTAACGACGCCTCACCAAGCACAAGCTTAGCCAGTAGTTTAATGGTCAGTACGCTCATATCAAGCGTTTTTGATGCTCCTTTTTGCAATGCCTCTAAAGGGCTGTAGGTCACCGTCACTTGCTGGGCGGCTATTTCCTGTTGAATCCGTTTCCGTTCGGCGTCATTTTCTCCCAACCATGGGTAAGCCCCGATACGACCCTGTGCCTGTTTACTATCGGCGGCAAAATCCGGTGTCAGGCTTAGCCTGAGTTCCTGCTCGCCACGCTTAAGCTCAACAGTCATTTTTTGTCCTGGATGTGCACGAATGACACTAACCCAATCACCCCAGCCATTTATCGCCTGACCATTTACCGCGATAATCCGATCCTTAGGCTGTAGCCCTGCACGCTGCGCTGCACCTTCTTCAGTCAACTCACCTAATACCGCCGGCAAGTTTGCACGCCAAGGTTGAATACCAATCTTATCTAACGCCATACCCTCGGCTAATAACGCTCTAGTATCACTTAAATCGAGGATTACTTCTGCCTCATAGCCATTTGCATCACGTTTAGTCACAGCCACCCTGCCATCATTTAAGGCCTGATCAATAAAGGCTATACCGGCATCTTCCCAAGTCAATATATTGACTGCATTGATGCGCACAATCTCATCGCCAGAACGTAGACCAGCGACATAGGCTGGACTGCCCTCAATAGTCGCCCCAATCTCTGCTTTAAACCCTTGCACACCGACCGTGTACATCATTAGGTAGGCGATAATAGCAAGCAGAAAATTAAATAACGGCCCCGCCACTACAATCGCAAAACGTGAGGCTACCGGCTTACGATTAAACGCCAATGCTAACTCTTTTTCTTCGACTGGCGCTTCACGCTCATCCAGCATTTTGACGTAACCGCCCAAAGGTAAGGCGGCAAGTATGTATTCGATACCACTACGACGCGAAACATGGCGCAATAACGGTTTACCAAAGCCAACCGAGAAACGCAGCACCCGTACGCCCAAGAGACGCGCCACCAAGTAATGACCCAGCTCGTGAATGGTAACGATAACGCTAATAGCCACTATGAAAGCAGCAATACTGATCAGAACCGTGTTCATACTCTAACTATCCTAGCTAACATTAATATTTAGGTTCGATCGCACTTAGAACCAACTAGCGACTAAACGTTCAGCTTTATTGCGGGCCTCAGCATCAACCCGAATAACATCTTCGATACTTTGAATTTTAATCGCTTTCTCTTGCTCAACTATTGTCGCAACCACCTTATAAATATCACGATAAGCAATCACAGACTTAAGAAAAGCGGCAACTGCAACTTCATTCGCGGCATTCAAGGCAATGGTCGCTGCCTGCCCAGTTCGCTGTGCATCCAAGGCCAGTGTCAGACACGGGAAGCGTTCAGCATCTGGTTCATAAAATTCAAGATTTGCGCAGTCAGCCAAGGACAAAGACGCAACACCAGAAACAATACGATCCGGCCAACCGAGGGCATGTGCAATCGGCACACACATATCAGGATGACCTAAATGAGCTAACACTGAACCATCACAGTAACTGACCAGCGCATGCACTAATGATTGCGGATGAATTAACACTTTAACTTGATCGGGTGATAGCTTAAATAGAAAACAGGCCTCAATAACTTCTAGGCCTTTATTCATCATTGTTGCTGAATCAACTGAAATTTTTCGTCCCATATCCCAGTTCGGATGAGCGCAGGCCTGCTCCGGCGTAACACTCGCTAGTTGTTCCAATGGCGTCTTTAAGAACGGTCCACCAGATGCCGTCAGCGTAATATGTTCAACTCCACGCATAGGCTGATGCGCAGACTGATTGGCGAGACATTGCAGTACCGCATTATGCTCACTATCAATTGGCAATAGCCTAGCGCCACTTTTGGCTGCTGCCGTCAGCAATAACTCGCCAGCCATTACTAAGGCCTCTTTATTTGCTAACAGTACGTTTTTACCGACATCAGCTGCCGCCAGCGTCGAAGCCAAGCCCGCACCACCAACAATTGCCGCCATCACACTATCAACAGCTTCCATTTGGACTAATTCAATCAAGCCATTTTCAGCCGAGAGTAAGGCTGGTGCATTGGCTATATCTTTCAGCTGCGCTTTGAACCTCACTGCGGCTGCAGCATTGGTCACAACCACATACTCTGGTCGAAATTGAATGACTTGCTGTAACAATAGATCAATTGATTGATGAGCACTTAAAGCGACCACCTTAAAACGATCCGGATTACGCGCAATTACTGCTAGCGTACTACGGCCGACACTACCGGTTGAACCCAGAATAGCGACCCCTGTTATGTTTTTATCAGCTGCCATGATCAGAGCCAACTTAGGCCTAAGACAAAGCCTGGAGCTGCTGCTAATAAACTGTCGATGCGATCTAACACACCGCCATGTCCTGGAAATATCGAGCCACTATCCTTGACTCCAGCATTACGCTTTAACAAGCTTTCAAATAAATCACCAACAACCGAAATCAAAGCACTGAAAACTGACAGCAGCACAAAATAAACGCTAGTAACCGCATTATAGTCAAACCATTGCGCTGCTAACGCGGCAAAAACCAAAGTGCCGATCGAAGCCCCAAGCACACCTTCTCGAGTTTTACCTGGGCTCAGCTCAGCAGCCAGTTTATTGCGTCCAAAACGCTTACCTGAAAAATAGGCGGCAATATCAGCCACCCAAATTAATAAAAAGAAATAGAGTAAGAGGCTGGCATCGATCTTATGCAGTAAAATTAAAGCTAACCATCCACTGACGATAACAAAGTAACCACTTTGCTTTAAAAAAGAGCGTAGCACCGAATTACCTAACCAACTCGACTCATAGAAACTCAATAACATCAGTGCGAAGACCCAATAGATACTCATTAAAAGCATCAGTAGATGATGGTGTTCAGCTGTTAGCAAATAATATGCAAATGCCATAAAGCCACTACATACTGCAACAAAACTGATCTTAGCGCTGGTTTTAGTTAGCACCATATTGGCCCACTCCCAAGCACCAATGATGGCAAATATTGCCAACAATAGCGCTAACGGCTGACTAGGCATCCAGAGCAGCGCAGACAGCACTAGGGGCGCAAGGATAAGACCGGTGATAATGCGTTGGCGCAGCATACTAAGACTCAATTTGTTCTGGCACTAAACCATAACGACGCTTACGTTTGGTATAGCTGGCAAAGGCAAGTGCTAACTCTTTGGCATCAAAATCAGGCCAAAGGGTGGCACTAAAATACAGCTCAGTGTAAGCCAATTGCCATATTAAAAAATTACTGATGCGCTGCTCGCCACCGGTACGAATAAATAGATCAGGATCAGGCAGGGGATAAGTCGAGAGATGCCTTGCGAAGGCGTCTTCATCGAGTTCGTCAATATCCAGCCCTTGCAGCTGCACTTGCTTGAAGAGTTTTTTACTCGCTTGTATCAAATCCCAGCGACCACTGTAGTCAATAGCAATGTTCAACAGCATTTTATTATTCGCTTTTGTTAGCGCTTCTGTCTCATCAATAAGCTCGCATAACTGCCCACTAAAGTGCTCACGACCACCGATAAAACGCACTTGAATACCCTCTTCATGAAGGGTTTTAGAATCATTCTTCAAAGACGACAGGAATAACTCCATAATCGCCTGGACTTCTTCTTGCGGGCGCTGCCAGTTTTCACTACTAAAGGCGAACAGGGTGAGATATTTAATCTTCTGCTTGAGACAGGCTTCAATAATATTACGCGTCGCCTTCGCTCCCTGCCGATGCCCAGCAGAGCGCGGTAAAAGTCGTTTACTTGCCCAACGACCATTACCATCCATAACCACGGCTACATGTGTTGGCAGCATTTGAGCTTTCGCCATATCTAAAAAAACTGCAGTAGCAAAATTAAGGGCTTCACAGGAATTAAATTTCCATTAATTCTTTTTCTTTAGCCGCAAGCACTTCATCGATATTTTTAATAAAGCTATCAGTCAGCTTTTGCACTACTTCCAAAGAACCACGTTCATCATCTTCAGAAATTTCTTTTTCTTTAGTTAATTCTTTTAGATCACTATTCGCATCACGACGGATATTACGAATCGCAACCCGTGATTGCTCAGCTTCCGCACGGACTAGCTTGACGAAATCACGGCGTCTCTCCTCGGTCAACGCAGGTAAAGGCACTCGAATTAGCTCACCTGTAGTGACCGGATTAAGTCCCATATCTGAATTCATAATGGCTTTCTCAATGACAGGCACCATCGTTTTCTCCCACGCTGATACGGCCAAGGTACGTGCATCATCAACACTGATATTCGCTGCCTGATTGAGGGGCACTTCAGAACCGTAGTAATCAACCATCACGTGATCAAGCAAACTGACGTTCGCGCGGCCGGTACGAATCTTGGTTAACTCAACCTTTAAGGCTTCAACGCTTTTATTCATGCGCGTATTCGCGTCTTGTTTAATCTCTTCAATCATGACTTGTCACCTGAAACTAACGTGCCAACATCTTCACCTAAGGCAATACGCTTAAGGTCGCCGGCATGAAACATATTAAATACTCGGAGAGGAATACCGTTATCACGACACATGACAATAGCGGTTGCATCCATTACCTGCAGATCATCACGTAAAACTTGATCATAAGTCAGTCGCTTGTACATCTTAGCATCTGAATTACGCATTGGATCAGCGTCGTAAACACCATCGACTTTGGTTGCCTTTAACATCAATTCAGCATCGATTTCAGTAGCCCGTAAACTCGCTGCAGAATCGGTAGTGAAGAAGGGATTACCGGTCCCCGCAGCAAACACTACAACCCGCCCTCTTTCTAGGTGGCGAACAGCACGTCGGCGAATATAGTCTTCACATACTTCATTAATTTGTATCGCCGACATCACTCGGCTATTGGCACCTTGGCTTTCCAGCGCATCTTGTAACGCCAGACTGTTAATCACAGTTGCTAGCATACCCATCTGGTCACCGGTCACTCGATCGATACCACCCTGGGCTAAACCTGCACCACGGAATATATTGCCGCCGCCAATAACAACAGCAACCTGCACTTGCATCGCCAGCAACTCAACAATCTCTGTTGCAACACGGGAAATCACTTGTGGATCAATTCCATAGTCGCAATCACCCATCAAGGCTTCGCCACTCAACTTTAAGAGGATACGCTTATAAACGGTTTTTTCACTCATACCTATGATTCTACTCCTGAACTCACGACTGCAGATACAAAAACGGGGGCTTAGCCCCCGTCTTGTTTAAACTATGCCGTTTGGCCAACTTGCGCCATAACTTCTTCGGCGAAGTTTTCAACTTTCTTCTCAATTCCCTCACCTACTTCGTAGCGATGGAAACTGACTGCTGTACTAGATGTCTCAGACAGCAACTTGGCAACAGTCTTGTCTGGATCTTTGACATAGGGTTGACCCAATAAAGTAATCTCACCAAGAAATTTGCGAAGACGGCCTTCAACCATTTTTTCAATAATGGCTTCTGGCTTACCACTCGCCTCTGCTTGCGCAACAAAGATATCTTTTTCTTGCTGGATTAATGCAGGAGCAACACCCGACTCATCAACACAGACCGGCTTACTTGCTGCAATATGCATCGCAACATCTTTGCAAAGGCCATCATCAGCACCTTCAATCTCAACCATGACACCGATGCGTGCACCGTGCATGTATTTGCCTAAGATACCATTTGCTGACTGCATACGTTCAAACCGACGCACTTGAATATTTTCGCCAATCTTGCTGACTAAATTCTGGCGTGCAACTTCAACCGTCTCATCACCGTTCATCACTGTCGCCATTAAGTCGTCAACTGAAGTCGGTTGCTTGTCCAAGATAAGTGCTGCAACAGCCTGCGAGAAATCTTGAAAGTTACTATCTTTACCAACAAAGTCAGTTTCACAGTTCACTTCCAAAATCACGCCCTGCTTTGCATCATCACTAACTAATGTAACAACAATACCTTCAGCCGCTACACGACCTGCTTTCTTATCTGCTTTCGCTTGACCTGATTTACGCATCAGTTCAATCGCAGCATCCATATCACCGTCGGTCTCGCCTAAGGCTTTCTTACATTCCATCATTCCTGCGCCAGTACGTTCGCGCAGTTCTTTTACCATTCCAGCTGTTATTTGCATCTGCAATCACCCCTATATTCAGTGGTTAAAGAAAAACTCGCTTTATTCAGCCGCAGTTTCGTCTGATTTCGCTGCTACAGGCTCTTTCTCAGCAACTTCTTCACTAGCCTCTTCTGGATTTGCTTCTTTTGCCTTCTTCGCTGCCGGTTTACGCTTAGCCGCTTTAGGCTTCTTCGCTGTTGCGTCTTCTTTTACTTCAACGAAATCGTCTTCATTACCAGTCATCACCTGCACACTAGCCTTCGCTTCGATAATCGCATCAGCAGTAGCAGAGGTATATAACTTAATCGCACGAATCGCGTCATCATTACCTGGAATGATGTAATCAATACCGGTCAAAGGATTGTTCGTATCAACTACCGCAACAACTGGGATACCGAGTTTGTTCGCTTCTTTCACGGCAATAGTTTCATAGCCAACATCAACAACGAACAGTGCATCAGGCAGCACGTTCATGTCTTTGATACCACCTAAGCTACGCTCAAGTTTTTCCACTTCACGACTAATCTGGAGTAATTCACGCTTACCTAAACGCTCAGGACCCTTGCCTTCCAGCATTGCCTCAAGCTCAGATAAACGATTGATTGATTTCTTTACCGTATGGAAGTTGGTTAACATGCCGCCTAACCAGCGCTGGTTAACGAATGGCATACCACAACGTTCGGCTTCAGCTTTCACTGTTTCACGTGCTGAACGCTTAGTACCAACAAACAGTACTTTGCCGCCATTAGCAGTTAATTTACTCAGATAGTTCAGTGCATCGCCAAACATTGGCAATGACTTCTCAAGATTAATGATATGAATTTTGTTACGTGCCCCAAAAATATAAGGGGCCATTTTGGGATTCCAATAACGGGTTTGATGCCCGAAATGCACACCAGCTTCTAGCATCTGGCGCATAGTGACGTTAGCCATTTGTATATTCTCCTAATGAGGGTTTTGACTCTTCCACAGCCCCCTCCCAGTAACCGCGTCGAATATCGACTTTGGCACCCCACTGGATGGTGTTGAGCTGTGTGCGAATTTTAAATTTGCGCTAAGCGCGCGCGATTTATACCATAAACCCAGCCGATCAACAATTTGCTTTGGACAAAAATAATCGGTGGTGGTGGTCTACAGCGTACAGAAACGCCCCAAACCAGCCCTTGGGCAAGCCTGGAAAGAGACCGTAAGTCTCTAATTTTACTAATAAAAAATCTTTCGCCTGACTGCCGACGGAGTTTATCACGTCGCACAGCAAGTGAAATCACACTTTGGAACTTGTTATGGCTATTACTATTAAATCAGCCGAAGAAATTGAATTAATGCGTATCGCAGGCAAACTTGCCTCGGAAGTACTGATCATGATCGAACCCCATGTACAGGCCGGTATCAGCACCCAAGCGCTGAATGATATCTGCCATGACTACATTGTTAAGACACAGGACGCTATCCCTGCACCGCTTAATTATCGTGGCTTCCCACGCTCGATCTGTACTTCGATCAATCATCAAGTCTGTCACGGCATCCCAGGGGATCGTGTTTTAAAGAATGGCGACATGGTCAATATCGACATTACTATTATTAAAGATGGCTTTCACGGTGATACCAGTAAGATGTTTACGGTCGGGGGGCCAAATATCAAATCACAGCGCCTGATTGATATCACTTATCAAGCCATGGTGATTGGCATACAGCAGGTGAAACCAGGTGCCACTTTAGGCGATATCGGCCATAGCATTCAAAGCTTTGTCGAAAAGAATCACTATTCTGTGGTACGCGAATACTGTGGTCACGGTATTGGCCGTGTCTTTCATGAGGATCCTCAAGTACTGCACTACGGTAAAGCCAATACCGGAGAAGTCCTAGAGGAAGGCATGACCTTCACCATAGAGCCTATGGTAAATGCCGGTAAACGCAATGTGCGTTTACTGCCAGACCAATGGACCGTGGTCACTAAGGACCATAGCCTATCGGCACAGTGGGAACACACCATTCTGGTAACTCAAGAGGGCTTTGAAGTACTGACCTTACGGCCTGAAGAATCGATCTCAGCACTATGAACAGTCTAGTCCCAGTACCCAGCTTTATCGCCAGCCAACCTTGGTGGCCACAAAATGACCGGCAATGGTCACAGTTAAGCGAGCAAGGGTCTAAACAAAAAAGCCTGCTGCAATCGGTCAATCAGCGCAGCCTACAAGCCCACCAAGAAGGCATAGCTATTACTGAGCTGGTTCGTGGTTATGCCACCGTCGTGGATCATCTGCTATCACATGCCTGGCTACATCATGGTTTAGATCAGTTGGATGCTAGCTTACTGGCAGTAGGTGGCTATGGTCGCGCTGAATTACACCCGCATTCAGACGTTGATCTAATGATTTTATTGGCGGATCACTGCACTGATGACAGCAAACAACAGATTGGAGAATTTCTAACTGCGCTCTGGGATACCGGTCTAGATATTGGCTACTCAGTAAGGACAATTGAAGAAACTGTCGCTGAAAGCACAGACGACATCACCATTATCACCAGCCTGCTTGAAGCACGCTTATTGAAAGGTAATCAGGCCTTATTTGATAAACTTTTGGAGGCGACTGCAAGCGATCAAATATGGGCTAGCGCTGAATTTTATTTTGCAAAAAAAGAAGAATACCTTGCACGTCATGCCAAATATGGCGATACCGTCTATCAACTTGAACCCAATATAAAAGAGGGCCCAGGTGGCTTACGTGATATTCAATTTCTTGACTGGATCAGCAAGCGTCATTTCAATACCACATCGATTAATGACATAGTGGACGCTGGCTTTATTAGCAGTGAAGAATGCCAACAGATACAATCCATACGTGAATATTTATGGGACGTACGCTTCTTATTACATCAAAATAATCCACGCAAAGAAGAACGCTTACTGTTTGATCAGCAAATCATACTAGCTAAAGACATCGAAACCACTAGTGACGAACCAAATGCTGCGATTGAACAATTCATGCAGAATCATTACCGCCAGATCGGTAGCTGTGCCCAACTAACTAAAGTATTAATAGGCCACTTTGAAGAAAATTATCTGAGTCACAATAGCGGCCAACCGAAGAAAAAACTCAACGCACGTTTTTACGTACAAGCTGATCGCTTGTACCTCAGCGATGCCTCTGTATTTCAGAAAAGGCCGAATGCCTTGCTGGAGATCTTCTTATTAATGCAGCTAAACCCAACTATTATTGAACTCAGCAGTGCCACCATTCGGTCTGTCAAAGAGAATCTTTACCTAATCGACGAAAGCTTTCGCCAAGAATCCAAAAACAAATCACTCTTCATTGAGATTCTGCGCCAGCCACTCTTTGTCTCGCGCGAATTAAAACGCATGCATCACCTTGGTGTACTCAGCGCCTATTGGCCGTCATTTGCCCGTATCGTGGGCCGCATGCAATACGATCTTTATCATGTTTACACCGTGGATCATCATATTTTAACCGTCTTGAAAGAGGCTTTTAGACTGCAACGCAAAAACCAGGATAATCCGTTATTTGCGGATATCTATGCGCGCCTACCTAAACCTGAATTACTGCTACTGTCGGCACTATTTCATGATGTCGCAAAAGGCCGCCAAGGCGATCACTCGACCGAGGGTTCTAGTGAAGCGAGAGACTTTTGCCTGGATCATGGCTTAAGCCAGTATGATGCCGAACTGGTCGCTTGGTTAGTAGAAAATCACTTGGAAATGTCTGTCGTCGCACAACATAAAGATATCAGCGACCCTGAAACTGTTAAGTATTTCACAAAAAAAGTAGGCAATTTAATTCGTCTACATTATCTTTACCTACTCACTATTGCTGATATTAAAGGGACTAATCCAGACTTATGGAATAACTGGCGAGCCACTTTACTCGAGGAGCTATATAAATCTTCAGCCACCCTCCTGCGCTCACAACACAGCCATCAGTCAAGCCATAACCTGATCGCCAATGTAAAAGCATCTGCTTTGGCACAACTGATAGAACAAGGGTACAAAACAGAGGCTTGCGAGCTCATATGGCAGAATCTGCAAGATGATTATTTCCAACGTCACACTGATTTCGAGATTAGCTGGCACACCAGAAGTATTATCGACAGCCAAGACCAAAAACCCTTAGTTCGTATGCGTCATGTTGCATCACGTGGTTTCACCGAGCTCTTTATCTACTGCCTCAACCGTGATGATCTCTTTGCGCGTATCAGTATTTGTCTCAACCGACTGCACCTCTCGGTAGTTGATGCACGTATCATCACCTCGAAAATGGATGTCGCATTAGATACCTTTATTGTCTTTGATAGTGATGGTGAAGCAATTAAAGATGAAAAAATATGTCAGCAAATCGAACAAACACTGACTGCACAACTGACTTCTGGCAAAAGCCTACCTGAATCATCAAAGCAGTTGGTATCACGGCGCCTACGACATTTTGACTCAAGCCCTAAAGTACATATCAAGAATAGCGACGACGCTGCCTTTTCAGGCTTACATTTGCATGCCACAGACTACCCAGGCCTGCTAGAAAAAATTGCAGAAGCGTTGTTAGATTTAGGAATCACTGTGCATGATGCGCGTATCAGCACCTTAGGCGAGCGCGCTTATGACATCTTCCAGATCACTAAAAATCAACAAAAGATTTTAGACCCTCAAGAAATTGAAAGCTTATGCGTTGCGATTCAAGAACGCGTCACGCTCACTGATGAACAGACTATGTTCGCGGCTGATATTTAAGGTTGCCAACAACTCATGGCCAAACAAAAGCCGACACTATGGAACGTCAAATTATGAATCCTCATTTAAATGGGCTCCAGCCTTATCCATTTGAAAAGCTGCGTAAACTATTCGCCGATATTAATTATGACGGTGATCAATCAGCCATTAATTTATCAATTGGCGAACCGAAAAGCCCGACTCCAGCAGTTATTCAAGACGCCTTAGCACAACACGTAGCCGAGCTTGCCTACTACCCAAAAACACAGGGCATGCCGGAGCTACGCCAAAGCATTGCTCAATGGCTGTGCCAGCGCTTTGATTTAAGCCCAGAAAGCATCAGTCCAGAACAGAATATCTTGCCGGTAAACGGTACACGTGAAGCCCTCTTTGCTATCGCACAAAGCTTAGTCGATAGCTCAAAAACCGATGCACAGGTGATGCTGCCTAACCCTTTTTATCAAATCTATGAAGGGGCAGCGATATTAGCTGGCGCCAAACCCTGTTACCTCGATTTCAGTGTCGTCAATAACACCGTTCCAGCCTTGGATAGCATTAGTGAAGAAAGTTGGCGCCAAACACAACTGCTCTATCTTTGCACTCCCGGCAACCCAACCGGCGAAGTGCTCCCACAGTCTGTTTTATTACAACTATTGGACTATGCTCATCGCTACGACTTTGTCATTGTTTCCGATGAGTGTTATTCCGAAATCTATCGTCAAGATGGCAAACCCCCAGCAGGCCTTTTGGCTGCTGCACGCGCCTATGGTGATGATCAATACCAACGTTGCCTCGCCTTTTACAGTTTATCCAAACGGTCCAATGCACCTGGTTTACGCTCTGGCTTTGTTGCTGGCGATGCAAAAATCATCAACACTTTTCTGCGCTATCGCACCTATCATGGCTGTTCAATGTCAAATACTACGCAATTTGCCAGCATCGCTGCCTGGGAAGATGAGGCACATGTAGTGGCTAATCGTCAGCGCTATGACCAAAGTTTTCAACAAATGCAGGTGGAAATGCGCCCAACAACCGACATTTCCATCCCCAATGCTGGATTTTATCTCTGGTTATCGACACCAATGGATGATGAGCAATTTGCACATGCGCTATACTCTCAGCATAACGTTATCGTGCTGCCTGGAAAATATCTGGGTCGTGAGGTTGCGGGGCGCAATCCGGGAGCTGGCCATGTGCGTATTGCCTTAGTCGCGTCACCGGCAGAATGCCAAGCTGCCGCCGTTAGAATTAATCAATTTATTCAAAGCCTATCAGTGTAAGGAAAAATTATGAGCTCTATACAAGACATTATCGAGGGTGCTTTCGAAGAGCGCGCCAATATCTCACCTAGCAACGTCAGTAACGAGATTAAGGTCGCGGTGATGGATGCAATCCACCAGTTAGACTCGGGTAGTGCGCGTGTTGCCGAAAAAATAAACGGTGAATGGATCGTCCATGAATGGCTTAAAAAAGCGGTTCTACTATCATTCCGCATCGAAGAAAATGCGATTATGTCTTCTGGCCATGGCCAACATTACGACAAGGTGCCAGTTAAATTTGCTGGCAAATCTGAAGCCGAAATGGCCGAAATGGGGGTCCGTGTCGTGCCACCAGCAACTGCTCGTCGTGGCTCATACATTGCTCCCGATGTCGTGCTAATGCCTAGCTTTGTTAATATCGGCGCACGCGTTGATTCAGGCACCATGGTCGACACCTGGGCGACGGTAGGCTCCTGTGCACAAATCGGTAAAAATGTTCACCTATCCGGCGGTGTCGGCATCGGTGGTGTTTTAGAGCCATTACAAGCGGCACCAACCATTATTGAAGATAACTGCTTTATTGGCGCTCGTTCAGAAGTCGTTGAAGGTGTCATCGTTGAGCAAGGCGCGGTCATCTCTATGGGTGTTTACATTGGTAAGAGCACAAAAATCTTCAACCGTGAAACAGGCGAAGTCACTTATGGCCGCATCCCTGCAGGCTCAGTTGTTGTTTCCGGCAATCTGCCTTCAAAAGACGGCAGCTACAGCCTTTACTGTGCTGTTATCGTCAAGCAAGTGGATGAGAAGACACGCAGCAAAGTTGGCATCAACGAATTGCTACGCGCCATCGACTAATGCCTATGCATACGCTTTACGGTATTAAAAACTGCGATAGCGTACGTAAAGCACGTAAATTTTTAGACGCGCATAACATTGCTTATGAGTTCTATGATTTACGTGCTAATGGCATCAGCCAAGAGCAACTTAAAAGCTGGTGTAAGGAAGTTGATTGGCAGCTACTGCTTAATCGCCGCGGCACCACGTTCAGACAACTAGACCCGGCTACCAAGGTTGATATCGACCAGAATCGCGCAATCCGCCTGATGCAAAGTCAACCAACATTGATCAAACGTCCAGTACTGGAGTGGCACGCGACGCAAAAACAACTTATGGTCGGCTTTACTAGTGAGCAGTACCAAGACTTAATTGATTGGCACTGACCAATAACATCTCAGCAAATACGGAAACAATCGTGAACAAAACCCTAGAACTCAGCCAACAATTAATTCAGCGTCCCTCAGTAACCCCAAAAGACGAAGGTTGCTTAGAGCTATTAGCTGAACGTCTGGCAACTAGCGGTTTTGAATATCACGCCCTACCCTTTGCTGAAGTCAGCAATGCCTGGATACGAAAAGGCACAGAAGCCCCATTATTTGTCTTTGCCGGACATACTGATGTGGTACCGACAGGGCCAGAAGAAAACTGGAGCCACCCACCTTTTGCCGCAACCATAGCGGGTGGTCAATTACATGGCCGCGGTGCTGCTGATATGAAAACTGCAATCGCAGCGATGACGATCGCCTGTGAAGAATTTATCAGTGAACATCCAGATCACAAAGGCTCAATTGGCTTCTTATTAACCAGTGATGAGGAAGGTCCAGCGACCAATGGCACGGTCAAAGTGGTTGAGCATTTACAACAGCAAAACGTTGCCATCGACTACTGTCTAGTTGGCGAGCCTTCCAGTACTTCCCATGTTGGCGATACGATTAAGAATGGTCGACGTGGCTCACTCTGTGCGCAACTGACCGTGACAGGCAAACAAGGCCATGTTGCTTACCCTCATCTGGCAAACAATCCAATCCATGCCCTGACTCAAATTTTGGCTGAGCTAAGCGCGATTGAGTGGGATCAAGGTAACGACCACTTCCCTGCGACCACATTCCAAGTTTCCAATATTAATTCAGGCACAGGCGCCGAGAATGTTATTCCGGGACAAGCAGAAGCGGCTTTTAATCTACGTTTCTCTACTGAGATTACGGCCGATGAAATTAAGCAAAAAATAGCTGCTGTAATCGCCAAATATGAAATAGAAAGCGACTTGGTTTGGCGCCTATCAGGGAATCCGTTCCTGACTGCTGAGGGTCGTCTAGTTGAAGCCTGCCAGCAGGCCATTCAGTCAGTCACAGGGCGAGAGACTGAGCTATCAACAGGTGGTGGCACCTCTGACGGCCGTTTCATCGCACCGACAGGCGCTGAGGTGGTAGAGCTGGGTGTCATTAACGCCAGCATCCATCAAATTGATGAGCATACCGATATTGAAGAGCTCAATCAGCTAACTAAAATCTATGGCGCGGTCTTGCGCCAGCTATTGACCTAAGTCAGCTTCACTGTAAAGGCTTTAAGTCCTGAAGCGTACTTGCTTACGCTTCGGCTTGCTTCCAAACCGCCAAGAAATCCAGTAAATGTGGCTTATCTGAAGCCTGCAACAGATCCATCGCCTGCATAATCGCCCTATCATATTGCGCCGGCATCATACGGCCACTAATCAATTCAAACCGAAGATAGACCAGATAGGTATTTAAAACATCGGTCTCACAGTAATTCCGAATATCGGCTAAGCCACCGTCTTGATAAGTTTGCCAAACATCGGCACCGCTCATTCCAAACTTACCAGGGAAACCGAGCATGGTCGCGACCTCATCTAACTTGGCACTAGCACGCGGTTGAAAACCAGCCAAGACATCCATGATATCGGTATGTCGCCAATGAAAACGACTGAGGTAATTATTGTAACGGAAGCTGTTATCTTCATTACCTGTTTCCCAGTAACGTGCTGCTTGCACACCATGCAACAACGAGCGGTAATTCAGCACAGGTAAATCAAAGCCACCACCATTCCAGCTGACTAGCGTTGGGTTATTTTGTTCTAGGCCTTCAAAGAAACGTTGAATCAATTCTTTCTCTGACGATTCCTCTTCACCTAGTGACCACACCTTCAATTGATCATTCTTACGGAACACAACTGAAATCGCCACAATACGTTGGAGATGCAAAGGTAGAAATTCACTACCCGATTTTTGAAACTGCAGATGCTGCATTGCCTTAACAACATCTTTATCTGCCAAGTCAGCGCTAAGCTTATGGATTTTTCGACCTGACACCACGTCAGGAACGGTTTCAATATCAAATACGAGTATACTCATTTAATCACTGCGACCTTTAGTAACAATAGAGTCCAAAAGATAGACCAAAACACACACCATACGCAGCGCACAACAATCACGTGACCAGCTCAAAAATATCGGCTTTCACGACGCCATCGCGATGGGGAAATTAGCTACGCATGCTAACAGTTAAAGCGGCAGAACTGCAATTTAATAGCGACGGCATGCCCTGTTCAATGCCGTTCACAGACCCCCATTTCTCGCTACAACAAGCCGAAGCGGAGTGTCAGCAGATCTTCTTAAAAGGCAGCCAGATAAGCCAACGCTGGCAGCAAAAAGACTACTTTCATATTGCCGAAATTGGTTTTTCTACTGGCATGAACTTCCTCACTACAGCAAAACAATGGCAACAACAAAACAGGACTAAACACTTAGTGTTTAGCAGCATCGAAGCGCGCCCTCTGCCTGGCGATCAGCTACAACAACTGTATCAATATTTAGGCATTTCATCAGCGTTGGCTGATCAGCTACTAGCGCAGTATCCTGATCGATTAAAAGGACTGCAGCGGATTCATTTTGATGACGCTAAAATCCAGCTAGATTTATATTGGGGCGATACTGAAGAAATCATAAGTGAGCTCGAATTCAGCGCCGATGCCTGGTTTTTAAACTCTCCTACACGCAATGAGACAACGTCAGTCTACAACCCAAAGCTAAGCCGTGAACTCTTCCGTCTGACCGGTATCGGTGGGCATTTAGTCAGCATTCATCGGACTGATGATGATTCAAAGCAACAAATACAAACGAACCTAGAAGCGGCAGGCTTTGAGATAACAAGGCAAGCCGGTTTGGGCACTGACCGTGCGGCACTCCATGGCATTAAACATGGGCAACAAGAGCGCCAAGGTTTTAAATTAAAAGACAAAAGTTGGCTGCAAGGCCAGGCCTACCACAAACGCTCCACTAATCCGAAGACTGCCCTCATTATTGGCGCTGGCCTGAGTGGCTTCTGCACCGCAGCTGCGCTGATAAAACGGGGTTGGAAAGTGCGCATAGTTGACCGTAATGAAGGTCCTGCCATGGCCGGCTCTGGCAATCAAAACGCAATATTGATGCCACGCCTGAGCGTCGATCATGATGCCCAGTCACAGCTAACACTCTTAGGATTTCAGTACAGCCTACGCTTTCTAGACCAACTGAAAGGGCAGTTTCCTGAATTAAGGTGGGATGCTTGTGGTGTCGTCCAAGTTGCTCGCGATGCTAAGCAGTGGCAGCGCATGCAGCTCTTATGCAAGCAGGAAGCCATCCCTGAGTCGCTGCTTTCTACTGTCTCCGGAGAGCAGGCTAGCACTTACAGCAACTGCACCATCACACAGTCTGCTTGGTGGATCCCTCGGGCTGGCTGGACTATCCCAGCACAGGTCTGTGCCATATTACAACAACAGTACGCCATCGACTTTATCGCCAATACTGAAATTACATCGCTAGACTATGACGGTGAGCATTGGCTGGCAAAGCCAAGCGCTAACAGAGCGGCTTTATCTGCTGACGTTGTTATCCTTGCTAATGCAATCGATGCCAATCATTTTGTCCAGAGTGAATGGTGTCCACTCAGCCCGAAGCGCGGACAAATCAGTCTCATTGCTAGTCAGGGCTTTAGCCAGCAACCTAGCAGCATCCTCTGTTCTGATGTTTACCTGACGCCTGAGGTCAATAATGAATATGTTTTGGGTGCTAGTTTCATCAGTAATGATATCGCTACCGACATCCGTGATAGTGAGCATGCTGATAATTTCTCAAAGCTAGAAAAAATGATTGGCCCACTCGCAGATTCGGATAAAACCAATTTGGGTGGGCGTGCTGCGATTCGTGCGGTCAGTCCTGATCGGCTACCCGTAGTCGGCCCAATCGCTAATCAGGCGCGCTTTAAACAACAGTTTCAACGCGCTGCATTGGGTGACACTCATCATTCTTATGCACCAGCACAGTATTACGATGGGCTTTATATAAATACTGCTTTTGGCTCCCGTGGCTTGGCTTGGATTCCTCTATGCAGTGAGGCCTTAGCAAGTGAAATTAATGCGCAGCCTAATCCTTTAAATAGACGCTTAAGACACGCTATACACCCCAGCCGCTTTTTAATGCGCGCACTGCAGCAAGCGTTAAATCAGTCTAAAAAGTAGGCTACTTCGGATCGAATAGGCCAGTTGAAATATAACGATCACCACGGTCACAAATGATGCTGACGATCACCGCATTCTCAACTTGCTCCGATAGCCGCAAGGCGGCATGCAAGGCACCGCCAGCTGAAATGCCACAGAAGACACCTTCTCTCTGACCTAACCTAACGGTCATCTCATCGGCTTCTGCACGTGAGACCGTCATAATCTGATCGACTTTTGATTCATCATAAATGGCCGGCTCATATTCCTTAGCCCATCTTCGAATACCAGGTATCTGCGAGCCTTCTGCTGGATAAACGCCAACGGTTTGTATCGCCGGGTTTTGCTCATGTAAATAACGACCTGCCCCCATAATGGTACCGGTAGTCCCCATCGAGCTGACAAAATGCGTCACCATGCCTTCCGTATCACTCCAAATTTCTGGACCTGTGGTTTTGTAGTGTGCTTCTGAGTTATCAGGATTGGCAAATTGATCTAGTACACGCCCTTTACCTTCAGCTTGCATTTGCAAGGCAACATCGCGAGCACCCTCCATCCCTTCTTCCTGGCTTACTATGATCAACTCGGCACCAAATGCAGCCATTGCTGCTCGTCGTTCCATTGTCATATTTGCAGGCATAACTAAGATCATGCGATAGCCCTGCGCTGCAGCTGCCATTGCCAGCGCAATACCAGTGTTACCACTAGTGGCTTCAATCAAGGTATCACCAGGGGTTATTTCGCCGCGTGCTGCTGCTGCCTGGATCATGTAGAGAGCAGCCCTGTCTTTAACCGAACCCGCTGGGTTGTTTCCTTCCAGCTTGAGTAAAATCGTATTCGAGGGATTAGGATTAAGAAACTGTAAACGCACCAAGGGTGTGTTACCGACAAAATCAGCTAAGGTTTTCGTTTTCATCATCTATATCTCTTCAGCAAATAATAGGACGTGCGCAACGGCATATGCGCGTTCATCAGAAATGCTCAATAAGCTGGTGCCACGTGTTGCTGGCAAGCGTTGTTGGCATGCCTCACTAAAATGTAATTGTGGCTGGCCAAGTTCAGTATGACTGACATAGATATCTTGCCAGCCAATCGATCGACCAATACCGACACCTAATGCTTTCGATGCAGCTTCTTTCACCGCAAAACGTTTAGCCAAAAATGCTGCTTTGTTGTTCTGCTCATAGAATGCACTCAATTCATCTGCATGTAATATCTTTTCTGCAAATCGATCACCTTGCTTTACCAGCAAAGTATCAATGCGTGCAATTTCCACAATATCGATACCTGAGCCTAACGGTCTCACTCAGCCGCCCCATCCATTGCTGCACGCATACCTAAAATAGCGCCCTCAAGGCCTACAAATAAGGCATCAGCGATAATGGCATGACCGATATTCAATTCGTTCATACCGGGAATCACAGCGATATCACGCACATTGCTGATATTTAAACCATGTCCTGCATTGACAATTAACCCCAGATTGAGTGCGTGCTTAGTTGCATCCTGAATGCGCTTTAACTCAGTAGCTCGCTGCTCTTTAGGTAGATCAGCGTAATGGCCCGTATGCAGCTCAATAATCGGTGCACCGATTTCTGCTGCGGCATCAATCACTAATGGATTAGGCTCAATGAACAAAGATGCCTGGATCTTATGCTCACTCAGCGCCGTTACTAAATCACGCATGCGAGAGAGATGCCCTAGCACGTCTAAACCACCCTCTGTAGTCAATTCTTCACGCCGTTCTGGCACGATGCAGCAGTAGTCAGGCTGGACCTTAATCGCAATGCTTTGCATCTCTGCCGTCGCTGCCATTTCCAGATTCATACTGCTCTGAATCACTTGTCGTGAGGCGTAGACATCGGCGTCTTGGATGTGTCGACGGTCTTCGCGCAGATGCATCGTAATGCCATCAGCACCGGCCGCTTCAGAAATACGAATCGCCTCCTGCAGATCAGGATAGGGGGTACCTCGTACTTGACGTAGTGTAGTGACGTGGTCCAGATTCACGCCTAAACGGACTTGCTTATTTTGCAATTATTTTACCTTCAACAATTGTCGAGTAAGTACCGGTTTACCATGCAAATAGAATTCAAGTAAACCGCGTAAAAAACGCTTCATGACTGGCAAGCTTTCAGTTTGAAAATCCTCTGCCGCCATATCGAGCAGAACGCGCCCTGTGACGCTGTCCCAAGTTTGCTTCAAGCTGGTAACGAGTACCGGACCAGCATCGGGGACATAACGATAATACTGCCCCGCCTCCACTGCTAGATTATTTTGATAGTCAAAATCCAGTTGTAAGGGATGACCAATAATCGCTAACAATTCAAGTTCAAAGGCTCGTAAACAGCCTTCGTCGGTCGGCGATTTTAGCATTTTCTCCAGCGTTTGCTCATATAAATCAAAGAGTTCCGGTGCGGGACTGCGTTCTGGCACTAACCGTAAGAGGAGTTCATGGATATACAAACATTGGACGTGACTGCGAAAATGGCGGGTGTACCTAGAATGTGCCAACTCAATCTTATTCAAACTGAGCAGACTACTCTTACCAGACCATGTCAGATAACACTTGGTCAATGGCTGAATCATATTACCGTTCTTTTTTTTAGCCGCACGACTGATCAGATGAACCACGCCGTGATTGGCTGTCAATGCATAGACCAAAAGACTACTCTCGCGGTAGGCGCGACTGTGTAGGATATAAGCGGGTTCTAGCTCTACTCGCATTATTTCTCGTATTCAGAAACGACTTGTGGGTTGTTTTGCCAATCTTTCTTTACTTTAATCCACAACTTTAAATTCACTTTGCCTTCCAAACTGCGTTCTATCGCAGCACGTGCGCCAGCACCGATCTTCTTCAGCATCTCACCACGATGACCGATAAAAATAGCTTTCTGCGAATCTTTCTCAACCCAAACCGCCGCTTCAATGTGTACGATCTCAGGCTGCTCATCAACCGATTCAATCTCAACATGAGTTGCATAGGGTAGCTCAGCACCAAGATGGACAAAAATCGACTCGCGGATTAACTCCGCCATGATAAAACGCATGTCTCTATCGGTGATATATTCTTCCGGATAGAAAAATTCAGACTCAGGCAAATAGCGCTGACTAGATGCCAACAAGGCAGAGATATTGTCTTTCTTTAGAGCAGAAATAGGTACGATCTCTGCGAAATCATACTTTCCAGATAAGGAAGATAGTATCGGAAAGAGTTGATCGCGCTTAGCCAATTGATCAATTTTATTCAGCACTAGTATCACTGGACATTCGATGTCTTTCAAAGAACGCAGAATATGATCTTCCTCACGCGTCCATGATTTGCAATCCACCATCCACAAAATCAAATTGACATCGTGTAATACGTTAAGTGCATTTTTATTAAGAATGCGATTAAGTAACTTTTTACCACCTAAATGGATACCTGGAGTATCGACAAAGACGAACTGCGCTTGCTTTTCACTGCGGACACCAACAATCCGATGCCGCGTGGTCTGTGGCTTATAACTGACAGAAGAAACCTTGGTTTCAATAAATCGATTAAACAGAGTCGACTTGCCTGCATTGGGTCGGCCAATAATAGCGACATAGCCACAACGCGTCTTCATGCGTCAGGAAGATCTAAAAGTAACTGTTCCAACATCAAAGCGGCGGCCAATTGCTCGGCCTTCTTTTTACTTTTCTCTTCGCTCTCTGTCCGCAATTTTAAACTCGGAATAGTGCATTCAATGTGAAAGGTTTTGTCATTGGCATCGCCTCTCTCAGACAGCGTCTGATAGCTAGGAACAGCAATCTGCAGGCCTTGCAGGTGCTCTTGCAGCCGGGTTTTAGGGTCTTTTAAACTTTGTGCTTCTGGCAAGTTTTCTAGTTGCTGGCTGTAGATACGACTTACAAAATCAAAGGCATAATCAAACCCTTTAAGTAGATAAACAGCAGCAATCGTGGCTTCAACTGCATCAGCAAGAATAGAGTCGCGCTTGTGTCCACCGGTTTTACGTTCACCGGCGCCTAGCAATATCACCCGACTCAGATCATGTTGTTGCGCAATCTCAGTCAGCGCACGTTTGCAGACCAGGTGTGCGCGCAGTCGGCTTAAATCACCTTCATTACACTCTGGAAATCTTTCAAACAACAGGCGGCTAATGGTCAAACCAAGGACCGCATCACCCAAAAATTCTAAACGCTCATTATTTTTCTTAGCCGCGCTACGATGTGTCATCGCCTCTCGAAAAATATCCGATTGCGTGATCTCGTCAGGCAGCGAGAAAAGCTGATTAAAAGTTGCTTCAAACACGATCAAATCAATCCCTTGTTAGCGAATACTATGACCAATACGGCTGGCTCCAAATTGGCCGCTGGCAAAGTCCCAATTCATCCATACTAAAAAGGCCTTACCCACTAAATTTTCTTCCGGCACCATGCCCCAAACACGACTATCATTACTGTTATCACGGTTATCACCCATCACAAAATAATGCCCGTCGGGTACTAGCCATGCCCCTTCGCGTGGATTGTATTGTGGCACGACTAGAATCGAGTGCTCGATAGCCGCTAAGGACTCTACATTGTGAGTAGCACCATTCATCGAGGCATCACGCCCTTTGCCAACATAAATGCCGGTCCGTTGCTGCGGCATGGTTTGGCCATTTATTGTCAATTGCTTGTTGTAGTATTCAATGCGATCCCCCGGTAAACCGACGACTCGTTTGATGTAATCCAATTTTGGATTTTTGGGGTAACGAAAAACCATCACATCACCACGCTCAGGATCACCCACAGACAGAATCTTTTGATGTGTCACCGGTAAACGTACACCATAGGCAAATTTGCTCACCAGAATGAAGTCGCCATGCAGCAGCGTTGGCATCATCGAGCCGGAAGGAATACGGAAAGGCTCAGCAATGAAGGAGCGCAAAATTAAGACAATAATCAATACAGGGAAGAACGAGAGCGAATAATCCACATACCAAGGCTCAGTGCTTAGTTTCTTTTCTAGCCTAGCCGGCCTTAACCAATAGCGATCTAATAAAACGATAACGCCACTCACTAGCGTGGCCAACACCAACACCAACTCCAGATCGAAGTACTGAAATATTGAATTCATCAAAAATCCGTCATTTTGAGGCAAATTATAAGTCGTTAAGTATAGCGGTTTGGGCTGTTCGCTTCGCCTTATTTCAGACTGGAATGTTACAAAAATAGTTAATCCATAAAAAACGGGGTATGAAAATACCAGCTCAACGGCGATCTGCAGACCAGATATTTAAATCTTGTAACCGCCCACCCCACAAATAACCCAACGCCTCATAATTAAATGTGTCTCATTATGAGCTCAATCTCTTAAACTTATTACGATAAACCCTAGCGGAGCGATGATGACCGTCACTGTGTCCACCTATCCCAGCTAAACCAAAGCAATTCATTTCGGGCTCGTCATACTGGGTATTGTCACCTCTCTGACAGCTAAATTAGCAGCAGCAGACAGCACTACTTGGGGTTATTTAATCCGTGCATACCTGGGTTTTACTATTAGCAGCCTCCTCGCACTAAATATTATTGCCGGATTCACCCATTCGAAGACTTTATCTTTTAAAGCTTGCTCAGCTTGCAGCCTCGAGCAATGGAAAATGGCGCGAGCAGACCTTAACTTATTGCTCACCTTACAAATGCCAGACCGTGATCGACACCAAGGCTGGCAGGCCTAACACAAGCCTTTGGATTACTTATCTTGACCTAGATGTCTATCACCGGAAGCCTATTATTTTTCATACCAGAAGATGCCGGTACGCTTTCTTTCGAGATAATTGAACAAGCACATGAAATGGGCGAGGGGCTGACTCCACTGTTTTAACTGGATATATCGGTGCAGTTATCCTACATCGCTTAACGGGTAACCCGATTTGGAAAAGAATGTTCTCTTGCAACTACGTTAAAACATACCAGCAGCCCCATCGACAGCACTACTCGGCCTTAAATCATAAACAGCAATGACCTAATAATTTATCTTATTTATCAATTATTCTGTATTCATTGTACTTTTGAAATACCTCTCAACTCATCCTATCTAAAGAATATAATGTAGCCATCAAGGAAAATAAACGCATGGACAGGCCGCTCACTTTGAATTTCTTTAAGCACGCATTAGAGAGAGTAAAAATGGGCTATAAGCACTTAAAAGGTATTAGGCCACAGCTGAATTTTTAGGGTTATCACCTGCTGAATAGGTACCTCAACGACACCATCAAGCGACGAGGAAACATCATGACTTTAACTAAAGCGCCTTCAGAGAGAGATTTTAACGATTTCAAGAAGACCATTAAAACCATAATCCTAATTACCTTGAGTCTCTGGCTTTTAGGCGTACTCCTTGTTGCTGGAGGCTTAACTTTTATTAGCTCTTTTACTGCAGATTTATATCCCATTCTATAAGTTAGACCCGCCAGACCATCATGCTGTGTAATAGCATTACCGGCCAACGCAAACCAAATACTTGCGGGAATTTAATGACTGGAGAGGAATGACTATAACCAGTGGATTGGTCGGGGTGAGAGGATTTGAACCTCCGACCACCGCAACCCCATTGCGGTGCGCTACCAGGCTGCGCCACACCCCGATCGTGTTGATTATATGGCTATTTGAGTCGATCGCACGGCTGTACAACCATCAAAAAGAGATAAAACTAGGGATTGTCGCTAAGTAGGCGCAGCAGGTCTTCTAATTCATCACGGATGTCTTCAAAACCCTGTTGCTTCGCTTCGGTGTTTTCGCTGTGATCACTGAGCTTTTGACGGGCGCCACCAATGGTATAGCCCTGTTCATATAGGAGACTGCGAATTTCACGAATTAAGACCACATCATGACGCTGATAGTAACGACGGTTACCGCGTCGCTTGACTGGACTTAGAGTAGGAAATTCCTGTTCCCAATACCGCAATACATGTGGTTTTACGATGCAAAGTTCACTTACTTCACCAATCGTGAAGTACCGTTTTGACGGTATTACGGGCAGTTCCTTATTGTTGCTGGCTTCCAGCATATTCCTCTACTCGTGATTTTAATTTTTGCCCAGGTCTAAAGGTGACGACTCTGCGAGCTGTAATTGGTATTTCTTCACCCGTTTTAGGGTTTCGGCCTGGACGCTGATTCTTATCTCGTAAGACAAAATTACCAAAGCCAGATAACTTTACTTCTTCTCCCTCTTCCAGTGCGAGACGCACCTCTTCAAAGAAGGCTTCAACCAGTTCTTTTGCTTCACGTTTATTTAAACCAAGTTCCTCGAATAGGTTCTCAGCCATATCTGCTTTCGTCAACGCCATTGTGTTATTTAGTTTCTTAACTGCGCCTTACATCTAGCCTGCAGTTCAGAAACGATTTCCGCCACGCTTTGTTCTATTTGTCTGTCAGTTAGAGTGGCGGAAAAGTCCTGTAAAATCAAGCTCAAAGAGATACTTTTTTGACTTGAAGGCACGCCTTCACCTTGGTAGACAGAGAACACCTCAAGCTGTTGTAAACTGGCGATATTAAGCGCATAAATAGTCTCTAATAAGGCTTGAACAGGTAACTTCTCATCGACAATAAGTGATAAATCTCTACGAACAGACGGATATTTTGACCATTTCTTAAAGGCAGTACGAGGTATTTTTATAAGGTCTAATGACCATTGGAATTCAAAAACAACGACTTCGCGCCCCGCCATATTAAACTGACTGGCCACTTCGGGATGCAGCACACCCAAGGTCCCCATTGCATTTCCATCGAGCAGAATGGCCACTGTCTTACCTGGATGCAGCCCCTGCGCCTGCGTAGGCTGAAAGCGAATGCGTGATGAAATACCCAATTCCTTGAAAATACTCTCAAGGTCACCTTTGGCATCATAGAAATCTAGATTGCGAGTTGGCTGAGACCATTGCCGTGGATTAGCCTCACCGACAATTACAGCTGCAACCACGTCACAATGACTAACGCCTTCCGCCTCAGGCAGATATTTACGCCCTAATTCTACAAAACGAATACTACTTTGCTGACGTTTGAGATTATAACTGGCAGCTAGACATAGCCCTGGCCAGACACTGGTCCGCATCGTCGATAAATCAGTCGAAATAGGATTAGCCAGCCTCTTTCCCGCTTGTGCAGAAAACACCTGCGCATGTTCAGCCTCAATAAAGCTGAAAGTAACCGCCTCGTTGTAACCCATCGCGGCTAGTTCCTGCCGTAACCGATAGGCACTTTGACTGCTACTGGCAGCGCTTAATATGGCATTAGCATCTGTTGGCAGTGGCGCTACCGGCATTTGATCGTAACCAATCAATCGAGCGATTTCTTCAATCAGGTCAACTTCTATCGCCATATCAAAGCGATAGCTTGGCGGCGTCACAGTTAATGTTGTTGCTGAATCCTGACGCACTTCACAGTGCAGACCAAGAAACATCCGCTTCACTTGATCCAGTGTTAACTCAAGACCTAAACGCTGCTGCGCTCGCTGCACATTGAGAGTAATTTCAACTGGCTGCGGCATATTCGCCGCATCCATCACTTCAGTCTTGACGCCAGCATGACCGCCAGCTAATTGCTGTATCAAAGCGGTTGCACGATCTAACGCTAATGGTGCTAGCTGAGGATCAACACCGCGTTCAAAACGATGGGAAGCATCAGTGTGCAAACCAAATTGGCGTGCCTTACCGGCAATCACAATAGGATCAAAAAAGGCGCTCTCTAAGAAAATCTGGCGACTACTGGTTTGCACAGCTGAGTCTAAACCACCCATAATGCCCGCCAATGCCAAGGCTTTATTGGCATCGGCAATCACTAGCTGATCTGATTTCAAGGTGATTTCATTACCATCAAGTAGAATTAATTTCTCTGCATTCTGCGCATAACGTACTTCGATACTCTGTGCTAGCGTATCCAGATCAAAGGCATGCAGCGGCTGACCTAGCTCCAACATGACATAGTTACAAACATCGACGATGATATTAATGCCTCGTATGCCACCACGACGCAGGCGTTCACGCATCCAGACCGGTGTCTCAGCACTGGCATCGATATCGCTGATAACACGGCCGCAATAACGTGGACAGGCTTCTTTTGCCTCCACATTAACACTCACCTTGCTAACATCAGCATGTTCACTAACGACAGAATCAGGCATTTCAGTTAACGCAACTTGGTACAGCGCAGAGACTTCACGTGCGACTCCCAAGATACTAAGGCAATCTGCACGATTAGGGGTCAGATCAATATCGAAAATCTGATCATTTAATGCTAGAGCGGTATGCAATGACTGGCCTAACACTAAATCGCTGCCTAACTCTAAGATACCCTCTGCCTCGTCAGCCAAGCCCAACTCAGCCAACGAACAGAGCATGCCGTTTGAAGCAACACCCCGTAATTCAGCCGCTTTAATCTGCAACCCATTCGGCAAAGTACAGCCGACCGTTGCTAGTGCAACCGTTAAGCCCAGTCGCGCATTAGCCGCACCACAGACCACTTGCTGCTGCTCAGCAGCACCAATATCAAGACTACAAACTTGCAATTTATCGGCATCGGGATGACGCTCAATTGCATCAATACGTGCAACCACAACACCATCCAGTGTGCCGGCAGCGGCTTCTATACCATCCAGCTCAAGACCAGCCATGGTTAAAGCCTGGCCTAGCTCTTCAGTCGTTGCGTTTGGGTTGGCCCATTCTCTCAGCCATTGTTCACTGAATTTCATTTGCCCTACCCTCGTTCGCTAAACTGTTGTAGAAAACGCAGATCGTTTTCATAGAACATTCTCAAATCACGCACGCCGTAGTACAACATCGCTAATCGCTCAACACCTAAGCCAAAGGCGAAGCCAGAAAACTTATCGTTATCAATGCCGACTTGGTCGAACACATTGGGATGCACCATGCCGCAACCCATTACTTCTAGCCACGTGGCATGACCATCCTTATCACGCCACTCAATATCGACCTCTGCTGAAGGCTCGGTAAACGGGAAATAAGACGGCCGAAAACGGATACCTAATTGATCGTTGTCAAAGAAGGTATGTAAAAACTCAATCACCAGTCCTTTCAACTGCGCGAAGTTGACCTCACGATCAACACAGAGCCCTTCCACCTGATGAAACATTGGGCTATGGGTTACATCTGAATCACAGCGATAGACCCGACCCGGAGCAATAATACGAATCGGCGGCTGTTGTTCCTGCATAGTCCTAATTTGCACTGAAGAGGTATGCGTACGGAGTAACAGGCCATCATCAAAATAAAAAGTATCGTGCATTGCACGCGCTGGATGATGCGGTGGAATATTTAAGGCTTCAAAATTATGAAAATCGTCTTCAATTTCTGGCCCATCAGCAACACTAAAACCATAATTAGCCAAAATAGATTGAATACGTTGTAAAGCAATTGAAACCGGGTGCAGGCTACCACGACTGGAGTGTCTACCAGGTAAGGTAACGTCAATTGCCTCAGCGGCTAACTTGGCTACTACCGCCTCTGCCTGCAGTATTTTACCACGTGCTTCGAGCAAGGCTTGAATCGCGTGCTTAACCTCATTAATACGCTGACCAGCAGATTTGCGCTGTTCAGCAGGCAGTTTGCCCAACGTTTTCAATTGCTCCGTGACGACACCTTTTTTGCCCAAATAGTGGACACGGATTTCATCAAGAGTCTTGAGATTATCGGTCGCTGTGATTTGCTCACTAGCGGTTTGCAAAAGCTGGTCTAATTCACTCATATCAGGCCTAAGCTAAGGGATGCTGGATCGACTGGCAAGCCCTACAGTCATAAATAACAAAATTAAGCCTGCAGAAACAAAAAAGGGAAAGGTCGAGACCTTTCCCTTTACTGACTACATCGGGATCGATTGATCTTATAGTTGAGCTTTTGCGCGCTCAGCTAATTGACCAAAGGCTGCAATATCATGCACTGCTAATTCAGCGAGCACTTTACGATCCACTTCGATTGAAGCTTTGTTTAAACCATCAATCAAACGGCTATATGAAATATCGAACTGACGAGCCGCTGCGTTAATACGTGCAATCCACAATGAGCGGAACTGTCTCTTACGCTGACGACGGTCACGATAAGCGTACTGACCAGCACGGGTCACCGCTTGCGTTGCTACTCGATATACGTTTTTACGTGCGCCGTAATAACCCTTAGCTTTAGCTAAGACTTTCTTATGACGCGCATGTGCGGTTACGCCGCGTTTTACCCTAGACATTTATGCTTTCCTTTCTATTAGCTGTACGGAAGCAAACGACGGACCATCGGAGTATCGACGTCCGTAACTACTTCGCTGGCACGTAAATGACGCTTACGCTTAGTACTCTTCTTCGTCAAAATATGACGACGATGAGACTGCCCACACTTGTACTTTCCGGTTGCTGTTTTCTTGAAGCGCTTCGCAGCACCACGGTTTGTCTTCATCTTTGGCATAAACCACCAATCCTATATCGATAAACTGCTATTTTTTCTTTTTCGATGGAGCCAGCACCATAACAAGCTGCCTACCTTCTAACTTTGGACGCTGTTCCACGTCACCATATTCTTTTAAGTCGTTCTCGACTCGTTCTAAGAGTTGCGCACCTAATTGTTGATGCTGCATCTCCCGACCACGATAACGGATCGTAATTTTAGTCTTGTCGCCATCTTCTAAAAAGCCAATCAACTTCCTAACTTTAACTTTATAGTCACCGTCTTCAGTTGTCGGTCGAAACTTAATTTCTTTGACCTGTATCTGTTTTTGCTTCTTTTTGGCCTGATGGGTTTGCTTTTTCTGCTCAAACCTATATTTGCCATAGTCCATCACTCGACAAACTGGAGGCTCAGCATTTGGGCTAATTTCGACCAAATCCAAATTTGCTTCGGTAGATATTCTTAATGCTTCGTCGATTGATACAACTCCGACATTTTCGCCTTCGGCATCAATCAAGCGAACTTCAGCATTGACGATCGCCGCATTTAAGCGAACATTTTTCGACGAACTAATAAGCTTATCCCCATAAAAAATTAACGCTGTAAACCGCTTTCACTAAGGAAACAACTGCCTCAGAGCCTGTAAATCGACAGAACCCTTATCTTCCCCATTAAGCGTACGTACAGCGACAGTTTGCGTCTCCACCTCACGGTCACCAATGACCAACTGAAGCGGAACCCGCTGAATTGTGTGCTCGCGAATCTTACGGCCTATTTTCTCATTTCTCAAGTCAATAATGACCCGGAGACCTTCATCTTGAAGGAATTTTTGTACTTTTTGTGCATATTCTGCCTGTGCATCGGTAATATTCAGGATTACGGCCTGTATCGGCGCTAACCACAGCGGGAAGTTGCCACCATGATGCTCGATCAAAATACCAATGAATCGTTCCAGTGATCCGAGGATGGCACGGTGAATCATTACCGGTACTTCGCGATTACCTTCCTCACTAATATAGCTAGCGTCTAAACGGCCTGGCATCGAAAAATCGACTTGAATTGTGCCACATTGCCAAGTTCGATCAAGGCTATCGCGCAGGGTGAATTCAATCTTGGGGCCATAAAAGGCGCCCTCACCCGGCTGTAATTTATAGGCTAGGCCTTTGCTCTCTAAGGCCACTTTTAGGCCTTCTTCGGCCTTGTCCCAAGCTTCGTCTGATCCCACACGCTTTTCTGGGCGGGTCGACAGTGCGAGTTCAATATTTTCAAAACCAAACTCGGCATAGACCGCAAAGGTCAGCTCAATTAAGACCGCTACTTCTGCCTGTAGCTGATTTTCCGTACAGAAAATATGTGCATCGTCTTGCACAAAGCGACGCGCCCGCATCAAACCATGCAGGGTGCCAGATGGTTCATTACGGTGAACAATACCAAACTCTGATAACCGATAAGGTAAATCGCGATAACTTTTCAGGCCTTGATTAAAGATTTGCACATGACCCGGGCAGTTCATTGGCTTGACGGCGTAATCGCGATTTTCAGAATTCGTTGTGAAAATCATGTCACCAAATTTGTCCCAATGACCAGAACGCTCCCAAAGACTGCGGTCCAATACCTGTGGAGTATGCACCTCATGGTAATCATGCTGTTCTAATTGCTTGCGGATATAGCCCTCGACCAGACGGTATAGCTGCCAACCTCGATCATGCCAAAAGACCATCCCTGGGGCTTCTTCTTGGAAGTGGAACAGATCCATTTGTTTACCAAGGCGACGATGATCACGCTTCTCTGCTTCTTCAATACGTGTGAGATACGCCTTGAGTTGCTTCTTATCGGCCCATGCTGTGCCGTAGATACGCTGCAGCATCTTATTATCTGAGTCACCGCGCCAATAGGCACCCGCCAACTTCGTCAGCTTAAATGCACGTAAGTGGCGCGTGTTAGGGACGTGAGGGCCACGACACATATCGGTGTATTCTTGATGCTGATAGAGCGCGACGATCTCGCCATCCGGTATCGCACTGGCGATCTCTATTTTGTAATCTTCATTACGCGCCTTGAAAGCGGCAACCGCATCATCGCGAGAGACAACGGTACGAATCACATCATAATCTTGTTTAATTAAATCTTGGATGCGTTTTTCTATCGCCTGCAGATCTTCTGGTGTGAAGCTATGGTCACAATCGATATCGTAATAGAAGCCATTGTCGACCACTGGCCCAATAGCCATCTTCGCCTCAGGGTACATTTGCTTGACGGCATGTCCGACTAAGTGCGCGAATGAGTGGCGGATAATCTCCACTCCTTCCTCGTCTTTACTGGTAATGATAGCGAGCGTAGCGTCCTCTTCGATCGCGACACAGGCATCAACTAATTCACCATTAACACGTCCGGCAATGGTTGCTTTGGCTAGACCCGGGCCGATCGACTGCGCCACTTCGGCGACAGTAACGGGCGCGTCAAAAGATTTGATATTGCCATCAGGCAAAGTAATTTGCGGCATATTGTCTCCAGTGGTGACCGATACCAAGGGCCACTTGAATAAGGAACAAGTATAAAATCAATACTACCACTCAGCGATCGGCACAGCCGTCTGCTTAAGTGGTAGGCGCGATTGGATTCGAACCAACGACCCCCACCATGTCAAGGTGATGCTCTAACCAACTGAGCTACGCGCCTATTAGCGGCGAAGTCTACCGGTTCTCGCGCCACCTCTCAATACGCACTTTTCCGCTACCGCTGGTAGCGGGACTCCATTGGATAATAAAATGGCTGGCTAATGATGGTCTGCATCGAGACCAAAAGTTTCTTTGGGATGGGGTAAGAAACCGCCTCAGTAGAAGCCTTACCAAGCACAGAAAGCAACACGCCAACCAATACAAAATTTGTTTTTGTAGGTTTTTCTGGGGAAAAGCACGAAAATTTACGCGCTAGCTAGGATCCCGCTGAGCTTGATTGATCGTTCTTAATGAAATTGGAGAAAGGGCGCCAATCGACGAGAAAATGAACAATAAACACCCGGCTTCAGGCCAAGTTTAAGAAATAAATTGCTTGATACTGCTTCTTTTCATCTCCAGACTATGATCCATAATAATTATTACACTCAACACTCTAGCAGGATCAAATCCATGAATAAGATCATCTGTGCGCTCTTATTGAGCGCAGCACTCATTACAGGCTGCTCAAACGAGCAAGAAAGTAACGTCCTCCGTGTTGCTGTCACGCCAGCTTCTCCACCGAATCTCTATGAAGAAAATGGAAAGACGACCGGCATGGATCTTGAATTGTTTGAGGGCTTCGCGTCAGAGCATGGCTATACGCTAGATATCACAGCCTATGACTGGCAAGGCATGCTAGGCGCGGTGATCTCCGGTCAAGCCGATGTGGCTTTCTCTGGTATTTCGATCACAGAAAAGCGCAAAGAGGTCATGGACTTCTCTGAACCTTACATGGATAACACCTGGAACCTAATCAGCCTCAAAGATCGCAACATTAAGTTTGATGACCTGAATGAGTGGAAGAAGTACACCACCGGCTACCCGCGTGGCATGGCCTACACCGACTTCATCAAAACCAAGATGGAACCGGAAGGTCATTACTCACTAGATCGCGTCAAGCTCTACCCGAGTTATAACGAAGTCTTAACCGATCTCACCAATGGCAACATTGATCTCGCCTTTGTAGAGGGCGGCGTCTCAGCGATCTACAAAAAGAAGATGCCACTACAAGACAGCTACATCTTCTCTGGCTTCGACACTTTCGGCTATGCCTTTCCGAAAGGCTCAAAACTGCGTGACGAGTTCAATGCTTACCTAGCCAAACTAGGCCCAGAAAAATTGGCGGCGATCAAAAGCAAGTGGTTCGACTAAGCTTTTATAATTACGCGACCCACCACAACTTATGACCTTTTTCGAAATCGTCAGCATTCTGGCGAGGGGGGCAGGATTCACCATCCTCGTTACCCTCGCCTGCATTCTAACTGGTTTCTTCAGCGGTCTACTTGCCGCACTATTGTTTAGGCTCGACATCCGTCCGTTGAACTGGCTGCTCCACGCCTTCACCTATGCCTTTCGTGGCATACCACTATTGGTGATCTTGTTTTTGGTCTTTTTCGGTCTACCCAGCATCGGTTTACCGATAACTCCGTTAGTGGCGATGATGCTCAGCCTTGGCCTGATTTGTGGCGCCTATCTTTCCGAAGTATTTCGTAGTGCCCTTGAGGCGGTCGATCCGAATGAAATCATGGCGGCACAGTCGATGGGGATGCGCCGCATCCAAATTCTGACTACCATTGAGATCCCACAGATGCTGCGCTTCTCAGCACCTGGCATGCTTAATGAATTCACTACGGTCTTGAAGTACTCGCCTTTCGCCTACACGGTCGGCGTGCCTGAAATCCTAAAGGAAGCGACTTCACTCGCGTTGACGACGCTACGCGGCATGGAAATCTATCTCGCTGTCGGCGTCCTCTACTTTCTAATTTACAAAATCATGATGGAGATTTTCTTGTGGGTCGAACGTCGCTATGCCATCCCTGGCTTTAAACAGATTTGAGCAACTCATGACGTTATTACAGGTCCGTGGCTTAACCAAAAACTATGATGGCATTGGTGTCCTCAACGGTGTCGATTTCAGCCTGTGCGAGGGTGAGATTAAAATTGTGATGGGCCCTTCCGGCTGCGGCAAAACGACCTTGCTGCGTTGCCTCAATCGATTACTGGAACCTTCTTCCGGCGAAATCATCTTCGACGGTGAAGAGATCACTGCGGCTGGTGTCGACATCCAGCACGTGCGGCAGCGCATTGGCTTTGTGTTTCAAAACTTCGCACTCTATCGTCATCTCAGCGCGCTGGACAACGTCAAGTTAGGGCTGCGTAAGCTGCGCGGACTGTCTGATGCAGAAGCGACACAACGTGCCGTCCATGAGCTTGGTCGCGTTGAGATGCAAAACCACCAAGACAAATACCCCGCCCATCTTTCAGGCGGACAGCAGCAACGGGTCGCAATTGCACGGGCGCTGGCGATGGATCCAGCCGTGCTGTTCTTCGATGAGCCAACCTCTGCGCTCGACCCCCTGATGGCACGTGAAGTCGCGAATCTTTTGAACCGCCTACATGCTGAGAAGGTGACCATTCTTTGCGTGACGCATGATGTGACCTTAGCCAAAAACCTACCCGGCGACGTGTTATTTTTGAACCACGGCCAGGTCGAGGCCGAAGCGCCCATCAGTGAGCTGATGAAGAACCATGCCAATGAAAATGTGCGTGCCTTCTTCGAACAAAAGGCACCCAACGAATGAGTGAAGCCTTTGCTTTTTTGAGCGACATGGTCGATTACGGGCCACAAATTCTCAGCGGTCTCGTTAATACTCTGATACTGGCAGGTACGATCTCAGTCACTGGCTTACTCGTTGGCATCCTTATTTTTCGATTCACGTTGAGCGATAATAAAATCATTCGCAAAAGTGCCGCGCGCTACATCTCGTTCTTTATCGGTACCCCTTTGATCGTACTGCTGTTCTTGATGTACTACGGATTACCGCAATGGGGCATCAACTTTTCGCCCTTTGCGATTGCCGTCATTGGCTTCACTCTGAATATTGCGGCCTATAATTCACGCTATCTCAGTGCGGCCTATAACGGCATTGACCAACAACAACTGATGGCCGCGTCTGCGCAGGGCTTTTCTTCCCGACAGATCTTCACTCTCATTATCTTGCCGCAAACGCTACGCCGAGCCATTCCGGGGCTCACCAATCAAGTAGCGCTCAACATCAAAGACAGCTCAATTGCCTTCTTGATTCAATACGTCGATTTCTTTGCGCAAATGCAAGAACAGGCCTCTCTGAATTTTCAATATCTCAAGGTTTATGCCGTAACTGGTGCAGTTTATCTATTGCTGGTTTCGCTGGTGATTTTCGGCAGCAAACGCCTCGAATCCCGCTACACAATTCCACACTGACTCAACAACCGTCTCAGCTAAGACAATCACCAGTCTGCACCGAGGCAATGGTACTGGTCTGACACCATGAGTATGGACCTGATGCAGGCTCATGGAGGCTTTAACGACGCCTCGCTGGAGATCACAGCTATCCCGATGGAAATTGGCGCTCTCATCATCAGATTTAATGGATTCATTAATCAGCTCAGCGGATCAATGGTCAGATCATAGCAATTGGCCATGAGGATTTTGACAGCCACCACGGCGAACAAAAACTTTAATCTGCTACTAATCGATAGAGAACCCAGCACCAGTTTGAATCATCGCTTTTAGCTGGCCTCAGCGCTGGCGGTGCCAAAGGCGATTGCCTTTAGCTTTTCAATATCATCACGCAGGCGGCCGGCCTCCTCAAACTCGAGATTACGTGCATGCTCATACATCTGTTGCTCCAACTTTTGCACACGTTTAATTGCTAATGCCGGCGTCAAGCCACCATACTCAATACTCTCTTCCGCTAGCTCTTTCAGATCACGCTGCTGATGCTCATCATATTTGGACTGCGCACCTTCCATGATATTACCAATCTTTTTCTCGATGCCTTTTGGTGTAATGCCATGCTCTTTATTAAATGCAATCTGCTTCTGTCGTCTGCGATCGGTCTCTTCCATCGCGCGTTGCATTGAGCCCGTTATTTTATCGGCATAGAGGATCGCTTTACCGTTCAAGTTACGTGCTGCACGGCCAATGGTCTGAATCAATGATCGATCAGAACGAAGAAAGCCTTCTTTGTCAGCATCTAAAATCGCTACCAACGACACTTCAGGAATATCTAATCCCTCTCGTAGTAAGTTAATCCCAACCAAGACATCAAACACGCCTTTGCGTAAATCTTGCAGAATCTCGACCCGTTCAACGGTATCGATATCGGAGTGCATATAACGTACCCGAACACCATGTTCATCTAAGTAATCCGTTAAGTCCTCTGACATGCGCTTGGTCAGCGTTGTAATCAACACACGCTCTTCTTTCTTCACACGCTGATGGATTTCAGACAACACATCATCCACTTGGCTACCCACTGGCCGCACCTCCACTATTGGGTCGATCAAGCCAGTTGGACGCACTACCTGCTCCACAATCTGTGCGGATTTATCAAGCTCAAAAGCACTGGGTGTCGCTGAAATATAAATAGTTTGCGGTGATATCGATTCAAACTCTGCAAACTTTAGGGGCCGGTTATCTAATGCCGAAGGTAATCGAAAACCATAATTAACTAATGTTTCTTTACGTGAGCGGTCACCCTTATACATACCGCCAAACTGCGGCACTGAGACATGGCTTTCATCGATCAGCATCACAGCGTTATCTGGCAGATAATCAAGAAGACAAGGGGGTGCCTCGCCATCAGCGCGACCGCTGAGATAACGAGAGTAGTTTTCAATACCAGAGCAGTAGCCTAACTCTTGCAACATTTCCAAATCGAATCGTGTGCGTTGCTCTAAACGCTGCGCTTCAACCAACTTGTTAGCCGTACGCAAATCATCTAAACGCTCGCTGAGCTCAGTCTTGATCGAATCAATCGCTTCGAGAATCACATCCCGCGGCGTTACATAATGTGACTTTGGATAAACCGTTAAGCGCGGGACCCGCCGTAGGGTCTCACCTGTCAGGGGATCAAAATAACTCAGCTGTTCAATTTCCTCATCAAATAATTCAATGCGGATCGCCTCACGATCAGATTCAGCTGGATGCACATCAATGACATCACCGCGAACCCGAAAGGTACCGCGTTTCAGCTCGACGTCATTACGGGTGTACTGCAATTCTGCCAGACGCTGGAGGATTTGCCGTTGATCAGTGATATCACCACGATCCAGATGCATCACCATACCGAGGTAAGAGCGCGGATCACCTAGGCCATAGATCGCCGAGACGGTTGCAACGATAATCGTATCTTCACGCTCAAATAAGGCTTTAGTAGCCGATAGTCTCATCTGTTCGATGTGATCATTCACCGAGGCATCTTTCTCAATAAAAGTGTCACTGGCCGGCACGTAGGCTTCAGGCTGGTAATAATCATAATAAGAGACAAAGTATTCAATCGAGTTGCGAGGGAAAAATGACTTCATCTCACCATAGAGCTGTGCTGCCAACGTCTTATTTGGTGCCATTAAAATGGCTGGCCGCTGCACGGTAGCAATGACATTTGCAATGGTAAAGGTCTTTCCAGAGCCAGTTACGCCAAGCAAAGTCTGATGCGCCAAGCCATCTTCCAGTCCTTCAATCAGCTGCTTAATTGCCTGCGGCTGATCACCAGCAGGCTCGAATGGTGATTCAATCTTAAATTCTTTAGCCATATTCTTATCGATTTAGTAAAAATGCAGTATGATTCCTGCTGCAATGCGGTATACACAACTTTAGGACACCTACGTAATTGAACATCAAACTAGCCTCTCGTGTTGGCAGAATCAAACCCTCTCCGACCCTCGCCGTTACAGCTAAGGCTGTTCAGCTTCGGCAACAGGGTGTCGACGTTATCAATCTCGCCGCTGGCGAGCCTGATTTTGACACACCAGAAAACATTAAAGCTGCTGCACATCGTGCTATGCAGGCAGGCAAGACCAAGTACACACCAGTTGCGGGTACGGCCAGTCTAAAGCAAGCCATCATCAACAAGTTTGAGCAAGACAACAAGCTTAGCTACCACGATAAAGAGATCTTGGTCTCTAATGGTGGTAAACAAAGTTTCTACAACCTATGCCAAGCACTGATTGATAAAGATGATGAAGTCATCATCCCTGCACCCTACTGGGTGTCCTATCCTGATATGGTGCTATTAGCCGATGGCACACCCAAATTCATCGCAGCGGGACAAGAGCAGCAGTTCAAAATTACCGCTGAACAGCTAGCAGCAGCAATAACCGCGCAGACTAAACTGTTCGTTATTAACAGCCCATCTAATCCAACCGGCGTTTGTTATAACGAAGCCGAGTTGAGAGCTCTGGCTGAGGTGCTAAAACAGCACCCGCATATCTGGATTGCGACCGATGATATGTACGAGCATATCCTTTTTGGCCAGCAACAGTTCGTAAATATCTTAAACGTCTGTCCAAAACTGAAAGATCGCACTATCGTGATGAATGGCGTTTCCAAGGCGTACTCAATGACGGGCTGGCGCATTGGCTATGCTGCAGGGCCAGTAGACATCATTAGAGCGATGAGCAATATCCAATCACAGAGCACTTCAAACCCAAGCTCTATCTCGCAAGAGGCTGCTGAAGAGGCATTAACCGGGCCACAAGACTTCGTGCAGATGATGTCGAATGACTTTGAGCAGCGCCATAACTTTGTTGTCGATGGCTTAAATGAAATTAAGGGTGTTCATTGCACACCATCGCAGGGCACGTTTTACTGCTTTGCTAATATTCAACAAGCAATCGCTAATACCGATAGCGTCATTAATGATGTTGAATTTGCGACCTTCTTACTAGAAAAGTGTGGTGTCGCAGTAGTCCCTGGCAGTGCTTTTGGCCTAGAGGGTTATATGCGGATCTCTTTTGCCAATTCACGTGATAATTTGACCGCCGCTCTAGCGAAATTAAAAACAGTCTTAGGCTAGCGAGATTGGATCAGTCAGAATCTAGCAATAAGATGGGCTAATTGCTTCAACCAGCGACAGGAGCTAACGAGAAAGGAATTGGCTCCTCGGGACGGGCTCGAACCGCCGACCTAGTGATTAACAGTCACCCGCTCTACCAACTGAGCTACCGAGGAACAAAGGAGCGGTGAATGGTACTGATCTAGACCGGCTGGGTCAATAATCAAAACTACCGCAAAGGGAATTAATTACATAAATATGTCCAAGGACAGTTACGATTGACGCAATTAACCAATCAACATGGAGATTAGTAGCCTAAAGACCGTCACAAACTTAGACGTTCCAAGTGCTAAACACTTATTAACCCTTGTTTATTTGAAGGTATGACATAAGACTCTTCGAATTAAAACAGCACCACTAAACTAGTAGAAAGATGTCAAAAAAAATAAAATTTGAGCACGCACTGAACCAATGGACACAAACTGAAAAACTGCGCCATCAGAAAACAAGTCAAAAATCTTCAGCCAAGAAAATCACGCATTCGATAAAGAAAATAAGGAAGATAGTCTCAAACTTTATTTATTTACATTGTTTACCCTATAAACACACCAGCAAAAATAAAGCATCTATCTCCCAGCCACACATCCCTGGACAGCATGTAAAAACCAGCCCTGAAAACAACCAAAAGGTCTTAGCAGTTATTATACATGCATTTTATTTTGATATATTCACACACATATTAGAAAAAACAAGATCTATCGGCGTTCCATATACGCTCTATATCACGACCCATAAAGAAATAGCGCAAAAAGTATCATCCCATCTGAAGTTGCTGGGCTTGGACGCTCATATCAAAGTGTACGAAAACAGAGGAAGAGACATCCTGCCTTTCCTAAGGATCCTTGATCTGATTAAGGCCAATGGTCATCACGTTATTTTAAAATTACACACTAAAAAATCACCACACATACTTAATGGGAGAAACGATTGGTGTGACAGCATGGTTGACCAATTACTAGAAGCTACCATAGTTGATAAAGCGATTGAGAACTTCATTACCCACCCCACAATAGGCCTAATCGGTCCACATAAACACTTATACCCCTTATGGCGTAAGAAAGGCTCTAATATGGTACTAGTTAAAGAACTAGCGGATAAAATAGGTTGCCAAAGTGATATCAACAATCAGTCCTTTGTTGGTGGCACTATGTTCTATGCCAAAGCCAATGTATTTGACTCATTACTAAAGCTAAATCTAAAAACCACTGACTTTGCAAAAGAACCTATCTCTGTGGATGGTACTTTAGCTCATGCTATTGAACGAGTTTTTGGAATTGCAGTAAGTGAAAACAAATTAAACATAGTCGACACTAAATTTATCAAGTCACTAAGCGAGCAGGATGCCAATTAACGGCTATCTCTATGCCAGACGTGATAACTTTTGGCAGCTCATAAGCAAGCTATTCTTAAATTAAATTTAAACCGACGATCGTTTCTCGGCCAGCCAGGCAAAGTATTAGGAATAATCAATGGCGTAGGCTTTTCAGAAAACTGAAATGAACCATATTTATTAAGAACAAATAATCACTAGCACAGGCAAAGCATAGGTATAACGACAAGCCCTTAACAAATTATTTGAAAAGGACTTTATGACGAGGTAAGAACTATTAAACTTACCTCAAACAATCAGCAGATTTGTATCAGCCACATCGAACACAGCTTATTTGAAACAATCCATTTTTTTTAGATAGGCTTCAAATGCAGCACCCACTTCAGGGTGCTTTAAACCATATTCCAAAGTCGCCTGTAGGTAACCGAATTTACTACCACAATCATAACGCCGCCCTTCAAACTCATAAGCATAAACCGATTCCTGTTGAAGTTGTTTTGCGATCGCGTCGGTTAATTGAATCTCACCACCCAAGTCTGGCTGGATCTCTTCCAACATCTTAAAGATTGAACCATCTAAAATATAACGGCCTACTACCGCTACATTAGAGGGCGCATCCTCTGGCTTTGGTTTTTCCACCAATCCAGATAGTCTCCATAACCGATCTTCAGTATTTTGACCCGCAACCATACCGTAATTCTTTACGTCCTCTGGAGGCACTTTTTGCACCCCAATGACAGCACTCTGCTCTTTCTCATACACTTCAACCAGCTGCTTTAAACAACTCTTATTACCGCCATCGATAAGGTCATCTGCGAGAATAACCGCAAAAGGTTCATCACCGACTATCGGCTTACTACATAAAACAGCATGTCCTAAACCCAAAGCCTCGGGTTGACGAATATAAATACACGAAATCTCTGGCGGCAAAATATGCTGCACTCCAGCCAGTTGGTCTAACTTACCACTAGCTTTTAATTCGGCTTCAAGCTCATACGCTTTATCGAAATGATCAGGAATAGCACGCTTGTTACGACCAATAATGAAAATTAACGTATCGATACCAGCATCCACTGCTTCCTCTGCCGCATATTGAATCAAAGGCTTATCGACAATAGGCAACATTTCTTTCGGGTTAGCTTTGGTCGCAGGTAAGAATCGCGTACCCAAACCAGCCACCGGAAAGACCGCTTTACGAACTTTTTTCATATATATTGGACTCAGGTATTTATAATTTATTAGCAGTAAATCAGCTAAATATTTACTATATATGAATCCCTCTAAGAATAGCAGGGTTTAGAATTAAACCCTGCTACTTGCTGGCATACTCATCCTACGTTAGTTATCAGCAACCGCCTCCAATAAAATCAAATCCTTATTTAGATCTAATGTCGAAGCGCCAATACCACGCACCTGTAATAACTGCTCTATACCCTGGTATTCACCATGTTGGTCACGGTAGTCAACAATGGCTTGCGCCTTGACCATACCGATCTGCTGAAGATTCTCAGCAATCTCTTCAACATTGGCTTGATTTATATTAATCGGCTGAGCTTGAATACTCATAGCGACCAGACAGAAGGTTAAACATAGCAGTAGGCTTTTACCTATTCTCATCATCATTCTCCGAAAGTTAAAGATCGAAAGTGAGCCTTGCAGCTCAAGACAAGAATAGTCTAGATAGAGGAAATCCAGGGGTTAAGGCGCGTCAGTGCGTTACGCACCAGTGAACGCAGTATAAAATTTCATTAATGCCGCTTGTGGATCTTGCGCACGTGTAATCGGCCTACCAACAACGATATGTGAGACTCCAACCTGCTGCGCTTGTGCTGGCGTAAAGATGCGATGCTGATCATCTTTTGCATCCTCTGGCAAACGTATTCCTGGAGTTACCGTTAAAAATCCAGCCTTATTCTGATCGCGAATGGCAGCCACTTCTTGCGCTGAACAAACGACACCATCACAGCCATGATTTGCTGCCATCGTAGCCCAATGATTAACGACTTCAGGAAGCTTTCCAGCGACACCAATCTGCTGCAAGGTTGCTTGATCCATCGAGGTCAGTACGGTGACAGCAATCAACAAGGGGGACGCAGTAGTCACTTGCCGGTCCAAAGCCTCACGTGCGGCCTCTATCATCTTTGGCCCACCCGAAGCATGAACGTTAACCATCCAGACACCCAGCTCGCTAGCAGCTGCGCAGGCGCTGGCCACCGTATTCGGAATATCATGAAATTTAAGGTCAAGAAAAACACGGAACCCCTGTGTAACCAAGGCTTCAACCAAGGCTGGACCGGCTGCAACAAAGAGCTCAAAACCGACTTTTAAAGCGCATCGCTTAGGGTCAAGTTGACGCGCAAAGACAAGCCCAGATTCTGCATCAGCAAAATCTAAAGCGACAATGACGTAGTGATCTTCAGGACGGGAACTATCTGACATCTGAACTGGCGTTTCCTAAAATTAAAACTATCCAGTTAGCATGAATTAGCTTGGATCTTTCTTCAAGCCGTTATTAACACGCTCGCGCAATTCTTTACCTGGCTTAAAATGTGGCACATATTTTTCGGACAACGTGACATTCTCACCACTCTTTGGATTACGGCCAATACGAGGTGGGCGAAAATGCAGAGAAAAACTGCCAAAACCACGAATTTCGATACGCTCTCCCGATGAAAGCGCATGACTCATTTGTTCAATCATGCTTTTCACCGAGAGTTCGATATCTTTATGCTGCAGGTGACCCTGCTTCTGAGCAATTTTCTCGATTAATTCTGATTTTGTAATCACGCTGCTCATTGAGCACACTCCTTAAACGATAGATCGCTAGACATGGACTTTAAGAGTCGCCCATTTGTTCTTTCAGGATGTCACCGAGAGAAGTAGAGGCACCATCGGAATTAGAGTAATCCGATAACACATCTTGTTCTTCTTGCATTTCCTTAGCTTTAATCGACAGACCGATAGTCCGCGTCTTGCGATCAACACCAATGAACTTAGCCTCAACAGCATCACCCACTTTAAGTACAGCACTTAAATCTTCAATCTTCTCACGGGCATATTCAGTGGCCTTAAGCACACCTTCCATACCTTCACCGAGATCGATGATAGCAGCACGAGCATCAACTTCTTTAACGGTACCGTTAAGGATGTTGCCTTTCGAATTGCCAGCCATGAACTCAGATAGAGGGTCTTGATCTAACTGCTTGATACCTAGTGAGATACGCTCGCGCTCAGCATCAACAGCTAATACCACTGCTTCAACCTCATCACCCTTCTTAAAGTTGCGAATAGCATCTTCACCAGTGTCACTCCAAGAGATATCAGATAAGTGAACCAAACCATCGATACCACCATCTAGGCCGATAAACACACCGAAGTCGGTGATTGATTTGATCTGACCACTCACTTTAGCGCCCTTATCATGCATAGCAGCAAACTCGTCCCAAGGGTTCGATTTACACTGCTTAATACCAAGAGAAATACGACGACGTTCTTCATCAATATCGAGCACCATGACTTCGACTTCATCACCGAGAGCGACAATCTTCGCTGGATTGATATTTTTACTAGTCCAGTCCATTTCTGAAACGTGAACCAAGCCTTCAACACCATCTTCAATCTCAACAAAGCAACCGTAATCAGCAATGTTAGTGACCTTACCAAAGACACGTGCGCCTTCAGGGAAGCGACGAACCAAATCAGCCCATGGATCTGATCCCAGTTGTTTCAAGCCAAGTGATACGCGGGTCTTCTCTTTATCAAACTTAAGTACTTTGACTTCGATCTCATCACCGATAGATACAATCTCAGAAGGATGCTTAACGCGCTTCCAAGCCATGTCGGTAATATGCAGTAGACCATCGACGCCACCTAAATCTAAGAACGCACCATAATCGGTTAAGTTCTTCACAATACCCTTAACAACACTGCCGTCTTGTAGGGTTTCGAGCAATGTTTCACGCTCTGCACTGTATTCAGTCTCAACCACAGCACGGCGCGATACAACAACGTTATTACGACGTTGATCTAGCTTAATAACCTTAAATTCTAATTCTTTACCTTCTAGGTAAGTCGTGTCACGCACCGGGCGTACATCGACCAATGAACCAGGAAGGAACGCGCGAATATCTGGTAATTCAACGGTGAAGCCACCCTTGACCTTGCCAGTGATAATGCCAGTAACCGAATCACCTGATTCGTGGATGCGTTCTAATTCACCCCATGCCTTAGCACGTCTAGCCTTCTCGCGAGATAATTTAGTCTCACCATAACCATCTTCAACAGACTCCAGCGCAACTTCTACGATGTCACCAACATTTACATTGGTTTCACCACGCTCATTCTTGAATTGGTCAATGGGAATAACGCCTTCAGATTTTAAGCCGGCGTTAACGACGACAACGTCGTTTCGGATCTCAACCACAACACCATCGATAATGGTGCCAGATTGCATATTTAGGCTGGAAAAACTTTCTTCCAGTAGTTCAGCGAAAGATTCACTCATATTTGTAAGTTAGTTTAAAGATAAAATGTTACGTTAATCGAAGATTGACTCTCTACGGAAAAAACCCTTTCAGCGTCATTTAATCACGTTCATCAATATGTCTCTGAACGCTTTTCACCACCATTTGAAAGACTTCTTTTTCCGATAATTCTGAGGAATCAATCACCCAAGCGTCATCAGCTTCTCGCAGCGGTGCCGTAGCACGCGTTCGATCACGTAAATCACGTTCACGAATGCTGGCGAAAAGGGCGTCAAAACTAGCACTAAGCCCTTGATTAATCAACTGCTTATATCGCCTTTGCGCACGTTCTTCGCAACTCGCGTCCAAAAAAATCTTAAAACTGGCTTCCGCAAACACCACGGTACCCATATCTCGGCCATCAGCGACCAAACCAGGGAGTTGTTGGAAGCTGCGCTGTAAAGCCAAGAGTTGTGCTCTAACTGGCGCTAGGCTGGCGATTTTAGAGGCCATAGCGGAACAGGCTTCAGTCCGCAAAAGGCTCTCAACGTTATTGCCGCCAACAAAAGTGGCGTAGTCCTGATGCGCTGGAAATTCTAGATCTAAACATGCCGCCAGCTCAGTCAACTGCAGCTCATCTTCAGCAACCACGCCTTTTGCCAAGGCATCCACCGCTAAAGCACGATAAACCGCACCACTATCGAGGTAATGCAAACCAAAATGCCGCGCTAAATTTTTCGACAAGCTACCTTTACCGACACCAGCAGGACCATCGATAGTAATGGTTAAAGGCTTACGCTCACTCACAGACTTCAATACTCAAGCCAGCATCAGTCGCCAAAGCAACAAAATCAGGAAAAGAGGTTGCGACGTTGGCGCAGTCTATGATTTCAATCGGCTCTCGTGCTGCCAGCGAGGCAACTGTGAAGGCCATCGCAATCCGATGATCACTAGCACTATCGATGCGACCACCGCCGATAGGACCACCCACGATAGACAGGCCATCAGCAAATTCCTCATGCTCAATACCTAAGGTCTGCAAACCTTTAGCAACCTGTGCAATACGATCACTTTCCTTCACTCGCAATTCGGCTGCCTCCGTAATCCGCGTCGTGCCCTCGGCACAGGCGGCAGCAATACAAATAATAGGAAACTCATCAATCGCCGAAGGCACCAGCTCAGTCGGCACATCAACACCTCGTAACCGGCTTGCGCGCGCCACAATCGTGGCCACTGGCTCACCATCGACTAATTGCTGCTGACGAATCTCAATATCGGCATTCATCGCCAGCAAAATATCTAACACACCGGTCCGCGTTGGATTCAAACCAACATTAGGTAACACCACCTCGCCATGATCAGCGATGCAAGCAGCGACAATAAAAAAGGCCGCAGAAGAAATATCAGCCGGCACTTGCAGCCTGCGACCTTGCCAACTGTGGCCACCGGTGAGAGTAATACGGTTCCCCTGCTTTTGAATCGGATAATCAAAGGCTTGCAGCATTCGTTCGGTGTGATCTCGTGTTGCCTTTGATTCAATCACCGTGGTTTCACCTTCAGCATACAAACCAGCCAAAAGAATGGCAGATTTTACCTGTGCACTGGCCACCGGCAATTCATATTCTATGCCTTGCAGCTGTCTCACTGGTCGCACTTCAACCGGTGGTGTACCACTCTCAGCGGTAGTCAGGTCCGCCCCCATCAGGGCTAGTGGATCACAAACACGGCGCATCGGACGCGTCATCAAGGAATGATCCCCGCGCAGGCAACTCCTGAATGCCTGCCCCGCCAATAAACCAGTCAACAAGCGAATAGAGGTACCTGAATTCCCAATATCCAGATCAGCAGTAGGTGCTTTCAAACCCTGCTTACCGACACCCTGCACCACCACATCACCATTCTCTAGACGCTCACTCTGCACACCCATCGCAGCAAATGCTTGCAGTGTTGCAAGGCAGTCCTCACCCTCAAGAAAACCTTGAATGCGTGACTCACCCTCAGCGATAGCAGCAAACATCACCGCACGGTGAGAAATCGATTTGTCACCAGGCACTTTGAAAGTACCGGCAAATTCAGATCTAGGTGTGACTAAAAACTTCAAACTCTTAACTTCCCTTAAAAATGAACTAGGCAGACAAAATACAGCCACCTACTGATGCAAACTTAAGCTCAACACGCTCCATAATAACTTAGAAAAATGGCGGCAAAAGAATGCTTTAAATAGCAACTATGATTATTTATTGTATTGGTCACGCGCCAACTTCGCGGCACTGAAAATGGCCTCTAAAGCATCGCCATCAGCTGCTACTAGATTAGATTTTAATTCAGCTAGCTGGTCTTCAAAAAGACTAATCGCGCGCACTAAGGCGTCTTTGTTAGCCAAACAAATACCGCGCCAAAGTGCCGGATCACTGGAAGCAATCCGTGAAAAATCAGCGAAGCCACCAGCGGCATAACGAAAAATCTCTTGGCCATCAGCCTTTTGCGTCAAACAGTGCACCAGAGAAAAAGCTAACGCATGGGGTAAATGACTGGTTGCCGCCAAAATCTCATCATGTTCACGCGGCGACAATTCTTCCACTTCGGCACCGGTTTGTTGCCAGAGCTGATGCACGATAGCAATACTCTTGCTGCGTGTTTTTTCAGTCGGCGTGAGGATCACTCGACGTTGTTGAAACAAATCACTCAGCGCTGCCGCTAAACCACTTTGTTCACGGCCTGCAATTGGATGCCCAGGAACGAAACAACTACTTTGCTCTGGACTTAGCACCGTCGCCAAATCATCGAGCACACTTTGTTTGGTGCTAGCAACATCAGTAATCGCCAAACAATGTTGGAACCATGGCTTAATCTCTGCAAATACGGCGCGCATAGCGGCAACCGGGACAGCCACTACGACAAGCTGTGGAATATCACTGAGCTCACCGACCGAGGTATACCCTTCATCAATCAGTCCTGAACTTTTTGCTGAGCGTAGCGTCTCTGCATCACGATCAATCGCGATTAATTTCAGACTGGGATTTGCACTGCGCAAAGCAGCGGCTAGAGAACCGCCAATCAGGCCCAAACCGATAACACACAGGGAATCAATTTTTACTGCCATAAAGGTCTAGTCCTAACGCAAAGCCTGTGGGTATGAACCTAATACTTTGACCAAATCAGCATTTTCAGACAATGCAGCCAAGGCCTTTGCTAGTTGCTGATCGCTGCCATGGCCTTGCAGGTCTAAAAAGAAAACATATTCCCAATTAGTTCCACGCGATGGCCGTGATTCAATACGAGACAAACTCACATCATTATCAGCTAACGTCGTTAACATCTGCGCTAAAGAGCCTGACTTATTCGGTGCACTCACCATCAAACTGGTTTTATCGATACCCGATGCCTCAACACCTTTGCGCCCCAAGACCAGGAAACGGGTAGTATTTTCCGTCAGATCCTCAATATTCTGCACCGGACAATGCAATTCATACTGCTCACCAGCAGCTGCGCTGGCGATCGCTGCCGAATGCTTTTCTTCCGCCACACGCAAGGCCCCTTGCGCATTACTAGCGACCATCTGCTGCGAAGCTTGTGGCAAATTAGCTTGCAACCATTTACGACACTGTGCCAGAGCCTGCTGATGTCCATAGACAACCTGAATCGACGCCAAATCACAGTGCTCCTTAGTCAGTAAGCAATGATGAATCTTCAGCTCCACCTCACCAATAATCTGTAGCGGTGAATTGATAAAATTATCCAGCGTGCGACTCACACTACCCTCGCTAGAATTTTCAACAGGCACAACCCCATAATCGACCAGACTAGTTTCCACTGCATGGAAAACCTCATCGATAGAGTCTTGCGCTAAGGTCGCCACCGCATGCCCAAAATGCTTGCTAGCCGCCTCTTCAGTAAAAGTACCTTTTGGCCCCAGGAAAGCCACACTCAATGGCTTTTCAAGTGCCAGACACGCGGACACCAATTCACGGAACAGGCGCACCGCGATCTCATCGCTAAATGGCCCCGAATTCATCTCTGCAATACGTCGTAACACCTGTGCTTCACGGTCTGGACGATAGAACTCAACGTTCTCATCTTCTGCGCGTTTAATCTCACCCACTTCATGCGCGCACTGCGCACGTGCCGAGATTAAATTCAAGATCTGCTCATCTAAGGCATCGATACGATCACGTAACTTTTTTAAATCTTCACTCATCTGCGATTAACTTGAAGAGATGACACCGTTAGCTCGCTTTCAGCCAGCTAACACCCCCATCAATTACAATAATTTTGCTCAAAAACAGCAAGGTTTCTAGTATGCTCAGAAGTATATCAGCAAATCTTCCTGACTGTTCTGCATGTGGCCACAACGATCTTTATATCAAGCACTTACTTTAAGCTATTCGCGGCTATTGCTGCACAGAAAAACGGGGCCATGCTAAGTTAGCCTTATGCCAAACACGATAAGTCATCAAATTCTCCAGCGCAGCCATTTGCAGAGCGATCATATTGCTTTACGCCATAAAGGGCTGCACCTCAGCTATAGCGAGCTAAATCGACGCGTGCAACGGTATGCCACCGGCTTACGCAAGCTCAATCTAAGCCCCGGGGAACATATTGCACTGCATGCCAACAAAACTATCGATAGCGTCTGCGCGCTACTCGCTAGCCTACTCTGCGAACTTACTGTAGTGCCATTCAATCCGCTCTTAAAGCCCACCCAGATTCAGCATATTTTAGATGATTCCGGCGCCACAGTATTACTCACCAACCATGCTGGTCTAAAACATATTGAGCCACGTTTAGTCCATTGCACCACCCTAAAAAGCATCATACTAAGTGATCATATTGAGCAAACTAGACCACTGCTAACCAATCAAAAAATATTCTCATGGGATACCTTATCTCCATCGTCAATAATATCGGATCTACCACAGTCAGCTATCGCAACAACCAACGATCATCAAACAGCAGCGATGATTTTATACACCTCTGGCAGTACAGGTGCACCGAAAGGCGTAGTGCTTAGCCATAGCAACCTTTCCGTCGGCGCAACTGTAGTAAAAGACTATCTGCAGCTATCAAACAAAGATCATATTCTCGCCTTATTACCACTGAGTTTTGATTATGGTTTAAACCAAATACTCAGCGGACTGCTTGCTGGCGCTGAAGTGGTATTAATGGATTATTTACTGCCAAACGATGTTTTAGTCACGCTAGAGAGAGAAACCATTACTGTATTAGCTGGCGTACCTTCATTATGGAACCCCTTAGCCAAACTAGATTGGCCACAGGCAGTGCGACAACAACTGCGCATTATCACCAACTCTGGTGGTACATTATCTGCACGCACATTAGCGGGGCTTGAGACCCAACTCGGTGCTAGCAAAATTGTATTGATGTATGGGCTCACCGAGGCGTTTCGCGCAAGTTACTTACCACCGTCAGAATTTAGCAATCGACGAGGGTCGATTGGCCGCGCCATTCCACAAACCGAATTATTTGTTGTTAATGCTGACGGTGAAGCCTGCAAGCCAGGAGAAATCGGCGAGTTAGTACAGACAGGAGACCTTGTTTCGCTAGGTTACTGGAATCGACCAGAAGCCACTGCCGCCGTCTTCAAGCCCTTACCTCTCTGGGCGCAAACCAAACATAATCGCAATCAAACGGCCGTTTGGTCAGGCGATCAAGTACGGCAAGATGAGGACGGCTACCTCTATTTCATAGGTCGTGAAGACGCCATGATTAAAAGCTCAGGCTATCGCATCAGTCCTGATGAAATTGAGTCATTAGCCTGCGCTTATCATGCGATAGATCTTGCCTGCGCGCTCGGCATTGATGACCCAGCACTCGGTCAAAGCATCATACTCTATATCCAAACCATGGCCGATAACGAACTCAGCAAAGAGCTCGAAAAAGAACTCAAACGCTGCTTACCGAATTACATGCAACCCAAGCGAATCATACGATTACCGCAATTCCCCATGACCAGCAATGCTAAGATAGACCGTAGCCAATTACACAACCTGTTTTTGCAGCAACACCAAGAGCACTAAATTAAAATTGCGAGATGAATAAACCAAAACACATTGATCCATTGCCGTACTTTTCGGTCCGCGACCATTGCCTAGCTATTGCTGGGCGTACAGCTATCGAATTGGATCAATCCGGTAGCCCTTTCTATGTCTATTCGAAACAACGTATAGAGCAAAAGCTATCGACTTTACGCACCGCCATGCCGCGCAATATTCGCTTACATTACGCAGTAAAGGCCAACCCAATGGCTGATTTAATCACTTGGTTAAGCCCTCAATGTGATGGCTTAGACGTTGCCTCCGGTGGGGAATTACAAAACACGCTGGCACTCGGTATCGATGGGCAAGACATTAGCTTTGCCGGCCCAGGCAAATCAATCGATGAATTAACGTTAGCAATCAAATCGGGTTGCAACCTTAACATCGAATCAGACACTGAATTAACACGCGTTATTGAACTCAGCCAGCAACTCAAACAAGTAGCGCGAGTCGCGCTACGCATCAATCCAGACTTCGAACTAAAAAGCTCAGGCATGCAGATGGCCGGTGGCGCCAAACCGTTTGGTGTTGATTCCGAAAAAGCCTTACCCATTCTACAAAGAATGCTAGCAGCAAAGCTCGATTTCCGCGGCATCCAAATCTATGCTGGATCACAAAATTTATCTGCGAGCGCAATCAATCAAGCAATGACTCAAACCTTCGCCTTGGGCGCAGCACTTAGCCAAGAACTGGGGCAAACCCTGGCCAGCTTCAATATAGGCGGTGGTTTTGGAGTGCCCTACTTTGCAGGCCAAGAAGAATTAGATATAGAAGCCGTCGGACGGCACCTACATGACTTGATGCAAGACTACCAAGCAACATTTTCAGAAACCGATATTATTTTAGAATTAGGTCGCTATATAGTCGCCGATGCAGGCGTCTATCTCTGTAAAATAACCGATAAAAAAGTCTCACGTGGTGAAACCTTCCTGATCACTAACGGTGGTTTACACCACAACTTAGCTGCCAGTGGAAACTTCGGCCAGGTCATTCGAAAAAATTACCCAGTACTAATCGCAAATAAACTGGCAACTACAGCTAAAGACCCAGTAGAGGAAGTCACCATCGTTGGCCCTTTATGCACGCCATTAGACATACTGGCGAAACATATCCGACTGCCGAAGGCTGATATTGGTGATTATGTTGCTGTCTTTCAGACGGGTGCCTATGGTTACTCAGCTAGCCCTAAAGACTTTTTAGGCCACCCAGCAGCTAATGAGATTTTACTCTAAATGCAGCCAGCAGATTTTAGGAAAAGTTTACGATTGCTCTAATCGACTATTAATGTGAGCCAACAGTGAAGCGACTGTTGCAAACACTTCAGCATCCAGATCATCATCTTGAAAGTGAATATCAAAGCGATGTTCTAAAGCGGTAATCAGTGCGACAACTCCGATTGAATCCAGTTCTGGTAACGCACCCAACAAGGCATCTTCTGCCTGCATTGCACGCACGTCCATAGTGCAGCCTAAACTGTCTGCCACTACGTCCAAAACCTGTGCCAATGTCACCATCACTACTCATCCAATAAAGTCTTTCGAATTACTAACTGCATCTAATTTGGAACTGGCGTAGCAATAAATCGAAGTGCCACAACAGCGCCCAGCAACCAAACAGCGCGTCATTCTACCCTGAAAGACCCTAGAACACACTACAGCCAGTCAGCGCAAAGAATGAACTCTTAACAAAGCCCGCATACAGTGTTTGACATCGCAATAGCACAACGCGAACATGACGCATGAAAATACTGGTCACCGGCTCCGCCGGCTTCATTGGCAACGCACTCAGCCTCCGCCTGTTACAGCGTGGCGATGAAGTGATTGCTGTCGATAATCTAAATGACTACTACTCGCCAAGCTTAAAACGGGCGCGACTAGCACGCACAGAAACTTACCCAGCATTCCAACAGTATCAGATCGCATTAGAAGACCGCGATGCAATCAATCAGTTATTTCAGCAACAGCAGCCAGATCGTGTCGTCAATTTAGCGGCGCAAGCCGGTGTGCGTTACTCGATTGAAAATCCACAGGCCTATATCGACTCTAATATTGTCGGCTTTATGAATATTCTCGAGGCCTGCCGTAATTATCCAGTGCAACATTTAGTGTTTGCCTCAAGCAGCTCAGTCTACGGAAGCAATAGCAAACTTCCGTTTAGCGTTAACGATCCGGTAGATCACCCACTCAGTCTCTATGCTGCCAGTAAAAAATCTAATGAATTAATGGCCCATAGTTATGCCCACTTGTTCCAAGTAGCATGCACTGGCCTCCGATTTTTCACCGTCTATGGTCCTTGGGGTCGGCCTGACATGGCCTTATTCAAATTCACACAAAAGATCTTGGCCGGTGAAGCAATCGACGTTTATAACCACGGCAAACACCAGCGCGATTTCACTTATATTGATGACATCGTTGAAGGTGTACTGCGCGTGCTTGATCAAGCGCCTACAGCCAACCCTAACTACATCGCCACACCGACCGAGCTCAGTCGTAGCCATGCGCCCTACCGCATCTATAACATTGGCAATCAACAACCAACCGAATTGATTCGCTATATTGAAGTCTTAGAGGATTGTCTCGGCAAAAAGGCAGAACGGAATTTATTACCACTGCAGGCCGGTGATGTTCTCGACACACATGCTGACGTAGCCGACTTAGTGACTGATTTTGCTTATAAACCAGAGACCTCAATTGAGGTCGGTATAGCTAATTTTGTACGCTGGTACCGCCAGTACTATCAAGTCTAAAGCGCTGTAATCATAGCGGCTAATGACTTAACCGCTGATAACGGTGTGCCGTTATACATACTGGCACGCGCACCACCGGTGTTACGATGACCTTCCAAAGCAAGTAAGCCCTGCGCCTCAGCTTCTGCAAGAAATGTTTGCAGGCGCTGCTGATCAGTAATATCAAAGCTCACATTAATAGATGACCGCAGCTCTGGCGCAATCTTATTTATTGTCAGGGGCTGCTGATCAATCGCCTGATATAACAACGCAGCACGCTCGTCAGCAGCGGCCAGCATAGCCGGTAAACCACCCTGTGCCTGCAGCCATTGCAGCATAAGCAAAGCACAATAGACAGCAAAAACAGGTGTTGTGTTTACAATCGATTGCTGTTGCGCATGAACATCATAACGCAGCATGTAAGGGGTTTGCTCGGCCGCTCGCTGAAGTAATTCTTGTCGCACAATGACAATCGTGACACCAGCGATACCTAATGTTTTCTGCGCACCCGCATAGACCAAATCATAGTGTTTAAAATCAATCGGTCGCATAAACAAACAAGACGTCATATCTGCCACCACCGGTACACAAGCGTCACTGACATCAGCAATCTGAATGCCCTCAATGGTTTCATTTGGCGTGATATGAATGTAGGCATTATCGGCAGTGAGCTGCCAGTCGGCACGATCACTGGCGACCACTGCAACAGCATCTGCTGTCTCTCTTTCTGTGACTGCCGAAAGCATCTGCACACGACCATACTTTTGCGCAAACTGAGCGGCTCGACGTGACCAATAACCACTGTCGACGTAGCTCATTTGCGCTTTATTTGACAGTAGATTTAAAGGCAGAGCATCAAACTGGCCAGTCGCACCCGCTTGCATAAACAGAATCTCAAACTCAGCAGGAACGCCGTAGAGGGTGCGCAGCAATTGTCGCGCTTGTTCGATAATTGAAGCAAATTCAGGGGAACGATGACCGAGTTCTAGGATCGACAAACCGCTGTTACCATACTCGATAATATCAAGCTGGATTTGCTGCTTAACACGATCTGGCAGCGCGGCTGGACCCGCTGCAAAGTAATGTTGACGCTGACTCATGGTCTATTATGCGAGACAACCTCAGCCTGCAAATCAGGCGAGGCGTTAATGAATAGTCGGCTCAGCATCATCTGCTGAATCATCCGCATCGGCTGAGGTATCGTCGACAACATCACCTAAAGTCTGTACCGCTTCGATTTCCATCATCCGCTCATCTTCGCCCAAGCGAATCAAAGTCACGCCTTGCGTATTACGTCCCATAGATGAGATCTCATGCACCGCTGTACGGACCAAGGTACCTCGGTCAGTAATCAACATCGCCTGATCACCTTCAGCCACCATCACTGCACCGATAACATCGCCGTTTCGGTCCGTCGTCTGTACTGCGATCACGCCCTGTCCACCCCGTTTTTGCTGTGGAAAATCCTGCATAGGGGTACGTTTACCAAAGCCATTAGCGGTACCAATCAAGACTTGATGGATCTCGTCATTATGCTCCACCACCATTAATGAAATTACTTCATGTGCTGGATCAATGCGCATACCGCGGACACCAGTTGCTGTTCGCCCCATTGGACGAACATCTTGCTCAGCGAAACGAATCGACTTACCGGTACTTGCGACTAAAATCACATCGAATTCACCAGTCGTTATTTCAACGCCGATGAGATGATCATCTGCACGCAGATCCAAAGCAATAATACCGCTGGAACGTGGCCGTGAGAAATCGCGTAAAGGTGTTTTCTTGACCACCCCTTGGCTGGTTGCCATAAAGACATAGGCTTCTTGCGTAAAGTCTTTCACTGGTAAAATAGCATTGATACGCTCATCTTCTTGCAGTGGTAACAGATTCACGATTGGCTTACCGCGCGAGGTTCGACCTGCCTGCGGTAACTCATAAACCTTCATCCAATAGACCTTACCCAAACTCGAAAAACAAAGAATAGTGTCGTGTGTATTAGCGACAAATAGATTGTCGACAAAATCTTCATCTTTAACCGCGGTCGCCGCTTTACCGCGACCCCCACGATGCTGCGCCTGATAGACATCCAATGGCTGTGACTTGGCATAACCAGCGTGAGACAGCGTGACAACAACTTCTTCTTCTTGAATTAAATCTTCTAAACTCAGGTCAACCCGTGCCGAACTAATTTCGGTCCGACGCCCATCGCCAAAGTTCTCTTTAATTTCAACCAATTCATCCTGGATTACCTGCATTAACTTCTCAGGACTAGAAAGAATCAGTAACAGATCTTCAATCATGCTGAGCAACTCAGCGTAATCGCTAACAATCTTGTCTTGCTCAAGGCCGGTCAAACGATGTAATCGTAAATCTAAGATAGCCTGCGCTTGAACCTCTGATAGGTAATACTGGCCATCGCGTAAACCCATCTCTGCCGGAATATTTTCTGGTCGAGAGGCATCAGCACCTGCACGCTGTAACATATCGGTAACCGCACCTGGCTGCCAAGCCGTCTGCAATAAAGCAGCGCGGGCTTCAGCCGGATTAGAGGACGACTTAATCAACGCAATCACTTCATCAATATTCGCTAGAGCTACCGCTTGACCTTCTAATACGTGGGCTTTATCACGTGCTTTACGCAGTTCAAAAATGGTGCGGCGGGTGACTACATCACGACGATGTCGTAAAAATGCCTGCAGAATTTGGCGCAATGTGAGCAAGCGTGGCTGACCATCAACCAAGGCCACCATATTAATACCAAACACATTTTGCATCTGTGTTTGCTTGTAAAGATTATTCAGTATCACTTCATTAACTTCGCCACGACGAAGCTCGATCACGACACGGATACCGTCTTTATCAGACTCATCGCGCAGCTCTGTAATGCCTTCGATCTTCTTCTCTTTAACTAACTCAGCAATCTTCTCAAGCAACCGCGCTTTATTAACTTGATACGGCAGCTCAGTAACAACAATCTTTTCTTTGGAGCTTTTTTCGTCGACTTCGATATGACTGCGTGAACGGATATAGACGCGGCCACGACCGGTTTCATAAGCTTCATGAATTCCCTGACGACCATTAATAATAGCGGAAGTCGGGAAATCTGGTCCCGGCATAATTTCGATCAACTCAGCAACCGAGATATCAGGCCGCTCAATCATCGCCAGACAGGCATTAATCACTTCAGTCAGATTGTGTGGCGGAATATTAGTCGCCATGCCGACGGCAATACCAGAGGAACCATTCACCAAGAGATTAGGTACACGCGAAGGCAGCACCGAGGGTTCATGTTCTGATTCATCGTAGTTAGCAATGAAATCAACCGTTTCCTTTTCTAGATCGGCGAGTACTTGATGCGCAATCTTTGCCATCCGCACTTCGGTGTAACGCATCGCAGCTGGCGCGTCACCATCGACCGAACCAAAGTTACCCTGACCATCAACCAAGGGATAGCGCATAGAGAAATCCTGTGCCATACGAACAATCGTATCGTACACCGCGGTATCACCATGCGGGTGATATTTACCAATCACGTCACCGACCACACGGGCCGATTTCTTGTAAGCCTTGTTCCAGTCGTTACCCAACACATGCATAGCAAATAAAGCACGTCGATGTACCGGCTTCAAACCATCACGAACGTCTGGTAGAGCACGCCCAACGATGACGCTCATAGCATAGTCCAAATAGGACCGACGCATCTCGTCTTCTAGATTTACACTGATAATCTCTTTAGCTACTGAAGCCATTGATTTTACTCAAGTTTTTTTATACTGATATAGGCTGTAAAGTATATCACAATTTTGCCATTTTCGGCGCTTTTTGAGGCAAAATATCGCCCGATATCTGACTCCTTTCTCAACGCCCCATCGGTCACTCTAAGAAGGCGGCAGCCTAGGCCATCAAGGCCTCAATCTTGGCTCGATTAGGTGCCTCAATAACACCTCGATTAGTGACCAGGACATCGACCAAATTAGCCGGTGTCAGATCGAACACTGGGTTCCATGCCAACACCTCGGGGGCCGCAAAAACAGCGCCATTTAATTCGGTCAGCTCACTAGCCGCACGCTCTTCAATCTCAATATCAGCACCACTCGAAGTCGCCATGTCTATGGTGCTATCTGGCGCCACCACCATAAACTTCTTGCCATGGTATCGAGCCAAAACAGCCAAGGCATAGGTACCAATCTTATTCGCCACATCGCCATTCGCAGCGACCCGGTCGGCACCGACAATAATCCATTCAATCGCCTTCTGCTGGATCGCACTAGCAGCAGCTGAGTCAGCCAATAACTGAGTCGCTATACCCTCCTGCTGCAACTCCCAGGCAGTTAGACGCGCACCCTGAAACCACGGCCGCGTCTCATTAGCAAAGACACAGGAAAGCTTACCCTGCGCATGCGCTGCACGAATCACCCCCAAGGCTGTACCATAGCCAGCAGTGGCCAAGGCCCCTGCATTGCAATGCGTCATCACCGCCGAACCCTTCTCTATATACGCAGCACCTAACTCACCCATACGCCGATTAGCGATAATATCAGCCTGTTGCATCTGCACTGCAGTCTGCTCCAAGGCGAGACATAGAGCCGCCACATCAACTGCATTGCATTGATCCAGGACTTGCCGCATACGTGCTAAGGCCCACGCTAAATTGACTGCTGTCGGACGTGCCAAAGCCAGGTAATCAATATCTGCTGCAATTAAGGTTTTAAGCGACTGCAGTTCTGTGTCAGAACTATTCGACATACTATGCTGCTGCGCAGACAACACCACCGCATAGGCTGCCGTAATCCCTATCGCTGGAGCACCGCGCACGACCATCTCTTTAATCGCAGTAAAGGCTTCTTGTGCTGTCTCAAGCCGAACAAAATCAACAATCAGCGGTAGCCGTCGCTGATCCAATAAAAACAGGCACTGTTCTCGCCATTCAATAGCGCGGTTGGGTAATGATGGCTGCATCTTCAATATCCTTGGTTTTATCTCTATGGTTTATCTACGCCAGCCCAACCGGTGAAAGGCCAACCCTCAAGCTCTTGTTCGCGCTTTTGTCGAGGCCAACAGCCTAAGCTATCGGCCATCTTGCTTGCTGACAGGCCTCATGCAGGGTAAGTTGCGCCTATGCGATCTATCCAAACCTTACTCACCGCTGGCACGGTAATTCCCGTCGACCCGCAAGACTCTATTTTAATCGATCATTCCATAGCGATCGATCAAGGTCGTATTATCGATCTACTGCCAACGGCAGAAGCCTTACAGCAGTATCAGGCCAATCAACATATTGAGTACGACGAGCATATCCTAATGCCCGGACTGATCAACGCCCATAGCCACGCCGCTATGTCGTTATTAAAGGGGCTTGGCAGTGATCTACCGTTACAGCGTTGGCTCAATGAAAATATCTGGCCGACTGAAAGTCGCTGGGTCGACGAACAGTTCGTGCATGATGGCAGTGAGCTTGCTATCGCCGAAATGCTGCGTGGTGGTATCACCTGCTTTAACGACATGTACTTCTTCCCAGAAGTGACCGCCCGAGCGGCATCAGCCATCGGCATGCGCAGCGTAGTCGGCATGCTCATTATTGAATTTCCTAGCGCCTATGCGAGCACGGTCGACGAATACTTCAGCAAAGGCCTCAGTCTATTTGATCAATACAAAGCCAACCCTCTGGTTAGTGTCGTATTTGCACCACATGCCCCTTATACAGTAGACAATGACACCTTTAAAAAACTCAATAATTACGCCAATGAACTCGATCTGGGCATCCACATGCACGTGCATGAGACCGCTGGTGAAATCGAAGATAGCCTAAAACAGCATGGCCAACGCCCTATTGCTAGGCTGCATGAATTAGGATTGATTAACCCTAATTTACTTGCCGTTCATATGACACAGCTAACAGCAGAAGAAATCAGCTTAGTGGCCGAAGCAGGAGTCACTGTAGTACATTGCCCGGAGTCTAACCTCAAACTAGCCAGTGGCTTTTGTCCTGTAAACGAACTACTGCAAAACGGTAGCAGGGTTATACTGGGTACCGATGGAAGTGCGAGCAACGATGATCTCGACCTATTCTCAGAAATGCGCACCGCGGCCTTACTAGCTAAGGGTGTCAGTGCTGATGCAGCAGCCTTCAACGCGCGCCTTGCGGTACGAGCAGCGACCCTAGATGCAGCCACTGCATTAGGGCTAGGCGATGAAATTGGCTCACTAGAAAAAGGCAAAGCGGCCGACATCATTGCGATCGACTGCAGCAGTATCGAAGCTCAACCGATTTATGATGCCTATAGCCATCTACTTTATAGCGTCGACCGCGCACAGGTAGAAGACGTCTTTGTCGCCGGCCGACAACTACTACGCAAACGCAGTCTCACCACGATTAGTGAAGACGAGATCATCGCGAAAGCCCACGGTTGGCGCAAGCGCATCCAACCCTAAAAACCTACCGCTGTAATTACTGCATGCATTAGGCATGAGGACCTTATGGAAAACTTTGATAAAGAAGAACTAGCCAAGTTTGATGATCTTGCCGCACGTTGGTGGGACAAAGACAGTGAATTCAAACCACTACATGACATCAACCCACTCCGCCTAAACTACATCGATCAACACGCTGTTCTCGATCGCAAAAAAGTCGTCGATATCGGCTGTGGTGGTGGCATCCTCAGTGAAAGCATGGCCCTGCGTGGTGCCACCGTAAAAGGCATCGATCTGGCGACTGCAGGCTTATCAGTTGCCAAATTACACGCACAACAAACCGATGCGGACGTCGAGTATGAAAAAATTTCTGCCGAAGCCTTAGCCGAACGTGAGCCCGCTAGTTATGACGTAGTAACCTGCCTCGAAATGCTAGAACATGTCCCACAACCAGATAAAATCATCGAAGCCTGCGCCAAATTGGTCAAACCTGGCGGTGATCTATTCTTCTCTACCATCAACCGCAATCCAAAATCCTATTTGTTTGCGATCGTCGGGGCCGAATATGTTTTGAACCTATTACCAAAAGGCACACATGAATACGCTAAGTTCATCACACCGGCTGAGCTTGATAATTGGATTCGCGCTGCAAATCTAGACAACCAAGACCTGATTGGCATGAGCTACAACCCGTTCAATGGCAAATACTGGCTAGGCAAAGACGTTAGCGTGAACTACATGATGCATGCCCGTCGCCCAGCATAAATTACACAATTATGAGCAGCGCAGAAAGCAACTCATTGACCCCCGTGCATGCGGTTTTATTTGATTTAGATGGCACTCTGCTCGACACTGCTGACGATCTAGTCAATGCCTTAGATGCCTTGCTCGCCAGCGTCGGTCGACCACCGGCTAATCGACAAATCGCACGCAGCCAAGTCTCACAGGGTAGTGTTGCACTGACCCGTCTGGGCTTCCCTGAAGTGCTAGACAGCGATGAGTTTGAACGTCTACGACTGCAATTCCTAGATCACTATAACGCCGCGGTCTGTGTCGATACAGCAGCCTATGAGGGCATAGACACCATCCTAAGCTGGATTGAAGCCGCCGGCATCCCTTGGGGCATAGTCACCAATAAACCTGGCTGGCTAACCGAGCAGGTGCTTGCCCACTTAGGCCTAGACCAGCGTGCCGCCTGTGTCGTCAGCGGCGATACCCTGCCCCTGCGCAAGCCGCATCCAGACCCTTTATTGCTTGCCTGCCAGCAGATTAAGCGTAATCCTCAGCACTGTCTTTATATCGGAGATGATCCACGCGACATCCATGCGGGTAACGCAGCGGGCATGTATACTGCGGTGGCAGCCTATGGCTATGTTGATCCACAAATGGACGTCCGCACTTGGGGCGCCGATTTTATCGTCGACCAGCCATTAGCCATACAGCAACTAATTAGACTGAGCAGTCGCCTACCCGAGGTCGGAACCTGAATTGAATGCCCTACTCCTATTAAGTATCGGACTTGCCTTACTGCTCGGCGCACTCGCCGCTCATCTCTACACGCGCAACCGTTACGAGGGCAAGCTAGCGAGCCTCACTGCTGACAACCAAAAGCTCGACACCGAACTACAACTTGAGCGTGCCCAGCTTGCACAAAAGCTCGCCTCGATCGAAGAAAGCCGTGAGCAAATCCTCGAGAGCTTTAATAGCCTGTCAAAAAAAGCATTTGAAGCCAACAGCGAATCCTTTCTGCAGCTAGCACAGCAGAAACTCGGCCTCTTTCAAAACCAAGCCGAAGCCACTCTGACGGCAAAAGAAAAATCAATTGAAACCTTACTGAAGCCGATTAACGAAGCCTTACAAAAAACTGAACGTCAGATCTCGAGCATAGAAAAAGATCGTAAAGAATCGTATGGCGCTCTAACCGCGCAGTTACAACTGGTCAACGAAGCACAACAAGGCCTACGCTCAGAAACGGAACAACTGGTACAAGCATTACGCCGACCTGAAGTGCGTGGTCAATGGGGTGAAATGACACTGCGCCGCCTGGCTGAACTTTCTGGCATGGTCAATCACTGCGACTTTGAAGAACAAGCCCACACCGAAGTCGAAGGCAATAACAATATGCGTCCCGACATGGTCGTCCGCATGCCAGAACAACGCGACCTCATTGTCGATGCTAAAACACCGTTAGACGCCTACTTAAGCGCCGCTCAGTGTAGCGAGCCAAAACAACGAGAAGCCCATCTACAACATCATGCACGCAAGGTTCGTGAGCGCATGAAAGAGCTTGCCAGCAAAGCCTATTGGGCGCAGTTCAAACAATCACCTGACTTTGTCATTCTCTTTATTCCGGGTGAACAATTCCTGACCTCAGCCTTAGATTATGACAGCAAGCTATTAGAAGATGCCTTTGCCAACCGCGTTATCTTGGCGACACCAACCACACTAGTTGCCTTACTACGCTCAGTAGCCTACGGCTGGCAGCAAGCCGCTATGTCTAAAAACGCAGAAGAAATTCGTGATCTAGCAAAAACCCTTTACAAGCGCCTGCACACCTTCGGCGAACATCTACAAAAAATAGGTAAAAGCATTGATAACAGTGTCGACCACTACAATAAAGCGGTCGGCTCATTAGAAAGAAACGTACTGCCAGGCGCACGTAAATTTACTGAGCTAGGCGTACAAGCAAAAGATGAAATTGGCAACATCCCAACCCTTGATGAGCGCGCACGCGAGCTCAATCTACCGAAACTAGAAGAAGACAAATAAAGCATGGATATTGCGAACTACCAAGCAGCAGCAGACAGCCTAGAAGACCGCATCATTATGATCACCGGTGCCACACGTGGCATAGGTAAAGCGCTCGCTGTCGACGCCGCTAAATTAGGTGCGACAATCTTACTGATTGCAAAAGATCTCAAACGTTTAGAGCAAACTTACGATGAAATAGCGGCACTTGGTAAAGCTCAACCTGCGATGCTCAACATCGACCTAGAAAGCGCTGGCGCCGACGATTACCAAACCGTCGCCAACTCAGTCCGCGAGGAGTATGGTCGGATTGATGGCTTAGTACATAATGCCGCAAGGGTTGGCGGCCTAACGCCACTACACCAAACCGATGTCGCCCTCTGGTCGAAACTGGTCACACTACACATTCACGCCCCCTTCTTACTCACCCGCGCCTGCTTACCCTTATTAAAACAGAGCAAAGACCCGAGCATCATCTTCAGCATCGATGAAGCTAGCAAAGCCTACTGGGGCGCTTACGGCGTTAGCAAAGCCGGACAGGCTAGTTTAATGAACATCTTGGCCGAAGAACTCGATGGCGATCAAAAAATCAGAGTTAACGGCATCCACCCAGGTCCAGTTCGCACCCATCTGCGCACCCACAACTACCCAGGACTCAACCCCAATGAATTCCCAGCAGCAGAAGACGTCACCGCGCCTTACCTCTACTTCTTAAGCGATGACAGCAAAGAAATTACCGCTCAATTATTCCGCGTCTAGCGAAATAAAAGCATACCAATTACCGCAGTAGCGCTCACCAAACACTAAAGACACATTCGATGCAAGCATATAATTAAGAAAGATAATTATTTGACTTATCGCATCGATGGCGGCAAAATTTTACCAACGCTAGCATGGAAGCTGACAGCCAGCCAATAAGGCTGCCGTCCAGAGCGGGCACATGCTCCATAAACAAGAGATCGCCTAACCACAGCAATTTATCTTTAGGATCATAGATACTTAGATCAGCAGAGGTATGGGCAGTAGCATGAGCAGTCAGCAGCAAGTTACGATCACCTAGATCAAGCTCGAGCGTATCTGCAACCAATACATCAGGAAACACAATCTTAGTATCGTCTCGCACTAAATACTCAGAAGCACGTAGACGTTGTAGGAAGATGTCAGCAACCAAGGCTAATGATTGGGGTAGATTATGGTGGCCAACATAGTTTACACCCTCTAATTGAAAGGCATTATTGCCTAACATATGGTCAGGGTGGACATGGGTGTTAATGACATAACAGATTGGCGTCGCTGTTAGCGAGCGAATAGCCTTTAATAAGTGCAAGCCTTCGCTATAGCTGCCGCCTGTATCAATCACTGCAACGCATTTGCTACCAACAATAAAGCCGATATTAGCGATATCTTCAGACTCAAAAATCAGACCGTGATGACCTGGTCGAACATAGCTGCTAGCAGCGACTCGACTCAGCCCATAGCTACTTTTAGGCTGATCCCCAAACCAGTCTGGAACCAACTGAGGATTACATTGAAAAAGCAGGAAGACTGCTATCGCAAACAATAAAAAGAAAAGAATTGGCTTCAACATAGGTCGATTAAAATGAGAACACGAGACTACCAGTCAAACTGTCAGAATCGTCGTTATCCAAGGATAATCTTTCCCACTCAGTACGAATCCCTATGTCTTTACCAAAGCTAAAGCTCATGCCAAGACCATAACTGACATCGTAGCCTTTATTATCAGCGAATACCCCTTCATTTGATAAAGAGCCATCACTGGACCACTTGTTATAACCCAACTTACCGAAGACACTGATCCATTTATAAATAGGATAAGACAAAAAAGAGTTGATAAATAAGGCATCGACCTCAGTCATAGCTTTATCAGCACCAGCCTGCAAAAGCTCGAATTCACCGTAGCGCATATAACCAAACTCAGTTGAAAAGAAGGAATTAAATTCATAGCCAGCAAATAATTTTTGGCTATGTTCTGTCAAATCACAAGATCGTCCAACATCGCCACAAACCGTGGCCTTATCAAACTGGCTTTGACCAACACCAAAACCCAGATAAAAATCATCCCAAGCATCGTTAATGAGCTTTTCAGCGGCCGTGACACTGCCGTAAAAAGCAAATAATGAAAGCATTAATAGAGCAATAAAGCTGTGATTGTTTCGAAATGACATCACTTCGCCTCCCGTAAAAATCAATCATCAAAGAGGATTCAGTATACGTTGGCAGCAAGTTGATACCATTAAATAATGATTATTTTTATATAATGTTTACTATTTGATACAGCAAGTGACAATATCCTAACTGTTAGCACAGTAAAAACAAAAGCAAAACGGAGTATTGAGCCGATTAATCAATAGTCATCACCGAATAAAAATGGCTGATCGATCGTAAACGCCGATAACCGCATGCATTAATTTAATGCAAACGGTTATCCTGTACTTAAGAAATTACAGTAAACGATGGGTGCTTATATTAGATGGAATATATGAGGTTACCCATAACCATAGCTGATTTATCACCACTATCCTCAACCGCTATCCGCTCCCATTCAGCACGCACAGCTATCGATTGATTGAGATGAAAACTTAACCCCAACCCTAAAACAATATCAGTGCTTTTTTCTTTGCTTAAGCCGGTTGAGTAGTCGATACGTTTCCGATTGACCCCTACCTTGCAATTTACGGCAACCCGATCTGATACCGGATATGACAACATACTATGTAAAAATAACGCTTCTGAATCTGCTTTAATTTTGACGCCAGTTCTGCGATTAGAGAGACTAAACGTCCCATAATCTAAATAGCCAACTTCTGCTGAAAAATATGAATTAAACCGATAGCCAGCGAACAGCTTATAACTCGTATCTTTGAAGTTACAGGACAAAACATCACATTGTGAACCTTCATCCAACTGAGTTCGCCCTAGCCCAGCACCAATATAAACAGAATCAGACCAAGCTGACTTAGTAGAAGATTCCTTAGCTTGAGCATAACTCTGGCTGAAAAACAGACATAAAACGAGCGCCGTTACGAATACTTGCTTTGTCTTGCAAAACATTTATTTCTCCCAGTAAATTGTCAGGTAATGAACCAAAACAATACCAAGAAACTATCATATAGTTAATTTTATTTATTAATTAACGGGTTATATGGTTCCCCTTTTGGATAAGAACTGACACCAGTTTTGCAGTTATCTCTGAGACAACACACTTCACACTGCGGCTTTGTCTTACACAGCCGTTTACCCAATTCAATAATGAGGGCATGGTAATGAGCATAGACTTTAACATTCTGTGGAATAGCTCTTTCAAACCGGGCCTGTAGCTCAGCATATGATGCCTGCCCGTCAATCAGTCCTAAGCGGGAAAATATACGACGTGTGTAAGCGTCTATGATAAAAACTGGATGATAAAAAGCATACAACACGATGTCGTCTGCAGTTTCTGGGCCTACGCCGTTAACGGTTAGCAGACCACCACGCAAATCGGCCAGAGACCATGTCGCCAGCACCTCCGCCCCACCCTGTTCAAGATACCAGGCACAGAGAGCACGTAGCCTTTTTGCTTTTACATTATAATAGCCGGAGGGACGAATAATTTGTGCCAGCTCATCGAAAGCACTGGTGATGATTGCATGCGCATCTAATAGATCATGCTGTTTGAGTTGGAAAATGGCTTTTTCAACATTAGTCCAGGCCGTATTTTGCGTTAATACAGCACCAACCATAATCTCAAACGGATCATCAGCGGGCCACCAGCTAGCGAGCTCTAACTGTTCATCGAGTATCGAAAAGACCGTTTGAAATTTATTCGCCGCCAGAGATATCTCGCTTAGACTGTAAGATTAAAGCCTTGAGCTGCTGAACTTCTTTTTTAACCAATAGCCGGTGACGCCCTTTTCGGAAATTATCTTCCAGCGCTATCGGGCCAAAGCGGATGCGGATTAGACGTGTTACTTGCAGACCCTGTGATTCAAACATGCGCTTAACTTCATGGTTGCGACCTTCTTGTAACACCACTTGCACCCATTGATTAGTCCCTTTGCTACTACGTGGCTGGACATCAGTAAAACGTGCAACACCATCTTCTAGTTGCACACCCTCTCTGAGATTTTGCAAAATATCAGGATACAAACCACCGTGCACACGAACTAAATATTCACGATCAACACTAGCACTGGGATGCATCAAAGCATTAGCAAGATCACCATCATTAGTGAACAATAAAATACCGGTAGTCGTTAAATCCAATCGACCAACACTAATCCAACTACCGCTAGTGGGGTCGGGTAAGCGCTCAAAAACAGTTTTACGACCTTCCGGGTCTTTGCGCGAACAAATTTCATCATGCGGCTTATGGTAGAGCAACACTTCTGTTTCTATCTTGCTAGCAAGCTTTATAACACTGCCATCAATTTCAATCTGAGATAGGCCCTCATCTGTTTGCCCAAGCTCCACCGGCTTACCATCAATTTTTACGCGCCCAGCCCTGATCCAGCCTTCAATTTCTCGTCGTGAGCCAACCCCCATTCGGGCGAGCACTTTATGCAATCGTTCGGCCATAGTCTTTTCTGTTTTGCTGCTAGTTGAATTACATATTGAATAAACCGATCTTCCGGTTAATCACAATTTTAGTGGCGTGTCTCGCCAGGCGGGGGATCCATTGCTTCTATTTGTTGTTGCTCAGGAATTTCTTCATTCGCAACCAAAATCAAGTCAGGCGCAATATCATCAATATCTTTTATTTCTGTTAAATCAGGCAATTCATTTAGAGACGATAAATTGAAGTAGTCTAAAAGCTTACGGGTAGTGCCATACATAGCAGGACGACCTGGTACTTCTTTGTGCCCAACAATCTTAACCCACTCTCGTTCTAGCAATACTTTAAAGATACTACTACTCACCGAGACGCCACGCACATCTTCAATTTCAGCACGTGTTATTGGCTGTTTGTAGACAACCAGCGCGAGTGTTTCCATGAATGCACGTGAATAACGCGGCGGACGTTCTGCCCTCAATTTATCAATCCAAGGCTGCACTTCTTCTCGTGTTTGATAACGAAACCCACTGGCAATTTTTTTAAGCTCAACACCACGACCCTGACATTCTTCTTGCAATGTCTCTACTATCGCTCTGACTTCATCGCGACTGACTTCACCTGCCTCATCTGCGAATAACTTCAATAACTGATCGACACTCAAAACCTGTGAGGCAGACATAAGTGCTGCTTCAACAATCTTTTTACGTTGCTCATTGTCCATGCTCAACTCCTTCATCTGGCTGACGAATTGCAGGTTTAACGTAGATAGGCGCATAAACATCTGATTGCACAATTTCGATAACCTGACTTTTAAGTAACTCGAGAATTGCAATAAAGCTAACAATCACGCCAGCACGCCCTTCTTCAGGTGAAAACAAACTTATGAACTCGACAAACTCATCGACAGACAAGCGACTCAAAACCTCGGTCATACGTTCGCGAATAGATAGAGTTTCACGTTTAACTGAATGCGCAATCTGCATATCTGCACGACGCAACACTTCCTGCAGAGCAAAGGCTAAATCCTTGATCTCAACCACAGGGAGTTTCTCTTCACTAATAAGCTCCACCTGACGGATACTAATCTCTTCAAAATCGCGCTCTGAACGAGGCAAGCCATCAATATCTTCAGCCGCCTTTTTATAGCGTTCATATTCTTGTAAGCGTCGAATTAGTTGCGCACGCGGATCCTCTTCATCAGCCTCTTCTACTGGCCGCGGTAGCAACATGCGCGACTTAATTTCAGCCAACATGGCGGCCATCACCAGATATTCAGCTGCCAACTCTAAACGCAGATCTTCCATCAGACCAATATAGTCCATGTACTGCTGCGTAATCTTCAATACAGGTAACGTTAGGATATCTAAATTTTGACGCTTAATAAGATAGAGCAATAAATCTAATGGCCCTTCAAACGCATCAAGGAAAACTTCTAATGCATCAGGCGGAATATAAAGATCTTGTGGCGGCACACTGACGCGCTCACCATGCACAATTGCGAATGGCATTTCATCTTGCGCGGCTTGAGTCTCCTCAGCCACTGGATTGGCTGCGTCTTCTGTCATGCTTATCGGTAAACTAGGCCCATTGCCTTACGAACATCTTCCATCGTATCACGAGCAATATCACGCGCTTGCTCACAACCATCATTAATAATACTTTGCACCGTCTTCATATCACGCTCGTACTCGCGGGCGCGCTCTTGAATAGGTTGTAATTCTTTTTGCACAGCCTCGATCACTGGTTGCTTACATTCGACACAACCTATACCTGCGCTGACACAGCCTGCTTGCACCCAGTCTTTGACATCCTCTGGAGAATAGACCTCATGCAGTTGCCATACCGGACATTTTTCTGGTGTACCTGGATCAGTTCGACGCACACGCGCCGGGTCTGTTGGCATTGTTCTCAATTTCTGCTCAACATCTTTAGGATCATCACGCAAGGCAATCGTATTGCCGTAAGATTTAGACATCTTCTGTCCATCCAACCCCGGCATCTTCGACGCCTTAGTTAGCAAAGCTTTAGGTTCTGGCAAAATAATCTTACCGCCACCTTCGAGATAACCATATAAACGCTCACGATCACCAATCGAAATGTTCTGTTGCGAATCAAGCAAGGCTTGCGCCACACTCAGCGATTCTTCATCCCCTTTCTCAAGGTATTCCTTGCGCAATTTTTTATACATCTTTGCACTTTTCTTGCCCATTAAGGCAATCGCATTTTCTGCTTTTTCTTCAAACCCTGATTCTTTGCCATAGAGATGATTGAAGCGTCTAGCAACCTCGCGCGTCAATTCAACATGTGCAACCTGATCCTCACCTACAGGTACATTTGCCGCTCGATAAACCAAAATATCGGCTGACTGTAATAAGGGATAACCAAGAAATCCATAAGTTGCGAGATCCTTTTCTTTTAATTTTTCCTGTTGATCTTTATAACTTGGAACACGCTCTAACCAACCCAATGGTGTACTCATCGAAAGCAGAAGATGCAACTCAGCATGCTCAGGGACACGGGACTGAATAAACAAAGTAGCCGTCCCTGGAGAAACCCCAGCAGCTAGCCAATCAATCACCATGTCGGTGACATGCGGCGCAATACCGTCACTACGATCATACTCAGTCGTCAATGCATGCCAATCCGCAACAAAGAAATAGCACTCATGCGTATGTTGCAGTTCGATCCAATTCTTTAAGACGCCATGATAATGGCCGAGGTGTAGTTTGCCAGTGGGTCGCATACCTGAGAGCACGCGCTGGTTTTGATCTGATGTACTTGCCACGTTAGTAGAGAGCTTATCCTGTAATTTTTATGATTATGCTATTGCAAAATATCTAAACTAGATCATACCACTGACACTAGCAAACTGGCACGCTTACTTAACCTAACCACAAGCCAGCCTTAAGCGTATTTTCATCATAATTTAATACCAAATATTATTGTGGAAAGGGCTTTATACCGTGACGCAGAACCTGAAACCCTTCATCAACCAAATCAACCACCGTAGTCGCCTCAATACCGCAATGACCACCATCGATAATTAAATCGACTAAATGCCCCAAGCGCTGACCAATTTCATCGATATCTGAAAGCGGAAATTCGTCATCTGGCAGCAATAAAGTGCTGGACATCAATGGCTGATCTAAATGCTCCAATAGCGCAAGAGCGACCGTATTCTCAGGAATACGCAAGCCAATAGTTCGACGTTTAGGGGCCTGCATGCGTTTAGGGACTTCACGAGTCGCTTTTAAAATAAAGGTATAAGGCCCTGGGGTATGACTTTTAAGCAATCGAAAACTAGCATTATCAACAATAGAGTACGCAGCAAGTTCAGATAAATCACGACACACCAAGGTAAAATTGTGCTCGTTATCAAGCTGCCGTATGCGCCGTATGCGCTCTATAGCCTCTTTATTACCCAGACTACAGCCTAAGGCATAACAGGAGTCGGTCGGATAAATGACCAAACCACCCGACATGATGATACTTGTCGCTTTAGCTATCAATCGTGGCTGCGGATTATCAGGATGGATCTGTAAAAACTCACTCATTAAGCTAGTTTACTCATTATACTTCAGATAAAACAGCGCTCTCTTGCTAGAGCTTATGCCACGGCTGTTGTAAGCTGATTAGCTATCGTATTCATAAACAATAAAGTCTCTTTTCAGACCCATCTATCAAGGTTATAGGATGAAGTTTTTAGTCGAATTCTTTCCTGTAGTGCTATTTTTTATAGCCTACTTTTTCTATCAGCAGATTCCAGCCGTATGGATTGAATCATTCAGTGCCCTCGGTCTTCCGAGCTTCGACCCAACAGAGCCATCTGATGCCATTTATTTCTCAACATTAATCGCCATCATTGCCTCTGGCCTGGTAGCGCTGCTACACCTACTTCAGCATCGCGAATTAAACAAAGGAAAAACAATCACCTTCATCGCATTTTTAATCTTTGGTGGTGCAACCTTATTTTTCCGCGATCCTACTTTTATCAAGTGGAAGCCAACCATCATTAACTTGGTCTTTGCGGCAGTCTTTACCGCCAGCTTTTTCATTGGCAAAAAAACCATTATTGAACGCATGATGGGTGCTTCGATAGAGGCGCCTAACCACATATGGCATAAATTAAATCTAGCTTGGATTGTGTTTTTTACTAGCCTTGCTGCACTCAACTTATATATCGCCAGCACCTACAGCGAATCGACATGGGTTAACTTTAAAACCTTCGGTGTACTTGGCCTCACATTAGGCTTTTTAATTTTACAAATGATCTTAATTAGCCGCTTTGTTGTTATTAAATCAGGAGATTAAAATGTTTTACGCCATCATTAGTGAAGATGCAGAGAATAGCTTAGATAAGCGCATGGCAGCGCGACCCAGCCATGTCGACCGACTGCTTGCCTTGAAAGATAGTGGTCAATTATTAATCGCCGGCCCACATCCAGCTATTGATAGTGAAGATCCCGGCAGCGCCGGCTTTACCGGTAGCTTAGTGGTAGCAGAATTCGCTTCACTTGAAGATGCGCAAGCTTGGGCGGATGATGACCCCTATATTGAAGCGGGTGTCTACGCCAAAGTTATTGTTAAACCATTTAAAAAAGTACTGCCGTAAGGCCACAATCCACATTGGAATCAAATACCATGATGAAAACTGCCCTCGCACTCTGCTTAGCCATTAGCCTTAGCGCTTGTAACCAACAAGAGGCAGCTAGCAATATTGCCGATGATCAGATAGCAGCCAGTGTTAATGATGTCATCATTAGTCACGCTGATGTAAAAAGTTACAAAGCCGCTAAAAATATGCCGCAGGCTAATGATAAACAAGTGCTTGAAGAGCTAATTGCGACCGAGCTATTACGCCAAGCGGCAAATGATTCCAATCTGTTAGAGCGCGACGATATTCGCTATCAATTACGCCTTCAAGAATCTGAATTTATGGCTCGAGCCTTTATGCGGGACAAGTTCAGCAAAATGACTTTTACTGAAGAGCAGCTGATTAAAGAATATGAACTAGGCGGCCAAGACAAGAGCAAAACTGAATACAAAGCACGCCATATCCTTGTTAAAACCCCAGATGAAGCACGCGCTATTATTGATGCTTTACGAGCAGGGGGTGATTTTTTGAGTCTAGCGAAAGAGCGTTCAACCGGACCTTCTGCTGTTAATGGCGGTGATCTAGGTTGGTTCCAAGCAGCCAATATGGTGCCCGAGTTTGCCAGTGCGCTTCAAACAATGGCTGCAGGTGATGTCTCAGTAAGCCCAGTACAGACACAATTTGGCTGGCATATTATTAAGTTAGAAGATATCCGTGAACCAGCAAAACCTGAATTTGAAAATGTCCGCGGCCAGATCCAGCAATCGCTTTTAAGCAAGGCGATCAATGACTATATGGAAAACTTACGTCAGAATGCAGATATCGAGATCCGCAAGTAGTTGCATGCATAGAGTAATTGAACAAGAATGTACTGTACCGTTCTGCTAGTCACGCAAGCGACTGCAAAACCTAACAAACACTATAATAAAATCGGAGAGTAGTACCATGAGTGGATCAAATGCAGTAGCACCAGAATGCTCGGTTTTACGCCGACACTGGCAATCAATGCAAGACATGAAAAGCATCACAGGATCTCCCACCAGCCCATCTAGTAATACATCTAGTGGTGGTATCTTTGGCTGGTTAAAATCGCTATTTAGTTAATCGTTACTTAATAGCTAACCCGCGCTGAATCTCAGATTCAACGCGGGTCTTCATGATAAATCACCACTCGAGTAGCTCAATTACTACCTACTGCTTAAACCCGCACCATCTGCTTTAAAAAACTATAGAGTAAGCGTCCGTTCGCATCCTGTAATACCACAGGTTTAGCGTCTGCTTGTTGCGATTGGATCATGACGCCATTCGGTTGCGGTGTCAGTGAAAAGATTTGTTCAAATCGAATATCTATACTTTGCTTCTCAGCTCGCAAATAAAGACCTTGATTACTGATCCATAACTCTACCATTGTCTGCTGTTGCTGCTGCACTGAGGAATGCGTCCTATTCCCTAACAAACCACGAAACAACTGACCTGCAAGCGACCATTTCGCCCTTTCTTCCTGCGCATGCAACAAGGTTGCCTCTGGAAAGCAATACAATAGCTCTTCAGCTTCTGATAACTCTTCGGGAAAGCGCTCAACTGGGACATTCAATGCTGGCATCTGGCCCTGCTTAAAACTTTTTAACCCCAATAAAGCAGTCTGTTGAGAAACAAAATTTGGCGTTAGGAATAATTTTTCTGGTAGCGCTAATGCTAACAGTAAAGCAGACCAGGCTTGTAGATGAGTGCTCGAGCTATCACTACTAATCTGTTGCTCGGCATATTTTTCTAGCGCTCGCACCAGTGCCCTTTTTGCGGGCTCGACGAGGAAATTATGTTGCAGCAAGGACTGCTGCAGAGCCGACGCTAAATCAGCTGCAGATTGACGTTCAATCTCATGAGCAATAGTCTCACAGAGTTGCTCACTGAGCCCCTGATGTTTGGCATAACAGGCTTTATGAAGCGCATAAAAAAGGCCGGCGGAACGACCACAGAGGACACAACGTGCCACTCTAAATCGGCCCTGCCAGCCTAATTAAATCTCTTACTGGCTTAATCCAACTGTTGATATAAATCTTCGTCAACCGGTAGTACGCCATCGTGTATCAAGAAATTTCGGCGATCAAGATAGGCTTCACGAATGAACGCGTATTTGTCGGTCGAGATTTCTTCGACAGTGGCTTCTAACGCTAATAGCTCAGCACGCAAACTAACTTTATCAACGGCAATCACAGCAAGGCGCTGATTGGTTGAAAGCTCGACATGAGTCATCGGATCTAACAACCACTGATCAACAGGGATAGAGGGGGTATCACGCATGGTGGATGGGCCAAAGAATGGCAGTACAACATAAGGACCTTCATCTACACCCCATTTCGCCAGGGTTTGACCAAAATCTTCGTTATGCTTACGCATACCCCATGAACTAGCGACATCAAAAAGACCAAGAATACCAACTGTACTATTGACGATGACACGGCCAAAGTCAGAAAATGCATCACCAACTTTACCTTGCAAGAGATTGTTCACACCGATGCTGACATCGTCTAGGTTAGCAAAGAAATTTCTAATGCCATTCTGCATTGGGCTCGGTGTAATCGCCTGATAGCCCTTAGCCACGGGCTTTAAGATTGCCTGATCCAAGGTGTCATTGAAGCTATACATAGAACGATTAAAACCCTGCCATGGATCCCGTTCATTTTCAGCATACTGGGTGCTGGCACAGCCACCTAGCACTAACAAGATGCCAGTCAACGATACGATCTTCATTTTTTGTTGTAGCCAAATCAGCATTTTATTCTCCATTTCAACTCAGTTGATAACATCCTATTTTTATAAGCTAGGGATATTTATCGCTTTTATTTTTTTGTTCTAAACTGAGCACCAATTCTTAACCGTAGGGCGTTTAACTTAATAAAACCCTCAGCATCCTTTTGATCATAAGCCCCGCCATCATCCTCAAAAGTAGCAATCGCCTCATTGAAGAGACTATGCTCAGATGAGCGACGTCCAGCTACATGTATACTACCCTTGAATAGGCACAAACGCACCTCTCCAGTGACATTTTTCTGTGTCTCATCAATCATTTTTTGGATCGCTAAACGCTCTGGACTCCACCAATAGCCGTTATAGATCAGGCTGGCATATTTCGGCATCAGCTCGTCTTTTAGATGGGCCAATTCACGATCCAACGTCAATGATTCTACCGCGCGATGGGCCTTCAGCAGGATACTGCCACCCGGAGTTTCGTAACAGCCACGAGATTTCATGCCAACATAACGATTTTCAACGATATCGAGTCGACCGATACCATGGCGAGAACCGCGTCGATTTAATTCAGCGAGCATTTCTGCTGGTGATAGACGTTGACCATCAAGAGTCGCAGCATCACCTTGCTCAAAGCCAAGCTCTATATATTCAGGCTCATCCGGACCTTCTGTAGGTGCTACCGTCCAGCGCCACATATCCGCCTCAGCTTCTGTCCACGGATCTTCTAATGGGCCACCCTCGTAAGAGATATGCAACAGGTTTGCATCCATAGAATAAGGTGAGCCACCTTTACGCTTTTGCTCTACTGGCACGCCCTGCTCGGCCGCATAGGCGAGCAAGGTTTCGCGTGAATTAAGATCCCATTCACGCCATGGCGCGATAATCTTGATATCAGGGTTGAGAGCATATGCACCCAATTCAAAGCGCACCTGATCATTACCCTTGCCGGTTGCACCATGCGAAACCGCATCTGCACCGGTATCAGCTGCAATCTCAATCAGCCGTTTTGCAATCAGTGGCCTAGCAATCGAGGTGCCAAGTAAATACTCACCCTCATAAATCGTATTTGCACGAAACATCGGATAGACGTAATCACGTACAAATTCTTCGCGCAGGTCTTCAATGTAAATTTCCTTTACGCCTAAGGCTTGGGCTTTTGCTCTTGCTGGCTCAACTTCTTCACCCTGCCCAATGTCAGCGGTAAACGTGACCACCTCACATTGATACTGATCTTCTAACCAGCGCAAGATTACGGAGGTATCAAGGCCACCAGAATAGGCTAGGACTACTTTTCGAATGTCTGTCATAATAGTTACTACGGTTTCATCTGCGGAAGATGGTTGATTATATCCAACCGGCCAACGATTAGCCTAACTCTATTCACGTTAGCTCGGAAAAAAACATGTCGACAGTACGCACCAGACTCAACGATGAAGTTGATTTTGTCCCAATGGGCGCCCGCTTCCGCGGCTTTTGCCCTATCGTTGTCGACGTTGAAACAGGCGGCTTTAATATGGAGACCGACGCATTACTCGAAGTAGCTGCCATCATTTTAGGCTATGACGAACGCGGTGAGCTCTACTGCAAAGAATCATATAACGTCCATATTGAGCCATTCGAAGGCTCAAATTTAGAGCCCGCTTCGTTAGAGGTAAACGGAATCGATCCATTCCATCCGCTGCGCATCGCTTCACCTGAAAAAGAAGCCTTAGCAACTATTTTCAAGGCCGCCAACACCGCGGTCAAAGAGAATCACTGCAAGCGCGCGATCTTAGTCGGCCACAATGCCCCTTTTGACTTAAACTTCATTAATGCTGGGGCTAGCCGAGCCAAAGTGAAAAATAATCCGTTTCACCCATTCAGCACCTTTGACACGGTCACCCTAGGGGCAATGGCTTATAGTCAAACCGTGTTGTCAAAAATCGCAAAAGCAGCAAATTTAAACTGGGATAATGAACAGGCCCACACCGCGCTATACGACGCGCATATGACGGCTGAAATATTCTGTAAAATCATGAATATGTGGAACCGCCGTGCTGATCTCATCATGCCCTTCAACGATCCATCTGAAGCCACCGCATAAAGTCATTCAATCGACCCATCTGCTACTATCACAGAGTGCAGATGGGCCTAAGCACCATCATGCTTTTAGGCAGAAGCCTGGTCGATCATCTTTTGTAATTCACCACGTTCGGCCATCTCTAATGTAATATCGCAGCCACCGACCAACTCCCCCTTAATGTAAACCTGTGGGAATGTTGGCCAATCAGCATAACGTGGTAGATTTTGAAAAATCTCTGGATCCATCAAGACATTGACGTAAGCAAACTCTTTACCACAAGCCTTTAATGCCTCAGCAGTACGCATAGAAAAACCACATTGTGGCATCTGTGGGGTACCTTTCATGTAAACAACAACAGCGTTTGACTCAACTTGCTCACGAATACGATTTAATACATCCATTTCTAATCTCCTGAAGATAACGCGCTTTTAAATAATTTCTGCAGTGTAGCCAGCACAGCCCCAGCGAGAAACTAGCCAGCTTAGATAGCCAGCCCCCTATTTTTCACCCAGACCTTGATGGCGAACATCATACCTATGGCATCAGATGCAATCTACGTGCTCTTGCAACCATAGTTCCAATAGCGCCATATGCCATAACTTACTGCCTTGCAGTCGTGTGTGATATTGGTCTGGCGCTGCCAATAAGCGATCAATATAACTCCTATTAAACAGCCCACGTTGGCGACAGGCAGTCGAATTAAGCGCATCACTGACCATCGTTAAAAAATCTCCACGCACGTATTTCAGTGCTGGCATCGGAAAATAACCCTTAGGTCGATCAATCACACGATCAGGAATCAAACCGCGCGCGATCGCTTTCAAAGGATACTTACCGCCTTCACGTAATTTAAGCTCGGCCGGCATCTGCATCGCTAGCTCAACCAACTCATGATCTAAAAAAGGCACACGCGCTTCTAAACCCCAAGCCATAGTCATACTGTCGACACGCTTAACTGGATCATCAACAATTAATGTACTGACATCAAAACGTAATACGGCATCCATAAAGGTATCAGCATGTTCTGTCTGTAAAGCCTTGCCAACTAACGCACTGGTATAGTCTTGGCCGACATAACCGGCTTCCACAGTCTCGCTATATTCAGCAAAATCTCGATCGAAATAATGGTTAGCAAAACGGCTTAGTGGATCTCCGCTGGCAGCTTTCATCTGTGGGTACCAGAAATAACCAGCAAATAGCTCATCTGCACCCTGTCCTGACTGCACTACTTTAATGTCTTGCGAGACTTGTTCGGCTAATAAATAAAACGCTACTGCATCCTGCGCCACCATTGGCTCTGGCATATGCGCAATCGCTTCTGGTAATCGCTGTAAAACCTGTCCGTTGGGAATGTAGTGACGCTGATGGTCAGTAGCAAAGGCGTCAGCAACAGTATCAGAGTACTCAAACTCATTACCACGCTCTTCCGGCTGATCTTCAAAACCAACCGAATAAGTTTTAACTTTGCCAGAACGCTCGGCCAGCAAGCCCACTAATAAGCTCGAATCAAGCCCACCTGAAAGCAGCACACCAACCGGCACATCGGCCACTTCATTGCGTCGATCAACAGCTAGCTGCAGGGCACTGCGAGTAGCCTCAATCCATTCCTGTTCCGTTCTATCCTCACCTCGTGTAGCAGATAATTCCCAATAGGATTGGGCTGCACGCACGCCATTTTCATCCACCCAAATAAAGCTTCCAGGCTCTAATTTACGCACCCCTCTCAAGATAGTACGAGGCGCTGGCACCACGGCATGCAATGTAAATTGATGCTGCAAGGCCTCAGCATCAATAGCTGTATCAATATCACCTGTTGCCAGTAACGCTTGCGTATTTGAGGCAAAGTTAAAACGCTTCTGATCAACACTATAATAGAGTGGCTTAATACCCAGACGATCCCTAGCAAGAAAAAGCCGCTTTCTACGTAGATCGTAAATTGCAAAGGCAAACATCCCAATCAAACGAGTAAGACAGGCCTCACCCCAAAGCTCGAACGCCTTTAAAATGACCTCGGTATCTCCTTGGCTCTGAAAGTGCACACCAATCGCCTGCATTTCACGGCGCAACTCAGGATAATTGTAGATCGTGCCATTAAAGACAATCGCCAGTGTCGAATCAGCATTAAATAAAGGCTGCGCACTACTACTCGACAAATCAATCACAGCTAAACGTCGATGCACTAGACCGACATGCTCCTTGACGTAGCAGCCCACCGAATCTGGGCCACGCCGTTCCAGGCGTGACAACATCTTATTCATCTTATCTTTATCGACTGCCTTTGAATCAAACCGCAGTTCACCACCAATCCCACACATAGGCTCTGAATATCATCCTTACTTTAAAAAAACTGAGCTGAAGTCACCGTACACACCACAAAAAAGCACATAAACATTCAGCAAAATAGATTTGAGAATCGATCACCTCGAATGAGGTCTATTGTTGTTTTTCAAGCCAAAACCTTCTATTGTCTGGAGCTAATCGGATGCATCTTAGCAGCGTCCGAAACAACAAAATAAGAAACTGTACTACTCGAGGTAAAATATGAACCCATTGAACTCCGTACTTGGAACAATCATCACTGGCATCGTCCTATCCATCATTATTATGATTCTGGTCTAGGCATCTCGCTAGCGTATATCGCATAACACTAATAATCAAAATTGCAGGAGTTAGATTTTAATGAATACTTTTTCACTAGCCGTATGGTTGCATGTATTTGTCGGCATAATCTGGATTGGATTACTGTACTACTTCAACTTCGTACAAGTCAGCGCAGTAGCCGCTGCAACCGCTGACAGTGAAGGCCCTGGCCCAGCTGCTATCAGCAAATATGTTGCACCACGCGCACTTAATTGGTTCCGTTGGAGCGCATTAGCTACCTGGATCACTGGTGCAGCCGCTTTAGAATATGTTGGTGGCTTTAGCACTAACATGCTATTTACTGACGGCGTGACCGTTATCGGTATTGGCGCTTGGTTAGGCACAATCATGTTATTTAACGTCTGGGGTTTAATCTGGCCAAACCAGAAAAAACTTCTAGGTATGAAGCCAGCAACTGACGCTGAAAAAGCGACTGCTAAAAAAGTGGCTTTCTTAGCTTCTCGTACTAATACAGTTCTATCTATCCCTATGTTGATGTGCATGGTTGGCCATGGTCACGGCTTAGTCTTTTAAGAATAGGCTTGATTCGAGCCGGAAAAGGCCTCAAATGCTATCAAATCAATCGATTTGATAGCATAATCAATCGAACGGCAGCGGCTCTCCGCTGCCGTTTTTGGTTATAATAGTAAAAAACTTTCAGGAAAATATGTGAATGCCTTACTCCCAACCTATGCGCGCAAAGCCGTTAGCTTCACTCATGGCGAAGGGGCTTGGCTGTGGGATCAACAAGGTAATCGTTATTTAGATGCATTATCTGGCATAGCCGTCTGCGGCTTAGGTCATGCCAACCCAGCGATAACTGCCGCCATTAGTGAGCAAGCGCAAAAGCTAGTACATACATCGAATATTTATCACATTCAAAAACAAGAAGAACTCGGCACTCGATTATGTGCAATCAGTGGCATGGAGAAAGTTTTCTTCTGCAACTCCGGTGCTGAAGCCAACGAGACCGCAATCAAACTCGCACGCATGTATGGTCACAAGAAGGGTATTCAACAACCCCATACCTTAGTTTTTGAAAACAGCTTTCATGGCCGCACCATGGCCACATTAACCGCCACTGGCAACCGCGCAGCACATGCTGGCTTCGAGCCATTAGTCCCAGGCTTTGTCCGAGCGCACTATGGCGACAGTGAAGCTGTACGTCAGCTCTGCGCGCAACACAAACAACTCAGTGCGATCTTAGTCGAACCCATTCAAGGTGAAGGTGGCATACATATCCCATCACCTGATTTTCTACCGCAGCTACGTACGATCTGTGATGCCTATGATTTATTACTGATAGTCGATGAAGTACAAACTGGCAATGGTCGCACGGGGGCCTGGTATGGCTTTCAGCATAGCGCCATCTTGCCAGACGTTATGACTACTGCAAAAGGTCTGGGCAATGGGGTGCCTATTGGCGCCTGCCTCACTAGCACTAAAGCAAGCAGCCTATTCAAACCGGGTAATCATGGCAGTACCTTTGGCGGCAACCCTTTAGCTTGCGCCGCTGGTTTAGCAGTACTCGATAGTATTGAACAACAACAGTTACTCAGTCACGCTGAACAAATGGGCAAGGCGTTATTAAAGGCTTTAAAACAACGACTAGCACAGCATCCATTATGTTTCGATATCCGCGGCCAAGGAATGATGCTTGGTATAGAATTAACTCAGCCTTGCACTGAAATTGTAGATATTGCTTTAGAACAGAAACTTCTACTCAACGTTACTGCAGGCAAAGTAATTCGCCTACTGCCACCGTTGATCATCGATAACAAACAAGTGGAACTGATTGCCGAAGGTGTGGCTCGCTGTGTCGAGATCTTTGCCGAACGCCAATCCAACTAAACTATGGCTAGACATTTCCTTACTCTTCTCGATTTAAACCCAACTGAATTACAGGGCGTGATTGAACGCGCCTGCGAACTGAAAGAGCTACAATTAAAAGGCGAGCTATTTGCGCCTTTTACAAATAAGACGTTGGCCATGTTATTCGACAAGTCGTCCACGCGTACTCGTGTCTCTTTTGAAACTGGCATGGCACAGTTCGGTGGCCATGCCCTTTTCCTTTCATCAAAAGATACTCAGTTAGGTCGTGGCGAACCAGTAGAAGATACCGCCCGTGTGCTCTCGCGCATGGTCGATATTGTTATGATTCGAACCTTTGAACACACCACAGTAGAACGTTATGCCGCAAACTCGGAGATTCCAGTAATCAATGGTTTAACCGACCTCTATCATCCTTGCCAGTTATTAGCAGACATGCAGACCTGGTATCAATACCGCGGCTCGATCACCGGTGCCACCGTCACTTGGATAGGTGATGGGAATAATATGTGTCATTCCTATATTAATGCTGCCAAACAGTTAGGCTTCAAACTTAATATCGGCTGCCCAGAAGGCTATTCACCTAACAGTGAAATAGTTGCTTCAGCGGGCACACAGGTAGAGATCTTTCATGATGCAGAACAAGCTGCGCGTAATGCAGACCTCATCGTGACTGACGTATGGGCAAGCATGGGACAGGAAGAAGAACAAAAGTTACGCGAAAAAGCCTTCAGTAAATTCCAGGTTAACAGCCGCTTAATGCAACAAGCGAATAGCGATGCTTTGTTTATGCATTGCCTGCCTGCCCACCGTGATGAAGAAGTCAGCACTGCAGTATTAGAGGGTCCACAAAGCGTCGTCTGGGATGAAGCTGGCAATCGCTTGCATGCACAAAAAGCCTTAATCGAGTTTCTATTGCTTGCTAACTAGTCAGCTTTTTAAAAGAGCACACCTGGAGATCGCAATGGAAGCACTCAACACCTTGAGCTCTGTTATCTGGGGTCCATTTCCTGTTGTCCTACTGTTAGGTGTAGGCATCTATTTATCTCTAGCCCTGAAGTTCTTGCCTTGCTATAGAATACCTTACACCTTCAGCCGCTTATTGGCCGGCCGCAAGGCCATCGAGAAAGCTAAAATAGCTTCTTTCGACACCTTAATGGCTGCCATACCCGCAACTATCGGCAGTGGTAATATTATGGGGTTTGCTAGCACTATTTTCATTATTGATGTATTCCCTAAGGTCAATCTGATTTGGATCTTAGTTGATATCATGAGTAGCTTTATAGCATCGCTAAACTTGATTGTTCTGACATTATTCAGCCCGATAATCTTTGCATTAACCAAAGATTACCGGGCTGCTATCCAGAAAAACTAAATACGGTTATGAAAAACACCCTCGCCAAAAATGAAATTGCACTCGCGGTGACACAAGCCTTAGCAGAAGACATCGGCAGCGGTGACATCACCGCCGCTCTCTGCGCTAATAAAACAATTACAGCTAAAATCATCAGCCGTGAAACCGCCATACTTTGCGGTAAAGCCTGGTGTATAGAAACATGTCGGCAATTAGATGACAGCATCATTATTGACTGGCTACAAGACGATGGTGATCGGCTAGCAGCCGACGATGTTATCTGTCATCTGCATGGCCCAGCGCGCGCCTTATTAAGTGCCGAGCGTACCGCATTGAATTTTTTACAAACATTGTCAGCGACCGCCACGGTGACTTATGAATTTCGACAACAGATCGCGGCAGACAGTCGCACTAAACTACTGGATACACGTAAGACTATTCCAGGGTTACGCAAAGCACAGAAATATGCGGTACTTTGTGGTGGCGGCATGAATCACCGCATAGGCTTATACGATGCTTACCTGATCAAAGAAAATCATATTGTGGCCTGTGGTTCGATTGCTAACGCAGTCTCTCAAGCACGCGCCTTCCATAAGGATCGCAACGTTGAGGTTGAAGTCGAAAACCTTGATGAACTAAGCCAAGCAATTGCTGCAGGCGCTGATCGCGCACTACTGGATAACTTCAGCTATAAACAGATCGAACAGGCAGTCACCCTGGCTAATAATAGAATTGAATTAGAGGTCTCAGGCAATATCGAAGGCGATCAAATCGCACGTCTATCAGCCTTACAAATAGACTATATTTCGTCAGGCGCACTGACTAAACATATTCGCGCGATTGATTACTCAATGCGTTTTCAAGACTAGCAAACTCTGACTGAGCCTAATATCTAACCTTGTGTCTGGCGCTTGGCTTGTTGCCAACGTTGCTCTAGCTCATCAGCTGACAGTGCCGACATTTGTAATCCTTCCGCCTTAATTTGTTGCTCCATACAACGGAAGCGACTCTCAAATTTATAGTTTGCTTTTTGCAAGGCATTACCACTATCTAGTTTTAGATGTCGTGACAAATTAATTACACTAAATAACACATCACCCAGCTCATCCTCCACTGCCGCTTCTGAGATCGCATCAGGTGTTTGTTCTAACTGCAACATCGCCTCTTCAATCTCAGCTAATTCTTCATGAACTTTCGCTAGTACTCCTTTTGCATCCGGCCAATCAAAGTTAACCTTAGATGCTTTCTTCTGTAGCTTACGCGCCACCACCCAAGGGCCCTGACCAACACCGACACCAGCTAAAGCAGATTTATCGTATAGCCTATTAGAGGGATCACTTTGGTCGTCACGCTCGGCCACCTTAAGTTCCTCCCAGTCAGGCTTACCAGCTGCTATCTCTTGCTCGTTACCAAATACATGTGGGTGGCGACGCAGCATCTTGGCACTGATTGCAGCAACCACATCATGAAAGCAAAAAGCGTCAATTTCTTCAGCCATTTGCGCGTGATAAACCACTTGCAGCAAAAGATCACCCAACTCATCACACAAGGCAAACATATCATCACGTAATATGGCGTCTGCTACTTCATGTGCCTCTTCTATCGTATAAGGTGCAATAGTCTTAAAATTTTGCGTTTGATCCCAAGGGCAACCATTTTCAGGATCACGCAAGCGGCGCATTATCGCTAGCAGCTGTTCTATCTTGGTAGTCGTATCATCACTATTCACTGGCGCACCCTTTTTTAGCTTGATCATTACAATAACTCAATAGCACTATCATACAATATTGGTTAACGGATAATTGGCCTTCACTATTACTGACTAAGCAGCAGAATATGGTAAACAAGGCTATACTTAATCGCCCCTTAAATGATTAACACAGCACGACTTTAGCGGTAGCTAGAAAATGCCAAAAGACGAAATTTACCGACACCCCGTTGAGACCATCGAAGACTTTTGCTTCGATCAAACTGTTAGCGCTGCCTTCGATGACATGGTTGAACGCTCAGTACCCGGCTATCGCACGTTGATCGCCAATATTGGTCCAATTGCCGCACATTTTTTAACAGCGGGTGGTTGCGCTTATGATCTAGGCTGCTCTCATGGCGCTGCTGCTCTCGCTATTTTTCAGGCTTTAAAAGAGAACAAAAGAAAGATCATTGCAGTCGACAATGCAGCAGCTATGATTGATGCCTGCCGTAACCGTATTATCGCTGCCGAGGCTGAGCAATGGATAGAAACTAAAACAGCTATGCTTCAAGACATTCGGATAGAAGATGCCGCAGTGATCGTCTTGAACCTGACCCTGCAGTTCATCCCTATTGCAGAGCGCGACACCATTATTAAGCAACTCTATCAAGGTTTGAATCCAGGGGGCGCCTGTATCCTTACAGAAAAGATTGAGCTCGCCGAGCCGGCTGATGATCAATTATTCCGCGAGTTGCATGAAAACTTCAAACGCGCAAATGCATATAGTGATCTAGAAATCAGCCAAAAACGTAAAGCCTTAGAAAATGTCTTATTACGAGAGTCTTTAGCTGCCCATGAAGACCGCTTACTTAAAACTGGCTTTCGTCAGGTGCAAGTTTGGTTTCAATGTCTCAGCTTTATTTCAATACTAGCCATTAAATGAAGTTAGAAAATTACAATGACTTACTAGTTGCTGATTCAGCTACTACCGAATGGCAGAGCGAGTTGACGGAAAAACTACAGACGGTCTTCGCTCATCCATCACATGGCCATTTCAATAAATGGCTAGCGGCTGTCGAGAGCTTACCCAAATCTATTAGCAGCCATTTTGACTTCACTAAAGACATCGCCCAAGTCGGCCATCAGAGTGAGTTAGATCAGACGCAGTTAGCGGCTATCATAGCTGCTTTAAAGACGCTATCACCATGGCGCAAAGGCCCATTCGATTATTGTGGTATTGCTATCGACAGCGAATGGCAGTGCCAACAAAAGTGGAGCCGTTTTGAAAATCATCTTGCTGATATGCAGGGCAAACGCGTCTTAGATGTTGGCTGTGGTAACGGCTATTACATGTTGCGCATGTTAGGTGCTGGCGCTAAACAAGTGATTGGCGTTGATCCTAGTCTACTTTTTTTAGCCCAATTTCAGGCCATCGTACAGACACTCAAAGAGAAGCCCAATGCTCACCTTTTGCCCTTGCCATTTGAAGAGCTACCTGTTGGTCTAGATAACTTTGATCTTGTGCTTTCGTTTGGTGTGCTCTATCACCGACGCCAAGCACAGGTACATCTAAGTCAATTGTATGATCGCCTGCAGGCTGGTGGCGTACTGTATTTAGAGACATTAATCTTGGACACTAAAGAATATTGCGAACTCGTACCAGAAGACCGCTATGCAGGTATGCGCAATGTTTGGAGCATTGCTAGCCCCAGCTTTATCCAACAACAGTTACAAACCGCAGGCTTTGAAGCAATCGAATTGCTTGATCAATGCACCACTCAGCTGACTGAACAACGCGCTAGCGCATGGATGACTAGCTATTCACTCGAAAATTTTCTAGATCACAATGACCATAGCAAAACCATTGAAGGTCACCCCGCCCCTGTCCGTGGCTTATTTTTTGCGCGTAAGCCAAATTTAAAAACTTAAGCACGCCACATTAGCTTAGTTAACATTGCTTATTAAAGGTGCCAATTGCCCTATCGAATGGCATACTTGCACCGATCCAGCACATTTTTTGGAGATAATAATAATGAAACTAGTTACCGCAATCATAAAACCATTCAAGTTAGATGAAGTCCGCGAGGCATTAACAGAGCAAGGGATTAATGGCTTAACCATTACTGAAGTAAAAGGCTTTGGTCGGCAAAAAGGCCATACTGAGCTCTATCGTGGCGCAGAATATATAGTCGATTTTCTACCAAAAATTAAAATCGAAATTGCTGTCAGCGATGAGAATTTAGACATCGTTGTGTCGACAATCGCCCGCGTTGCGAACAATGGAAAAATTGGGGACGGCAAAATCTTTGTCACCGCTATCGAACAAGTTATCCGCATTCGCACAGGCGAAACTGGCAAGGATGCCCTCTAAAAATTTAAAGGACTAAACGTGAAAAAGATTACGATTTTCCTATCTTTAGCTTTGGCTAGCATTCTGTTACCCGGGCTGGCGATAGCTGATGAGCTTAATGGCGCTGACACTTCTTGGATACTAACCTCAACTGCCTTAGTTTTATTTATGACCATCCCGGGCCTGGCCCTATTTTATGCTGGTCTGGTGCGTAGCAAAAACGTGCTTTCAGTATTAATGCAATGTTTTGCCATCACCTGTGTCGCCTCTATTCTATGGTTAGTACTAGGTTACAGCCTTAGCTTTAGCGATGGTGGCAGTATCAATGCATGGCTAGGTGGCAGCAGCAATGCGATGTTAGCCAACGTCACACGTGACGGCCTGTCAGGTAGCATACCTGAGACTGTTTTTGTCATGTTCCAAATGACCTTTGCGATTATTACACCGGCATTGATCGTTGGTGCATTCGCTGAACGCATGCGTTTCTCAGCCATGCTTTGGTTTACTGTTTTCTGGATGTTCCTCGTCTACTTCCCTGTCTGCCATTGGGTCTGGGGCGGCGGTTGGCTAAGCGATATCGGTGCTATGGACTTTGCTGGTGGCTTAGTCGTGCATATTACTGCCGGTGTAGGCGCACTGGTTGCAGCCATCATGATTGGCAGTCGTCGTGGCTTCCCGAACACACCTTTACCACCTCATAATCTAACCATGACTGTTACTGGTGCCGGCATGCTCTGGGTTGGGTGGTTTGGCTTCAATGGTGGCAGCGCACTCGCTGCCAACGGTGATGCTGGCATGGCCATCTTAGTGACACACATCAGTGCTGCATTAGCCTCACTCACTTGGATGTTCCTAGAATGGATCAAATATGGCAAACCTAGCGTGCTTGGTATCGTTACAGGCATGGTTGCAGGTTTAGGTAGCATCACTCCTGCCTCAGGCTTTATTGGCCCAATGGGCGCTATCGTTATTGGCATCAGCGCAGGCATTATCTGCTTTGGAGCAACTAACTTTATTAAGCGGACTCTGAAGATTGACGATTCTCTCGATGTCTTCCCAGTACACGGAGTTGGCGGCATTATTGGTACCATCCTGACTGGCGTCTTTGTAGCCAGACAATTCGGTGGCACCGGTCTAGCTGAAGGTGTCAGCATCTCTGATCAGGTTATGGTTCAGCTCACTGCAGTTGCTGTAGTCATCGCATGGACGGCTATTGCAAGCTTTATATGCCTCAAGCTAGCCGATATGATTTGTGGTTTACGCGTTGATCAAGAGTCTGAAACTAACGGCCTCGATATCAGTGAACATGAAGAGAAAGGCTATAACCTGTAAGCCTAAGTTACTTCCATTCATTGTAAAAACGGCCCCGAGGAGACTTTGGGGCCGTTTTTTTTGCTCCTTCATTTAAACCGTTGAGCCCAATTTATAACGAGACATGCTGTTTTCAGCTACTATTTTCATCAACAGTCAACAGCTTTAGTGCTATTCAGCACCACACTCACCTATAATGTCGAAGTGAATACAAATATGCAGCAAGCAGCCTTGCCCCAAAGAATCCCTGCGCAAGAGCACAGAATCGACGAACAGAAAATCTGTAAGCACGCAAAGCGTGTCGTCAACACCTTGACCGATAAAGGTTACCAAGCCTATCTGGTTGGCGGCTGTGTGCGCGATTTATTACTCAACATCACGCCAAAAGACTTTGATATTGCAACCAATGCAACACCCGAAGAAGTACGCAGCTTATTTGATCGCAGTCGCATTATTGGCCGCCGCTTTCAAATTGTGCATGTTTATTATGGCCGTGACTTTCTTGAGGTCTCAACCTTTCGTGCACAGGTATCAAACAGTGGTAGTAGCCCAAACACACAATTCAATAATGGCCAAATCACACGTGATAATACCTTCGGTGATATTGATGAAGACGCTTTAAGGCGTGATTTCTCGATCAATGCGTTGTACTACGACTTAACTGAATCAACTGTTTTAGATTTTTGCTCAGGTATGGATGCGGTAAAAAACCGTTTCTTGCGTATGATTGGAGACCCAGCCACACGCTACCGAGAAGATCCGGTACGAATGCTGCGCGCCATGCGTTTCCGTGCAAAACTTGGCCTAGAGATCGAACAAGAAACTGCAGCACCCATCGCTGAATGCACCCATCTACTCAATGACATCTCTTCTGCGCGACTATTTGATGAAACCATTAAGCTCTTTCATAGTGGTCACGCCGTGAACTGTTTTCATGAACTAAAGCACTATGGCCTATTTCAACAACTGTTTCCGATGACAGATAAGGAGTTAAGCCATGACCCACAGCTACAAGACTTCATTATTGGTGCTTTGGGCAATACAGATGCGCGCATTAATATTGGTAAAAGTGTCAACCCCGCTTTCATCTTTGCCATCTTACTTTGGCGTTCATTCCAACAGGCGGTAATCAAGCGCACGCGCAATGGCAAAATCAGCCCGGAAGGCATCTGGGATGCTGGGCGAAACACCATTTTTCGCCAAGCCAGTCACACAACCATCCCAAAACGCTTTGCCATCACCATCTGCGAAATATGGAAATTCCAAGGTCGCTTTGATCGTATCCGTGGCCGTCAGATCTCTGCTTTTATTGCCCACCCTCGCTTTCGTGCCGCTTATGACTTTATGTGTCTACGCTCACTGCTTGGCGAAGTCACTCAGGCTGAATGTGACTGGTGGACAGACATCCAAAAATGTGACGCCGACGAACAGCAATTAATGATTGAACAACGCCCAGAGCCTAAGCGCCCACCTAAGAACAAATCAAAAGCGTCCAAGAGTAAACAGAAGATAATCGCCAGCTAAACAGATCGATATGAAAAAGAATTACCCAATACTTGCTTACATTGGACTAGGTAGTAATTTACAAGATCCAAGTGCTCAAATTGCAATTGCACTGCGTGAATTAGCCTTGCTTCCTGAAAGTGATTTACATCAGCATTCTGGACTCTATCTAAGTCGGCCGATGGGCCCACCCGATCAGCCGGTGTACGTCAATGCGGTCGCCAGTATCAAGACACGCTTAGGGCCAGAAGAGCTGCTTAATCATCTGCAATCGATTGAAAACCAACATGGCCGTGAACGCTTAGGTGAACACTGGGGACCACGTACTTTGGACTTAGATATCCTCAGTTATAGCAACAAAAAGATTAATAGCTTGCGCCTTAACGTTCCCCACCCCGGTGTGCGCCTACGCGAATTCGTACTCTACCCATTGCAAGAAATAAATAAAAACCTCATCATCGCTGGTGTAGGGAGAGTCGATCGCCTATCTCAAAAATGCTACGCCAATGGATTGGCGCTATTAGAAGAATAAGTGACCAGAAGAATAATATGGGTTCAGCACTACCAGATTTCGTTGTTATAGAGGGGCCGATTGGTGTCGGGAAATCAAGCCTAGCCTCGCGCATTGCACTCGACTTTGAAGCTGAATTAGTGCGTGAAGAGATAGAAGAGAACCCATTCCTCGATCAGTTTTATCAGCGCCCCAGTGAAGCCGCTCTATCAGCACAGCTGTTTTTCTTGATGCAACGCACCAAACAAATCCAAGGTTTACGTCAAAGCAGTATCTTCAATCATGCCAAGGTGGCTGACTATCTATTGGAAAAAGACCAGCTGTTCGCTCAAGTTACGCTCTCACCGATTGAATATGACCTCTACCAACAAGTTTTTGAACACTTAATCGTTGATGCACCAACTCCCGACTTAGTAGTCTACCTACAAGCGCCGGTGGACACGTTAATGGAGCGCATCAAAAAACGTGGACGTCATATTGAACGTCATATTGAACCCGCTTACCTAGAACGTCTAAATGAAGCCTATGCCAACTTCTTTCATCACTATTCGGCAGCGCCACTTTTAGTCGTCAATGCCACTGACATTGATTTTATTAATAATGAAGGTGACTATGAGCAGCTCAAGACACAAATCCTAAGTACGACTAGCGGCCGGCATTACTTTAATCCGCTACCCTTCGCGAGCTAATAAGTATGAGCATACAAGCAGAATATGGCCTTGGCATCAGTGAGTTATACAAGATGCGCCAAAGTGGCGAGAAAATCGCCTGCTTGACCGCTTATGATGCCAGCTTTGCACGCGTACTCGATCAATCTGGTGTCGATATCATCCTTGTCGGTGACTCCTTAGGCATGGTCATCCAAGGCCATGATTCAACGGTCTCAGTCAGTATGGAAGATATGATCTATCACAGCGCTTGCGTCAGCTCGATGTGTCAACGCGCACTGGTATTGGTTGATATGCCTTTCATGAGTTACAGCAATATTAAGCAAGCTTTAATCAATGCGACCCGCCTAATGCAAGAAGGTGGTGCACAAATGGTGAAGTTAGAAGCGACCGAACGACAAAGTGAAATCGTAGGCGAAATGAGCGCCTGCGGTATACCAGTCTGTGCCCACCTTGGCTTACGGCCACAATATATACACAAATTAGGTGGCTATCAGCGTCAAGGACAAGATAATGAGTCAGCTGAGCAGATCCTGCAGGATGCCATCAGCCTGGAAAAAGCAGGTGCTGACATACTCCTGGTTGAATGCATTGCACATACATTAGCCACCATAATTCAACAAACAGTTTCCATCCCAGTGATTGGTATTGGTGCCGGCAAAGACTGTGACGGTCAAATCCTGGTACTGCAAGATATCCTTGGGATTACACCTGGAAAAACACCCAGCTTTGCGAAAAATTATTTGCACAATGGCAGCATTCAAGCAGCCGTGCAGAACTATGTTGCTGACATAAAATCTGGCGACTTCCCAAGCTAAAACACAGCTCAACGTTATGAATATTATTGAACACGAACGTCCCTTACGCGCCCAGATCAGACAATGGCGTCGCAACCAGCAGAGCATTGCATTAGTCCCAACTATGGGACATCTACATGATGGACATTTGGCTCTGGTCGAACATGCTCAATCACAAGCCGACCATGTCATCGTTAGCATCTTCGTCAATCCGCTACAGTTTGATAATACCGAGGACTTAAAACGATACCCCAGCAGTATTGCCTCAGACTTACAAAGGCTCTCAGCCCTCGGTGTTGATGCCATATTTAAACCGACTGTCGACTTGTTATATCCACTTGGCTTAGAGCTTGCGCCCAGAATCCATATCCCCATGTTAGGCGATGAATTTTGTGGCGCAGAGAGACCTGGACACTTTGATGGTGTTGCTACAGTTATCAGCAAACTCTTTAACTTAGTAGAGCCTGACTTCGCTATTTTTGGTCGTAAGGATTACCAGCAGCTCCTGATCATTCAACGCCTGGTTTCGGAACTAAACTTTACGGTTCAGCTGCAGGCAGTAGATACCGTGCGGGCAGACGATGGCCTTGCCCTAAGCTCACGTAATGTGCATTTATCTACTGAAGAGCGTGTCCTAGCTTGCACGCTGTACGCCACATTGAATAATATTAGTCAGCAAGCCAACAAACTACGGTTAGCGGATACACTTGCGAGCGTCCTTAGCGAGGCGACCACGCATTTAAGCCAATCATCACTCAAGGTTGAATACCTAGCCCTGAGAGACGCTAGCGACTTACAAGCCATTCGAGCGGAAACCACTGAAGCCATCGTGCTCGCTGCTGTCCAGCTAGGCAAGGTACGATTAATCGATAATATTCTTTTTAAGTTACCGCATCAGCTGTAACATTTTACCGAGCGGGCTATGTTTGAAAGGGGGGTTGCAAAACCATTTTCTGGTGTATACTGACGCTTGTTTTCAAGAATATATTATGGAGTATTGATATGGCATGGCTTGTAGTTGGATGTGTTGTTCTAGCGGTAGTAATTAACTTGGCGGCCCAGTTAAACCTTTTCAAGCATCTTAAAAACGGTACTATCTACCGATAACAGTCCGTTCGATAAAAAACGGGCTTTGAGCCCGTTTTTTTTGTTCCCAACTTAGCACTAAAAACCTATGACCACAGTCGCGTGGAGAGCCCTTAATCAACACCTAGGGGATATTCAAGATCAACACCTGCGCGATCTCTTCGCTGCACAAGCAGATCGCTTTCAAAAATTTCATTTAACGTTCGAGGGTGGCCTGTTAGACTATTCCAAGAATCGCCTCAATCAAGTTACCTTAGACAAGTTATTTGCCCTAGCCTCCGAAGCAAAGTTAGAAGAGTGGCGCGAGCGCCTATTCAATGGCGATCAGATCAACCACACCGAACAACGTGCAGTGCTGCATACGGCATTACGCGATAGTAAACCAAACCCTCAACAATCATTGATCACGCATGAACTAGAACGCATGCAACAAATGGTTACCCGTTTCAGCCAAAATCAATGGTTGGGCGGCACTAACAAAGCACTACGTGAAATCGTCGTGATTGGCATTGGTGGTTCTTGTCTTGGCCCCAAACTCGCCTGCGAAGCCTTACAAAGCTACGCACAACGAGATATCCGTGTGCACTATATTAGTAATGTTGATGCGAATGAGATGCACGAGGTCTTAAACTTAATTGAGCCGGAAGAAACGCTCTTTATCGTCATCTCTAAAAGTTTTACTACGCAAGAGACCAGCACCAATATGCGCAGTTGTATGCGCTGGTTACTCGAAAAAACGGGTAATCACTCAGCGGTAAAAGAACAATTTGTAGGCATTACAGCAAATGCTGATGACGCGGTTAAAGCCGGCTTCGCGGCTGACAATATTCTTCACATATGGGATTGGGTAGGCGGCCGTTATTCACTCTGGAGTACTGTTGGCTTACCTTTAGCACTCCTTTTAGGGATGGATCATTTCCGCCAATTACTAGCCGGCGCCTGCGCTATGGATCAGCATTTTCAAAACCGAGATTTGACTGAAAATGCACCAGTGTTAATGGCTCTAATCAGCATTTGGAATCGGAACTTCTTAAACTTTCCAGCCCACGCTGTATTACCTTATGATCATCGTTTACGCAGTCTACCGCGTTATCTACAACAACTTGATATGGAAAGTAATGGCAAGAACATAGATCGTGATGGCCAAGTTTGTGTACATCAAACTGCCCCTATTTTGTTTGGTGAAGCAGGCACTCATGGTCAACACGCCTTCCATCAGTTATTACACCAAGGCACCACCACTGTCCCTTGTGACTTTATTGGCTTTCGCCAAACCACTCATAACGAAGAGGCACACCATCACATTCTGCTCTCCAATATGTTAGCTCAATCACAGGCGATGATGTCTGGTCGCACGCTAGAAGAAAGTACGACTATGCTACAAAATAAAAAGGCCGAACACATTGACAAGCTCGCCCCTGCCATGAGTTTCAGCGGCAACCGCCCAAGCAATACTCTACTTTTTGATCAACTCACCCCTTATAGTCTCGGCAGCTTATTGGCCCTATACGAACACAAAATCTTTACTCAAGGCGTTATATGGAACATCAACTCCTTTGACCAAATGGGCGTAGAGCTTGGTAAAACACTAAGCGATAAAATACTTCAAGCACTACAAAATAATTCGATAAACAATGAGTTCGATAGCTCTACTGCCTCTCTACTCGCTTATCTCATGCCGCATAAGGATTAGACTCTGGCACCCAGATTCGCCAAACAGTTACCATGAATAAACCATTTGCCACCGCCGCCGATGAAAACAAAGAGGCGATTGCAGCTGTCTTACTAACTGAATTAAGCAACGCTAGTGAGGTCCTTGAGATTGGGAGTGGCACTGGCCAACATGCTGTACATTTCAGCCAACTGATGCCTCATTTGCGATGGCATTGTAGCGATCAAGGCAACCACATTGCAGGCATACAACTCTGGTTAGAATCTGCCGGCTTAAACAATACGCCGCCTGCTTTTATTTTAGACGTCAACCAAGATTGGCCTCAGCAAGTTTACGACGCAGCCTTTGCCTCCAATATTGCGCACATTATGCATTGGTCAGAGATTGAGTGTTTATTTGAAGGTTTAAGCCAGGCACTTGGCCACGGCGCTTATTTTTATCTCTATGGGCCATTTAGTTTTAATGCGCAATTTAGCAGCGAGAGTAATCAAGTGTTCGATCAATACCTACGCCAAAAAGACCCGCTCTCAGGTCTACGCGATAAAAATGAATTAGACCAACTCGCACTCAGTCACCGACTGATGCCAGCAAAATGTTGGGCGCTGCCAGCCAATAATCATATTTTGAGTTGGCAAAAAACCTAGCCCTACACGGTTAACGCTTGATGTTGCAACAAGGCCCAATTGATATGCTCTCGCACCATCTCACTCGGATGATTTAAACGCGCTTGCAAGGCCTGTATGACCTCTTCACTAGTCGTTGCGTTACCCAGTGCTATCGCGATATTTCGTAACCATTGCTGATGCCCAATACGACGCATAGCAGAGCCCTCCGTGTTCTTCAAAAAAGCTGCCTCATTCCAGCTAAACAAATCGATTAAACGTGATGCATCCAACTGCTGACGTGCGGCAAAGTCAGCTAATTCTGAAGTTTTTGCAAAATTATTCCAAGGACAGGTCAACTGACAGTCATCACAACCATAGATTCGATTACCAATCGCGCGCCTAAATTCTTCTGGAATTCTGCCTTTGTTCTCGATTGTTAAATAGGAAATACAACGTCGCGCATCAAGCTCATAAGGTGCAATAATCGCCTGCGTTGGACAAATATCAATGCAAGCCTGGCAACTTCCGCAGCCATTTTCCACTTTTGAACTCAACGGTAAAGGGAGATCAGTAAACAATTCGCCTAGAAAAAACCATGACCCAGCATCACGAGAAATCAGATTGGTGTGTTTACCGATCCAACCCAAGCCTGCTTTTTCAGCTAACGGCTTTTCTAATACCGGGGCGCTATCAACAAACGCGCGGTAACCAAACTCACCTATTTCATACTGAATCTTATCAGCCAGCTTCTGCAACCGTTTGCGCAACACCTTATGATAGTCCCGGCCTAAGGTATAACGCGAAATATAAGCCAGCTCACTATCCGCTAAGACAGCGATGGGGTCTCGCGTATGTGGTGGGTAATAGTCCATACGTACACTGATAATGCGCAGCGTCCCTGGTAGTAACTGATTTGGCTTTGAACGCATGCGGCCATGCTTAGCCATATACTCCATCTCACCATGGTGCCCCTTATCAAGCCAACGCAACAAATGGGCCTCATGCTCATCAAGATTGGTATCAGCGATGCCAACATGATTAAATCCAAGCTGCTGCGCCCACTCGTGAATAAGTTGCACAAGTTCCTGTGGCGAAGAAGAATTAAGGTTGGACGACATACTGGTATAGTACCGATTGCTGCCTGTAGAGTGAACCAATCAGATTGAAACAAATGCACAATCAGCCAACGTAAGGAATAATGACCTTAGCAAAGACTCCAAGCTCAGCCAGCAAACCGGGCCTGCCCAGCACGCCGTTACTGATCGAGTCCAGTTCTGCAATGGAGGCATTTGCAGCCCGCTTGGCAAACACACTAGCTGCGCCCTCACTAATATTTCTAGAGGGTGACCTGGGCGTTGGCAAGACCACCTTAGTGCGTGGCTACCTGCGTGCCTTGGGCTATCAAGGCCATGTCAAAAGCCCAACATTTACACTAGTTGAGAGTTATTCATTCACAGGTCATGAAATTCATCATTTTGATCTCTATCGCTTAAGTGATCCTGAAGAACTTGAGTTCATGGGTATACGCGAATATCTCAGCACTGACGCTATCTGCTTTATTGAATGGCCCAAAAAAGGCGCCCCTTTATTGCATTCACCCGATCTGACTATAAAAATCGAGCATGCCGAGGAAAAACGCTGGTTACATTGCGAGCAAGGTGCATAATAAAAAGATGTTACTCGTTTTTCAGCAGCCATCTTTGATTCGTATACTCCTTCTAGCGCTAGTGGGCATATTTTGGCTATCGCCCGTTTTAGCTGAGCCGGTAGCACTAGAAGATATTCGTATTGCACTGAAAGACCAAACCACACGAATTGTCATTGAAACAAAGACACGTCCAGCCTATAAAGTCTTCAGCCTCAGCGACCCAGAACGTTTAGTGATCGATATTGCAAACACTAAACTAGGCAAGAAACTTGCTCGCAGTACCTTTGCCAATACGTATGTTGCTGATATGCGTCATGCCCAACGCAAGTCAGCGTTGCGCTTGGTATTTGATTTAAAACAACGCGTTACGCCAAATAGTTTCTTGCTTGCACCTAGTGGCAAACACCATTACCGCCTGGTGCTGGATCTGGCCACTGGCAAAAATAAACAGTCAGCCAGTCAAAAACCAGCTAACTCGATCAGTAGCGCCCCAATTCAACAACGGCCGTTACGCGATGTCGTTATTGCTATTGACGCTGGCCATGGTGGCAAAGATCCAGGCGCGATTGGCTCTAGGGGCACATACGAAAAAACTGTCGTATTACAGATCGCCAAACGCCTAAAACGTCTACTAGATGCGCAGCCAGGCATGCGTGCTGTACTCACCCGCAACAATGATCGTTATCTAACCTTGCGCGAACGCACTAATAGAGCACGTAAGCATCGTGCAGATGTGTTTATCTCAGTCCATGCTGATGCTGTTAAAAACCGAAAAGCCAATGGCTCATCGGTCTATGTCTTATCTAAGCGTGGCGCCAGTAGTGAGGCAGCCAAGATTTTAGCCAAGTCACAAAACGCGGCTGATATGATTGGTGGCGTTTCCCTAGGTGGTAAAGATAAAGTCTTACAACATGTCATCTTAGATCTCTCACAAACTGCTACGATCGATGCTAGCACCGAACTTGCTCGCAATGTAATCGCCGAATTGACACGTTTAGGCAAGACCAAGAGAAACGTCGGCCATGCAGGCTTTGTCGTCTTGAAATCGCCAGATATTCCATCAATTTTAGTTGAGACTGCCTTTATATCGAATCGCGCAGAAGAAAAAAAACTCCGCTCTCCGCAACATCAAGAAAAATTGGCTAAAGCGATCTTCAATGGTATTCGACGCTATCTGCAGCAACATGCCCCGGAAGACAGCAAACTGGCGCAGGCACCCACGAATAGAAGCAATAGTCGACATATTGTGCGCAGCGGGGAAACACTATCCGGTATTGCCCAGCGTTATGACATCAGCGTAAACACTTTACGCCGCGCAAATGGCATCAAGAGCGACAAAATACGTGTCGGACAAAAACTCAAGATCCCGAAAGCTTAAAGTAACTAAGATTTAAAAATAGACCGCTGCCAAGCTGCAGTGAGTACTCGATCAATCGCTGATTGAGCGCTGCCCATAATTTTCTCTGAGAGCGATTTAGGTGTGATGTGACTTACTTCATAGATATCGGTAGAACGACTCAATTGCCATAGATAATCATCACTAGTCATTAACTCATCCACCAGTTTAAGCTCTAGCGCACGGCGTCCATACCAATGCTCTCCAGTGGCCACCTTAGCAAGATCAACCTCTGCCCTCTGCTCATGAATAAAGTCTTTAAACAATTCATGTGTTTCTTCAATCTGTTCGGTAAATTTTACGCGGTCCTCATCTGTATTCTTACCAAACATGGTGATCGTACGCTTATTTTCGCCTGCCTTAATCATCTCAAAATCAACACCATTTTTATCTAGTAGACGGTTAAAATTAGGCATTTGTGCGATAACACCAATTGAGCCAATCACTGAAAAAGGTGCCGCAACGACCTTATCAGCAACACATGCCATCATATAACCACCACTAGCAGCAACCTTGTCCACGACTATCGTTAACGCTAAATCATGCTGTTTAAATCGAGTCAGTTGTGACGCGGCAAAGCCATGCTCATGCACCAGACCACCAGCATTCTCTAAGCACAAGACCACCTCGTCACTTTTATCCGCCACCGACAAAATAGCACTGACCTCATCGCGTAGATATTTCGTCGCCGATGCTTTTATATTGCCAACAAAGCGCAGCACAAAAACACGTTTACGGCTCTCTTCCTGCTTCTCTTTAGCCACCTTCTTGCGCGCTTTTTGAATTTTTTTAAACTCTTTCTTTGATAGCACTTCACGCTGCACGCGTTCTTTGGTCTCTGCGTATCGCCGCGTCACATTCTTAATTTGTAAGCGATCAGCATGTTGGCTGCGCGCTGCCAATGAAAACATGAAACCGAGCAGCACTATCAGCAGTATTACTAAGGTTATCGTTTTAGCCAAAAATAGACCGTAGTCCAAGAAGAATTCCATCATGCTATTTTCTCTTTAATGCGAGCTACTCTGAGCTACTCTAAATATGATTCGGTTCAAATTCGGCAAACCATTGACCGACTTCTGTCTCGTCAGGTGGCATATAAAACAGACCACGCAAATCAAGCGCACCATGCTCCTCAAGCTCTGCCCCGTCTAAAACTGTTTTGAAATGACTACCTGCCAGTAACTGATGCGAGATAGTAGTGAAGTATCGTTGCACATAATGGCGCCGCAATAAATCATGCAGCAACTCTGGTCCTGCCACCAAATAAACCGATCGATAAGCCTGTTGTTGTAAAAACGACATCAGTGGATCCACATCGACCAGCCGCCCTTGACCAAAGTGTAACGGTTCTATGCCTTTTTCCTGCCAATACTTGATCCGTTCTGGAATAGCCTCTGCCGCGGTCGCTAGATGTACTTTTTGATCATGCTGGTCTAACGAGTGATGCCATGGGAAGTCCAAAGAACCGCTAATAATCATGACATCAGGGGCTGGTTTCAAACCCTGCTGTGCACGCCAAGCCTTCAAGTAGTCCGTATCTGGATGCTCAGGTAGCTGTAAAATATTACCCAGACGTTGTGCTTGCAGCGAACGCATATAGCCACCATGCGTGATAATGCAATCGGCATGTGCATAGAGTTCTAAAAACAACCGGAAATCCAAATCAGACTTCAAGCGTTGCGGCAACTGGTAATGCTGCTCTGCACTGCCAGCGAGTGCGATACGACCATCGAGACTAGATAAAAAATTGGCATAGACCAGTGGCATTGCACCTTCTTCACCAGCAATTCTGCCCGGTCTAAGATACAATCCCTGTACTGACTGCGCCTCCCCAGTAGGGGGAAACAAGCGTGTAATTTTTTCCATCACAACGAAACCTTTGCCGTGGCCTTACCAAAAATTCAAACTGCAATACCCGTACGCCGATACAAATACGGCGAATACACCGCCACTTTACTGGCCGATATCAGTAGCAACGATGGTGTCAATTACCGCTTTCTGATGGCCTTAGTAAAAGATGGTGGAACCAATCCAGAAGTATACATTACCCATGAACAAACCGTGGAGGGGTCTACCGATCGGTATAGAACCCGAGTCTTGACCGCAGATAATGAACATATTATTGATCAGCAGGTGCAGGCATTAAAGCAAGCTGCATTTTGTGATTTCGCCCTAAATGGCATCCAACAAATGTTTGGGCTTAGCGACGAACAAGCTGTTTTGCTTAGCTAGAGCGTAAAGAGAAGACTGCCATGTCCCAATCGATAAAAAAACTACCTGACACTCTGATTAATCAGATTGCTGCCGGTGAGGTCATAGAACGACCTGCCTCGATTGTAAAAGAACTGGTCGAAAACAGTATCGATGCAGGCGCTAGCAGCATTACCATTGAGCTTGAACAAGGTGGTATTCAACGCATCTCAGTACGTGACAATGGTAAAGGTATCGCAGCCGATGAGATCACCCTCGCACTAACCCGCCACGCTACTTCTAAAATTGAAAGTTTTGATGACCTACAACGTATTCGAAGTATGGGTTTTCGTGGTGAAGCGCTCCCTAGTATCGCCTCCATTTCACGCTTTAGTCTCAGCTCACGCAGTGCAGAAAATGAACAGGCATGGCAAATTACAGTAGATGGTGGTCACACCAATGAAACTGCTGGCGATCAGTTACTGAAGCCAGCGCGACAGGCTCAGGGCACCCATATTGATGTTAACGATATCTTCTTTAATACACCGGCACGCCGTAAGTTCTTACGTACAGAAAAGACCGAGTTCAGTCACTGTGAACAAGTCGTCAAACGGATTGCATTAGCGCACTTTGACTGCGCTTTTGAACTACGCCACAACCAAAAGACAATCTTTTCTTTACCACCAGCACAACACCAAGAGGCACAAGAACGCCGGCTACAGACACTACTTGGCCGTAGCTTTGTCGAGAATCTACTGTATTTTGAACACCAGCACGATGGCAAACGATTGCATGGCTGGCTAGCGACACCTAACTTCTCTCGCTCACAAGCAGACATGCAATATCAATTTGTTAATCAACGCCATGTCCGTGACAAAACGCTGTCACACGCCGTCAAGTTGGCCTATCAAGATGTGCTCTACCATGGCCGTCAGCCAGCTTATGTTATTTTCCTAGAGATCGACCCAAGCACCCTAGATGTCAACGCACATCCTGCGAAAACTGAGGTTCGTTTTCGCGACAGCCGCTCGATTCATGATTTCTGTCGCCACACACTAAAGCAACTCCTGAGCGAATTTCACAGCGCGCCCATTGACCACCAGCAATTAAATAAATTAGCTGACTATGCCGGCAGCTCCTATCGTGCGCCAGAACAAACTAGGTTAAACACGGCTACTGTCATGGAACATGCAGCAGCACTTTATCCAAGCCCTGACAGCCAACAAGACCGTAACACTCACCCTACTCGTCATCAGCCATTAACCAGTGCCAGCATCGATGAAATGGCTATTTTTGGCCAAGAGGCGGTACAGACAGAAGACAACACAGCTGCCTTAGGTTATGCCTTAGGTCAGCTCCATGGAATCTATGTGCTAGCACAAAATGAGCGGGGCTTAGTCCTAGTTGACATGCATGCCGCACATGAGCGGGTGGTCTATGAGCAACTGAAAGCACAAAGCTTAGATCTTGCGCCGCAACAGCTCTTAGTCCCCTTACAAGTTAGCCTAAGTGCTAGTGAAACGCGCTTTGCCAGCCTCCACCAAGATTTATTTAGCGAACTTGGCATCCAACTCGATTTGCTCAGCGATGAACAGATCGTCGTCCGTTCGGCACCTTCTTTGCTCAACGATAGTGATATTGCTGGCGTGGTTCGTGACATGCTATCCGACCTTAGCGAAAGCGGTGAAAGCGATCGCATTGAAATCTTACGTAATGAAGCATTATCGAGCATGGCCTGCCATGGCTCAGTCCGAGCTAACCGTAAAATGACGCTCTTAGAAATGAACGCCCTACTGCGCGCGATTGAAGAAACCGAACGCAGCGGCCAGTGTAATCATGGCCGTCCAACTTGGATCCAACTCAGCATCACTGATCTCGACAAACTGTTTTATCGCGGACGTTGAATCGTGGCTGCTACTGTTATTTTCCTAATGGGACCCACCGCTAGTGGTAAAACTGACGTAGCGATTGAGCTCTGCCGCCAACACCCCTGTGAAATCATCAGCGTCGACTCTGCACTGATTTACCGCGAGATGAATATTGGCACAGCCAAACCAACAGCTGCTGTTTTAGCTGACTCGCCGCACGCGTTAATCAATATTCGCAATCCGGATGAACAATACTCGGTGGCTGAATTCTGCAATGACGCTAACTGCCATATCGACGAAATTCTCAGGCGTGGCCATACCCCGCTATTGGTCGGTGGCACCATCATGTATTTTCATGCCTTACAATTTGGACTCTCTGAACTACCCGCCACCAATGACAAAATTCGTCAGCAGATCGAAGCGGAGATACAACTGAAAGGAGCAGCGGCACTGCATGCCAGATTGCGCCAAGTCGACGCTACTGCAGCCGCTCGCATTCATCCTAATGACCGACAACGCATACAACGCGCTTTGGAAGTCTTTGAAAATACCGGCAGCACCCTAACGGCGTGGCAGCAAAAGCCAAAATTTATCCGTGATGACCTGGATATTCATACGTGGGGCCTTTTCCCTGAAGATCGTGCTTGGTTACACCAGAATATTGAACAACGTTTCGACTCGATGTTAAAGCACGGTGCAGTCGAAGAATTACAGGCCCTACGCCAGAATTGGACACTATCCCCCTCACTGCCGTCGATGCGCTGCATTGGTTATCGACAGCTCTGGTCTTACCTAGAAGGTGACATCACTTATGCAGAGATGCGCGAGCAAGGCATTGCCGCCACCCGCCAGCTGGCCAAGCGGCAACTGACTTGGCTGCGCGGCTATCCAAAAGTAAGGCTAATTGACCCGGCGATTCAGGATATTAGCGGCTTAGCAGGCCAAATCAGTTGCGACCTGCCAGTCAGTAACTGCTAAAATAAAACAAGGCTCTCGCTCGTTGGGGAATTAGTGTAGGGCCATCTAACACCAAAACAACAATTAACGTTAGGAGTGAACACCTCATGTCGAAAGGTCAAACTTTACAGGAACCCTTCTTAAACGCATTACGCAAAGAAAAAATCGCTGTCTCTATCTATCTTGTTAATGGCATCAAACTACAGGGGCAAATCGACTCTTTTGATCAATTTGTCATTGTGCTTAAAAACACTGTCAACCAAATGGTCTATAAACATGCCATTTCAACCATCGTGCCAGCAAAAGTGGTAAAAATTCCATTTGATGAAGACGTTGAATAGCTTATTCTGCAGCAGCAGGAGTAAGCCTTAAGTGTTTGAACGTCCCAAGAGTGGTGAAACCGCACTCTTAGTCCATCCCGCATTTGGCCGCAGCCCTGACCCTGCTGATACCGAAGAATTTAGGCTATTAGCAAAATCAGCTGGTGCCGATATCATCGACACCGTGCTTTATTCACGTGCCAAACCAGAATCTCGCTTTCTTATTGGTGGCGGTAAAATCGAAGAGCTGGCTGAGATGGTAGAGGCTGAGGGTATTGAATTGCTGCTATTCAATCATGCACTCTCCCCCAGCCAAGAACGTAATATCGAGAGCACCTGCCACTGCCGCGTGCTTGATCGCACCGGTCTCATCCTTGATATCTTTGCGCAACGTGCACGCTCTTATGAGGGCAAGCTACAGGTTGAACTTGCACAGCTTAAATATATTTCTACCCGCTTAGTGCGAGGTTGGACTCACCTAGAACGACAAAAAGGTGGCATCGGGATGCGCGGCCCAGGTGAAACACAGCTCGAAACTGACCGTCGTTTACTCGCGGTGCGTGTCAAATCCTTGGAAAAACGATTAGCCAAGGTGCGTTCACAGCGCAATCAAGGCCGCCAAGCACGTAAGAAAAAACCAATCCCAACCGTTGCATTAGTGGGCTATACCAATGCTGGCAAATCGACACTATTTAATACCCTTACTGAAAGCAAAGTTTATGAGGCCGACCAATTATTCGCGACCTTGGACCCCACCCTACGCCGCTTAAAACTCGAGGATTTCGATGAAATCATCCTTGCTGACACTGTAGGCTTTATCCAGGATTTACCGCATGATCTAGTAGAGGCATTCCACGCCACCCTGCAGGAAACAGTTGAAGCTGACTTACTATTACATGTTGTCGATGCCTCCAATCCTCAGCGTGACGAGCATATTCGCGAGGTCAATACAGTGCTGGAGATGATAGAGGCAGAAAACTGCCCGCAGATCTTGGTCTACAACAAAATCGATCAGATGCAGCAGACACCGCACACCGACATTGGTGACGACAATCGCATAAGCCGCATCTGGGTTTCAGCCCTAGAAGGTAGCGGTCTGCAATTACTGCACTCTGCACTTGTACAGTTTTTTGGTGAGAGCCGTAAAATCGTAACCTTACAGTTACCTCCGGCGCAGGGCGATCTACGTGCTTTGCTGCATGAACATCACGCCGTAATGAAGGAATCCTTTGATCCTGAAGGGTTTTGGCAGATTGAGGCTCGCATCAGTGCAGCGCTTATGTCGCGCTTCGAGAGTTATGTGGTAGCAAAAACCACTACAGAACATGAACAAGAGAATACTGATTTTTTGCTGAAGAGTGAATAGAATAGCGCCAATACCCATTTAAACTAATTGTGGAGAGCAACATGCCCTGGAACAGCCCAGGTAATAACAACGATGATCCTTGGAATCGTAAATCAAATAACCAAGGACCACCGGATCTTGATGAAGTCTTTCAAAAGTTAGGACGCAAGTTCAGCGGCCTATTTGGTGGCTCGGGCGGTAGTTCTAGCTCCTCTTCAGGTTCACCTAGCAATTCGTCTGGCATTGGTCTGATCGCAATTTTTATTATTGCTATCGTCTGGGCTATGTCGGGTATTTATAAGGTAACTGAAGGTGAAGCCGGCGTCGTTTTACAATTCGGCAAGTACAAGGAAACCACTAACTCAGGCCTTCACTGGCATATTCCTTTCCCTGTGCAATCACTATTTATTGTCGATACACAACGAGTGCGCAGTGCTAAGCACCAAACCACCATGTTGACGCAAGATGAGAATATTGTTGAGATCATTCTTGCCGCACAATATCGAGTGAAAGATGCACCTGGCTATCTATTCAACCTACGAGGTCCAGAAGTCACCCTCAAGCAGGCAATGGAAAGTGCAATTCGTGAAATTGTCGGTAAGAGCAAGGTAGATTTTGTCTTGTATGAAGGCCTGGAAGTTATTTCTTCTAGTACTAAAACCCTTATGCAAGAGATTTTAGACCGCTACGATGCCGGTATTGAGATCACCACACTCAACTTGGAAAAGACACAACCACCTGGCCCGGTGCAAAACGCCTTTGATGATGTGATTAAATCGCGAGAGGATTTAGAGCGTTACATCCAAGAAGCAGAAGCCTACGCTAACACCATCGTGCCGCAGGCTCGAGGTGAAGCAGCACGCATCACTGAAGAAGCAACAGGCTATAAAGAAGCCATTGTCGCTACCGCTGAAGGTGAATCTGAGCGTTTTTCTGCGTTGTTAACCGAGTACAAAAAAGCACCAAGCATTACGCGTGAACGTCTTTACCTAGAAGCAACTGAATCTGTTTTCAGCAACAGCACCAAAATCATGGTAGACGTCGAAGGTGGTAACAACTTAATGTATTTACCATTGGATAAACTGATCCAAAACGCACCGGCACGTACCACTATGTCAGGCGCGGCCAACACGTCAGCCACTTTTGGTTCCTCCAACTCCTCAGAGATACAACAACGCCCAGTTCGTGGCAGGGAGAATCGCTAAGATGATCGCTAAAATCATTGCTGCATTTATTGCTGTCAGCATTATTGTCTACAGTAGCTGTGTCTACACCGTAAATGAGACGCAACGAGCGATCTTATTAAAGTTTGGTGAGATCATACAAGCAGACATTCAACCTGGACTGCACTTCAAGCTACCCATTATCAATGACGTGAAATACTTCGACTCTCGCATTTTAACGCTGGATGTGAAGCCTGATTTATTTCCGACCAGTGAAAAGAAATACGTCTACGTCGATTTTTTCGTTAAATGGCGAATTGATAACGTACGTGACTACTTTGTGGCAACCGGTGGTATCGAATCACGTGCCAATAGCCGCTTAAGCCAAATCACAAAAGACGAACTACGTGACGAGTTTGCTTCACGAACAATTAAAGAGGCGGTATCTGGTGAACGTTCAGACATCATGGCCGCACTAGTCCGCAAGACCAATGAAATCTCAAAAGGGCTTGGCATTGAAATCGTGGATCTACGCGTCAGTCGCATCGATTACACCGAAGACATTAGTGATTCAGTGTATGAACGTATGCGTGCAGAACGTGATCGTGTAGCAAAAGATTTTCGTGCGCGTGGTCGCGAGTCAGCGGAACGCATTCGAGCAGCAGCTGACCGTCAACGTCAAGTGACATTGGCAGACGCCTACAAGCGATCTGAGCAATTACGCGGTGAAGGCGATGCGATAGCGGCTGATATCTACGCTCAGGCCTATGGCGCAGACGAGGAGTTCTATGCCTTAACTAAGAGTTTAAGCGCGTATAAACGTACCTTTAACAGTAAAAATGACGTTTTGGTACTAGAGCCAGACTCTCAGTTCTTTCGTTACTTTAATCAGTCAGGCAAGTAATAAGGCTTAAGCTTTAGAGCTATGTTTGACACCTTGTTAGCAGCAGTTGCCTTCGTCCTCATAGTCGAAGGCCTACTGCCAGCATTGTCGCCAAAATCGCTACGTGTGGCTTATCAACAGATTTGCTCGCTACCAGATACAAAAATTCGCCGATTAGGGTTAGTGAGCATGACCCTAGGCGTGTTACTCTTATGGCTGTTAGTTAATCGTTAAACTGAAGCTACTGCTATGAACTCCCGTACCCGCTGGTTACTGCCTACTGGTATTCAAGAAGTTTTACCCAATGAAGCGGTAATCCTTGAAAACCAACGCCGAAAACTTATCGACTTATTCCGTTCATGGGGATATCAGTTGGTAATACCCCCGTTTATTGAATTCGTTGATTCATTGTTATTAAAAGACAGTGACGACCTCAATATACAGACCTTCAAATTTACCGATCAGATTTCAGGCCGCACGCTTGGCGCACGCGCCGATATGACGCCGCAGGTTGCACGCATTGATGCTCACATGCTGAAGCAAGAAGGTGCTAGCCGTCTCTGCTATTGCGGTACAGTTTTGCTAACCCAGGCCGAATCAGCTGGAGGCACACGTAGCCCCTTACAACTTGGTGCTGAATTATATGGTGATGCCAGTATAGAGAGTGATGTTGAAATCATTCGAATGATGCTGACAGCTATTGCTGAAACCGACATCGACAACCCTTTACTGGATCTAGGGCACGCCGGAATTTTTGATATCCTATGTCACAGCGTTGGCCTCACGGGCGAGCCTAAACAAGAATTATTTTCTATCCTGCAACGCAAGTCAGCACCTGACATGCAGGTCTTCTTAAACAACATGGATTGCGCAGATAGCAATAAATCTGCGATAGCAGCATTGAACACTCTTCATGGCAATGCCGACATCTTGCAGCAAGCAAAAACTCTATTGGCGCCTGCCGGTACCGAAGTGATCACTGCTATTAACAAGTTGGAGCAGTTAGCCGAAAAATTAGGTAAGCGCTTAAGTAGTAATCAGATCCATTTTGATCTGGCTGAAGTGCGCGGCTATCACTATCAAAATGATATTGTCTTTGCTGCCTATGATCGTATTAGCGGTGCTGAGTTAGCCCGCGGTGGCCGGTATGACAATATCGGCGAAGCCTTTGGCCGCGCCCGACCAGCAACCGGCTTCAGTGCCGACTTAAAACAATTACTCAAACTCTCACAGATGGACAGCGATCCACAGCAAGCGATCTTTGCGCCACTAAGTGATGATCCAACACTGGATGAAATTATTACTGAGCTACGCAATTCTGGCGAAACCATTATTGCTGGCCTAAGCCCAACAGATACCGCTCAGTCCAGCGCCTGCAAGCGCAAGCTGGAACAAAACGGCAGTACATGGGCTATTAAGGAAGCTTAATCATGCAAAAGAATATCGTAGTCCTTGGCGCCCAATGGGGTGATGAGGGTAAAGGCAAAATTGTCGACATGCTGACCGCTAAAGCTGATGCTGTGGTCCGCTTCCAAGGTGGACACAACGCCGGGCACACCATTGTTGTTGGTCAAGATACGACCGTATTACACCTTATCCCTTCTGGTATTTTGCGTCAGGAAACAGCCTGCTTTATCGGCAATGGTGTGGTCTTATCACCTGCTGCTCTACTTGAAGAGCTAGCGATGCTAGAAGCGCGTGGCGTTCATGCCCGTGAGCGTTTATTTTTATCTGAAGGCTGCCCACTAATTCTGCCGTATCACATCTTAGTTGACCAAGCGCGCGAGAAAGCACGTGGTAAAAAGGCTATTGGCACGACTGGTCGTGGTATTGGCCCAGCCTATGAAGACAAGGTTGCCCGCCGCGGCTTGCGTCTGGGTGATCTATTACAGTTCGACAAGGCTATGACTAAGCTGGAAGGTATCGTCGATTATCATAATTTCGTACTTAAGCATTACTTTCAGCATGACAGCTGTGATCTCAACGCATTAAAAGATCAATGCCAGGCCTGGGCCGAACAGCTCAGCCCAATGATCTGTGATGTCACTGATCGTCTGCACACGCTGCAAAAGCAAAATAAACGCATATTATTTGAGGGTGCACAGGGCACTCTTCTCGATATTGATCATGGCACTTATCCTTACGTCACCTCCTCCAATACCACTGCTGGTGGTGTCTGTAGTGGTAGCGGGGTTGCCCCAACCAGCATTGATTATGTTCTAGCCATCGTGAAAGCCTATACCACACGTGTTGGCAGTGGCCCTTTCCCAACCGAATTATTTGATTCAGTAGGCCAAGAATTAGGTGAGCGAGGACATGAGTTTGGTGCAACTACTGGTCGTCAACGTCGTTGTGGCTGGATCGATATGGTATCGCTAAAACGAGCCATGCGGGTTAATGGTGTCAGTGGCGTTTGCTTGACTAAACTAGATGTGATGGATGGATTGGACAACATCAATATCTGCACCGCATACCGTTTTAATGGTGAAGTGGTCGATAGCCTGACGATGGATGCTGACACGCTAGAGGCCTGTCAGCCGGAGTACATCACGCTACCAGGCTGGCAAAGCGCAACAGTCGGTGTCACTGATTACGCAGCCCTACCGCAAAATGCACGGGATTATATCGACAAAATAGAAGAGCTCCTGCAAACCCCAATTGATATCATATCCACCGGCCCTGAACGGCAACAAAATGTCATCCGACGTGAACTTTTCTAGCAGACACGAAACTCTATCTAGAGTAAGTCGATGACTTTAGAGGCGATTAAATTCTTCTTAGTCATCGGCATCTTTAGTCTGCTCTATTGCAGCGAACAGCTATTTCCTTATTTCGCCTCACGAAAACACCATCTCAGCCATTCACTGCGTAATATCGCACTTGGCACATTCAACGCAATAATCAGCATCATGATCCTATTTACGCTGATTAAAGCTGTTGAACACTGGACCACTATTCGTCAGTTTGGTCTACTCCATCAATTGGAGTTAAGCCCGCTCGCAGGCATCATCGTCGCAGTTATCGCTATCGATTTATGGCAATACCTATGGCACCGCCTCAATCATTACATTCCAGCCTTATGGCGTTTTCATTGTGTACATCATTGCGATACTGAAATGGATGTAAGCACTGCGGTGCGCTTTCATATCGGCGAGATTCTACTTGCTGGATTAAGTAAAATCCCACTCATACTATTGCTCTCACTGAGTATCGAGCAGCTGATCATTTATGAGATCTGCGCCCTGCCTATCATATTATTTCATCATAGCAATGTTCGTATTCCAGAAGCTTTAGACCGTTTATTACGCATCCTCCTAGTGACACCTCACATGCATCGGCTACATCACTCAGACCGACAGCAAGAAACAGACAGTAATTTCGGCAGCCTTTTGAGTGTTTGGGATCGCTTATTCAATAGCTTTCAATCGCATACCTTAAGTAAACGCTTCAAACTAGGCTTGGGCTCAGCCTACTCAGACTCTGATCACAATAGCTTAGGCGGATTATTCTCACTTCCTTTTACTGATAAAAATCACATAGATCGTTAAACGCATCTCCCCTCCCCTCGATAATCCCATCTAATTAATTTGTTATATAAAACAATAATATTAATTTGATATGATTTACATTTATTAAGTTCACTTCACATACTACCGCGATACACATCAGATCAAACCGTTCTATCGTCTAATCTAAGTGGCTTAGACCGCCTAACCCAGAGGGACATGGAGTTCCTTTAATAAGCCTTTCACATGAATAGAGTGAATAGCGCTTAGAGTTTAGAGCAAGGAAAGCGATATGATGGTGAAAGGAATCACCTTAAGCACTGCCGCATCACTATTAATATTCGGATGTGGTGGCGGTGGTGGTAGCGGTGGCGGCAATAACAGCAACACTCTTTGCATTAATAATAGTTGTATTGGCTATCAGGCTGAATACCAAGCCCAAGCAGGGCTCAACAGCATTCAAGCCGCCAGCGCCAATCTCACTAGTGCAACCGGTAAAAATATCCGAGTAGCGATAGTCGATACAGGCATCGATAGTGACCATGTAGAGTTTAGCCAAGGATCTATCCTAGGCACTGACTTTGCTAATAGTAGCCGCGGCCATCTAACAGATAATGACGGCCACGGCACTCATGTTGCCGGCATTATCGCAGCACAAAGAAATCAAATTGGCATGCGTGGAGTCGCTTATGATGCCCAACTTTATTCTTACCGCACCGCTAATGATGTTGGCTCATTAACGTTTTTAAATAGCGACGCAGGTCGCGCTGCGGTCTATCACCAGCATGTCAGCGATAACATCCAAATCTCTAATAATAGCTGGGGCTCTTCGACCAACATCCTTAACTATGATGAGAATACATTAAGAAAAACAGATACCTTATCGATAGCAAATATGCGTAGGGCACAAGAAAATGGCACCATTTTTGTCTTTGCTACACATAATAATTATCAAACGCAGGTCAGCAAGGAAGCTGGCCTGCCCTACTATATCAATGAGCTCGCCGATCAATTCCTTGCAGTGATGGCGCTTGACGATAATCTTACGGAAAGCAGTTTTAGTAATCGCTGCGGTGTCGCAACGGACTTTTGCTTAGCGGCACCAGGCAATAATATTTATTCGACAAAGACCGGCGGTGGCTATATTAACTATAGCGGCACTTCAATGGCGGCCCCGCATGTCAGCGGTCTATTAGCTTTAGTGCATGATTTTTTCCCAAGCCTGTCCGCAAGTGAAGTTGTCAGCCGCGTAAAAGCCACTGCTAGCTTGGACAAGCTCACTGGCTACTTTGGTTGCACCTTAATGAGCTGCGGTAAAAGTGCTATGCAAGCCATCTTTGGCCATGGCCTAGTTGATGCAGATGCCGCTATAAAACCTATTGAAAGCCTTTATTACCCTACTGATAGCTCAACAGATAAATCAAAAGACTACCGATTACATCTCCCCATAGGATTTGGCAAGGCTTTTCAGGGCTGGGCTGCCGATCTTGATATCGCTATGTTTGATCGCTTTGATGATGCACAGTTCATGCGTAAAGGCAGCGATATTTTTACTAGTAAATCCGCTCATACAGGTGCATTGATCGCATACAGCCCGATCAAAAGCAAAGCTGCCAGGCACAATGATGTTAGCTCAGACTTTGCTCAAGCAATGGGGCACTACAGCCAAAGTTACTCATCAGAAAATACATCTCTACAGGTTTATTTTAGCTCTTCCACTCGCTCCATGAATCTTGCCAGCGCAAATTATTGGGGTGATCTTTCTGGGCTTTTATTACAACCTAGCTTTGTCACCAAACAATTACACGACCAAATTGAGATGTCATTCTATCAGGGTGAATCCATTAGCTTACGACCCTTCATGCAGTTCACTAGCAACGCCCAGACCGAGATCACAGGTTTTGGCCTTAACCTACTCTGGAAAAATAAAGACACACAGTTAATGACCAGCCTTAGCAGTAGCCGACAAAACTTAAACCTGGGGATCAGTAAGGCCTATGATCGAAATCAACACCGAATCAATCATATTGAAATAGGCTTACAGCAACGCTTTAACCCAAACACTCTGTTATTCCTACGCACAGCCTATAGCGAACTAAGCACTAGTCACGCCAGCACACAGCAATGGGGCTTGAAACAGGTTGGCTTAATGCAAATTACGAGTGGCTTAGAAATTAAATATCAAACAAGCAAGATCGCTTTAGGCCTTTATGACCCCGGTCATTTCACTGATGGAGAGGTTAGTTTATTGGTCGCTAAAGGACGTCATCAGGACAAACAAGTCTACTATCAGGAGGAACGCTTTAAATTAAAAGCTGATCACAGATTTGCGGGTTTTTTTGCCGCAAAGAGTCATTTCATGCTCAACAATAAACAAAATATCAATATCAATTTAAGCATTCAACAATCGCCATATCGAAGAAACCGCATCGAACAGGTTTCTTTAGCTGCTGAGTTTAATTTCTAATGATGGAATGGAAAAGATCACATCAAAAATAAAAAGAGAATGGAACCAATATTTTTGGCGCCATTCCCCCTTTAATAGTAGTGCAATAAACCATCTTATTTAAAGATGGCTCCATTGACATACTTTACATTGATCTACTTAAGTCAAAACGGTCAGCACGCATAACCTTGCTCCAAGCTGTCACAAAATCATGCACAAACTGCTCTTTTGCATCATCCGCTGCATAGGCTTCTGCAACAGCGCGTAACTCAGAGTTCGAACCAAAAATAAGATCAACTGGCGTACCAGTCCATTTCAGCCTACCCGTTTTACGATCGTAACCCTCATAGATACTTTCTGAAGAACTAGACTTGCGCCACTGTATTGATAAATCCAGCAAATTAACAAAGAAATCATTGCTCAGTGTGCCAGGTTGGTCGGTAAATACACCCTGCTTAGAGTGCCCAACATTTGCATTCAGTGCCCGCATACCTCCAACTAAAACAGTCATCTCTGGCACACTCAATGACAAAGTATCTGCTTTATCGACTAACAGCTTAGCTGGTGAACCCATTTGGCCCTTGGCAAAGTAGTTACGGAATCCATCCGCAGTCGGTTCTAATACGGCAAATGAACTAACATCTGTTTGCGCTTGCGTTGCATCCACTCGACCCGGTGCGAAAGGCACCCTCACTTTATATCCAGCTTTCTGAGCAGCCTGCTCAATCGCAGTCGATCCAGCCAAAACAATTAGATCAGCCAGAGACACCTGCTTATTACCCGATTGCGCTTTATTGAAATCCTTCTGAATAACCGCGAGTACCTTTAATACCCTTGCCAATTCAGTAGGTTGATTAACGGGCCAATCCTTCTGCGGTGCAAGACGAATACGCGCACCATTTGCGCCACCTCGAAAATCGGTATTACGAAATGTAGAGGCCGAGGCCCAAGCCGTCCCAACCCTTTCAGAAACAGACAGTCCAGAATTGATAATTTTACTCTTAAGCCTAGCCACATCCTTTGCATCAATCAGCGCATGGTCAACTGCTGGGATAGGGTCTTGCCAGATTAAATCACCCTTCGGCACCATCGATCCGAGGTAACGTGCACTTGGCCCCATATCTCGATGTGTCAGCTTAAACCAAGCCTTCGCAAAAGCTGTTTCAAACTCTTTCGGATTATTTAGCCAACGCTTAGTAATCTTGGCGTATTCAGGATCAAATCTGAGAGCAAGATCTGTGGTGAACATAATCGGCGCATGGCGCTTAGATGGATCATGCGCGTCAGGCACTAGATTCGCCATTTCTTTATTATCTGGGATCCATTGAGTCGCACCAGCGGGGCTCTTGGTTTTAACCCAATTAAAGGCATACAGATTTTGCAGGTAGTTATGAGTCCAGGCGGTAGGGTTTAATGTCCATGCACCTTCTAGGCCGCTGGTTATGGTATCGGCACCCTTACCACTGGCATAGCTACTATTCCAACCAGTACCCTGAGCTTCTAGCTTTTCAGCTTCCGGTTCCCTGCCAACATACTTAGCCGGGTTTGCCGCACCATGCGCCTTACCAAAGGTATGTCCACCAGCAATCAGCGCAACCGTTTCTTCATCATTCATCGCCATGCGAGCAAACGCCACACGAATATCATGGGCCGCCGCTAATGGATCAGGGTTACCATTAGGTCCCTCAGGATTAACATAAATAAGCCCCATCTCAACCGCGCCGAAGGGTTTATTCAGCATTCTTTCGCCGTCATAGCGCTTCTCATCTGTTAACCATTTTTCTTCAGCACCCCAGTTAACTGTTTCAGGCTCCCAGCCATCAACACGTCCACCAGCAAAACCCCATGTTCTAAAACCCATCGACTCCATCGCAACCGTGCCAGCAAGCACCATTAAATCTCCCCAGGAAATTTTGTTTCCATATTTTTGCTTGATCGGCCAAAGTAGACGTCGCGCTTTATCTAAGTTTGCATTATCAGGCCAACTATTCAGCGGTGCGAAGCGCTGCATGCCACCGTAGGCGCCACCACGACCATCAGTGACACGATAGGTACCTGCGCTATGCCAGGCCATACGAATAAAAAATGGCCCATAATGACCATAGTCTGCCGGCCACCAGTCCTGTGAGGTTGTCATCAAGACTTCCAGATCGCGTTTAACGGCATCTAAATCAAGACTTTCGAATGCTTTTGCGTAGTTGAACTGCGGCCCCATAGGATTGGACGCCGGCGAGTTGTCACGCAGCGGTTTTAAATCCAAACGATTCGGCCACCAATGATCATTACCTGTCGCCTCTTTTTCCGCATTTGCTACATTCATTGATGCTAGTGTTGATAGGCCAATCACCAGCATACTAATCAAAGGTATCATCTTCTTGAGCATGGTCACTCATCTCCTCACAAGCCATTTAGGCGTATTAATTAAGTCATAGTGATGACACGCTGATACAAAGAGCGGCATAAAATAACCTTATAAAAACTGTCTTTAATTTTTCAGCGCGCGTGATAAATCTGACACTCCCACTATCCAGTGATGACTGTCCTTTATCTAGAGTGTGCCCGGCAGAGCAGAGAGTAAAGTTGGAAAATTAAATAGTTATATTTTAGTTACACCAATCAGTATCGCTAAACCATGCCTGAACAGCGCTCCTAGAAATAAGTTCAAGTCGTCAATAAAACGTGAGTTAGCGGACGTTCTAGATTTTATATATTGGGTTAATGATAAATATAGGCCGAGGTGGCAGGCGAAGGTTTCAGCCTTAAATTGTTATGAGCCATGGCAAAGGCAATCGCTCTTTAACCTTACCAATACCAAAGCAAGTGCAGCACAGAAATATGAATTAGCGAGGTATAAATCTATCCGCAAGCCATGTTATTGAAGGATGGCATCGATGATAGACACTAAGACCGCATGGCAAGCCTGCTTATTGTAAGCAATGGCTTCCAGGTGTTAGTTACGAATGGGGTTTAGTCACTGCCCTCAGCATTAAATATAACCGGGCATATTGCTGCCACTTCATTCAATTTTTGATTAGGATTCCGCAGTAAATTTATAATGCCTATCTGAGATTTGCAAAACAAAAAAGTTCTTCTTATTTTAGTCTCCCAAATAGCGGTAGCTGAATCGAATTCTTTAGCCCCAGAATCTGGCGCTTATTTGGGAATCGGTTTTAATGTTAATTCCACGAAATTCGACGATCAAAAACTTACAGCAACTGGCGCTTTTGTGTCTTCTAGCACTGCAGGCGGGCCCGCAGTTGGCATGGGTATGGATACAGAACATGGCACCTCGCCTTCCATACAAGCCGGGTACTGTAAAAAATTTGAAAATTCTAATTACCTATAGGGCATGAAATTATCCTATAGCTACTTAGGCAACAGCACAGCAACTCACGATATTATTCGCATCCCTCAATATGGGTCCTAGAATAGAGAACCATTCACTGGCAATGCTATCGCTAGGTCTTATCAAAAAACAATCCAACACCATCTATCTCTTGTACCTTATATAGCTTGGGCCTTTACGAAAATTATGGTTTACCTAGGAGTAGGATCAACACTACCCAAGGTTAATACTCAGATTAATGAGTTGGTAAGATTTGCAGATATCAATGGTCAAAGAACAGATATGTCTGGATCACCGCAAAATTTTTCTGATAAAACATGAATACTTGGGGCCACAGTAATGGTGGGGGACGCATATTATTGCAATGATTCATTCTTCTTTGATATTAACTATAGTTATACCAAGACGGATAATAAAACCTCTAATTACTTTTCAACTTACAGTAACGTAGGCTCATCCAATACGCTGTCTGGTGATCTGATAGGTAGCAGTACTGGACCAGCCAAACTGCAAAGTATTGGTATCAGTATTAACAAATTGTTTTAGAATCATTAAGTGATAATGGCGCGATTTACCAACTTTTCGATTGTGTTGAAATTACGCCAGGTGACAGGATATGAAGTCACAAGCGGGTAGCTGTCACTGCCTTTATTGCTACGCCAGTCAATAGCATCAAATATTATTAGCGCCCCTGCCGCCACCTACGCCCTTAAGATAGCCAGGAAAAAGAGTTACCCAATAGAGTAGCCGAAACAGATCAGTGCTGATTTGTCAGCCGATACCTTTCCCCTCCTCAGGATGGTGATCGTTTAACACGAGGAAATTGTTCGCATGAGAAAGCGATATACATTTAGGCAAGAGTTTAAACGCGAAGCGGCTCGGTTAATTACTGGCTAATACTCATAAGATTTTCTAGCAAATCCTTATTAGACACGGACACCACCTAGGTATCGAAGCTGTTTTAGACTATCCGCATGACAATCACCAACAACAATTCAATGGTTCTTGTAGTTCTTATCCGCTACAGGACGGCGGTTTGTTGCTGGATTATGGTGCCGAAGAGAGGACTTGAACCTCCACGGGGTTGCCCCCACTAGCACCTGAAGCTAGCGCGTCTACCAATTCCGCCACTTCGGCAAGTGCTGGGAAATATCTGGGAGAGCCAAAATGTAGCTAGGCCGTTCACAGATGTCAATTAAGGCACGTATCACTACCCTTTTAAAACGGTTACTATGTAGCCTACTTATTCGAATAAAACACTTTAAGAGCTATTAGCCAACTACATGTCTGAAAACCAAAAGCCACGGCAGGCAAGCGACCCTCATGCCGAACGAGAGGCCGCAAAATACGAACATCCCATTGCAAGTCGCGAATTAATCCTAGAATTTATCTCAAAAAACGAAGAAGCGACTACTTTTGAAGAAGTCTGTGTCGGCTTGCAGGTAGATAGTGAGCGTGACCAAATCTCATTAGAACGCCGCATTCGCGCGATGGAGCGCGATGGACAGCTCATTCGGCAGCGACGTGGCGGTTACACTTCAGCGGCCAAAGCTGAACTCGTGATCGGCAAGATTATTGGCCATACCGATGGCTTTGGCTTTTTACACCCCGACGATAGCAGTGGCTCAGATGTTTTCCTCTCTCCGCACCAGATGCGTGGTACCTGGGATGGCGATCGCGCCAGCGTGCGCATTACTCATGTGAAGCGTGATGGTCGTAGAGAAGGTATGTTGCTAGAGGTCTTAGAACATCACAATGTAGAGGTTATCGGGCGCTATCATGAAGAAAGTGGAGTGTGCTTTGTTCGGCCTGATAACAAACGCTTACATCAAGACATTGTCATTCCGAAGGAGCTAAAGTTTAAAGCTCAGCCAGGACAAATCGTTTGCACTAAAATTGTCGAACAACCAACCAAACGCAGCCATCCAGTTGGTGAAATAGCAGAAGTATTAGGCGATCATATGGGGCCTGGCATGGAGATCGATATCGCCATCCGCAGTCACAACCTACCGAGCCAATTCAGTGATGAAGTTCTGGCTGAGGTCGATGCTTTCAGCGAAGAATCAATCACCGATCAGCTGCCACAGCGAAAAGACCTACGCGATCTGCACTTTGTCACCATCGACGGTGAAGATGCAAAAGATTACGACGATGCTGTCTATTGTGAAGAAACCAAAGAGGGTTGGACGTTATATGTCGCAATTGCTGACGTTGCCTTCTATGTCGAACCGAAAACAAGTTTAGATGATGAGGCACAATGGCGTGGTACCTCTGTTTATTTCCCTAGCCGTGTCATTCCGATGCTGCCTGAACATCTGTCGAATGGCCTATGTTCACTTAAACCGAATATCCCACGCTTATCTCTAGTCTGTGAAATGCAGATCTCGGCACAGGGTGAGCTCGGTGCACATCAATTCTATAAAGCAGTTATTCAATCACATGCACGCCTGACCTACACCGAAGTAGCGGCAGCCATTTGTAGTGGTGAGCGTGAAGCACGTGAAAACATTGGTCAGCTTTGCTCCGATTTAGATAATCTCTACTTACTCTATAAAGCCTTCTTAAGCTCGCGTACAAAACGTGGTGCTATCGAGTTTAATACGACAGAGACTAAGATTGATTTTGGCCCTGATCAGAAAATTGAACGCGTTTACCCGTATATCCGTAACGATGCGCACCGGATTATTGAAGAATGCATGATCACAGCCAACGTTGCTGCTGCTCGCTTCCTTAGTAAGCATAAATTTCCAGCACTCTATCGTGTGCATGAAGGCCCAGCAGAATCAAAACTGGAAGAATTACGAAATCTATTAAAACTTCTCGGCCTCACCCTGGGTGGCGACAACGAACCTACGCCAGCCGACTATGCAAAATTACTGATCGATATCAGCCGCCGCCCAGATGATCGTTGGATTGAGACCGTTTTATTACGCTCTCTAAAACAAGCGATTTACACCCCGGATAATGTTGGACACTTTGGTCTAGCACTCGATCATTACGCACATTTCACATCACCTATTCGACGCTATCCTGATCTTGTTGTGCATCGCGCAATTAGTCATATCCTACAAAAACAAGATATTAATAGTTTCACCTACACGCCAGCTGAATTAGTTAACTTAGGTGAACATTGCTCAATGACTGAGCGCCGCGCTGACGAAGCAACGCGTGACGCAATGAACTGGTTAAAGTGTGAGTATGCACAAGACAAATTAGGTCAGCAGTTTATTGGCACCATCACTAGTGTCACGGCGTTTGGCTTATTTATCGAACTAGACGGTATGTATATCGAAGGTTTGTTGCATATCAGTGGACTACGCGATGACTATTATACTTTCGATCAGGTCCGCTTCGTCCTAGTTGGTGACGTCACTGGGAAACGCTATCGCCTTGGCGACAAGGTCGATGTTGTTATCGCCCGCGTTGATTTAGATGAACGCAAAATCGATCTCGTACTCGCCAATCAAAATGAGCTACAACAACGACCTAAACGGCCAAAAAAAGCAGCTCAAGAAGATAAACCAAAAACCAACGGCAAAAAGAAGAGCAGCGCTAAAAAGAAGAGCAGTACCAAGAAAAAGAGCTCAGCCAAATCAGCCAAATCCTAGATAGCAAAAAGGCTATCAACAGCTTAAAAGTAAAGAAATCATGAGTAAGACTGAAACGCTTCCTGGCATACACACAGTTGCAACCCTACTCGATCGTCAACCTGAGCGAGTGCAGTCGCTGTGGTTAGAGCAAAACAAAAAAAATCCACGTGTGGATGCCTTAATCAATCAAGCCCAATCACTTGGCATTGCAGCACAACCGGTTCAACGCGATAAGTTAGACCGCATCTGTGAAGGTAGTCAGCATCAAGGTATAGCCGCAGTTTGTCTCGCTACCCCGCTACTAGACGAATTTGATCTACTGCAACAAGTTGAACAATCTGACAAGCCTGTGCTGTTATTGGTATTAGACGAAGTCAGCGACCCACAGAATTTAGGCGCGATCTTACGCACTGCCGATGCAGCTGGCGTCGATGCGCTTTTAATGCCGCAACGCAACAGTGCCCCTTTGACGCCAGCTGCACACAAAATTGCTAGTGGTGGCTCGATTACGGTGCCAATCGTCAGAACGACCAATCTGGTCAGGCATTTGGAAGCACTAAAAAAACTCGGTGTCTGGCTGGTTGGTGCTGACGGTGAATCAGGCCAGACCTTATATAGTGCAAACCTCGCCTTGGCTACCGCACTCGTGATGGGAGCAGAAGGCCAAGGCTTACGTCGCCTGACCCGCGAAACTTGCGACCACCTCTGCGCTCTCCCTATGTCTGGTGTCGTCGAAAGCCTGAATGTGTCGACTGCTAGCGCTCTATTTCTATATGAAGCCGTCCGCCAACGCCAAAACTAGCTCATTCTAGAAAAACCCCATCAATCGTCGCTTACAGGCTAAAACCAAGCAAATAACTCGATAGAAAGCCAAATAAGTTGATTGAATCTTAGCCACCCCTCGCGTACACTTCGGCGCTCTTGTGTGCTGATCAGCTCAGCATGCTATTACAATTTGATATTGCTGCCTTGCTTTACCAGTGAACCTGGGAAGCCAAGACCAAAAGGAGCTTATATGCGACATTACGAAATCGTATTCTTGGTTCATCCGGACCAAAGTGAACAAGTATCGGCCATGGTCGATCGCTACAAAACGATGATTGAAACCGGTAACGGCAAAATCCATCGTGTAGAAGACTGGGGTCGTCGTATCCTAGCTTACCCAATCAATAAAATTCTGAAAGCACACTACGTGTTAATGAACATTGAAACCAATCAAGAAACCCTAGACGAGCTTACTAGTGCTTTCCGTTTTAATGACGCCGTACTGCGCCAAATGACGCTAGTCTGCAAAGAAGCGATCACCGAGCCTTCACCGATGATGAAGTCTTTAGAAAAAGATCGTGAACGCAGTGACAGCAAAGAAACTGAAACCACTCCTGCTAGCGAAGAAACCACTACTAACTCGGCAGACACCGCTGAAGTAGTCGCAGAAGCCCCAGCAGTAGAAGCAGAAGCCCCAGCAGCCGATGCTGCCAGCGAGGAGAAATAAGATGGCCCGTTACTTTCGTCGTAGAAGATATTGCCGTTTCACTGAAGAAGGCATCAAGAACATCGATTACAAAGATGTTGAATTGCTAAAAGACTTCATCACTGAAACCGGCAAAATTGTACCCAGCCGTATCACAGGTACAAAAGCACGTTACCAGCGCCAACTAACAACCGCAGTAAAACGCGCACGTTACTTAGCTCTGCTACCGTTTAGCGACCAACACTAGAGGCACTGCCACTCGAAAGTTGGGTGGCTACAGCAAAGCAGTATGCTCAAAAGCCTTGCTAGTTTTATTGTTTCAAGTCGGACAGCAGCATTTGGTGCGCTATTGGCTTTATGTCTATTAGCACTAGTGCTGCCTATCAGTGCGCTGTTAAGTAGTGCTGCAATAATGTTAGTTGTGCTCTATGCAGGAACACGACAAGCATTCTATGTAGCCCTAGCCTGCACGCTGGCCTTAGCGGTATTTACTGGCTTTGCTAGCGCTAATCCCCTATTGGGAATAGCTATGGGCAGTGCGCAATTACTACCTGGCCTACTACTGGCCAGCATTTATACTCGTAGTGGCTCACTCTCGGTTGCGTTGCAAACGGCCGTCGTTATAGCACTAGTAGTCTTTATCGGGATAATGCGTTTATTGCCAGATATTGACCAGATCTGGACGCAATTGTTGGACGAGTTATTGACCGCCATGCAGGCGGATAAAACATTGTCACCGGCACAACTGGAAACAGTCATTAGTAGGCTGGCGCAATTTATGACTGGGCTAGTTATTGGCTCAGCCTTACTAATGCATAGTATTGCGCTGGTATTTGCGCATTGGTTACACGCCCTAGTTCGCAGTAATGACGAGGCGGAGATAGAACATGGCGAGATATCCTTAAGTAAGGTGCTCGCCGTCGCTACGATACTGACAACTGCTGCGGCTTTCGCGACAAAGTCAGTATTTTTAGCGCAATTGAGTGGAATCATCGGCATCCTGTTCTTTTTACAGGGTATGAACGCTATACATACGATCACGCGAGCCATGACAAAAGGCAAGCTATGGTTAATAATTAGCTATCTACTTGTGATTTTCATTCCACAAACAATGCTGTTAATTGTGTTGTTTGGCTTGATCGATAGTTTATCGAATCTGCGTTCGCGCATATCACACTGAATATTACAGTAAGTTATTGAATATAGAGGAAAAATGATGGAAGTCATCCTGTTAAATAAAGTTGAAAACCTAGGCGAACTCGGCGATAAAGTCACGGTACGCTCAGGCTATGCGCGTAATTACCTGATCCCTCAGGGCCGTGCGAAATTTGCTACTGCTGCCAACATTGCAGAATTTGAGGCCCGTCGTGCTGAACTAGAAGCTGAAGCTGCCGCCGCTATTGCTGCCGCAACAGAACGCCAAGCATCATTAGATGGCCTCGCTATCACTATCCCAGCGAAAGAAGCTAGCGATGGCAAATTATTTGGTTCAATCAACAATATCGATGTCCTTGCGGCAATTACGCAAGCTGGTCAAACTGTAGAAAAACGTGAGATTCGCATGCCGGATGGTGCCTTTCGTACCATTGGTGAGCACAGTGTTGAACTGCACCTACACACCGATATCAATGCCACGATTACCGTCAACATCGTTGCTGAAGACTAGTTTAAGCCACGCTATACGCATCTAGATGGCGGAGTCGAATTCCAGCACAGCGCCTAACGCAGAATCACTGCGTACTCCGCCATATTCTTTAGAGGCGGAGCAAGCTGTGCTTGGCGGCTTAATGCTAGATAACAGCAGTTGGGACCAAATCGCCGATGTCTTGGTCGAAGATGACTTCCATCTGTTCGACCACCGCGTCATCTTTCGCGCTATTAGTGAACTGGCCTACCATAACCAGCCCTTCGATGTCGTTACCCTCTCCGAGAAGATCAAACAATCGGCAGAATCAGGTTCTTTCAACGCTAAAAACGTCTCCGCATATATTGCCACGCTAGCAAAAGAGACGCCAACAGCAGCGAATATCGTTGCATACGCTGACATCGTCCGCGAAAAATCAATTTTAAGACAACTCGCCAGCATCGGTACCGAGATCGCTGGATCGGCCTATCAATCACAAGGACGAGAAAGCACAGAGCTACTCGACCTCGCCGAACAAAAAATACTCCGCATAGGTGATCAAGGTGCGAGTCGTTACAGCGGTTTTGTTGGTATCAAAGACCTACTCAAGTCGACCGTTGAGAAAATCGACATGCTGTCAGAACAGGACAGTTCCATTACCGGCCTGGCGACCGGCTTTGATGAATTTGATGAGAATACCGCCGGCCTGCAAAAAGGTGATTTAGTCGTACTTGCTGGCCGCCCATCGATGGGTAAAACCTCATTAGCGATGAATATGGCGGAGTATGCCGCTATCCGCAACCAAGGTTGTGTTGCCATCTTTAGTATGGAGATGCCAGCAGAGCAGCTCACTATGCGTATCCTGTCTTCAATTGGGCGCATCAATCAGCAGCGCCTACGTACCGGTAAACTCGAAGACCAAGACTGGCCACGACTCACCAGCGCCGTCTCTATGCTTTCTGAAGCCAAACTCTATATTGATGATAGCGCGGCATTAAGTCCCACTGAACTGCGCGCCCGCGCCCGTAGACTCAAGCGTGAACATGGCCTTGCCTTGATCGTGGTCGACTATCTACAACTGATGCAGATTAATAACAGCACAGAAAACCGCACCAATGATGTTTCTGAAATCTCACGCTCACTGAAAGCGCTGGCAAAAGAAATGGAATGTCCGGTAATCGCCCTTTCACAGCTAAACCGTAGCTTGGAGCAGCGTCCTGACAAACGTCCACAGATGTCTGACCTACGTGAATCGGGAGCCATTGAACAAGATGCCGACCTAATCGTGTTCATCTATCGCGATGAAGTTTATAACGATGATAGTCCAGATAAAGGTACTGCTGAAATCATCGTTGCAAAGCAACGTAACGGCCCTATCTTCAAAACCAGGTTAACGTTCCTTGGAGCCTACACACGCTTCGAAAATTATATCCCCGAGATCTATTCCGGCGAGATGCCATCATGATTCGTTCAGCCCATGCGCTGATACGATTAGATTCGCTGGCCCATAATCTCAAGTTGATTCGTTCGTTTGCGCCTCATTCAAAAGTGATGGCAGTAGTTAAAGCCGACGCCTATGGCCATGGCTTAATTAAAACTGCACACGCCCTCAATCAAACCGATGCCTTTGCTGTCGCCTGTATCAATGAAGCCTTGGAATTACGCAGTGCCGGCATATTGCATCCGATCATTTGCTTGCAGGGCTTTGCTAACCAACAGGAATTACGAGACTTTTCTAACAGTAATATTCAAGCAGTAGTACACAGCGAACATCAGATCGCACTGTTGCGCTCAGAGAAGTTAAAGCAAGGCCTGTGTATTTGGTTAAAGATTGATACCGGTATGAATCGGCTCGGCTTCTCAGAGCAAGAAGCACAGTCAGCTTACCAACAATTAGACAACTGCAGTAACGTCAGCAAAATACGCCTAATGACACATTTAGCGAATGCTGACATGCTGGATGAAGCAAGCACCTATCGGCAGCAGGCTAATTTTGATCAAGCAATTACAGGCCTAGAAAGTTGTGAAAAAAGTATTGCTAACTCAGCCGCCAGTTTCGCCTACCCAAAAACACAGCGCGACTGGATACGCCCAGGTCTAGCGCTCTATGGCATTTCACCTTTTCAAGAGCAACAAAGCCATCCAGATGTCAGCGAACTGAAGCCGGTGATGTCGGTGCGAGCACCGGTGATTGCAATTAAACAAGTAAAACAAGGCGACCGTATCGGTTACGGCGGCACCTATACTTGCCCACATGACATGCGCATAGGCATCGTCGCCATGGGCTACGCTGACGGCTATCCACGCAGTCTAGAGAAAACAGTTCCAGTCAGTGTGCGCGGCCATCTCTGCGATGTGCTTGGTCGTGTCTCTATGGACATGATCAGCATTAACCTAAGCGACTGTGATTGTGAGATTGGTGAAAACGTAGAACTATGGGGTGACGATGTGCCTGTAACCGATATAGCTGAAGCCGCAAACACCATCACCTATGAATTGCTCTGCCGTATCGCAGCACATGTCAGACGTGAATACATTTAGCCATTACCTAAGCTAGTGTGCGACAAGCAAACAAGCGCCACATACGCCCAGACATGCTGTCCAATAATGCATTAAATCTGATCTAAAGTGCACTCCCCTTCTGCAATCTGAATCATGCGCACTTCATCAATAATTTTAATATTTTTCCGTTGAACTTGGATCAGTTTTTTATCTTTAAAACGCGCAATCAAACGACTGATAGTTTCATCCGCCAAACCCAGATAATTGGCAATATCACTGCGCGACATCATTAACTCAAATTCGCATGTAGAAAAGCCACGCTGTCCAAAACGAGAAGAGAGATTGCTAAAAAATATAGCTAGCTTTTGATCAGCGTTACAGCGAGCCAACATTAACAGCATCGTGTAATCCTTGCTTATCTCATCACCCAGCACACGCAATAACTGTCTTTGTAAGCCAGGCATTTTAATACATAGCACATGCAAATCTTTAATTGGAATCTGGCAGATAGTTGATGTTGTCAGGGCGACACCAGAACAACTATGAATTTTATTATCCAGACAGTCCAGACCAAGAAGATCACCTGGCAAATGGAACCCTAAGGTTTGCTCATCACCATTTTTAGCTGTGGTATAGGTTCGAACGGCCCCTGAACGTACGGCATAAATACAGCGCGACTCATTACCTTGATGAAATATTTCATCAGCCTTTTGCATTATCTTACGTTTGCTAATAGCCTCATCAAGCATTAACAAATCCTCTTCTGCCAGCGCGCTAGGAAGACAAAGCTCAACTAACGAGCAACTAGCACATCGACTTTTATCTGCACTTCGATCGTCTTTATCAATCAAACAACACACCACTTCTGCTCGCTACGAACAAACTAATTTAATAATTAATAGGTTACACCAAAAGAAAGAGCTGTCATTACTTTTGTGTTTTATGACCTAGATCAAGATAAGACAAGAAAATTCATCATACCATTTATTTTCCGTATCAAAGACATACCTCATCTGTACTATTTTTTACAGTAAATAGGCTTTCGACTTTAACAGGGGAATAACACCATGGGATTCTTTTCACGTAAGAGCAATAGTAAAAACCAGCCAGCCAAATTGCTTTGCGAGCCAAATGATATTGATTCATTTAAATGTATTTTATTAGCCTCACATAGAAATCTAGATCTTGACATATCATGGTCGGATACAAGCACTCTCGATAACAACCTCTCTAACTCATTAGACCTTGAACAATCTGATCGTCTACCCACCATCGAAGACAACGACATCACCTTAAGTCGAGCAGAAGCCTTGCTTGGCTATCTCAACATCAAAGGTGGCGCGCCAGCAGTGCATCCACGAAAAGCACGCATTCTTGCCCAACAAAATTATTGGATTCAATTGCTTGAAGAAAAACTCAAACCCATGCTGTCAGATATTGATAGCAACAAAGACGCAATGAAAAAAATATTTATAGCAATTGACCAGCAACTATCAAATGGCCCTTTTATTGTCGGTGAATTCACACTGGCTGATATCCATTGGCTAGCGGCCTATAAAGCAATAGAGGAAAGAATCAGCGACAGCCTAGCGCCACTAACACATCTTTCCACTTGGCTAATACATATGCAGGAAAAAATCCCTCACTATTCTGAAAAATTAAAAGCACCTGCAGCTTAGCGTAAGCACGACTCAACTTTAAAAATCGGGAAGGAATTAATATGAGTGATTTATTCGAAAAAATTGCGTCGCAACAAGGTATCACTAACCAGTCACAATATGGCATGTCTGGTGACATGAAAAAAACCCAATACATCCTAGAATTATTGGGCAAAGCTATTGATGCTGATACTTTGAAATGCCTACTCACCGCTGGCGAACAAGGCATGGAAATGAATTCCTATAGCACTGAAACTATGGCACCAGCAGAATTTCAATCAGAGCTTCAAAAAATTTCTCCTTTTGGCATCACACCCTGCCTAAAAGAAGCTGACTTTATGGTCTGTGGCGCCAAGGCCATCCTCGCCTTTATTGATGCACGCGGTTTAGGTTATAGCCTATCACCACTAAATGCTGCTCTTGTTGCGATGCAAAATTATTGGAGTGATATTGCAGTTAAGCAACTTGCACCAATCGCACAATTCTTAATCAATCAAAAGGTCCATGAGGCAGTCGATGAGGAACAGACTGCAATACAAATCAACTCACTTCATCTCTACCTAAATGCCCTGGATGGTCAATTACGAAATAACAAATATATTGTCTGCAACAAATACACTTGGGCCGACCTGCACTGGACAGCCTACATCCATCTTATAGTGATTGCTGGAGAAAGTAATTTAATTGATAAATACAAAAATGTTGCGGCTTGGTGGCAGAAAATTAAGACCAAAAAGAGTCAATGTGGACAGGACTTAGTGGCCTACGATCTACTCCCCAGCCTCGACGATATAAAAACTGGACGACTACAATCTGTCGAAATCCAGGATTACTAAAAACACTATTATTATAAAAACTTAGGGGACAACCTTATGCATAAATTATTCGTTAATCTACGTTATTTTCTTACTCCAACTCTAATTCTATTCACATTGTTGGGTATTGTTGTTGGAGGTGATTGGGTTTGGACAGGTATCGGATTATTTATCGCCTCGATAATATTAGATTATGTATCCAGCGCCATGAAAAATGTTCGTTGCGCACCTCCTGGTCGCGATGAAGATGGTGAGACCTACGGCATTCCTGGTTTATTAAAAGCCATGATGTGGCTGCAGTATCCAGTCTTTGTCTGCCTACAAGGAGCTCTCATCTGGCGAGTCTATGAATATACCAATGGCGTTCCAGTTAGTATAAGTGATTACGGCTGGATCAGCATTCAACATGGCATCAGCGGTCTGCAACTTTATGCCGCCACTGTCTCTGCCGGTATTTACTTGGGCTTGGGTATTATGTTCGGCCATGAGCTTGCGCACACCAAGGGGCCCACTTTTGTCCTAGCACGCTGGATGATGGCCTTAAGTGGCATTGCTCATTTCTGTTATGCCCATGTCTACAATCATCACTTAGAACTTGGCTGTGAAGATGATCCTGCAACATCTCCTCGCGGCAGAAACATCTATGCACATTATCTATTGTCACATTTCGGCCAGTCCCGTTTCCTATTCATCATGGAAAAGCAGCGTCTGCAGAAGCTAGGTATACCCTTTATTTCTTGGCAGAACCGCTGGATTAGAGGTTATGCCATGAGCCTGCCTTCTATTTTCTTCTTTTGGTTAGCCGGCGGCTGGTTAGGTCTTGGCGTGATGGTTGCTAGCTGGGTGATTTCAGCCTTTGAACTAGAAGTACTCAACTATCTCGAGCATTACGGCTTAATCCGTGAGAAAGGTCAGCCAATTGATTACCGCCATTCTTGGGACGTCGCTGAATCACCTTTCACGCAGTGGGGCTTTATCGAAATTGGCCGACAGGCAGATCATCATGATCGTGGCGAGACTCATTTTTGGGAGCTAGAAGACTGTGACGCACCTGATACACAATATGGTTATTACGCCATGTTTGCGATGATTCTAGTGCCTCCAGTATGGGAAGCCTTTATCAAGCCTCGTCTCGCAGACTGGGATAAAAATAGGGCCAGTGAAGGCGAACAAAAGATTGCTGCCAAAATGAATTATAAAGCCGGCTGGCACGACATGGCCTTGTGTGAAAAACCAGACTAGAAGCAGCATAAAACAACTAAAAAAGATCTTTATCTACGGATCAAAACAAGAGAGTACTATGAAAACAAAACTCGCATTATTAGTCATTGCACTATTTACAGGATTGATAGGCTATGGTTGTAACTTGCTCGACATTGGCAGCCATCACCATGAAATTCTATGGGCATTAGGTAGCTCTATCGCCTTCTTAATCACTTTACTCATTGATGTTTGGCTATTCTTCGCGATCGCTGGCGAGGAAGCTTATCAATGGAGTACCTAAGTATTTTGGTATTTAAACCACAATAAACTTCTCCATTAATCAATAAGCGAGGGCGTTCTCAGCCCTCACTTATTGTCTTTTACACAGGCTTTGCAAGCTAAGATGTCGTCTTTGCAAGGTCTCCCTCCTATTCATGAGCAACGCAATATCCCCTCACTCAACCACGGTTAAAGTAATCCGCAGTAAGTTTTTGAAGCAGTCAATGGCAGAGATTAAATACCTCTGCATGCCTTTATTTTGCTATCATCTCGCTCGGCGAAAGCGCCCTGTTACTCAGGCAGTCAAAATCGTCACCTATAGCAAAAATGATAGTTCCTAATACCCATTATATTTTAAGGCCTCTGTTTTGATTTCGACCGCAAACATCACTATGCAATTTGGCGCCAAACCTTTATTCGAAGACATCTCGGTAAAGTTTGGAGAAGGTAATCGTTATGGCCTAATTGGCGCCAATGGCTGTGGTAAATCCACTTTCATGAAGATCCTTGACGGCACATTGGCAGCAAGCTCAGGTAATGTCTCCATAACTGCGAATGAGCGCGTTGGAAAGTTACATCAAGATCAGTTTGCCTTCGAAGAGTACAACGTGGTTGATACAGTGATCATGGGACACAGCCGATTATGGGAAGTCAAAAAAGAAAGAGACCGCATTTATTCACTGCCAGAAATGAGCGATGAAGACGGTATGAAAGTCGCTGACCTTGAAGTTGAATTCGCTGAATTAGATGGTTATAGCGCAGAAAGCCGTGCTGGCGAATTGCTGATGAGTGCAGGTATTGATGAATCGTTCCATAGCGGCCCAATGAGTGAAGTTGCACCAGGCTGGAAACTTCGCGTACTACTGGCACAGGCCTTGTTTGCAGACCCAGATATCTTATTACTCGATGAGCCAACCAATAACCTTGATATCCATACTATCCGCTGGTTAGAAGGCATAATTGTCGAGCGTAAGAGCACGATCATTATCATCTCGCATGACAGACATTTTCTTAATTCAATCTGCACTCATATTGCAGATATGGATTTTGGTGAACTTCGCATCTACCCAGGCAACTATGACGACTTCATGATTGCTTCAACTGCGGTCCGCGAACATTCACAAAACGAAAATGCAAAGAAAAAGGCTCAAATTGCTGATCTACAACAATTTGTCAGCCGTTTCTCGGCAAATGCCTCTAAGGCAAAACAAGCCACCTCACGCGCCAAACAGATCGAAAAGATCAAACTCGAGGACATCAAGCCATCAAGCCGTGTAAACCCATTTATTCGCTTTACTCAAAATAAAAAAATACAGCGCCAGGCCTTAGTCGTCGAACAACTGAGTCATGGTTATGACGGTGACACTTTATTCAGTGACGGTGGTTTCATACTAGAAGCTGGTAGTCGATTAGCTGTTATTGGTGAGAATGGTACAGGCAAGAGTACCTTTCTACGCTGCTTGATTGGCGATTTAGAAGCAAACGCTGGCGTTATCAAATGGTCAGAAAATGCCACCCTAGGTTATTGTCCACAAGATAGTAATAACGACTTTGATCATGATATGAATTTATTTGACTGGATGAGCCAATGGCGAAAACCACATCATAACGAAGAGATTGTACGTGCCACCTTAGGCCGCTTATTATTCTCCACTGATGACTTCAATAAAAAGGCAACGGTTTGTTCAGGTGGTGAAAAGAATCGGCTATTATTCGGCAAACTGATGATGTTAGAAACCAATGTCTTAATCATGGATGAACCAACTAACCATTTAGACATGGAATCTATCGAGGCACTCAACCTCGCTTTAGAAAACTATGAAGGCACTTTAATCTTCGTCAGTCATGATCGTGAATTCGTATCTTCATTAGCGACTCGCATTATCGAAATAAAGGATCATAAATTAATCGACTTTCATGGTAACTATGATGAATACCTCCTTACCGTTGATGCTTAAGCAGTCGCAAAATCTACCCTTATGAAGATCTGGGTCGACGCAGATGCATGCCCAGTACCAGCCAGGGATATTCTATTTCGTGCGGCAGAACGTACAGGGGTTGAAGTTATATTGGTGGCAAACCAGGCTATTCGCAAACCTCTGTTAAGCAATATAAAGATGCTGCAGGTTGCTAGTGGCTTTGATGTTGCAGACAATGAAATTGTAAAACAAGTACGGGCAGGTGATCTGGTTATCACCAGCGATATCCCTCTGGCTGCCGAAGTGATTGAGGAAAAGGCAGCTGCACTTAATCCACGCGGTGAAATGTACAGCGCAAATACCATCAAATCGATACTCAGCATGCGTGACTTTATGGATACCTTGCGTGGCAGTGGCATCCAGTCAGGTGGACAAGCAGCCTACGGCCAAAGCGACCGCAAAGCTTTTGCTAATGAATTAGATAGGTATCTAAGCAAGTATTTTATAGCTAAAAGCTAGCCACCCTGAGTTACTTAATGAGCCTTGGCTTAAAACGTTAAGAAGGTGCCTTGATTCTCACGGCAAATCTCTCGCATCAAGGTGCTAAAGCGATCAGTTGATGCATTTGGCGAGATAAAATTTAAGGCATGAATGCGGGCACGCCCTTTATTTAACTGACGAGTACGCAAAATAACCTGATCAAAGTTAGCACCCGTAAAATCATCTCCAATCACATAGATCGAAAGATTGTTGGCATATTTTGAATAGCGCGTTAAAGCAGTTTCAAGACCCTCGACTGGACTGCTATTTGAGATGCTCGCCCAAGAGCCAAATAGTTTCATCACTCGCTTGCGCATACTAGGCGTATCCTTCATCCACTTACCGGCATAACCACTGACCAGATAGTTACCATTATCATTAATGACCTGAAAACCCTTCACTTGAGGATGGATCGTTAATAGATTGTCTATCTCACTCATCACTTTGTACCAGATCTCTTTCATACTGCCTGAAGTATCAACAATAAAGACAACATAATCACGATCGACAGGGATACCCCCGACTTCATCATCCTGACGCGATTGCTCACCCTCTGAGGTGCCTGCGATTTTTTGCTTCTTTACCTGTTTTTGGAGGGCAGCAAATTGCTGCTTGAGCTTACTTGAAGTTTGTTGCAGCTTACTGGTCTCAGCCATCGCACGCTCAAGTTTAGCCTGCGCCGTCTTCAATTCTGCGGCTTGCGCTTTAGCCGGCTGCTCACTGTTAGTCACTGGCTCCAGTTTCAACTGATCGATAAGACTATAGAGCTGTTTAATCTTGGCATTAACATCATCACTTTCGATGGAAACAAGACCACTAATATCAGGCTCAAATTTAAAAATCAGTATTAAAAGTACAATCGCACCAAAGCCACAGGAAATAATGTCTAAGAAGGCAGTACCGAATGCATCTGGGGCTTCTCGTTTTCTCATGGCCATGTTGCCGCTGGGCTAATCAAGGTACCGCCTGTACTTAACACCCACTTGGAAAATTCGGGAGCGGCCTGTGGATCGCCTTCTAAAGGCAACAAGATAACTGACAGCTTGCCTCGGAAAGAATTTGTCAGGCTAGCCGCCTGCTGCAAAAGAGTGACACGACATTCGCCCGAAACCGTTTTCTTCAATGCCGTCATACCACCGCAGCCCCCTGACGATAAAATTGATGCTTGATTCAGGCCCTGTGTTGGTAGACCGTCGGTTATCAGATAGATCACATCAGGGCGTTGCTTAAGCACTTTCGTAACAGCCTTCTCCAAGTTCGTTGCACCATAAGGCGTGACTGATAGCATCGCTTTTTGCATCACTGCCAGTGCTTGTTGATCCCTTACTGGGATCCAATTAGGTTTAGTCTGTACCGTCGCTTGATTCGAAAATGACATCACAAGCAGCTCTGAATCTTCCGGCGCACGCGCTATCAGCCATTGAAAAATACGTAAGGTCCTTTGCCATTTAGCAGCCGATCTGCGTTTGGCATCGGATTGAACTTTATAGTTAGTGATAGCAATTAGCTCGCGCGCTGTCATTGACGCACTGCTATCAACCAACACAGCAATTCGTTTACCTTCGACATTTAGCCCAACCAGATAATCCTCTTGCCGTCGGTTTTGCGTTGCTATTGGATTGATCGTTTGTTCCGCAGTAAGCTCATTGAGCTTTTGCTCACTCTCCTTAATTTTTCTTTGCAGGCGCTCGATAGCACTCAACGTATTAGTCTTAATCGTTGCAATGACGGCTTGTCTAGCGCGCAAATCAGTGATCTGTTGGTTCAGTTTTGACAGCGCTGATTGCTCATCCTGAACTGCCATTGCATTCGCTTCTTTCTGCTTCAGCAATGCCTCTATCTGCTGATCTAAAGCAGCATGATCTAAAGCAGCCAATTCATTTGGGGTTACCTGCTGATTCTTCAACAATACCAAGATCAAAATAACTGCACCCAAACCACAGCTCATGATATCAATGAAAGCCAAGTTAGAAGTGGGGTTGCGACGCATGCTGTCTATTGGGTGAGACGACTTCGGCTGAGGCGGTCTAACACCTTATTTTGACAATAATCGTTGACCGAGACGGTTAGGGAATCTTGTGCTCGCTGCAGTTGGTACAGCAGAAACATCAGAATCATACTGACAAATAATGCGACCAAGGTCGAATTGAAAGCGACACCCAGACTATTTGTCATCCCTGATATATCACCCGCTAAAGCTTTATCAGCTTGCGCTAAGGCTTGACCAATACCGCGCACCGTACCAATGAACCCTATTGATGGAATCGCCCATATCAAATAGCGAATCATTGAATTTTCAGCTTCGTTTCTATTCGCCAGAGCAACACATTCAGCCTCAATAACTTCTGCCGTCGCGTGAATATCTTGTGACAGCAAAAACCGACGCAACGATACCTTTAACACACGTAATAATGGGGCACTAGTGACTGTACCTTGTAACTTCTCGAGGTCATCGACCACCGCACTAATAGCAGAGCTACTCATGTCACAATTCTTAAAAAAGTCGACCTCAAACAAGTAATTAGTCTTAGTAATATGAATAAATTTCTCAGCAATCAGGTAGATTGCCCAGAACATTAGGATCAAACAGGCTTCTTGTTCAAAGTCTTTTAAAATAATCCAGATCGAGCGTTGCTGATCACCCTCACCCTGTGAGATCAAAGCCTGCGCTAGCGCAACATTCGGCTCAACTAGAATTACATAAAAGCCATGAACAAAAATCGCAGATAGGGTTAAAGCAAAGATGCCTTGAATCGATTTAGTCATCAGATATCCACCGGGAAGCTGACAGCGACACCAACGCTCAATTTAGCCGCATAACTCATACCTACAAGGGTCAAGCAGAACACGACCAGATAAACAAATCCTAAAACTAATTTTCTATTCATAACACGGTATCCCTGTTCAGACATTCTTATAAGTATCGAGCTAAACGAAAACCTAACTCCGGCCTTGGGCTGGCAGAACCTTCGCGATAAGCCGCTCTAACTTCAGTTTTCGATGCAGACAAATAGCTCGAGCCTTTAATCACATGATTATCACCTCTCGCTAGACCCAAAGGATCCACTTGTACTTTTTGCACATTAGGTGGTGTTAGGTCATAGACATCATGCACCCATTCACTAGCGTTACCGACCTGATCGAACAAACCTGAGATTTCCACCGCATAGCTTTTAATATTAGCTAAGCCACTAACACCATCTTTATAACGTGGAATGTAGCGTGCTAACAAGCTTTCAGCATCAGCTAGGTTACCTACGCTAGGCGGTACTTGCTGCTGATTCCCCCAAACAAAAGTGGTTTTATCCTCACGATTATAAACACGCGCCATAAATTCCCATTCCGCTTCGCTAATCATACGATAGCCATTAGCTTTAGCTTCGAAACCGGCATATTGCTTATCGCGAAAGCGATAAAACGGCTGCAAGCCCTCTTTAACGCTTAATAGGTTACAAAACAACGCGACATCTTGCCATGTGGTGTTCACTAGCGGTCGATTAGAAGTCGCATCACGAGCTGCGAATTGATACTCAGTCAGCTCACTACTAGCAACATAAAAAGGTCGTTCTAATCTCACCTTCCGCTGGAATTCGTTTGCTCTTTGGCCCAACTCATCGCGTGCGCCTCCCATAGTGAATTGTCGGCCCTGTGGCTGGATTAATTGAAATTCAGCACCCACTGAATTGACATAAACCTTCTTGGCTTCTAATAAACGTGCCTGCGCTTCGGTATAGAGCGTAATTTCCAGTTTAGTTAGCTGTTTGGCATTCGGCGTCACTGATTGCTTAACACTACGATACCCTCTTCTACGCAGCTCTATATTCTGCTCCTTAGTCAGCAGTTGTAGGCTCGCAGGGGTATTGCCGATACGTTGACCTTGAATATAGATTTCTGACTCTACGTTAGCATCAATACTGACTAACCCTTTTTTTTCAGCCAGTGTGAGATCTAAGTTAAATTGCTCTCCAGGCTTAAAATCACGCTGCACTATCTGGCTAACATAACCGGGCTTTATATATTCAAAGATAAACTGCTTTTGATAGGGTAATTTAATATCGTCAGTAGACTTAAGTTGAATCCCGTTAGCTAGCAAGACACCACCCTCAGGCTGCAGCCGCATGCTTAACTCGATAGGCTGAGGTCGAAGTTTATAATTACGCTTAATTATGAGGTCGTTCTTATCTAGAGAGATATCTTCTTGAATCGAATAATAACCATCGGCACTGACTTCAATCGCATAGACAGCCGCTTGCTTAATCAACGCTTCAGCCAACTGATGCGACACTGTGTCGACCTTAAGCTGTGCTGACTGTACATTTGCTTGGATAGTCAGTGTGCCCTGCAACGGAGTTAATTCGAAGACTCGACTCACATCAACACCAGGTTTAACGTTGACAGTCTCCACAACCGTTTGGTAATAATCAGACTGCGCACTAATCAGGTACTGACTTGGATCTAACTCCAATTGCAAACTCGAAGCACGCTCAACAAAGTCATCATCAAGATACCAATCGACAACACGTTGTGGCTTAGTCTGCAATGACACTAGCGCTAACTTAGGCTCAAGTTTAAAGCGTACCGTTCCATTCTTGGCATGGTCTTTTAAGACCAGCTCTTCATCCTTAAAACCTGTAGCGCTCACACGCAGACTAGTTTTATCTGAAAATGCAAAAACCTTTTCTTGATAGCTAAAACCAAATCCCGACCCCATGGATTTCTTGGAAACCTGATCAGCTTCAATCGGTTCAATCTGAATGTTATAGACTGTTAGAGAAAATATATATACACCAATAAACAGTAGTAACAATGTAATGCTACTGCCAGAAATCAGCCAACGTGCATTCTGTTGCGAGGAAGCCCGCTTAATCTGGTCTTCAAATTCGCTCATCAGCAATCACCTTCACTTGTTTAGTTGCATCTTCAGGGCTGATGACAACCTTGACCATCTTCGTTACATAGCCACTGCGTTTACCTTCAAATAAATAACTTCCCGGTAGTAACGAAATAGTCTTCTCTGCAATAACACCTACTTTGCCAATACTGCGCACTTCAACATGAGTTTTATTATCTGACAGCACAGTAAGCTTTACCTTTTGCGAATAGCGCTCAAGTTGTTTACCCAATCCATTTTCAACCTGTACCATACTAGGGCTAAGGTTTCGATATAAACTCATGCTAGTCAACATATCTGCTGTGCGCTTTCGTTTAACCGCGGAGCTTAGCAAGCTAGGTTGATTTAAGATCTCACTACTTGCCTTCATGAGCTTAAGGTAAGCGGCGACAAAATCTTTTTTATCTTGCGTGTCTCGCTGATTTGGATATAACTCATGCGCTGCTTTTAATTCTGTAAACGCCGACGCCCATTGATCATTAGCTAAATATGACTCGGCCACCTTCAAGTGCCTTTGATAGTTGTGCTGACGTTCCAACTCTGCCAGCTCCTTAACTAGATGAATCACCTCTGGACGTTGAGGATACAGTTGCTGCGCGATATCGATTGCAGCCCGCATCTGTTTTAAATCAAGCTTGCGCTTGGCAGCATCGGCCTTGGCAATGGCTTGTCTATAACGATCTTCTGCCAGCTGTTTTTTCACACCACCAATTTGCTGACTTAGTTGAGGCAAATCATTAGCTAGCTGACTAATCTTAATCAGTGCTTGTAATTGGTCTTGGTATCGCCCTTCAAGCTGCGCCGTTTTTGCAGTTCTTAATAACAACTCAACCTCAGGCCAAGCTGCTAGTAACGCATTGAGCTCTAGCCATTCTGGCAGATCGGCTTTAATTGCCTGGGCTCGGCTGAGCTCAGTCTGTAACGCTAGCAACTGCTTGTCTTGCCATAACTGTGCAGCTGCCTGCAAATGATTTTCCAGCGCCTCCTGTGTAGCCATGATCACGCCTTCATTATCTGCCATCATCTGTTCTAGGCTAAACACCACGGTATCGTAGTCAGCCTGTGTAAAAGCACTGCTAACCCGGCTTTGGGTCGCATCGATCGCCTGCATAAGATCTACATCATTTTGCAAAGACTGATACTGCGCCATTAACGATAGTTGTTGGTCGAATACCTTAATGGCATCCAAGGCCTGTTCTTGTGTATTGAGAGAAGTCATAACAGGCGTTTGATTATTAGCCTGATCAAGTCGTGTCTGAGTTATGCTTTGACCTGCTGCCTTAGCTTGCACGCCCTCATCGACGGCTGGCTCTGATACCCATTTCGGTAACAGCCAGAAAACTGCAAGCAATAAAAAACCAGTCAACAGCAGCACCACCAAAAACTTCAAAATACCTTGACGTTGCTTTCCCTTTGCGACTTCAACTTCTTTCTTCAACATAGAATTTACAGCTGAACATCCGGTGTTCTCTCTAATTCATAAATAGTCTTCAAAAATGAACGCCACTGCTGGAATTGCTCTGCAGAGTCACCCACCAATTCTTTTTCACGTTCTTCAAAAGAAACCACCTGCGGAGACATCTCAATATCCACCGACTGCCCTAATTCTTTGATTGTCTCATTATGCATAGCTGCTTCTTTACGATCATGAATGCCAGATGAAATCAGGCCAGCAGCAGCCACTCCTGCGGTCACCGCAGCCGTTGATGCTGCATTATCAGCAACAGTGTTCTGCCCAGAATTAGATGAGGCAGATAATATAGCTAAACCAATCAAAACGATGCCGCCTAATATTTTCTTGTTTGATCGCGCCTTGGCCTCCTTTCTTAAGACATGTTCTTCTAGGCTTTGCTCTTGCCACAATAGATAACTTTCATTGATCTGCTGATTAAATTCTTGATATTCATTCTGTAGATCGTCGATAAAGAGCTGATCACGCACTCGAAGGGCTCGCACTTTTTGATACATTGGATCATCCATACTTGGCATGCCCACTAAAACAGTCTTACCCTTTTCAGTCACCATATACTCAGAGAATGCATCTTCAGAAAAACTGGCGGCAAAACGCAGATCGGATAAATTGCTCAGCTCGGTCTTTTCAGCTTCCGAATACTTCGCTAAAAGAGATAGAATAAAGTCAGAGGCTTCATCAAATATTGGCTGATAAGCCTCCTGCTTATTATTTCTAGGCGTTGTGAAATAGTTTTTATCAATCGTGTATTTGAATTTTTTAGCCGTGAGCCCATCACGTTGAACTAATCGTGCGAATGAAAAACCAGCTGCGGCTGATCTTGCGATTACATCTTCGCCAGCAATACTAGAGACGCTTAGCGATATCTCAACATCATGGCCAGTAGACTCTTCAATTCTGCCTTGAATGTACAACTCAGCCGTTGCCGTGGCATCCGGCGCTACTCTTACTGCAGCAAACATACCCGTTGCATCTAGTGTTGTTTTTAATTGATTGGCAAAAATAGTCGCTTCTGCACGTCGCAATTCACCCCACACTGTCTCACCAATAACCTCATCATCTAAGCCTGGGTCAAACACAGGAATAATAACGTCTAGCTTACGCCCGTTATTTACCGGCTCCACTTTTACTGCTAACGCTTCCATCTCAGATGAGACGGCAGGACCAACACTGGCTTGTTCAACCGGGTCATCTTTGGTGTTAAAAACAGCCTGCGAGTTACAGGCGGTCATACTAATCACTAGCAAGTAAATGATTACCTGCTTAGTCCACATCCACACTATGTCTTCTCCTTAACCGGTTTTACCGGCAAGCCTTTGTACTTGCGGTATTCATTCCAAAGTCGTTCCCTCAGCTCTGGATCAGTTTCATTCTCTGCTGCTTGACGTATTTGCTTTTCGAATACCGAATCATTATCTGCTGGCGGTATATCATCGGGTGCTTTCGTACCATTCTGTTGTTCTGTCCCAGCCTGTTCATCGCCAGCCTCATCATTCTCAAACTCAGCCATCTCGGCTGTATTTTCAAAATTATCTTCAACATCCCTCTCATAACTCTGTTGATCTGAGTCAGCATTACTCTCAGACATCGACTCTTCACTCTCGGTTCCACTGAGATCTGATGCAGCAATACCATTAGTCGATTGTGATTCAGCCATTGATTCACTAGCTGAATCACAATGTGTAACTGTATTCAGTGATTGATAAAACATCTCAGACAGCTTCTGTAAATTCTCGTCTCTACTCAGCTCTGGATTAATCTCCGCTTGAACTTCGATTTTTGTACAATCAGTCGCCTGACTGAGGGGCTCAGCAGCAAAGGCAGAAGAAAGGAACAACGCATACGGTAGCAATAACAAACTAGAAAGCTTCCCAAAACGATCTACAACATGATGACAGCAAGCTGATGTGAATTCTGCAGAATTAGAAATAATCATAAGTTTATTTATGTGGTCATGGTGAGATCTCGTATCCCCTCAGCATGCGAAGCCCTTACATCTTAAACATGGCCAATAGCCGCATGTCAGACGATTTATGCTTAAGACAACATGTGATTGTTTCATTTTAATATAAATTTAGTCGCAAAAATATCAAATATTCACGCCATTTATCGTCGCTTAAGCGCAGACAAATCCCCTCTAGAGCAATCAATCAAACGATTCCGTAGGCGCTACTTACCATTAAAAAAGTTGAGTCAACGCACAATAATAGGTATTTGTTAGGGCAAAATAATCATTAAATTTATTAATTAAGTGCATATTGCCCTTTGTCGAATTCTTTTTAAGTAATAATTGAGTCCAGCCTAGTAACCACTTTAGAGAAATTTCAAACCACAAGCGCTTCAAAACAAGAAGTGAAAAACCAATAAAAGAGAATAAACAATGATCAGTAATCTTTTTTCGAAGGAAAGGATCACTGCTAAGGAAGGCTTTAATCGCTGGTGGGTACCACCAGCCTCGATCGGCATTCATCTCTGCATAGGATCGGTCTATGCCTGGAGCATCTTTAACCCACCTCTAGTTAAAACACTTGGCGTAGTAACCAGTGCTGCAGATGACTGGGAGCTAGGGCAAGTGGTATGGATTTTTACTGTGGCAATTGTCTTTCTAGGGCTTGCCGCAGCCTTCGCAGGTCGTTGGTTAGAACGTGTCGGCCCTCGCTTAGTGGGCTCGGTAGCCGCTTTACTTTGGGGTGGTGGATTCATTATCGGCAGCATCGGTATTCACTTACACATACTACCCATCGTCTATCTTGGTTATGGCGTGATTGGTGGCTGCGGCTTAGGTTTAGGCTATGTTTCACCAGTCAGCACCTTAATTCGTTGGTTCCCTGACCGCAGAGGCATGGCCACTGGTATGGCCATTATGGGCTTTGGTGGTGGTGCTATTATTGCGGCTCCTTTAAAAGAGTTTTTAATCCAGACTTTTTATCAAGCTCCTGAATACCTTGGCAGCATCGATAGTGTGACACTGGTCACCGAGGCTGGCAGACGCTTTGTAGAGGGTGCTAACGGCTTAATTGAAGTCGTTGTAATCGGTGCTGGCGATCTCGTTAACTTAACCCTACCATCTACTGAAGGCGTTTATGTCGTAGGCACAGGCTCAACTGGAGTAGCCCAAACCTTTCTCACCTTAGGCATAGCTTACTTTTTGATTATGCTGATTGCTGCATTTTCTTATCGCATTCCTGCACCGGGGTGGCAACCCGCGGGCTGGCAAGCGCCTGATAGAGATACTTCGCAAACTAAGATGATCAGCAACAACGATGTCGATGTTGATCAGGCCTTGAAAACGCCCCAATTTTATCAGCTCTGGATTGTGCTCTGTTTTAATGTCACCGCTGGCATTGGTGTGATTGGTATCGCCAAGACCATGATGACGGATATCTTCAGCTCGACCCTACCCAACATCATAGACGGCAGCTTTGCAGCAACCTACGTCTTAATGATTAGCGTATTTAACATGTTAGGTCGATTTATTTGGGCCAGCCTATCTGACTACCTGGGCAGAAAGAAAACCTACTGGATGTTTTTTGCAGTTGGCATCGTACTTTATTTATCGATCCCCTACAGCGCTTTACAGGTCAGTGCCAACCCAGCTGTAGTCTGGCTGGTAATGTTTTATGCCTCCACTATGATTATCTTTACTTTTTACGGAGGTGGTTTTGCAACGATACCGGCTTATTTAGCGGATGTCTTTGGTACACGCTATGTTGGTGCCATCCATGGCCGTCTATTAACCGCATGGAGTACCGCTGGCGTGCTAGGGCCATTGGCAATCACCTCATTTCGTAAAGACGCGATTAATGACGCCATCCACGAGCTAGCTACAAAGGTCGATCCGCTGCGCTTTAAGGAGCAGTACGGAGTAGGATTGGATCACCTGCAGGAGCTAATACAATCAAAAACAGTGACCATTAGCAACCTCTTAGAAATTTCACCACTAGGCACCATCGACCCAACACCTAGTGTCTACAACAGTGTGATGTATCTAATGGCAGCCTTGTTATTAATCGCTTTAGTCAGTAATGCCTTTATGCGACCAGTGCATAATAAGCACCATTTGTGATAACAAAGCTTAGAAATTAAAACGATGAAGGGGGCAAAAGCCCCCTTTTCAAATTGATCTATTTCTTTGCTTTAAGCCCAAGTAAACGGGCCTAAAAACCGATACCTTATTTTTGAGGTTTAAATCTAACTTCAATTAACTTTTCTGCTGATCCCAATCCGGCGCATAAGTCGGTCTAAACTGACATACAAAACAATCATCATCGCTACCGTTGCATGAGCTGCAATATTGTATTGTCCAGCGCCCAGGCAGGCACCGATCAAACCACAGCCCCAGATTGTTGCCGCAGTGGTTAATCCAAATAATTGATGAGTTTCAGACTGCCGCATAATAATACCGCCCCCCAGAAATCCAAAGCCAGTAATCAATCCTGCTAGCACTCGACTAAAAGCTTCTGGATGATCACCGGTTTGATTAGTTATCAACATCGTGGTCATCGCTGAGGTGACCGCAACCACGCAATAAATCCGAACGCTGGCATTTCTTCGGTTGTACCAAGAATCTATCCCTATCAGCAAGCCAACAAGGATCGCTAACGATAATCGTACTAAGATTTGCTGTTCTGTAATGCTTTCAAACATTTAACTCTCCCTATACTCAACTTAATTCCCTGTTAAGCATGCAAACACCAAGCAACAAAACAGCTCTAAATATTACCGCTGCTTTTGTAATGATTAGATTTTAATTTTACTGCTTTTGAAATATGGTGGCTATAGATGAACGCGAACCACCGACACGAGCCTTTTCAAAGTGACGCTTAACGAAAACTCCAATCATTTATAGCATAACTTTATTAATATGTTACCGATCATATAAAAACCCGAAACCGTGAACTCATCTATACCCTTATTTCTAGGCAGAGCGGATCGACAGCGAATATTTGCACCATGCTATACTTTTTTAGGCGCTCCCCAATTCAGCCTCCTCTTATTCAATCCTTCTATACACTCGAACGCTTTTCCTAATCAATGGATACCAAGTGAAAGTGATTTGGTAGAATCTCAATGCATGGCTTTAGCTATACCATTCATGTCTTGTCATCAAGCTACCGTAGCTTGTCTTATAAAGTGTTAAAGCAGCCCACTTTTATTTTTAGACAATGCATTAAAATTGGTATCGATCATCGCTCTTATTTTTTCCGCAATGACAATCGACTCGGCGTTATCACCATGGACACATATTACGTTTGCTCCTAATTTTATTTCAGAACCCGTATCGGTTTTTACGGTATTCGTCATAAGAATGGAGTGTGCTTGTGCAAGTATTTGATCACCATCATGAAATACTGCTCCAGGATGTGTACGATTAGCCAGACGACCTTCATCGGTATAGCTGCGATCAGCAAAAGCCTCAGGTATGAGTTCCATTCCATATTTACGAGCTAGAATCTGGTGTTCGTTAATATGCCGGCTGGCAAGAATCATTAATTTTAGCGCAGGATTGTAATTAGCTAATGATGACATTAACGCCTCCATCAGATCAGGCGATGTCATCATTTCATTGTAGAGTGCACCATGTGGCTTAACATAAGTCAGGGCGCCACCTTCAGAGCGCGCTATAGCATCTAATGCGCCAACCTGGGCAAGCATATGAAGTGCTGCTTCGCGAGGCGGAATAGCGAGTGGACGGCGGCCGAAACCGAGTCTATCTGGATAGCTGGGATGCGCCCCGAGCTCCACGTCATGATCGAGCGCCAATCGCACTGTTTTTCGCATTGTCAAAGGGTCAGAGGCGTGTCCGCCACATGCAATATTAGCGAGATGAATGTGAGGGATTAGTGCTGAGTCATTCCCCATAGACCAGGGCCCAAAACCTTCTCCTACATCTGCGTTTAATAACATCTACCCGAACCCCTTTTATTTGAAAGATCCAAAAAATCTACTCAATTGCGCTAATTCTTTTTGTGCCTCACTAATCGATACTGGCTTAAAACGCACCACTTGCCCAGCACGGCGCTGAGCTAACATTGAAAGACTGCGCCGCGTTACGGTGGCTATTAGAGGATAGCCACCAAGTGTTTGGTGATCCCGCATCAGCACAACCGGCTGTCCTGCGCCAGTTATCTGCACGCCACCCAAAGGAATGGGTGATGAGTAACGTGGTACCGATATTGGCAACGGGCAGCCATCAAGACGATACCCGACACGGCTAACCTCACCGCTGACAGTATATGAGTCGTCAAGAAATTGGCGTTTGGTCACCGCGCTTAATTGATTATGCTCCCTCAGCATTACATCGCAAATTAGAGGCGCTTTGTAGTCGGGTATATATTTAGTCGGCATACGCTTCTGCTCAACGGGATCAGCCGAAGTTTTCCACTTAACAATCATTCCTGATTTAAAGGGACCTGCTTGTGTGTCAATCCCTCCAATTTGATCGCGTCGACTTGCAGCTGAGCTTCCAAGACAGTGCTGAACATCAAAACCACCATGTACCGCTAAATAATTGAATACACCACTATGCAGTGCTCTAATCGTGAGCGTACTGCCTCGTTCTGCAACATGGACTGTCCACAGATCAATCGGCTGACCGTTTAACTGCACGTCGCAGTGTCCACCTGTCAGTACAAAGGTTTTAGCCTCTAAAAAACGGCAAGAAAACCCACCGAAAGCGAGTTCAATAAGCGCCGTTTCTGCAGTGTTATTGAGCAACTTATTAGCCCAGCTACTGGCGTGAAGATCCATTGGGCCAGCGGTCGCTAATCCAAAGCGACTGTGCCCAAATCTACCAAGATCTTGGATACTATGAAGAGATGAGCTCGATATCACTTCTAGCATTTATTGTTTCTCACTCATGAACTGATCGTATGAGATCTCTATAAAGCGAACAGTCTGGCCCAGCTTAAAAATCGCGCTTATATCTTGGTTATTCATGGATGATAATTGAAGCTGTGTTCGCCCGATCAGATGCCAGCCGCCAGGCGTTTCTTTCGGATAAATCACGGTTTGATTCTCAGCGATAGCGACTGAACCGGGTGGAATTCGGGTCAGCGGTATCTTTTTTCTAGGGACATGTAATTGGTTTGGCGTTTCTGCAAGATAGCCAAAACCTGGGGCAAAGCCAGTAGCGATCACTTTATAATTCACTGACTGATGTAATGACACAATTTCTGATGTGGATAGACCAATCTGCTCTGAAAGCTTTAATAGATCTGGTGCTACTCGAGGGTCATAACAAGTTGGTATCTGGATCACGCTGTACGATGAATAGCAGAGCTCTTGCGCTTCCTCTGCAACCAAAGTTTGCAGTATTTCAATTAGCTGTTGATGATCGATGAGATCAATGTGATATTGGATAAGGAGTTGGCCGAAACCGATTCTAAAATCGATTAACCACTCTGGCCAGTCTGCGATCAGATGTTGCTCAATCGCATTGGCTAACGACAAACCATGCTTCGAGATAGGATCACCTAGATGAAATATACTCGTGTCTTCACTCACCGCTTCTGAGACAAGCCTATCAATTACTTCAGTCATAATGGTAAGTATTCAGTCCCTTATAAAAAGATAGATTTTCCGGCAAATAGAGGCCGAGCCCTGCAAAAACAATGAGCAAACCAATCATAACAAGCAAAACATAAGGCGTTTTGCCTATCATTACACCACCCAGCTGCCCTTCTCTACGAGCACTTTGCACTACATAAAGACTCAAGCCAACAGATGGTGTTATGCGCGTCATCCCAGCCAGCCCAATCATCAATAGCCGCAAACCATAAGTATTGAAATCAAGTACGGTCATCAGAGCACCGACAAAAAGAACCGTCACCACCATTAACGAAAATCTCTCGATTAACGGAGCAAGCACGATATAGATCAAGACAAGAAAGATTTTGGAGGTATAAATGGTGGCTATGGGTGGACTCGAACCACCGACCCCAGCATTATGAATGCTGTGCTCTAACCAACTGAGCTACATAGCCATTTCGAAGTGAAGCCGCAAGATACGCGACCACTGAAACGCTGTCAAATAACCGACCCTAAGCGATGCTACAGGATATCAAACATTGAAGCGGAAGTGCACAACATCGGCCTCAACCATGAGGTATTCCTTACCTTCTAAACGCCATTTCCCAGCATCTTTTGCACCCTGCTCTCCTTCGCCATCAATATAGTCTTGAAAAGCAATGACTTCGGCGCGAATAAACCCTTTTTCAAAATCAGTGTGGATCACACCCGCTGCCTGAGGTGCAGTGGCACCGATACGCACTGTCCATGCCCGTGCCTCTTTTGGCCCGGCAGTGAAGTAGGTTTGCAGACCTAATAATTCATAACCGGCACGAATAACACGGTTTAATCCTGGCTCACTCAAGTTGAGATCAGCCAAGAACTCATCCCGCTCATCATCTTCTAACTGGATGATCTCGGCTTCAATCTGAGCACAGACAGTGACAAACTGTGCTTTTTCTTCAGCCGCTAGGGTCGCTAATCGATCAGCTAGTTCACTACTGCCTGACAATGCATCTTCGTCAACGTTGGCGATATACATCATCGGCTTCGCTGTGATCAGGTGCAGATCACGTACCATCTTACGCTGGTCTTCAGCGACATCAAAACTACGCGCAGGTTTACCTTCGTTCAGATGCGCCGCTAGCTTTTCCAGTAGATCGATATTGCCCAACGCTTCTTTGTCACCCGAACGCGCTACCTTTTGATAGCGCAGTATGCCTTTATCGACCGAATCAACATCAGCCAAGATCAGCTCGGTGTTGATCGTTTCGACATCACTCAAGGGATCAACACGACCATCAACATGCACTACATCATCATCTTCAAAGCAACGTACGACTTGCGCAATAGCATCGGTCTCACGGATGTTGGCTAGAAATTGGTTGCCCAAGCCTTCACCTTTGGAAGCGCCAGCAACCAACCCTGCAATATCGACAAACTCCATCACCGCTGGAATGACTTTTTCTGATTTTGCGATTGCAGCGAGGGCGTTTAAACGTGGATCAGGCACCGGTACGATGCCGACGTTGGGCTCGATGGTGCAGAAGGGATAGTTCTCAGCGGCAATTTCTGCGCGCGTTAAGGCATTAAATAAAGTCGACTTACCAACATTGGGTAAACCAACAATTCCACACTTAAATCCCATAGCGACTATTTCACATGTAAGACGCGCATAGCGGCTTCGTGATCGCCTGCGAGTACGTCGTTAAAAGTATCGAGCACCTGTTCGATAGAGTCATCGACCATTTGTCTTTCTTTGGCCGATGGTGACTTCATGACAAAACTAAGCACTTGGTCTTTATGGCCGGGATGACCAATACCAATGCGTAACCGCCAGAAGTCCTTGCTGTAATGTTTAAAGATATCGCGCAGGCCGTTATGCCCACCATGGCCACCAGCGCGCTTAAGACGTGAAACACCGGTTGGTAGGTCGAGTTCATCATGTACCACCAATGTGTTTTCAGGCTCTATTTGATAATACTTTGCGAATGGCGCCAACGCTTCACCACTGAGATTCATGAAGGTCGTTGGCTTTAACAGCCAGAGACGATGACCCGGCAGATCCACTGCTGCTACTTCGGTTTTGAATTTAGTCTCTTCACGAAAACTGACAGCATAATGCTGGGCCAGTCGGTCCAAAAACCAAAACCCGGCATTATGCCGGGTTTCAGTATATTTAGCGCCGGGATTCCCGAGGCCAACAATCAGTTTGATTGGGCTATTGGCAACCACGTATTACTCCTTAAGCTTGAGCGATTACTCGCTTTCGCCTTCACCTTCAGCTTCATCTTCGACGTCATTAGACGGCGCTTCAGGAGCACCTTCTTCAACTTCAACTGTCTTAGTCACGTGAACGGTAACTACAGTCTGATCATGGCCTTCACCATGACTTAGGGCCACCAGTGAAATACCTTCAGGCAACTTAAGGTCTGTTAGGTGAATAGAATCACCGATATGCAACTCAGACACATCGACTTCGATGAACTCGATGAGGTCTTTCGGTAGACAGCTAATTTCAACTTCTGTTGTCTGGTGACTAACAGCACCCGATTCCAGCTTAACGCCAGGGCAGGTATCTTCGCCGATAAAGTGCAACGGAATGTGTACATGCATAGCTGCGTTTTCATTCACACGTTGAAAATCCATGTGCATGATTAAAGCTTTAGCTGGGTGACGTTGTAAATCACGCAAAACCACTTTTTCCGTCTTACCAGCAAGATTCATGTCTAGAATCTGTGAGTAGAACGTTTCTTCTTCTAAATTATGGATGATTTTACTGTGCTCTAAAGTAATAGAGACTGGTTCACCACCATGACCATAAATAATTGCAGGGACTTTACCGGCGTGACGTAGGCGGCGGCTCGCACCTTTCCCCAAGTCTTCGCGCATCTCTGCGTTAAGTACAAAACTAGAACTCATTGCTAACTCCTGAATGCTTTACGCATCTTTATTAAAAAATACAGCATGACTTGCGACCAGCCTTGCTGCGGTTCACTTCGGCTTAATCCATAAAGAGTGAGCTAACAGACTCACCGCTACTAATGCGACGAATGGTTTCACCCATCAGGCCAGCAACACTCAACTGGCGAATGCGCGAGCACTGTTTCGCTTCTTCACTTAATGGAATGGAATCAGTAACAACCAACTCGTCGAGTACTGACTCCTCAATATTTTCTACCGCACGGCCAGATAACACTGGGTGCGTAGCATAGGCAATTACGGCCTCAGCGCCATGCTCTTTTAAAGCCTGTGCAGCCTTACATAGAGTACCTGCGGTATCTACCAGATCATCGACGATGACACAGGTTTTACCCTTAACTTCACCGATAATATGCATAACTTGTGCAACATTCGCCTGCGGTCGGCGTTTATCAATGATCGCTAAATCAGCGTCATCTAATCGCTTAGCGACAGCACGAGCACGGACGACGCCACCAACATCAGGTGATACGACGATCAGGTTTTTATGTTTTTGACGATAAATATCACCTAATAACACCGGCGAAGCGTAAATATTATCGACCGGCACATCAAAAAAGCCCTGAATCTGATCAGCATGCAGATCGACCGTCAAAACACGATCCGCACCAACGGTGGAAATCATATTCGCAACCACCTTGGCCGAGATTGGTACACGTAAAGAACGCACACGGCGATCCTGTCTTGAATATCCAAAATAAGGGATGACAGCGGTAATCCGCTCCGCGGATGAGCGTTTCAGCGCATCGATCATAATCAACAGCTCCATAATGCTGTCGTTTGTGGGCGCACAGGTTGGCTGCACCACAAAAACGTCGCCACCGCGCACGTTTTCTTGAATTTCTATTTGAACTTCGCCATCACTAAACTGACTAATCAACGCTTTACCCAGAGGGATCCCTATTTTCTCAGAGATTTCTTTTGCTAATTGGGGATGCGCAGATCCTGCGAATAACATCAAGCGACTATCGTCGCGCAGTCGACTATTTATAGCCATGTTTCACACTACCTAGGTAAAATATGGATGGCTGGGCCGGTAGGGTTCGAACCTACGAATGCGGAGATCAAAACCCCGTGCCTTACCACTTGGCGACGGCCCAATCTTTTACTACTTAAAGAGTTATTTTCTATTGAGTTAGCTGTTCACGCAATGGGGAAATATTCCTTCCCTTCGCAACCAGAACGCGCACATCATCTATCGCTTGCGTCTGAATCGCTAGAGCATCCTGCTCACTCTCACAAGCGACTACAACACACCCTCCGGTACCCGTTAAAAACGGCGTACTGAATGGTGCTAACCAATCAAAAACTCTGTCGACTTGAGCGTAACGTTTTCGTACCAATGGTTCAAAAACATTAGCATAAGTCCCTACTTGAGGGGGGCATATTGTGAGGTGCGGACAATTCCGTGTCAATTGCGAATTTGCAAACATCTCAGCACTACTGACATGAACACCAGCATCGACCACTGCATACCAAGGCTGCTGCAAGCTCAGTGGCGTAAATTTTTCACCGACACCCTCAGCCCAAGCTGCCAAACCCCTGACAAAAATAGGCACATCAGCACCTAATTGTAGGCCTAGCGCAGCTAAATCGTCCTCACTGGCAGCTAAACCCCAGAGCTGATTCAAGGCCAGCAAGGTCGTTGCGGCATCGGAGCTAGCACCACCTAAGCCACCACCTATCGGGATATTTTTCTCCAGCGCAATCTCAACACCTGCCGTCACTCCGGCATGTTTACACAATAAATGGGCCGCACGTAGACATAAATCCTGTTCGGACGGCACCCCTGCGATAGCTTTAGCTTGTTTAATTTGACCATCCGGCAACGGCTTAAAACGTAATCGATCAGACAATTCTAAAAATTGGAATACAGTCTGCAACTCATGCATCCCATCGGCTCGTTGACCGGTGATATGTAGAAATAAATTAATTTTGGCTGGTGCTAGCCAAGTGGTCGATGTATTCATAGCGCTTCGTTATGCCAACCTAAGGTATCTGCCACTGCTTAATCTGCGCACGCAGATGCACTTGATCGATAGAAAATGCGGCCTGACTCGGCAGACGACGGCCAGATTGCTGACTATAGCTTAGGTATTTCAGCTGCCAACCCTGTTGCTGAATTTCAGCAGCTAGACCATCAGCGCTCACTTGCAACAAGCGATGTGGGCTAGCTGGCTCTGGCACACCAAGCAGCCAATAGCGCATGCCACTGATATGAATAGGTAGATTCAGTAGCTCGTAGATCAGCTGATCGGCATCTTCACCTTGAAAGTGCTGACCTTTAGAGGTCTTCAGACTAACTTCCCCTGGAACGCCCTCTAAGACCGCGACTGTTCGCCCAATAAAGTCTTTAATCTTGATTTGATAACGCTCGCCTTGTTGCTTCCACAGCAGCCGTAGCTTAAATTTCTGATCACGATCTTGGCCATAGATAACCATCTGCGCTTGCCATTCTGATAGCGCCTGCTGTTGTATTAAGTGCGTCTGCCAATCTACCACTGGCAGTTCCGCACGCAGCACTGGCTGTGGTGTGGCACAAGCAACGAGCAGGCATAAGGCAACAGCAAGATTTATTATTTTGAGCGCGGCATTCATGCAAGTAGCTGATAGCAACGAGACTTACAGGTAGCTCTGCTGCAGACGTTGTAAATATTCATCATCTGGAAAATCCTGCAATCCTTGCTGCAGTAACTGCCGCGCTTGCTGCTGTTGCTCCTGCGCCCACAGCACTTCAACTAAATGACCGATAATTTCAGCTTCTGGCATCAAGCTAAAGGCTTTACGCAGATAACGCTCAGCTTCAACCAACCTACCGCTGCGGTAATTAACCCAACCGAGGCTATCGATGATCGCTGGATCATCTGCACTCAGCGCATAGGCCTTTTCAATAAAACTGCGTGCCTCGTCTAATCGCAGATTATGGTCTGCTAGTGTAAAGCCTAAAGCATTGAGTGCATTGGCGTTCTCAGGGTCGATCTCTAATATATTGGTTAGATCGGATTCCAGCCTATCAAGACGCCCCAGCTTCTCCGCTATCAGCGCACGCCCATAGAGCAAGTCGGGGTGTCGTGGATATTCCAATAAACCCTCGCTATACACTTCATAAGCCGCCTCATAATTGGCCATATTAAATAAGAGACCAGCTTCGGCCATAAATAAACGAATAATATCTGGCGTATTACGCATATTCTTTCGGACCAATCGAATGTGCTCTTGCGCCCTCTCTATACCCTCGGTCTCGGCATAAAGATCAGTCAAACGAATCATAGAATCGAGGAATAACTCACCAAAAGCGACCCGACTAAAGTGCTCGATCGCGGCATCCAAGTCATCTTGCTGCTGTGCGATACGGGCGAGGTAATAGTGCGACTCATCCAAACGTTGATTTGCAGCCACTAGTTGGTCTAGATACTTTTTAGCAGGCTCTAACTGCTGTATCTGCAAGTGAGCCAATGCGGTGGTATAGAGCAGCTCAGAGTCATCAGCGCGACGTTGAAGCAGGACTTCCATCTGCTTAATCGCATCGGCGTAACGCTCGGCCTGTAGCAGCAAACGCGCATAAGCTAGCCGCAGTGCAAAATTCTCTGCATCCTCCTCTACCATTCTAGCCATCTCGGCAAAGGCCATTTCGTCCTCTCCAATCTTGGACAGACCTTGCACGCGAAGGGTCTTAGCAGCCGTCAGATTAGGATCAAAGCCGATCGCCAGCTCGGCTTGATCGATGGCTAAGTGGTATTGTTGCGCACGCATAGCCAAATCAGCATAAACGTAATGGGCTTTAGCGTTGGTAAAGTCTTGCTTCACCAGACGATCCATCAATATTAAACTACGTTCTTTTTCATCAACTTGACGCAGGGTGTTGGCAATCAGGCTATAGACGTTATTGACCGTCGCTTGAGCTTCCTGAATCAATGCTAGGAATTGCTCTTCAGCGGCATCAATATCACCTGTTCTTATATAAAGCAGACCAAGAACTTGCCGATTTTCACTGTTAAAGCCCTGTTTTTGCGCCCAACGGTGGGTGGTTTTCAAGGCTAATGGCCAATCTTTGGCATGAATGGCGATGCGCATGGCGCGTTCTAGTACGTCGACATCATCAGTTAGCTCTGCTGCACGCGCAAAATATTCTCTCGCAAGCTCAGTCTGACCGCGTTTTCCAGCCAATTCAGCCACTAATAGCTGGTAAATAACATCAGCACGCGTGTCATCCAGCACTTCTGCTTGGGCACGGATATTTAAATCCTGTTCTAGTCTTTCGTCGCCAGAATAGCCTCTAGCGCCAGGTCCGCCGGCACAGCCAGCAATACAGCTAACCACTATTAAAAGAATAGGCAAATGGGGCAGGTGCTTCAGACAAGTTAAATGAGGCATAATTACACTTTTGGCGACCGAATGACGTGATGAGATTCAATTCTACGTTATTTCCACTGCTAATTCATAAGGCCATATTGAACCGTGTAAAGGCGTTACGCCTCGGGCTAAACCCTAAGGTTGAGACCAATTATGGCCATGATTTCGAATAAAGTGCTGTAGCGCGGATTGCTTAGGTTAAAATATCGTACATGTCATTACTCACCTTAGGTGTAAACCATGCTAGCGCACCGATTCAGATCCGTGAACGCTTAGCGATCTCAGATCAAGAGCTGCCTCAGGCGCTGCGTTCATTAACTGATTTAGCGGCCATTTCTGAGGCGGCCATCGTCTCCACCTGCAATCGCACAGAAATCTATTGCAGTGTCGAATCTAGCGCCAATAGCAAACCACTAGTCGCGCAATGGCTAAGTAATTTCAAACAATTAGCAGTCGAGCAAGTTCAGCCTTACCTCTACTCTTATAGCGATGAAGATGTTGCTAAACATCTATTCCGCGTCGGTAGTGGCTTGGATTCGATGGTGTTAGGCGAGCCACAGATTTTAGGCCAACTGAAACAGGCCTATACCAAGGCAGCTAATGTAGAGACCTTAGGTAAGGATCTTAATCAGCTATTTCAACAATGTTTTAATGTCGCTAAGAAAGTCCGCACATATACCGCCATTGGCGCTAACCCGGTCTCAGTTGCCTCCACTGCAGTATCACTTGCGAAACAAATCTTTGCTAACCTGGGAGAACAACGCGCGCTATTTATTGGCGCTGGAGAAACGATCGAATTAGCCGCTCAGCATATGCATGCCAACGGCACCAGAGACATCACGATTGCCAATCGCAGCCTACAAAAAGCACAACAGTTAGCGCAGCTTTATCAAGGTCAGGCGATCGAGCTAGCAGACATCAATATGGCGCTACCTCAAAGTGATATCGTCATTACTGCTACTGCCAGCCAGCTGCCGATCTTAGGTAAGGGCTTGTTAGAGCAGAGCTTAAAACAAAGAAAACATAAGCCTATTTTGGTATTAGATTTAGCGATACCTCGTGACGTTGAACCGGAAGCAACGCAACTGCCTGATATCTACCTGTATAGTGTCGACGACCTGCAGAAGGTCATTCAACAGAACATGCAGTCTCGTGCCGATGCAGCAGCGCAAGCAGAGAGTATCATTCAGACAGAAGTAGATGGTTTTTTCCATTGGTTACGTGGCCAAGATGCCAGTGAAGTGATTCGTCGTTACCGCGAAGAAGCAAACCAACAGCGTCAGCTAGCCACCGAGAAAGCACTGCGATTACTCAAACAAGGTAAATCAGCAGAAGAGGCCCTGCAGCAATTAGGTACTATGTTAACCAACAAATTATTACACAAACCGACTGAAGCCATTAAAGCAGCCAGTGCAAAAGGACAGAGTGAGACTATTCACACGGCTAAAACCATCCTTGGCATTGATGACGAATAAGGTCTTCGCATGCCCTGCCCTGATTATTAAGCAGGCCTAAATTAAGTATCCGGAATTTATGAAAGAATCGATCTTACTCAAACTTGAAACGCTACAGGATCGGCATGAAGAAATTGCCGCCTTATTGTCCGACCCGAGTGTCATCTCTGACCAAAATCAATTTCGCCAATACTCTATGGAGTATGCCCAGTTAGAGCCTGTCGTTCAGGCCTTCACACAATATGTGGAAGTCAGTAATGACATGCTGGCTGCACGTGAAATGATGAATGATAGCGATAGCAGCATGCGTGAGATGGCGCAGCTCGAGCTGACTGAGTTAGAAGACAAACAAACACAACTTGAATTAGATCTGCAAAAATTATTACTACCGAAAGATCCGTTGGATGGCAGCAATGTCTTTATTGAAATCCGCGCCGGCACCGGCGGCGATGAGGCCGCGATCTTTGCTGGTGATCTATTTCGCATGTATAGCCGTTATGCTGAACAAAGGCGTTGGGAGATGGAGGTCATTAATAGCAATGAAGGTGACCACGGCGGTTATAAAGAGATTGTTGCTCGTATCATCGGTCATGGCGCCTACTCTATTTTAAAATTTGAATCAGGTGCACATCGCGTTCAACGCGTGCCGGATACTGAGTCCCAAGGCCGTGTCCATACCTCAGCGGCGACTGTCGCCATCATGCCTGAAGTAGACGAAGTAGATTCGGTCGACATTAATACTTCAGATTTACGCATTGACACCTTCCGTGCCTCAGGTGCCGGCGGCCAGCACGTCAACAAAACTGACTCTGCAATTCGTATTACCCATTTACCCACCGGTGTTGTGGTTGAGTGTCAAGATGAACGCTCACAACATAAAAACAAGGCTCGCGCCTTATCTCTATTAAGCGCTCGCTTATTAGACGCTGAACGAGCAAAGCAATCATCAGAACAAGCAGCCACCCGTCGCAATCTTGTCGGCAGCGGTGATCGTTCAGAACGTATCCGAACATATAACTTTCCGCAGGGGCGCGTTACCGACCACCGCATTAATCTGACTTTGTATAAACTCGATGAATTAATGCAAGGCGCCTTGAACCAAGTGATCGAACCTCTGATTAATGAGCATCAGGCCGATCTACTCGCCTCCATGAGTGCTGAAGAATAAGCAATGAACGAGGCTCCTAGCATCCGACAAGCACTGCTTACTGGTAGAGATCGACTAGCCGCCCTTGGTGAACAGGCAACTAATGAATGCCTCATCTTGCTACAAAGCATTACGCAAAAGAACAAAGCGAAGTTACTCGCCTTTGATGAGGAGCTGCTTGAAGAAGACCAGTACCAGCGCTTTATTCAACTATTAGAACGGCGAGCCACCGGCGAGCCTAGCGCTTATATTATCGAACAAAAAGAATTTTGGTCGTTGCCTTTAAAGGTAACTGCTGAGGTATTAATCCCCCGCAGTGACAGCGAGCTATTAGTTGAAATGGCACTAGCGGCATTAGCGGACAAGCAACACGCCCGTATTCTTGATCTGGGTACTGGCAGTGGTTGTATCGCTCTAGCTCTCGCTTCTGAATTGCCACAAGCTGAGATCACTGCCTGTGATCGCAGCCCAGCCAGCCTCGAAGTAGCACGTCAGAACGCAAAAAACTTAGCTTTAAAAAATATTAGCTGGCTTGAAAGTGATTGGTTTAGTGCATTATCAGGACAACGCTATGACCTGATCGTGAGCAATCCACCGTATATTGCAGCCGATGACCCTCATCTTTCATCTAGCGTCGCCAAATATGAACCAAGCCACGCACTTATCGCACAAGACCAGGGTTTAGCTGACCTAAATAAAATAATTCAAGAGGCTGGTAACTACCTTTTAGAGGCCGGTCATCTTATCTTGGAACACGGCTGGCAACAGGCAAGTCAGGTACAAAGCACCCTACGACAAGGAGGCTTTAGCGCAATAGCAACAGCTAGCGACCTACAAGGCCATGAGCGCGTTAGCATGGCGCAACATAGAATGAGGACACCGGAGTAACGCAAGAGATGAATATGATCAATGTAGAACGCGATGAGAGTGGCTTTTTAGTCAACCCCGATGATTGGGATGAAACCCTTGCCAGCGCTTTAGCAGAAGAAGAATCAATAGAGCTGAAAGAAGCACACTGGCGCATCATCCATCTCGTGCGCGAGCTCTATTTTCAGAGCGGCATTGTGCCGGAGTTACGTCATATCATGAAACGACTAAAGACTGAGCTCAGCGCCGATCAAGCAACTCGTAAATACGTCTACCATCTATTCCCTTACGGTTATGGCCAACAAGCCTGTAAGATAGCCGGTATGCGCTTACCTCGAAAACTTTGGCTAGACGTATAAATACGCAGTGATAGCTCAACAACCAAGGATTGGTAACATGAAACACTTTGCGCTCGCTCTCTTTAGCCTTGTTCTCACTAGTGCTTGCGTTAGCACGCCAACACAGCCTTCAGCAAAGAGTTTTAGCGCGCAGGGTTGGGGCGCGACCAACTGTCAAGAAATGATGGATGACCTAGCCTCTGCCGATAAAGATTCAATCCAAAGCCTGAATAAACATATGTATGAAGCTTGGCTCAGCGGCTTCATTAGCGGTGTCAATTATGCCGACATGACGGTCTATGATATAGCTGGAGATATGGGCCCAGAAGAAGTGCTTAGCTTATTAAAAAGCTATTGTGGCAAGCATCCAGAAACTGCTATACCACTCGCCATGAAGACTCTATTTCAAGATTGGATGGCGAGTGGCAAAAGCATTAAAGAATCACCCTAACACTCTATTTATAGGCTTTTAGCGAGACTCTCAAGCTCAGCTAACATCGCCTGACGCGCTGCATCATCTACTGCTGGCACCGAGTAAAACACTTTTTGCAGTACTTGATCGACACCACAAAACGACAGGGTCGCACGCGTACCGCCAGTACACAGTTGATCTGCATCGAGACCAAAGTCCGCCTGATTACCGCCGGCAGTAAGCACTAGCATGACCCGCTTAGAACCTAAACGACCTTGTAGCCGACCGTCTTCATAGGCGAAAGCAAAGCCATTCGTAAAGACACGATCAAACCATCCTTTCAGTACTGCCGGACGGTCGAACCACCAGAGTGGGTAAATAAAAATAAGGTTATCAGCCCAGCACACCTGTTCTTGTTCCCGTGCAACATCACTTGGCACACGCCCCTGTTGTACTTCGGCTAACTGCTGACTATCTAAGATAGGATTAAAGCCTTCTTTATATAGATCACGCACGCGCACTTCATCACCGCGAGCTCGCAGACTTTCTTCTGCAGCAGTAACTAAGGCGTAATTAAAGCTTTGTGGATTAGGGTGAGCAAATACAATCAGGGATTTCATAACCATCTTCAGCGTGAGGCGCGATTACAGCGCAGTCTAATCGCGAACTAATTTTGCCTTTAGCAAAGCGGTAACTTGTTGCGGATTGGCTTTACCCTTTGTCATCTGCATCAATTTACCTACGAAAAACCCGAACACTTTATCCTTACCAGAAAGATATTGCTCAACCTGTTTTGGATTGTCCTCTACAACCTGTGCAACCAACGCCTCTAATTCACCCGCATCAGAGATTTGCTGCAGACCCTGCTGCTGGATAATGTCATCCGCACTAGCCTGACTGCTCCACATCGCCTGAAACACATCTTTCGCGATCTTGCCAGAAATCGTGCCATCAGCGATGCGTTGAATCAGCTGCGCCATCGCCTCAGCATTGACCGGGCTCTGTTCAATCGCCAGATCATCTTGCTTTAACTTCGCCACCAAATCACCACAGACCCAATTTGCAACCAACTTGGCCGATTCAGGTACTACTTTTACGACCGCATCAAAATAAGCTGCGCTATCTTGGCTAAGCGTAATTTGCTGGGCGTCTTCCAAGGTCAAGCCATAGCTATCTTGATAGCGTAATGCACGCACATCAGGCAGCTCCGGCATCTGCGCCTTAACTTCTGCCAACAACGCTTCTTCAATTACTACCGGCAATAGATCTGGATCAGGGAAATAGCGGTAGTCATTCGCTTCTTCCTTACTCCGCATAGGCCGCGTTGAATCATCATCAGCATCATATAGTCGTGTTTCTTGCACAATCCTGCCACCACTTTCAATAACATCAATCTGACGTTCAACCTCATGATTAATCGCACGTTCAACAAAACGAAATGAGTTGAGGTTCTTTATCTCAGTACGCGTACCCAATTCTTCTTGGCTGGCTGGACGCACTGAAACATTGGCATCACAACGGAAAGAACCCTCCTGCATATTGCCATCAGAAATCTCTAAATAACGCACAATAGAATGAATTTTGCGCATGTAGGCAACCGCTTCTTTCGCTGAACTCATCTCTGGCTCAGAGACAATCTCTAGCAAGGGAGTACCGGCACGATTGAGATCAATACCCGTCATACCAGCAAAATCCTCATGCAACGACTTGCCTGCGTCCTCCTCTAAATGAGCACGCGTGATGCCAATCGTCTTATTACCCTGCTCCAAATCAATAAGTAATTCGCCCTTGCCTACAATCGGCAATTCAAACTGGCTAATCTGATAGCCCTTAGGCAAGTCTGGATAAAAATAATTCTTACGTGCAAATATAGAATATGGTGCAATTTCAGCATTCACTGCCATACCAAATTGCACTGCCTTACGCACCGCCGCCTTATTTAATACGGGCAAGACTCCCGGCAGGCCTAAGTCGACTGCACAGGCTTGAGTATTGGCATCGGCGCCATAAGCAGTAGCTGCAGCAGAGAAAATCTTACTCTGTGTGTTTAGTTGAACGTGGATCTCTAATCCAATTACGACTTCCCAATTCATATCGTCTTACTCAAATTTGGCCGGTTTTTGAAGATGCCAATCAGTGTGCTGCTGGAACTGATGTGCGATACGTAACAGAGTATCTTCGGCAAAGTAACTACTCACCATCTGCATACCCACAGGGAGTTGCTGACTGAAGCCTACTGGTACTGAGATGCCGGGCAAGCCGGCTAAGTTGACACCAATAGTATAAATATCAGAGAGATACATCGTGATCGGATCATCTACCTTTTCATTAGTTTTAAATGCCGTTGTCGGCGTTGTCGGACTGAGTACGACATCGACCTCAGCAAAGGCTTTTTGATAATCCTCACTGATCAACCGTCTAATCTTCTGGGCACGCAAGTAATAAGCATCGTAATAACCAGCCGATAAGGTATAGGCACCAACCATAATACGACGCTTCACTTCGGCACCAAAAGCCTCACTGCGCGACCGACTATACAGATCAGCAAGATCAACCGGATCTTCACAACGATAACCAAAGCGAACACCATCAAAGCGCGATAAGTTGGACGAGCATTCTGCTGGTGCAATCACGTAATACGCTGCAATCGCTAACTTCGCATTGGGTAAGGAAATCGGCTTAATAATACAACCCAATTGACGCAATTGATCACAGGCAACATCAATCTTGGCGCGAATATCAGCGTCTAAACCTTCTTCAAAAAATTCTTCTGGCAGACCAATTCTCAGTCCACGGATGTCATCATTAATGCGACCAATGTAATCACCCACTGGTTGCTCAACACTGGTCGAGTCTTTTACGTCATGACCGGCAATCGCTTGTAATAAATAAGCACAATCTAATGCTGACAAACCAAATGGGCCACCTTGATCGAGACTAGAGGCGTAAGCAATCATACCGTAGCGCGACACTCGACCATAAGTCGGCTTCAATCCAGTGATGCCACAAAAAGCTGCCGGTTGACGGATGGAACCACCGGTATCGGTACCCATACTAGCACTGGCTAGGCGTGCGGCAACGGCTGCTGCCGAACCACCCGACGAGCCCCCAGGCACGCGTGACAAATCCCATGGGTTTTTAACATCACCATAAAAACTGGATTCAGAAGAAGAGCCCATCGCGAACTCATCCATATTAGTCTTTCCCAAGCAGACTGCGCCGGCTTGCTGCAACTTAGTCACCACCGTCGCATCATAAGGGGCAACAAAGTTATCAAGCATCTTCGAGCCGCAACTGGTCTTAACACCTTGTGTGCAAAAAATATCTTTTAACGCGAGCGGAATACCATTCAATAAAGGTTTGTCCGCAGTACGTTGATCCGCTTGCCGCGCCTCTGCTAAAGCGCGTTCTGGTGTAAAACTGACAAAGGCATTGAGGCTACTCTGATGGTTCTCGATGCGATTGATATAATGCTGCGTAAGCTCGACACTGGAAAATTCGCCAGCGGCCAATGCCTGTAGTTGCTGCGCAAGTGTAAGATTATGCATAGGCTTAAGACTTAATTTTAATTAGATCGGTATGAATCGGACTACTGAATACTGGGCTGCTAACTAACACTGGCTACTCAATCACCTTAGGCACTAAGTAAAGGCCGTTAGCGGTTGCTGGCGCAATCGATTGAAAACGTTCTCGCTGATCGCCTTCGGTAACCACATCTTCGCGCAGAGACTGCACCATATCCTGTGGATGAGCCATAGGTTCAACGCCGGTAACATCGACTTGTTCCATTTGCTCAACAAAACCCAATATCGCTGATAAATCTTGCTGATAATCCGCTAGCTCTGATTCTTCCACGTGTAAGCGTGCAAGCTTCGCTATATTTAAGATTTCTGCTGTCGTCAGTGCCATTGAATATTCCTTCTGCTGAGCCTTATATTGAGGTAGAAAGGTACCATAGATAACGTCTTGCCCAAACCCATACCCACTGTTAGAGTTGAACAATAATCACTTATAATATAACTGCAGCCAGAAAATCCTATGATCGGACGTATCCTCGGTATCTTCTCTAACGACCTCTCCATTGACCTCGGCACGGCAAATACGCTGATTTATGTCCGAGACAAAGGCATTGTTCTTAATCAGCCATCAGTAGTCGCGATTCGTAAAGACCCCAATACCGGCGCTCGCAGCATTGAAGCTGTCGGAGCTGCCGCAAAAAGCATGCTAGGCCGAACACCAACGAATATTGAAGCTATCCGCCCCATGAAGGATGGTGTCATCGCTGACTTCACAACTACTGAAAAAATGTTGCAACATTTCATTCGATCAGTGCATAAAAATATGATTTTCCGCCCCAGCCCTCGCGTACTGGTCTGTGTCCCTTGTGGTGCAACCCAAGTAGAACGTCGTGCGATTAAAGAATCTGCAGACGGCGCTGGCGCTCGTAAGACCTACCTGATTGAAGAGCCTATTGCAGCAGCTATTGGTGCTGGTCTACCAATCGATGAAGCCCTAGGCTCGATGGTCTTGGATATCGGTGGCGGTACTTCAGAAGTAGCCGTAATGGCGTTAAATGGCATTGTTTACTCGGCTTCTGTTCGCATTGGTGGCGACAAATTTGATGAAGCTATTGTTAGTTATGTGCGTAGAAATTATGGCGTATTAATCGGTGACGCAACAGCAGAACGCATCAAGAAAGAAATTGGCACGGCTTACCCTGGCAAAGAAATGTCCGAGATCGAAATCAAGGGCCGTAACCTTGCAGAAGGTATTCCAAAAAGTTTCACTGTAAACAGCAACGAAGTGCTTGAAGCCTTACAAGACCCACTACAAGGCATTGTTAGCGCAGTTAAGACAGCGCTGGAGCAAACTCCACCTGAGCTAGGGGCTGACGTTGCAGAGCACGGTATTGTACTGACTGGTGGCGGTGCACTGCTACGGAATCTAGATCGTTTAATCATGGAAGAAACTGGTATCCCAGTGATCGTTGCAGAAGACCCACTGACTTCAGTTGCACGCGGTGGTGGCAAGGTCCTAGAAATGATTGAACAATACGGTGGCGATTTCTTAACCCACGGTTAAGTTAATGCCTGCGACTATAGCTAGTAGACTTCTTTGAACTTTCTGACCGCATCATTACGGTCAGAAAATATGCTTACTCTGATGCGTGACGGCAGGCCCATATGAAGTCCTTGTTCACTCTCAACCCATCAACACCCGCCCGCCTCTTGGGGCTACTACTGCTATCCATTGCATTAATGGTCTCTGACCATCGCTACCAACAAACTCATCTAATCCGTAGTGCTATTGGTGGCGTATTATATCCCTTAGAGCGCTTAGTTTCGGTACCAGATGATATTTCAAAATGGCTAGCCATTTACTTCACCAGCCGTTCTAGCCTGCAATCGCAAGTAGAATCCTTGGAGCGTTTAAATCTTTTTCAACAAGCAAAGTTGCAAGAACTCGCCCGCCTAGAACTTGAAAACAATCGCCTGCGTGAACTGTTAGATTCACCACAGCAACGAAATAAAAATAGCGTGCTACTGGCCGACATCATTCGCGTCAACCTGCACCCTTTCCGTAAATTAATTGCCATCGACAGAGGACAGCATGATCGGGTCTATGAAGGACAAGCTATTGTTGGTGCGCATGGCATTATTGGTCAAGTAGTAGAAGTCTTTCCCATGCATTCCAATGTGTTACTGATCTCTGACCCAAGTCACGCCGTACTAGCCGAGAATAACCGCACAGGATTACGTGCGCTGCTAGTTGGCAGCGGTGAAGCCGACCGAGTCTATCTGCACAATATTTCTTCCTCAGCTGATATTCAGATTGGGGATTTATTTCAGACTTCTGGTTTAGATGGACTCTACCCGCGAAACTACCCTATCGCGCGCGTTATAGAAATTGAAGCCGTGGAAGGGGATGCTTTTCTTAAAGTTAATGCCAAACCCTTGGCTCAGCTCGACTCTATCCGAGAGGTTTTATTACTCTGGCCAGAACAGAAGCTAAACCAAAACGATAGCCTATCGGGCCCGATAGATGACTAAATCAAAATCTAGCCCCATTACCAACACTAAAACTAGCCGCCGTAATCAAGCGACCTTTTCCAATTTCTTATTCTCTATTTTAATTGCGCTGATACTCATCCTATTGCCTTTACCCAGCAATATTGAACACTACCAACCGGAATGGCTGTTACTGTTTCTGATCTTTTGGGTGGTACGCAAACCAGAGACCTATGGTCTGGGTACCGTCTGGGTACTAGGGCTGATTCTGGACGTTATCCGTGGCGCTTTACTCGGACAGCATGCATTGGGCTTCGTCATCAGTTGTTATTTATGTCAACAGTTTCACCAACGCGCACATCTGTTCTCAATACCGCAGCAATGCATTCTTATACCACTGGCCTTACTGCCACACTTCATTCTGTCGTATTTGATCTACGGCATCCAAGATCAATCGCCGAATAGTTGGTACTACTGGTTACCGATAGTTACCAGCACCGCAATCTGGCCCATCATATCCATCGTTCTCGGTGGCTGGCGCGGCTCAAAAACCTTTTAGTCTAGTTTTAATCCGCTTTTTTTTATTTCTGCTTATGCGACATTTTCTTTAACTGCTGCTTAAACTCCACACAGGGGTCCAGCGAGCGACTACCTGGCGTAAAATATATAAAGTCATAGCTCGAGTCATTTTCATTTAAGTCATAATCTGCGGCTTCAGTCAGCTCTGGGGAAACTTCTATAAAGGCAATGCTCCTAACCGAACGCCCTGCTTGCGACAAGTAGACAGGCACACCAATATCCTTACGCACATGTACCGAGCCTGAAATTAGGACTGGAGCCAAGCCGGTTTCATGTGCCTGCCATAATCGCAAAGCAAAAGAAGCATCTTTTGCAGCCTGCATTTTAACCAGAGTAGGTAAATGCTTCGCTTGCAACATGCCGCAATGTGACCGATCGATCAGCCCTTCCAGACGGTTGCGTGCCTTTTTTGTCATAGCATCACAAAACAGCAGCTCGATGCCTTCCCGTTGCAAACTGCAGTGCTCACTCCGAGCATAGTGGCTGAGTTGTTTGTTACTGAGGTTAGCTGCCAATATAGGCAGCTGCTTAATCACTGCCAGATCCGTAATTGGGGTATAAATGACCCAATCCCATTCCTTTGCGTAGCGTTGTAAATGTTTAGATAAAACAGCGCGATCTGTCCAACGATCAGCTTGCTGCCATCGATCTATGGTGAGCATTTCAAAAACTAGTGCAGTATTTGCATGTTGTTGTTGCCAACGCGCAATTAATTTCGCCTGCCCCAAATGATGATCGGCGTTAGAATGCGTTTCACCTAAAAGGAGAATATCTGCAGTTTTCATCGAGCGATCAACGGCATACTGCTCTACAAACACTTTATTCTTACTATCGTAAATCTTGCCGACTAAAGGATGTGCAAGGTATTCGGTTGACCGCCAGATCGGTGCCGACTCGACACGACCAGTCATAGCCAGTAATAAAATAAAAAAACCAAAGAAAGACGAAAGCAGTAGGGAAATTACGGCACCACTGTTAAAATTAGCGGCATAGTGTTTATTGCTAGGCTTGTCTCTTAGTTTTATTAAACCCATTTTCATATTTACCCTCAATCTTCAGCATGCATCCAAAAGTTATTACCACCAAAGAACAACTCGACGCTTTTTGTACTGATTTAACAGCAGCGCCATGGATCGCCCTAGATACGGAGTTTATGCGTGAATCAACCTATTACCCAAATCTATGTCTATTGCAGATTGCCAGCGACACAGTAGCCAGTTGCATTGACGTTATAGAGTTAACAGATATTGAAGCACTACTAAGCATCTTGAAAGACCCCACAAAAATCAAGATTGTACATTCAGCACGACAAGACCTAGAAGTCTTATACGCTAGCTATAACCTTTCTATTGAACCGTTATTTGATACCCAAATCGCTGCCAGTATTCTCGGCATGGAAGCTCAAGTAAGCTATGCCGCTTTGGTCGAACAGATCGATGGTACGCGGTTAAGTAAAACTGAGAGCCGCACTGACTGGCAGCGGCGGCCACTAACGGCAGCCCAAATTGAATATGCCTTAGACGATGTGCATTACCTTGGCACGATTTATACACAGCTTAACCGCCAATTAGAAGAAGCGGGCCGTGAGCATTGGTTGGCAGAAGAATGCCAACAGCTGGCCTCAGCCGATACCTTTATCACAACCCCTGATCAGGCTTGGAAATCACTAAAAGGCATCGGTCATGTCGAACGTAAATATTTGCCCTGCATTCAGCAACTCGCGGCTTGGCGTGAAAAACGTGCACAAAAAAGTAACCGTCCGAAACGTTGGTTATTACCGGATCTCAATCTAATTGAGCTCGCCCAAATGGATCCGAATAAGATTGCCCAATATCTACAGGCGGAAGTACCCAGTGCAAAATCAAAAGAAAATGAAATTCGAGCGCAGTTGCAGTTAGTAGACGCGAGTACTGCTAATAATGAAGCATTTGATGTCATGCCACAGCGGCTCGCACGTGAAGATCAAGACAAGGTCAAAAAACTAATGCAGCATGTTAAAGCTACCGCTGAAGAGATCAGTACCTCCAGCACATTACTCGCTAACCGCAAATCGATTGACCGCTTGGTTATGGGTAAAACTAGCAAAGTCTCTCAAGGATGGCGTAAGTCTGTAGTTGGTGATGCATTGCAGGCCAAGCTTATAACGTTAAATACAGAAACTGAGACAATCTAAATCAAGTAAATGGTCAACCTGACTACATCATGTTCAAAGGTAACTCGCCTGCGTATAATCCAGGCTCGCTTAAAGGAATAACTGCTATGAATTGCGAAGATATTAAAAAATTAATTGAAACTGGCATCGCTGACTCTACCGCAACCGTTACAGGTGATGGTGGCAAATACGAAGCAGTCGTCGTCAGTACGGCGTTTGATGGGCTAACCATGGTGAAGGAACACCAACTGGTCTATGCGACAGTGAATGCGGAAATTGCTAGCGGTGAATTACATGCCTTGACCATCAAGGCTTATACACCTGAGGAATGGGCACAGCTGTAAGCTGGCCCAGCCCTCAGTGCTCCTGAGCTACGCTACTACTCAGGTAGATTAAGGCTATAAACACCTTCTAAACTGGTGTAATAGGCCGCTAAATCATGCATATCTTGCTTACTCAGACCGGCTGCAATACCCGACATAATCGCATTCTTACGTGTGCCTAATTTATACTGGCTTAGGGCATTGAAGAGATAATCTTCAAACTGACCCGCTAAGATTGGAAAAGTAGTCATTGCACTAACACCGGCAGCACCATGACAAGCCGCACAAGCCTGAGACTTCTCTTCACCTGCCGCCGCATCACCTGCCGCCATCGCTGAACCGCTAACTAAGGCCATCAGGGCGACTGCTAAAAGCATCATTTTACTAAGTTTCATTCTATATCCTTTGTAAAAAAGCTGATTTAAATCAACTAGTTACTTAGTCATCGCAGCAAAATAGGCTGCAATATCTTCAATTTGTTGATCATCTAGGCCGGCTGCTTGCGCCTGCATAGTAGGGTGACTGCGTTCGCCTGAACGGTAGCCTTTCAGTGCCGCTACAATGTAATCAGCATGCTGACCACCGATACGCGGTACACGATAAGTTGGATATACATTAGTGTAACTAACAATGCCGTGACAGCCGAGGCATGTTTCACCGCTAGTAGCGCCGCGCTGAGCGTCACCAGCTGCATATGCTTGGGTGCTGCCTAACAGCATAGAAATCATTAGTAGGTTTCGAAGATTTGCGATCATTGGTTATCGTTCCTATCCAAAATCATGGGTTGAGTGCAATTTTGCGGCCGTTAGTATACCGCGAAATATAATTTTTGATATGCCCGCATTAAGGGGTATTTTTAGCATAAAATCATCACTCCTATTGGCCAAACCAACTGTCTCATCAGAACGCCCTATGTTTCTCTATTCACAACTAAAAAATGACGCACTAGAGCCAATTTTAATGGCTTATTCGATGCGAATCATCGAGCTATCAGAGAATCAACACATTCCCTATAGCTTTTGGGGTGAGTCAGAAGCCGGACGCTTGCGCGACACACTGTATGTACGCGGCGATACACCACTCCATTCAGTGCTACACGAACTCTGTCACTATATCTGTATGCCTAATACTGAACGCGCTAAAGATTTAGTGGATGCTGCCGGCTCGGCTGCTGAAGAAAACGCTTGTTGTTTTTTTCAAATTGTTCTTGCTGGATTCATTGATAGTTACGACCAGTCTCGCCTACTGCAAGACATGGATACTTGGGGCTATAGCTTCCGGCTCGGCTCGGCAATTCGTTGGTACACCGAGGATGCCGAAGACACACGCCAGTGGCTAATCGAACAACAGGTTCTGTTACCTAATAATCAGCCCACTTGGCAACTCCGCAATTAATCTAACTTAAGCCTCTACAAACTGACCTTAAGGCAGCCTGACACGTTAGCCTCATCGCGCTAAACGCGTTAAGCTCTCCACATCAAATCACCCACAATAGTTAGTGTCATGAAGATAGAAACAATTGCCATCCACGGTGGTTATTCACCTGAGCCAACTACCAAAGCGGTTGCTGTACCCATTTATCAAACCACTTCTTTTGCATTTGATGATACTCAGCATGGTGCCGATCTGTTCGACTTAAAAGTCGAAGGTAATATCTACACGCGTATCGGAAATCCAACCAGCAGCGCACTCGAGCAACGGGTAGCCGCTATGGAAGGAGGAATCGGTGCACTAGCACTCTCTTCAGGCATGTCCGCTATAACCTATGCGATCTTCGCCATTGCACAGCAAGGCGATAATATTATTTCAACCGCTTCACTTTATGGTGGGACCTATAATTTATTTGCGCACACGCTGCCACGTTTAGGCATTGAAGTACGTTTTGTTGATCACCATGACATTGACGCCATGCGTGCCAATATTGATCACAAAACGAAAGCAATCTTTGCTGAATCATTAGGCAATCCAGCTGGCAACATCTTTGATATTGCACCAGTTGCCGAGATGGCCCATGCACAGGGCGTACCTTTAATCATTGATAACACCGTGCCTTCACCTTATCTCTGCCGTCCATTTGAACATGGTGCAGATATCGTAATCCACGCACTAACCAAATACATGGGCGGTCACGGCACCTCGATTGGTGGCATTATCGTCGACTCAGGAAATTTCCCATGGGCCGAGCATGCCGATCGGTTCCCTATGCTGAATGAACCTGACCCGTCTTATCATGGTGTGGTTTACACGAAAGAAATGGGGGCGGCAGCATTCATCGGCCGCGCACGCGTGGTACCGCTACGCAATATGGGTGCCGCTATCTCACCCTTTAATAGTTTTCAAATCATGCAAGGTATTGAGACTCTGCCGGTACGTATGGATCGTCATTGTGAAAACACTATGCAGGTAGCCCAGTTTTTAGAGAAACACCCTAAGGTGAGCTGGGTACGCTATGCTGGTTTAGACAGTCACCCCGATAAGGCCTTAGTAGATCGCTACATGGGAGGCCGTGCTTCAGCCATCTTAAGCTTTGGTATCAAGGGTGGTGCCGTCGCTGGTGGTCAATTTATTGACGCACTAAACCTAATCGTGCGTCTTGTAAACATTGGTGATGCCAAATCATTGGCCTGCCACCCAGCAAGCACCACTCATCGACAATTATCTGATGAAGAAATGAAAACAGCCGGTGTCAGTGAAGACTTAGTTCGCTTATCTATTGGTATAGAACATATCGACGATATCCTTGCCGACCTCGAACAAGCGCTCGCTAAAACCGATTGATTACAGTCGCGGTGCCCGCCTATCAAGCGCCGCGGTTACTGCACAGCGGGCACATCAATAGCATCCTAGCCTCTTCCTTAACGCGTCAATGGTTTAACGCTAAACTTGCTCAGGAGGTACGGGTTGGCAGTATTTCACGCATTATCACCACCGCCAGCGGTGTCCGTTTAAGTACGCGCTATACTCTTCAAAGTCGGCCTGACCAGGCACCGACAGTCGTGTTACTGCATGGCTGGCTCGGCTGTAGCGAATCGCCCTATATTGTTTCTTTAACACATGCGCTGACCCGCCAAGGCTTCAATGTCGTACGCATTAACTTTCGTGATCATGGCTACAGCGAACACCTAAACCCTGAGGTGTTTCATTCTTGCCGCCTGAACGAAATGATCGAAGCCTGTGAATATGTTCAGCGAGAGCTGCCAAAGCAGCATCTATCTCTAGTCGGTTTTTCGCTAGGTGCAAATTTCGCATTACGAATTAATGCAGATAGCGACCCCGACCGCCTGCACCTACATCGCGTCATCTCTGTCTGCCCAGTACTGTCAGCAGAAAATTCATTAATCGCACTAGAAAATGGACCTGCTCTCTACCAGCATTATTTCATCTATCGTTGGCGCCAGATTTTACGCAGAAAAGAACGCGCCTTCCCTGAACTCTATGCGAAAAACAATCTTGCTCAAATCCAAGATCTACGCGGTGGCACAGATTATCTAGTTCAACGCTGCACAAACTTTGCCGACTTGACACAATATATGGATGGCTATTCTATAGTCGGTGATCGCTTACATAAGCTGCAAGCCCCCAGCCATATCATCTTAGCCAAAGATGACCCGATCATTCCCTGGCAAGATCACCAGCAATTAGCTGCTAACAAGAAATTAAACATTTATCTCAGCGAGCAAGGTGGGCATTGCGGTTTTTTAAATGCGACTCTTCACAGCCCCTGGCTTGATCAATATTGCTTACAGCTACTGGCTACGAAGGTATAAGTGGTAGCACGCCTGTCAATACTGCAGCTCAAACCAACAACACAGAGCTTAACTGCTAAGCACAGGTCTCGCCAATAACAAGCAAAAGCGATTAGTCACTAGTAATGGTGGCAGGCAAGTTATGAGTACCTGCTTGCAATAATTGCTGACTATAGTCAAAGCTGACGCGAAAACGAAAGACTGCTACCGGCGAAAGACTTCTAGCACCTAACTTTTTAAAGGCAGCACCTGTTTTTGTCTTCAGCGAAGACACCTGCGGATTACTATTCACGGTTGCCGAACGCGTCGTATCCTGTGTCGACCAAACAGCACTGTTGCTGTCTCGGTTATAACTGACACGACCACTATTGTAGTTTGTTTGTTCAGGCGATACGTTAGCGCGAATCTTATTACCACTGGTCGCATACTTATATTCCAATGATAATGGCAAAGTGACGTTGCCATCGGCCTCGAATAGCATCGTTGGCTTTTTATCCAAACCCTGGAAAGCCGATTCGATACCCTCTGCCACATCCGAAGCGGCATGACACCATAAGACAGGGTCTTGCTCTGCAACCACACCAATCGCAACTCCAGCAGCACAACCCGCTACTGCAGAAGTAATATCCGCGGCCAACCAGGCACCAAAATCTTGTTTATCTCGAGTTGCAATTTCAACTAGATAACTCCCCTCTGCTGGTGTCGATTTAAATGAAAGCTCCGGCTTATGAACCGATGAGGGCTTTCCCTTTTTAATCGCATGCCCCATTTTCCAAAGATCTAGTTTCGCTTCCAGTCCCGCTATAAATTTCTTGTAATAGATATTATAAAAACTTTGATACTTCCACTCTGTACCGGCAACAGATTGCAACTGAAACGGTAACTTACCACCATGCTTACGAACAATACGTGGAGAAAGATCAAAACCAGCGTTTGCTGCTTTTGAATCTTTAACCTTAGGTAGCTTCGCAATCGACAACTTTATCGCATCACGAAAAGAAACTGTGACCCACATCGTTGGCATATTACATTCTGACTGTGAATCGTCCTCACAGTAACAGTTGTCATCCCGAGCAGACTTATTCAGCACATCAGAAAGCGACCCTGTAGCATCCGCTTTACAGGCTTTAACTAGAGCCCAAGGGTTACCTTTTTTAGCTGGTGAAGGTGCACTAATCGAAACTTCCAAATCAAACTCATCACTAACCGCTGGATACTCACTAGCAATATCCAGACCTAGACGCATCAACCAATTAAACTTACCTTTAGACGCGATATGATCATTCATCGTGTAATAGTTTGGCCAGCCTTCGAGCACGCCAGCCTTGCCACCATTAAAAAGGACAGATATTTGATCAATTTCTGCATGTGCTGGCAGTTGTGTTAGGAGACTTTCAAAAGTTCCCTTATGTAAATTTGTATCAATAAGTACAGCATCACGAAAGCGTGCACCCTCATCGCCATTAACTTCGCAATAACTGACATCTACAGAAAATACTTTGCAGCGCCACCAATTTAATAAGTGACCCAATTCTTCAAAATAAAATTTACTGAGATCATCTGTTCTCGGATCAAGAAAATCTGCATTAAATACGATGACCGCATGATCATTATCATAAAGCAATCCAGCTGGACGCTGACCGATTACAGCTGAATCAACCCAATGCGGAATACGTTGTTCGTAATAAGCAGGATCAGCAATAACTTTATAAAGCTCTTGATTAATTTCATATTCGTTCAATGAACTAAATTCAGCATTATGCTTAACCACATCGATATAATCCTTACCAAAGCTATGTGCAAAGACTTTGGCAACACGGTGGTTTAATACAGAACTAAAAGCGGCCGATTCAATATCATCCATAGAGCCACTTTGGTACGCCTCTGATTCACGCATAGATCGGTTTCGATTATACAGAGTGAATTTCTTCTGAAAGAGGCGAGCAGCGCTGCTGTTATCCAACCATGGATCATATTCATACCGAACAGATTGAGAACGCAAGTCAACAATATCCCTAAAAGCAATTTTTAACTGGTTATCTTGCCCTGGACGATCCACCCAAAGACCGGCCTGCCGGACAGACTCCAAAGCCTCATCACCCAAATCATTAATGGCATCTGATACGATATCTTCTAACGCTTGACCAAGATCATCGTCCTCATCAAGATCACTTAAAACATCGGTTAGAAATTTTAAAGTATGGCTATCCATACTGCTATCACCCGTCGCTAATTCAATACCGCCTTCAACCGCCTCACCCACCGGACCCGCTAGACCGAGTAGCATACGTCTTAAGTTTTTACTGCTGGGGTCTTCCGCATAGTCAGCGATATGCTTTACCTCTAATCCAATCAAAGGCAGATCTTCTAGTGACTTCAAGAGAATCTCACTGTCGCTAGTATCCTTCATATATTGCTTTACAGCTGCTAAGTATTCAGCATGCTTTTGATTGACTCTTTTATCGTAATCTACCCCAAGCTCTTTTAAATCAGCTAAAGCAAGACTCTCCTCTTTCAGCAAGGCACCAAAGTAAGTTCGATCATCCTTTGCCCATGATTTATGCAGCTGATGCCATTGCGTATTCCGGCCGCTAGCGATCAGGGCTTTAACCTTATCTTGCTTGGCAGCACGTTCATCTTTTAATGCGGTGTACTCAATAACCAAATCATTGTATTGGTCGGTAACTGTACTGCAGGCAATCATTCCCCAAAATGTCCAAATAGACCAAGTCGAACACATATTGTCTTGAGTTAACCCTTTTTCTATTACGGTTTTTTCAAGAGATTTCAGGCGCACAGCATAATTATTATCCACGTCGACTTTGTTCAGCTTCCAATCACGCATTTGATCAAATAGGCGATCCATATGATTCAGCTTGCTGTCCATCATCTGCTGTATATTATTTTTCTGTAAAGACTCATTGGCGTGTAGTGCATCTCTACACCATGTCGCAGAAATAGACTGACTGATCGGTGCATTAAGGGCTTTGCTACAAACCACTGGTTTAGCACTTAGTAATGATTTGGTATCGCTGTTGATACCTTGTAATAAACTGACCCAACGTCCATTTTTAAAGACTACAGAATAAACTCCATGGCTATCTACTCGCACGGATTCATTATTGTAATTTAGATTAACACCCCAGCTTGACCTGACGTCTAAGGTCAGTCTTCTGCCTTCAATCGACTGCTGAGGCAGCTGGATATTGCCAGTCCAATGACCGTCAGAAGTCACCACGCTAACGCTGTTATAACGATCAAGATAGTATTTTAACTTATTCGCATTATTCTCTAGGGCTCTCAATCTTTGATTATCATCAATTACATAACTCGAGCTAATCGGCACGCTATTTAATTGCAAACAATGGCTGCCATCATAGGATAGACATTGCACCTCCCCATCCAATGTTCGCGAGTAATAAGTATTAATGCCTAATTGCTTACCTGGAAACCATTTAGCTTCATTGTTACGAGCAATGCGCTCATAGCCTGCATTACATAAAGAGGGATTGCTGACGTAAGCCGGTCGGCTGGGTGTATAACTGCGAGTTACAGAAGAAGCACAATCAATAATAACTAAACGTTTCAGATCTATATCTGCAACCTTAATATTTAGCAAACTAAAACCATCATAACTTAGCAAACCGACACTATTTGATAGCTTAATAACGGTATACAAAAATTCAGTATTTTGCTTGTATGCAGGTGCGCGTTTAATTTCTAAGCGACTTAACTGGTGTCGTGATGCATCCGCTGAACTGGTCAACATATATCCATTCACGGCATCATCGATGCCCGATAACATCCCATAATCCAAGCCGGGTAAGAGTGTAGAATCATTACTAACAGATTGAATATTTAACTGCGGATCCTGCCTCGAAATCACCTCACTAGCCATGGCTGCTGAGACAACAATAGATGTTGACGAAATAAATAGAAAGGCAAATCCCTGAATCGACGTAACGACCCATAATAGAAATACTTTTGCAGACATAACCGTCACCAGATGAATTAATTTATTTCATAAATATTACAATTATTTTTATTAACTTAATGTTCATAAACAGGCTTAGTTATAAAATAAGAATGGATTTTCTACACAAGGGCAATAAAAAGAACACACCCGCTGATAGGCAATACAGCAGATTAATGAAATAATGGAGTGCAATGGCAATAAGCTAAACGAGAAGTCAGGCCATCAGATTCAACCAGACTATTAGACATGTTTAACTTCATTAATGAGATTTCAGCCATGCCAGTTTACCGCTATGGCCTAATGCTGTTTGCTTTACTCGCCATCGTACCAGCTATTGTCAGTGGTAATATGGCGCAACATTTAGCGAGTAAATTGACGAAAAATCAGATTGATATGAAGACTATAAAACAACTAGCGTTAAATTTAGCTGTCTTTATTGGCTGTGTCTCTTTAATACTTTTTACGCTAATAACCTATCTACGTTAAATCGACTTCTGCAGCACACGTAAGATCTTGGTCTTATCAATCTTCTCTTGTCGCAGCTTCTCCTCTACTGCCAATGAGTAGTGGCTAATCTCGTAATTCGCTTTGATCTGACAAGCGGCCAGAGCAGAATAGTAGCGAACCTCGCCATACGCCTCCAAACTCAACTGTATTTGCTCTACCGCATCAGCATGTGCCGCCGCATCTTCACGCACAATCAATACACCTTTATTAGGTAAAGCATCCCAAGCACGCTGAATGACCGCCTTATAATCTACAACTGAAGTATCGGCCAGCACATCACTAAACATAATCACGTCGGCATCAAAATCTTCAATCGCCTGCACATTTTCGACTGCGATTGTGGCCGATTCGGCACCGGTATGAGGTGCAAAATAATTATTAACACTCTGTAACCAGCTCGCCCTATGCTGTCCCAGTTGAATGCTCTTAGCTTCACTGATATCGACAAATGGCGAGAGCTTACTATCATGCCCTGCCAAACCGTAATCACGGCCAATATGCAATACACGAGCAGCTTTAGACTGTGCACACATATCTGCGACAATACCTTCTAGCGATGCACTAAGAGAGTATTCACCCCAAATTAATTTGCTCATCGCTTGAAATTCAGTCGCTAATGATTGTTGACTATTAACACCACTCTGACTCAAATCAGACAACATCAAGTTACTACGCTCAGCAAAAAACCATTCAATACTACTCGGCATCTCAACCGGCCATTTACGACCAACACGGAGCGACATCACGCCATCATTTTCTGCTGTGATATTACTAAAGCCAGTCCACAGTTGACGACTTAAGAATATATTCTCTAGAAAACTACGTGACCAGAAGCCCTTTTCAGCGGCCTGCCCTTCTGGATAAACTGGAAGAATAATGCAACCACCAGGCTTCACTAGCTTTAATAGCTGCAGCAAAAAGGAGGCACCCCAATAATTGGCGTACAAAGAAACACTAATGCCAATATAGATGCGATCTAACGAATTGATTGCTGTCGGAAAGAAAAAATTTGGCACTTTCCCATCACCTAACATGAAATCAATTTCAGTAGAACTAGGCGTCATACTGTATATATTTTGATCTGGGCGAACTTGATTGTTTTTATCTCTCTCGCCTGAAAAATAATATTCCAGATCTTCTTCGATATACTCGGGGCCGAGATGTAGTACTACCTGATCCATTGCTTACTCACAATCCATGATAATGTTGTTATCCACGCCCTGCCGTCATAGATGGTTAAAAATCTACACGTGAAGGTTTTGGCTAAAATTTGATGCCTAATGTAGCAAAATTGATCGGCAGCGTCACCGCAACTTAATCCTGCAGCCATTGAGCTAGCGGTATCGAATCGCCTTAACACGATAACGCTTTTCACCATCCGGCAAGCACACTACGATTTCATCATCTAATCCCCGCTTAAAGAGTGCTTTAGCCAGAGGCGCATCCATGCTGATATATTCATCGGCATCATCAAACTCGTCAGGCCCAACAATACGGTATTCACTGATTGCCCCAGCTTCATCTTGCAGCGACACCCAGGCACCGAAAAAGACTCTTTCCCGATCCTCTGGGATGCTATCTACCACCGTAATATTGTCTAGGCGCTTTCGCAAATAACGCACTCTATAGTCAATTTCACGCAACTGCTTTTTACCATAGATATATTCAGCATTTTCCGAACGATCACCCTGTGCAGCGGCCTCTTGTACTGCTCGAGTCACCTGCGGACGCTTTTTTTGCCAAAGATAGTCATGCTCTTTTTGCAGCTTTTCCTTTCCGGCCGACGTAATGTACTTTGAGCCAGGCACGGCCGGTGGCCGATAACGACCCATCGCTAAACGTCTTTATGTTCAGCCCAGCCAACCAGTTCTGCTGGCGCTGAATGCTGTGTCAACTGATCCCACACTACATAACCTGTGTTTTGCAAAAAAACTGCTCTGGCAGCGTCTTCTGGCGTTGCAAAGGTTAAGGTTGGCATCTCATCGACCCATAAATCCCACAGACCTAAGGGCTCACTGCGAATAGCAAACTTAGCAACATCTGTCTCTAAATGGTATTCAAGCACAGCTTTCTCCCAAGCAAGTTCTATACTTTGCTAATTATCAATACAACTGACAAGGGGAACCATGAGCATTGCAAAATTTGTTTTTCATGGCATGTATCCCGATGTCCCTAAAAATCAGAAAGACGCTCATCAAACATCAGACTCCAGTATTAGATCATCTACTGCCACCCTAATTAAAGTCGTATTTGATGTCGAATTCGAAGATCTGTTCCACTCCCATCTTATGGCCGATATCGAACAAATCGAGCAAGATGGACAAACCTATTTTGAAGTACGCCGGCGCTTACCCTTTCTATGCGACGACTTCCCTCAGGCAGCGGTAGAGTATTATACCTTTATCACTGGCACTCAAGCTCAAACCATCAGCCATAGTGGCCCCAAAGGCGCGAGTATTGCCAGTAATAATGTCGTTCGCGCCGAATGGTCAATAATGCTCAGCGCAGAACCCCTAGTAAAATAGGTGACTAGCAGAGGTTACTTAGTGAAGCGCATCACAAGCTCATACAACTCGTGGCCGCTGGCTTGGTATTTCCGCTCAAATGGCGTTATTGGCTTAGTCGTCTGCAAAGCTTGTACAACAAAGCGTTCAGACTTCAGGTAGTCAACTGCCAAAGCAAATTCTTGCGCATAGATCTGCCAGTTAGTGCGCAGTATAAACTCTCGACTAGTCTTCAGTAGGCAAGGGAAAATAGGGTGACCATGCCACCGACGCTGGAGATGGCGAGGCTTGGGCCATGGGTTAGGGTAAAGCAGGTAATGCTTGGCAATTGGCCAGTGACTCTGCTCCAACAATTGCCAAAAATGAATTAGATCAGCGCGTAAAAATATCACAGCACCAGCAGTAATCGGGTGACTCTTAGCCTTCTCTAAGCGCTGTGCTGATTTATCAACTGCAATGATTAAATGATCAGGGTATTGCAAGGACAGTTGCCAACTACTTTCACCAACACCACAGCCACTATCCAGAATAATTGGCCGACCATCTGCTTGTACAGTTTGGCCTAACTGCATAAAAGCTTCATACGCATATTGCGGTATAGTATTACGATAGTCATGCTCGTTATGGCGCGCTACCAGCTTAGCTAAGTTTTTATGTGGCGCCAGCTGTGAGCTTTCTATCTTTGGCGACTTCCCTACTAACATAATCAATACACCATAAAGCAATTTAACTATGAGCCTACCCGCACCCATTGCGAATAAGATCGCCACCTCAATAGAACAACACAACGAAAACCGAGTCGACGATTACGCCTGGCTACGCGATCCTAATTGGCAGACCGTGATGAAACAGCCGGATCAGCTACAACCTGATATTAGAGCATATCTTGAAGCTGAAAATGCCTATACCGAAGACCATATGCAAGACACACTGAGCTTACAAAAAAGTTTGTTTGCTGAACTTAAGGGCCGCATCAAATCAGACGAATCCACGGTACCGACAAAAGATGGCGATTATTTTTATTATCTTCGCTATGAGGATCATGCCGAGCACCCGCGCCTCTGCCGTTACCGCACTGCTGATCATAGCAAAACGGAAGAATGCCTATTAGATGTCAATGCACTGGCTGCCGATCATGATTATTTTGACATGGGGGGCTGTGAACATAGTCCCGATCATCGTTATCTAGCTTACTCAGTAGATACCAAAGGCTCTGAGTTCTACCAACTCTATATCCTTGATTTAAATTCCAACACGCTGCTAACTGAAACAATCGATAATGTGCAAGGTGATATTGTTTGGGCGATGGACAACCAAACCCTGTTTTACACAACTTTGGATGAACATCATCGCGCCGATAAAGTATTCCGGCATAGCTTGCATACTACTACCAGCAATGACATCTTGGTTTACACCGAGGCAGATAAAGGTTTTTTTGTTAGCTTGGATCGCACTGAGTCGGATAACTTTATCCTCATCTCGGCCCATGACCACAACACCTCAGAATCACATTTCATCCCAGCTGACCAGCCAACAGTGACACCTCGATGTTTCCAATCCAGAACAGAAGGCATCGAATATTACCCCAGCGATCAAGCCGGCCACTGGCTAATCATGACTAACGCCAACGGCTGTGAGAATTATAAAATCATGCGCTGTTCGTTCGAGAGCACACAAGCCGAGCATTGGCAGGATTATTATCTGCCGGCTGAAGGCACGTTACTGAAAAACATGTTTCTGTATGAAAATTATTTAGTTCGTACTGAACGTCGCAACGGCCTACCTAAGATCATTATTCAAGCGGTAACCGATGGCGAATTTACAGGTAGTGCCTATGCCATTGATTTTGATGAAGAGGCCTATGAACTGAGCGTTGATGGGAGTGGCGAATTCAGCTCTAATTTGCTCCGTTTCTCCTATACCTCAATGACCACGCCAAGCCAGATTTTCGACTTCGACATGCAAAGCCGCAAACGCGAATTACGTAAAGAACAAGAAATTCCGAGTGGTCATGACAAAGATGATTTTACTACACAACGCATTTTTGCCGATAACAATGGCTGCCAAGTCCCCATTTCTCTACTTTACCATCGCGACACACCCATAGACGGCAGCGCTCCTTTACTCTTATACGCCTATGGTTCTTATGGCAGCAGCATGCCAGCTAGCTTTTCTAGCTCACGTTTATCTTTAGTCAAACGTGGCTTTGTTTACGCTATCGCTCATATCCGTGGCGGCATGGAATTGGGTTATGACTGGTATCGCCAAGGCAAACTGATGCAAAAGAAAAATACTTTTCTTGATTTTATTAGTGCAAGCAAACATCTCATAAATGAATCTTATGCCCATACTGACAAGATCACGATACATGGTGGCTCTGCCGGCGGTATGCTCATCGGCGCCGTGCTCAACCTGGAACCAAGGCTGTACCACAGTGCGATTGCCGACGTTCCATTTGTTGATGTCTTAAATACAATGTCAGACGATAGCTTGCCGTTAACGCCTCCCGAATGGCCAGAATGGGGTAATCCGATTGAGGATCGGGCCGCTTATGATTACATTAAATCCTATTCGCCCTACGAGAATGTTAGCGCGCAGAACTACCCACACATTCTAGTCACTGCAGGCCTTACCGACCCACGCGTTACTTATTGGGAGCCAGCGAAATGGGTCGCCAAGTTGCGTCAATACAGTACTAGCCAAAACACTTTGCTACTCAAGACACATATGGATGCAGGTCATGCTGGTGCATCTGGTCGTTACGATAGCTTGAAAGAGGTCGCACTAATGTATGCCTTTGTCTTAAAAATGCATGGATTGGCTGACTCGGCCTAGCCAAGACAGCGCGTCAGTTGGCGCTCCAGCTTTAAGGCGCCAAGCGTGTTACCTGCCACTGACCCTCTTCCGCTAACAGATAGCGGAAGCGGTCATGCAAACGACTAGGACGTCCCTGCCAAAACTCAAGACTATCTGGTAACAAACGATAACCACCCCAGTAATCTGGGCGTTGGATCGCCTCACTGCCTTCGTACTGTTCTTCTACCACCTGCACTTGTTGTTCAAGCTCAGCATGTGAACTCAGCACCGTACTTTGCCGTGACGCAATTGCACCAATTCGGCTACCACGCGGACGACGGCTATAATAGTGATCACTTTCTTCAATACTGACCTTTTCAATGACACCTTCAATACGCACTTGTCGCTCTAATGCGCCCCACCAAAAACACAAGGCAGCACGGCCATGCTCAGCAAGATCATTTGCTTTACGACTCTCATAGTTGGTAAAGAAGGAAAAGCCACGCTGATCCAATGCTTTCAGCAAGACCATCCGTGAAGAGATAACACCGTCGGCAGATGAGGTAGCAAGATTCATTGCCGTCGGCTCGATCACCTTCGCCTCGCGTGCAATATCCAGCCACAATTGAAATTGCTGCATTGGATCAGATAACAAGTCAGCCCGATTCAAGCTATCTTTTTGGTAGTCTTTACGTAAATCTGCGATTGATTCTTCACTCATAAATTTTCTCTATTACTATCTTTGTCGATTTCTGATGAATATACGCCAAGATGACACAAACACGAGTACGCCTGCACTGCACAAAATGCTATATCGCATCCTGTTATGAATAATTAACACCAATCCCAGCCAAGCCACAATAGCCCCCTGGATTTTTTGCTAGATATTGCTGATGATAAGCCTCTGCATAATAAAATTCAGGCGCTGGCATAATCTCAGTTGTAATCGCCGCTGCTACACCAGCTTGCTGCAAACAGGTGGCATAAGTCACATGTGAGGCCTCTGCCAATTGCAGGTCAGCTTCATTATAAAGATAAATACCTGATCGATACTGCGTACCGACATCATTACCTTGCCGCATACCCTGGGTTGGGTTGTGACACTGCCAAAAGACTGCAAGCAGCTCTTCTAAGCTTGTCTGGCCTGGGTCATAAACAACTAATACCACTTCATTATGCCCAGTCATACCGCTGCACACTTCTTCATAGGTCGCATTAGGTGTCAATCCACCGGCATAACCAACAGCAGTAACCAAGATGCCCTTCTGTTGCCAAAGTTTACGTTCAACTCCCCAGAAGCAACCCATGCCCAGCAATAACTTTTTGCTACCTTCAGCAAAAGGTGCTTGTAACGATGAGCCAAGGACATGATGTGGTGCAGACAGAGGCATCGTATGAGTACGGCCAGGTAAGGCTTGGTCTAGCGTTGGCATTGTCAGTTTGTCGGATAAATTAAAAATCGCCATACTTTCTCTTCTTTTATATAAATTTAATCGCTAGCCAGCAATTGCTTATATAAGCTAGATTCACGCTTATAGAAGCTACTCGTGTGTAAGGAATCTGCCAAGCGGTAATGCGCAAAATCCAGATGATGACAACACTCATGCGCTAAAGTACGCAAGAAGGTTTTATAAGCGACCAACTGCTGCCGCTTTGCTGTCCGCATCCAGACATATATACGGGCGTGACGCATCGCTTGTTGTTTGATCTCATATAAACCCTGTAATTCACCACGATGATCATGCGGTCTGCGCTCCAAAATATATACCTTTACAGGAACACAGTTTAATTCATCACAGAGCTGATTAAGCAACCGTTGGCAGGCCTGCTCTAAGGCTTCAACTTCACCTGCAGCCAGTGGTTGTCGCAGCGCATCGGCACTCACCTGTAATGCTGTCTTGTGTTTCAACAGCACCTGAGTCCCCGCTCGGGGTTGTGACAAAAAAGAACTGACTCGCGTTATCAAACCAGCCATTACTTAATCCCTAAAACCTGACGTGCATTAGCTGACGTCACCTCAGCGATAATCTCTTGCGACTGGCCACGAAGCTCTGCTAATGCCTGTAGACAATAGGGCAGATATTCAGGGCTATTGCGCTGCCCTCGATGTTGCATCACCGTCATATCAGGCGAGTCGGTCTCCAAGACTAAAGCATCCAAAGATAAGCACTCTGCTAAAGTCCGCAATTTAGTTGAACGTGGATAGGTCAGCATACCGCCAAAACCCAATTTAAAATTCATCGCAACATAGTGCTCTGCTTGCTGCATGCTGCCATTAAAAGCATGCACGATACCTGCCATTACCGGTATCTCACGCAAACACTTTAGGACCTCATCGTGTGCCTTACGTACGTGCAAGATTACGGGAAGTTTATGTTTTGCAGCTAGCTGTAACTGCGCTCTAAAGAAGTGCAGTTGCATCTGTCGATCAGTCTCAGCAGAGTAAAAATCGAGACCAATCTCCCCTACTGCAATCGGGCGTTGTTGTTGTAAGACAGTGTCCAACAGCGCAATATGTGACTCTTTGTGCTCGGCCATAAACAGTGGGTGCATGCCTAGCGCTAGATGCACGCACTGTTGCTGCTGAAATAGTGTAAGTAAGGACTGCCACGTACCCTGCTGTACCGCTGGCACGACAAAATGAGCTACGCCCAACGCCTGTGCACGCACCATCAACTGCTGACGATCATCACTGAAGTCATCAAAATCAAGGTGGCAATGGGTATCTATCAGCTGCATGCAATCTACTATAAAATCGGTCTCTTCCTACAGCCTAGTGAATTCAGCAATCGATGTCGACGAGTAAACGCTTTAATGGAATTGAAAAACTTTATGGTGCTACTGCAACACAGAAGATTATCGGTAGCCATATCTGTGTTATCGGCATTGGTGGCGTTGGCTCTTGGGTAGTCGAGTCACTCGCACGTAGCGCAGTTGGCGCCTTAACACTGATCGATCTGGACCATGTCAGTGAATCCAATATCAATCGTCAAATTCAGGCCATGAGCAGCAGCCTAGGCCAATCAAAAATAAAGGCCATGGCAGAACGCATTGAACAGATTAACCCAGAATGCTCAGTGACTCTGATTGATGACCATCTCAACAGTGACAACCTTGAGCAACTTATCGACCAAAAATTCAGTTACATCATTGACTGCATCGACGACTTTCGCACCAAGGCGGCATTAATCAATTACTGCCATCGCAACAAGCAAAAAATTCTCACCGTTGGTGGCGCAGGAGGTCGCATCGACCCCGCTCGCATTCAAGTGGCAGACTTGACGCGCTCTGAAGGTGACGCGCTACTGTCACGTACACGCAAACTATTACGCACTGATTTTAATTTCCCACGAAATATAAAGAGACGTTTCGACATTCCTTGCGTCTTTTCAGCAGAGACTTTACGTTATCCGACGGTAGATGCCGGTATAAGCCATATGAAAAACGACTCCGATACTACAGGCGGCCTAAATTGCGCCTCTGGCTTTGGTTCTTTGATGGCGGTAACCACAAGCTTCGGCATGCACGCCTCGGCTTTTGTCTTATCTAAACTTGCAGCCCCTAATACATAAAATATGGAGCGCACCACCCAAATAGCTACTAACCAGGTTCACATTTAGAGCCCTGTATTTCCCTCTTACTGCCTACTACTCGTTAGCATCACCCTGCCACAACATTTCATAACCCATTTCATAGGTATCCGTTGCAAACTCAGCAAGGGCATCAAACTTTTCTTTAAAAGTTGCATCAGCATGTGATTTCTCATGCTGCTCATACGACTGCCAGTAAGTCACGATAGCTAAATGATCATCGGTCTTCTTACCCGCACCGACCGAGCCTTGCTCTGATATAAAACCACCGAATTTATAGACCTGACCACCAATAAAACCGCCGTTATCATCACCATAGGTATTTTTGACCACATTGCACATTTCGCCTAGTGCCATTTCAACCGCTTCAATTGGAACCCCTTCTTTAAGCTTGACAACGTTGTATAACATGACACAGCCGAATGGGATTGATAGTGCATTAAACATATAACAATTCCTCCGTTAATTTAATGAGTAATTATAGTACCAGCACAGTATACAATGAATTTCTAATATAGCGCTTATTAACGATACTCTTAGAATGTCGGAGACATCAGTGAAAAAAACCTTTTTTATTGGCCTTGGCATATCACTAGCGTTGACCTTGTGGCTTACCTCTGAGCATAAACCAATAGTCTACAAAACCGCTGACAAGTCTAAGCCTCTGCACCCTGTAGTCATCTACACCACAGACTGGTGTAACTATTGCACCGCCCTACGAACAACACTTAAACAGTATCACATCAGTTATCATGACTACGATGTTGAACATAGCGAGAAAGGCCGCACTGACTACAAAAATATGGGGGCCAGCGGCGTGCCGATTCTTGTTATTGGTGACACGATATTGCGCGGCTACGACGGCCAAGAACTGACCGACACTTTAGTTGAGTATGGCTATGAAATACCGACCAGTTGGGAGTAACAGCATCAGTACCCTGCGCCATAAAAAGTAACTCACACCACACAATAGGCAGGCCTCAAGCAAGCTGAAATTATCAGATTCAGTCGCAATCTCTGAATGCTTGAAAATACCCCATCTTTTCTACCCATGCGATTAGACACTCGGGGTGAAAATAATTACAAGACTGCTTATAGAATTGCCAAAAGCGAGCTCATCTTACTAGCAGGTCACTAGCATCACTCAGTTTGCACTACTCAATTTTAATTAGTAAGCCGCAAGCACTTTTCAAAAATGACCATAAAATAACTTTGCATTAAAATTAATACACTACTGAGATCAATTTAACTCAAGCCCCGTAAACCACCTCATATCAATCCAAGAAAATCAGTCACTCTTGCCTGACTCGAAATCCTTAAACATCGCTGCAATCATCTTTCACCACCAAAACCAATCTATTTGTACTTTTCATAAAAGACAACTATGCAGCATAACTCAAACCGCAAGAGTCGATTCCAACTAATAGGAAAAATAACATTTACAAAAGCCATAATTAAGATTAATACTTAAATAATAAACCAATTAGGGGATCAAAATGAAACAGGTCATACCATTGATACTACTATCTATTCTCATCGTCTACTCATCCGCAAGTTTTGCTGCAGCATGCCAACAAACAGGAAACAAACTTGGACTGGTTGGTCTAGGAGATACAGGAGTTATTCGCGCCAAATTTAGTGCAAGTAATAACGAATGCTTATGCCCAGAGGTCCGATTTAAAAAAAATAATGCTGATACAAAATCTGTACTCAGTATTTTGATCGCGGCAAAAATGGGAGACAAGCCACTTCGAATAGACCTCAAAAAAGCGGGCGCCTGCAGCTCGGCTTTTAGGGTTTACTTTCAATAAAGCCAGTATTGGTAACTGTGATTAACTGCACTGTGTCGTTAACTTTAAGTCAATACCTTTTATCTAAATTGGATATGAGATCGTCAACTTCAATAAAGAGAGGCCACAGTCAATTCAGGCAAGGTAAGCAAACTTTTTAACCTGGCTACTCTGTACCTTGTGATCAGTTTCACCAATCGCTAGCTGACCAATATCTTATCTTCTTGGGGAGAGAGTTATATGAAACCTATACAGTTATGGCTCGTATTATTTGCTATTTCATGCGGCCACTCTAAGGCTGACGAAACCAGTTCAGAGACCCCCTCTGCAGGCCTAGACTACACCTATATCAGTGGATTTAATTTCACCAATAAACGTGTCATCTATGAACAGAAAAACGGATTTGCAATGTTTGAGGGTGATATTATATTAGGCACCTTAGCTGAAGCTAGAGCTTGGAAAGCTGCAATAGAGGAAGCTTCTAAAACAAAAGACACAGACGACTCCTTAAGTCGATCTATTATTATTGTTGGAGACCGATTTAGATGGCCCAACAACCTTGCCCCGATACAACTACCCCCAGACCCCGCGCCAGCCCTGATTGCAAAAGTTAATTGGGCGATAAACCATTGGGAGGCAAATACAAATATTAATTTCATCATCCGGGATGAAAATAATGAAGATCAGTATCCTGACTTTATCAATATTGTAGAAGGCAGAGGCTGTAGCTCACACGTTGGAAGACGACGTGGATCTCAGACTATAAATTTAGCACCTAACTGTAGTTTTGGCTCCACAGTCCATGAATTAGGGCACGCTTTAGGCTTATGGCATGAGCAATCGCGTGCCGATCGCGATACCTACATCACCATCAACTGGGAAAATATTCGTGCAGGCCGCGAGAATAATTTTCGGCAACACCTAGTCGACGGCAATGACGTCAATGATTATGATTACAGATCAATCATGCATTATGGGTCACATTACTTTTCCACCAATGGGCTACCAACAATAACAACCATACCCCCTGGCCAGGCCATTGGCCAACGGGGCGGCCTAAGCCAGGGTGATATCATATCAATCAACCAAAATTATCCGGCAGTTTCACCAGTCGCTGGTTTAAACCAAGATGCCTATTCAGTCTTTTTAGGCACTCCGATTTTTATCGATGGCCGAAACTCTTTTGACCCACAAGACCAGGCTTTACAGTTTGATTGGGATTTGGGAGACGGCGTATCGATCGCCCAAGGCGAGGCCTTCGTCACTCATCTTTACAATAAACGAGGAAAATACATTGTGACACTTACGGTTACTGATCCAGATGCCAATACAGACCAGCAGACCGCAGTCGCCGTTGTTTATGGAGTAGAACTAATTTCATCTGCAATTACTTTGCTACTATAAGACGACTATATGCTTAAGCGCTGCCTCTTATAAGACGAAGTTGACAGCTAGCGTGGCTAGCTTCCAAGCTATCACGCTACTTTTATAATCTGGTTTTTCTAGCCCTTAAAAAAGCAAGGTAACAGAGAGAGCTTTAATCTCTAACAGCTATCGATAATACGCAATCTACAATACGCTTATCGCCACCATCTCATGACCTGGTTTATCACTGCTACCGAATGCAGCCTAGGTGATAATCCCCCTATTATAGCTGTACAAAAATCATCACCGCGTTAGCAGCAGAATCTCGACTCATAAGGCACCATACTATGAATATCCTGGACACAACCATAGGCCATCGCAATTTTCATGAAAAAGCTCACAATGGTCACCCAGCTCTGTTGGCCAGCCAAAACCTCGACTTAATAATTGGCTCAAGTCATGTCTGAAGTTACAACCATAATCTGCTTAACCACAATTGCTGGAAGCTGCATTCCACTGGGTGGTCTAATAGCTAGTTTTCAACGCATTCATCCCAACTGGCTTGAGCGAGAATTTCGCTATTTCCTAATCGCTTTTGGCGGAGGCATTCTGCTAGGTGCTGTTGCAATTGTGTTGGTACCAGAAGGTATCAACAACATGAATCATTCCTTACTTTCAATCCCCATCATCCTTATCGGTGGTCTAACATTTTTTCTAATAGAAAGAATGCTTGGACTTAGACGCAGAGGAGCACCGCAGCTCATGGGCATGATTTTGGACTACGCGCCTGAGGCACTCGCCTTGGGTGGCTTAATAGCAACAGGCGCCCCTACAGCGACATTATTAGCCGTACTCATTGGCCTGCAAAATCTACCAGAAGGCTTTAATAGTTATAGAGAACTGATAGCACAACACAAAAATACTTCGCGCCAAACACTGCTTATTATGCTTGCATTAGTTGCACTTGGGCCAATTGCAGGCCTCATTGGCTATTTTTTATTGTCGACACAACCAGCTATATTAGGCGGCGTGATGTTATTTTCTTCAGGCGGCATTCTCTATCTCATTTTTCAAGACATCGCGCCTCAATCACATCTGAGGAAACATTGGGCGCCACCACTCGCCGCTGTCTTTGGCTTCTGCTTGGCACTATTCAGCGAGATGCTGCTAACTGCTAGCTAGCACTCACCACACCGATTTATAAAGACAGTGAATCGAGCTGCGATAGATGTATTGGCCGAATCGCATATATGACCAAAGCAATTGCCATGGCCTACCGAATCAAAGCGGTCTTGCTGCCAATCCATCACCGTGTTTTATAACAGTCGATACTTAACGGCATACGCTAGTAAGCACAACCCATGAATAATCGCTTGTGACTAGTCACAGCTAGTCTCAACCAGTTGTTGTTACTAGCCACTCACTAGACCGACTTATAGATTTTAGCACCGGTGTCTTTAAACTGCTGGGCCTTCTCTTGCATGCCTGATTCAATCGCAACTTTAATATCCCCTATACCTTGCTGCTTGGCATACTCTCGTACATCTTGGGTGATTTTCATCGAGCAGAATTGCGGCCCGCACATAGAACAGAAATGTGCCACCTTAGCTGAATCTTTAGGCAATGTTTTATCGTGGAATTCACGCGCTCTCTCAGGGTCTAGGCTGAGATTAAATTGATCTTCCCAACGGAATTCAAAACGCGCTTTGGATAGAGCGTTATCACGAATCTGAGCACCGGGATGACCCTTTGCCAAATCAGCCGCATGTGCTGCGATTTTATAAGTGATGATACCGTCGCGTACATCTTCACGGTCCGGCAAACCAAGATGTTCTTTCGGCGTGACATAACAAAGCATCGCGGTGCCATACCAACCAATCTGTGCTGCACCAATTGCAGAGGTAATATGATCATAAGCGGGCGCTACATCGGTGGTCAACGGGCCCAGGGTGTAAAACGGTGCCTCATGACAATCGGCCAGTTCCTTATCCATATTTTCTTTAATCATCTGCATCGGCACATGACCTGGCCCTTCGATCATGACTTGCACGTCATGCTTCCATGCAATCTGCGTTAATTCACCAAGGGTTTCCAATTCCGCGAATTGCGCTTCGTCATTAGCATCGGCAAGCGAACCTGGGCGCAAACCATCACCGAGTGAAAAGGAAACATCATAGGCCTTCATAATTTCACAGATTTCTTCAAAGTGTGTGTAGAGAAAACTCTCTTGATGATGCGCCAAACACCACTTCGCCATAATTGAGCCACCACGCGAAACAATGCCGGTCAAACGTTTTGCTGTTAGCGGCACATAGGCGAGACGAACACCGGCATGAATGGTGAAATAATCAACACCCTGCTCGGCCTGTTCGATCAATGTATCGCGGAACATTTCCCAAGTAAGGTCTTCGGCTTTGCCGTTCACTTTTTCTAAGGCTTGATAGATCGGCACGGTGCCTAGTGGCACTGGGCTATTACGCAGGATCCATTCACGTGTTTCATGAATATGCTTACCGGTGCTCAAATCCATAATGGTATCGCCACCCCAGCGTACCGACCAAGCCATTTTCTCTACCTCCTCGACTACCGATGAGGTCACTGCTGAGTTACCGATATTGGTGTTCACTTTGACCAAAAAGTTACGCCCAATAATCATTGGCTCAGCTTCTGGGTGATTAATATTGCTAGGAATAATGGCACGACCTCTGGCCACTTCATCACGTACAAATTCAGCAGTGATTTCAGTCGGCAGGTTAGCGCCAAAGGATTCGCCTGGATGTTGCAGTAAGAGCTTTTGGTAGCTCTCGTCGGCGCGTAATTCTTGCAAGCGCATTGATTCACGAATAGCGACGTATTCCATTTCTGGGGTAATGATGCCCTGCTTGGCATAGTGCATTTGAGTAACGTTTTTACCCGCTAGAGCCACGCGCGGCAGCACGGTCTTGGTGAAACGCAGATATTCAGTTTTAGGATCGACTGCTCGTTCTTGCCCAAATTCAGAGGACAATGCCTTAAGCTGCTGCGTGTCCGCGCGCTCGGCTATCCATGGCGCCCGTATCTTTGGTAAACCTTCCGATAAATCAATGTTTTGCTCTGGATCGGTCAACGGCCCAGAAGTATCATATATTGTGATCGGTGGATTCTGTTCCGCACCAATACTGCTCGAAGTATCAGCACAGCTGACTTCACGCATACCGACCTGAATATCCTCTCTTGAGCCCTGAACATAGACTTTTTTAGAGTTTGGAAAGGGTTGTGTGACCGCCTCACCTAACTTTTTAGTTTCCGAAATAATGTCCATCTCATTTACGCTCATAACTAACTTATCCATAGATTGAAATAACGCACAGGAAAGCGCGTCTTGCTGTGACTATAACCTCTATCCAAGTCTTTTCAATAGTGAAACTTTGTGCAATTACTATGCAGGCCTTAATTCGGTATGATATCGCGCAGACAGTGGCCGACCGGCCAAACCGGAGCAATGTTTTGAGTTTTACCGAAATGTCAGCTTTAGAGCTGCAACAACACTTACAAAATTCAACCACTCAGCCCATTCTTATGGATGTGCGCGAGGCTTGGGAGCTTGAAAAATGCCAACTACCCAATACAGTACATGTACCTATGCGAGAAATTCCTAGCAGTCTTGGTCAATTTGACCTTGACGCCGAAATCGTAATCATTTGTCATCATGGTATTCGTAGCCGCGCGGTAGCAAACTACTTAGATCAACAAGACTTTTCGAAAGTCATAAACTTATCGGGTGGCATTGATCAATGGGCAAAAGAAGTTGATCGTGATATGGCAACCTATTAGTTCACACTTACTTAATTATCTGATGACATACGCTATGCGCAAGTTTTCACCAATATTTATTCTATGTTTAGTAGCATCGCTTAATACTCTACAGGCAAAAGGTTTAACCGAAGTCTTTCAGCAAGCTCTAGTGCGTGACACTGAGATTAGAGAGGCACGTGCTAACTTTGAAGCGAGTGTGTTAGCACGGCCATTGGCGCGTGCTTCGTTATTGCCACAGATTAGCCTAACGGCAGAAACCTCTAATAACTACATCAAAACCATTGGTAATACCTTTGGCGTGCCAGGAGCATCTGCGGACTATAACTCGCATGGTTTCTCCTTACGCCTAAACCAACCGCTCTATAACCACAGTCTGTATGTACAGCTACGTCAAGCTAAAAATACAGTAGCAAAAGCGCAAGCCGTACTTGATGTCAGCGAACAAGCATTAATACTGCGTGTAGCAGACGCTTACTTTAATGTACTCGGTGCTGATGACACACTGACATTTTCGCGCGCTGAAAAAGATGCGAGTCAACGCCAGCATGAACAAGCTAAAATTCGTTTTGAGGTTGGGCTCGACTCAATTACCGACATGAAAGATGCACAAGCCGTCTATGACCAAACAGTGGCGGCAGAGATAGATGCTGAAATCGCAGTCGAGTTAGCACTCGATGAATTAGCTGTAATCATCGATGACCGCATTCAGCAAGTGAGCCCATTAGTTGCCAGTATAGATCTGAGCCATCCCAATCCTGATCATATTGAAGACTGGGTAGAGACTGCTTTACAGCAGAATCTTAGCTTACTAGTCAACAACTACGATACAAAAATTGCCGAGCAGGAAATTGCTAAGCGTAAAGCAAACTATTTACCGACCTTAGATATAGTGGCTCTTTACACTGATACTGATACCGGCGGCATCAGTGGCTCACGCCACAGTAAAAGTTCACGCGTAGGCGTTGAATTTACATTGCCGTTATTCCAAGGTGGGCGCACCTATTACAGTGCTAAAGAAGGCTCTTATCTCTATCAAGCAGCACAGGAAACAAACGCCCATCTACGTCGAGAAGTAACTCGCGATACACGCACGGCCTATCATAATGTTGTCGCCGCCATTAGTCGTGTTGAAGCATTTTCAAGAGCCATTGAATCCGCCCAATTAGCGGCTGAAGCAACTGACCTTGGGTTTGAGGTCGGCACTCGAAATTCAGTCGATGTACTGCTTGCGCAGCGTCGACTATTTCAGGCGAAGAGGGATCATTCGCGCGCACGCTATGATTACTTAATCAACGGCCTACGTTTAAAGCAAGCCGCTGGAATTCTTAGTAGCGCTGATTTATTTGAAATTGAAGCTTGGCTGCAATAGCTACAGCAGGCCAAGCAATAATGACCTAAGCCGTTGGTGTTACCCAGTCTTGGTATTTTTCAACCTTGCCATGCACAATTTCAAAAAAGGTGCTTTGCAGACGCTCGGTGATTGGCCCACGCGAACCACACCCAATAGTCCGTCCATCGAGCTCTCTAATCGGAGTCACCTCCGCAGCAGTACCCGTAAAGAAGGCTTCATCAGCAACATAAAACTCATCTCGCGTCATCTGCTTTTCAATCACAGGAATACCAAAATCAGCAGCGATTGAAAGAATCGTTTTCCGTGTAATTCCATCTAGAGCAGAAGTTAAAGCGGGCGTCACCAAACAACCATCTTTAACTATAAATACGTTTTCGCCACTACCTTCGGCGACATAGCCTTGTGGATCAAGTAAGAGCGCCTCGTCATAACCGTCTCGATTAGCTTCTTGCAAAGCCAACATAGAGTTAACGTAATGACCATTCACTTTCGCTTTACACATGGTGGTATTCACATGATGTCGAGTGTAGGAAGAAGTTCTCACTTTGATGCCTTCAGCTAACTTTTCTTGGCCCATGTAGGCACCCCATTCCCAGCCCGCAACCATAACGTGAACATTGAGATTATCAGCGCGCAGACCCATACCTTCAGAACCATAAAAACACATCGGACGGATATAACCGAAGCGAACACCATTCTCTCTAATCACATCAATTTGAGCTTGATTGATTTCATCCTGAGTAAATGGAATTTCCATACCGATGATTTTTGCAGAGTTAAATAAACGCTGCGTATGATCTTTTAATCGGAAGATAGATGGGCCTTGCTCTGCGTCATACGCACGGACACCTTCAAATACACCTGTGCCGTAGTGCAGCGTATGCGTTAGCACATGCGTTTCAGCCGACCGCCAATCTACCAACTTGCCATCATTCCAAATCACACCATCTCGATCAGACATCGACATCTTTATAACTCCTAAACTCTTTCATTATTAAAGGTAACAAAAACCATCATAAACTTGCGCTCAACCAGATTAATCTAATCTAGATAAGCAGCGAAGCATTTCTTCCAATACAATTGCACTAGCGCGCGCTCAGCTGAAAATTGCGCAGGGTCAACGGCTCCAATTTGTTGCGTTTGCAACGCCATATGGTGAGAAGCATTACGATATTGACAATAAATCTCGCTCAAATCCTGCGCCATCTTGGGAGCAATAAAATTAGCCTCGGCAAGTATCGCAAGTTGCCGTACATTATCTGAGTAGCGACACAGCGCTGGCTCACGATGCGCATTTGCAAGAATCGCATATTGCACCATAAATTCAATATCAGTGATACCTCCCAGATCGTGCTTCAGATTAAACCGCAAAGGGCCTGTATTGGATTTATTCAGGAGCAATTTCTGTCGCATCGCTAGCACTTCATGCGCCAATACCTGCTGTTCTCTTGGCTGACACAATACATCACGACGCAGTTGCTCAAAGGCTTGCATTAGATTTGATTCACCTGCAATACAACGCGCCCTGACCAATGCCTGCAACTCCCACAACCACGCTCTCGAATGATAATATTCACGCATAGCAGAGATTGTTGAAACCAAAGGCCCTGCATTACCATCTGGTCGTAACCGTAAATCAACCTCATACATCTGCCCTGATACTGTGCGTAAACTCAGCATCCGACTCAGACCCTGCGCTTGTCGAGTCAGCTTTATTATTGCCGGATCGGTCTGCGATTGACCATCCGTCAGATACACTAGATCTAGGTCTGAGCCATAGCTCAACTCCAAGCCGCCCAATTTACCAAAGGCGATGACTGCTAGATTGGGCAAGGCTGGCTGCTCAGATTGTCTCTGCTGCTCAGCATGCTGCAGAGACTGCAAGCAACCCTGCACGACGACTTCTGCTAGCCAACTCAACCGATCACTCACTTGCATTAATGGCAATGTCCCTTGCACATCAGCACAGGCAATACGCAATTCCGCTGCATGCTTAAACAACCTGACCCGCTCTAGCACCTGCTCATCATCCAAACCTGACTGAGATAAAATACTGAGTCGGAATTGCTGCTGTAATTCAGACTTATCATAGTTACCGCCATCACTAGTGACCAAATCATCCAAAAGAATTGGGTTGGCACTGATGTGTTTAGCAATCCAAGGGCTACTCGCCACTACCGCAATTAACTGCTGCAATATGCTGATGTTCTCTGTCAATAAAAGCAGATAAGCCGAGCGACGTAAGATAGCAAGCAATAAAGGTAACAACCGTTGCAACACTGTCGCTGCATCATCATGCTTGCTCAGTTGTCGCAGCACGATTGGCATAAAGGCATGCAAACGTGCTCTACCACTCTCATCTTGCGTGCGATAGGTTGGGCTGTTGAGCAATGCTTTCAGACGCTGCACGATGTCATCTTGCTCAACAAACAACTGCGGCAGGTCTGTGCTTTCTTCCGTCCTCGATTGATCTTCTGTGATAACTAACTCTTGCCAAAAGTCTTCTGCGACATCAGTCAGCTGTTCGTCCTTCACCGCAGCCGCGGCGATATTTTCAAAGATTGCAGAGACTTGTTGTTGATAGTGCTGCAAATCTGATCGGAACGCCTGCTGATCGTCGTAAGCCATAGACTGCGCCAAGACCGTAAGTTGTTCCTTATCACGCGGTAATTCATGTACTTGTCGGTCGTCCCACATTTGCAGCCGATTTTCAGCACGACGCAAAAACTCATAACTCTGCAATAGCTGAGCAACCTCTAATGGTGACAAATAAGCCCTCTGTTCGATTTGTTGCAACGCCTGATACAAGGATTGTGTCTGCAGATTAGGAGTACGACCGGCATTGATCAGTTGCAGCAGTTGAACAATAAATTCAATCTCACGAATACCACCAGGGCCTAATTTGAGATGATCGATTTGTTGCTTACGGCGCACTTGTTGCGCAATTTTTTGCTTCATTTCCCGCAGCGTTTGAAGCACTGTGAAATCAACATACTGACGATAAACAAACGGTCTTAAAATATCACTGAGTGCTTTTTGTGCTGTTTCATTACCACCAATAAAGCGCGCTTTAACCAAGGCATAGCGCTCCCACTCCCTACCATGAGTTTGGTAATACTCTTGCAGATGATCAAAATTCACCACCAGCGGGCCTGATTCACCAAAAGGACGCAACCGACAATCGACGCGATAGACTAATTGCGTGCGATCATTTAACACACGCACTAAAGCCTGCCCTAATTTAGTGAAAAACTCTTTGTTTGGTAGCGCCTTAACACCATCACAATAGCCGTTGTGATCAAAGCAGAACATAACATCAATATCTGATGAAAAATTTAGTTCGCGGCCACCCAGTTTACCAAGAGCGACAATAATGAATTGCGCCTGTTCTGCGTCTGTCGTGGCATCTGTTGGCACAGCCGCCACTCTTGGCAGACCATACTGCTGACTAAGCTCTTGATGTAAGTAGCGATAAGACAATTGCAGACAGACGTCAGCTAACTCTGATAATGCCAGCAGTACCGTTTGCAGATCACAGCGCAAGATCAAATCATGCCAACAAATGGCTAACATCTGACGATTACGAAAGCGTGCTAAGACCCGGCATAGGTGTGTCTGATCGCCAACAGCCAAGAGCTCTTGCGCTAACAAAGAACGATAACCAGTAGGCTCTAAAGTTTGCCCGTCAATGATTGCGTGCAAACATTCAGGTTGCTGCCGAATGACCTGCTCACAAAACCGACTCTGCGTTAGCAGGCGTTCTATCTTGTCCTCCTGCGCTAACACGGCAGATGAAAACGTATAATCTCCTTTAAGAGACTGCCAACGAGCACGGGCCGAATCGTTAATGACTACTTTGTCAGGCATGTGCATCCATTAGAATAATAGTGAGTTTGATGAGCTTTCTTACTACTATCAGTATCCATCTGTATAGGGTTTATCATAAATTTTAAATAGGAATGCATCTCATTTGTGCTACCATTATTGAAATTCCATTCTCACGGTCTATTTGTTTAGGAAATGCTATGAAATATAATTTCAAATCAATACTTTACATTAGTATTGCATTAATTTGCTCGCAATTTGCCCACGCTGGAGATGAAATCAACGTCTACAGTGCACGCAAAGAGGCCTATATCAAACCCCTTTTAGACCAATTTGGCCAAACTCATAATGTCCAAATCAATCTGATTACAGCAAAGGCAGATGCCCTGATCCAGCGCTTACTTAAAGAAGGCAAGAACACCCCGGCCGATATTTTTATCACGGTCGATGCCGGTCGCCTGCACCGCGCTAAAAGCGCCGGTCTCTTACAAGCAATCAACGACCCCGATGTTCTACGTCAAGTGCCTAGCCAATACCAAGATGCTGACGCTTATTGGGTAGGCCTTTCAGTTCGCGCACGGACGATTGCATATCGTCATAAAACGGTGCGTAAAGAAGAACTGAGCAGCTATGAAGCGCTGACTGACACAAAGTGGAAAAATCGAATTTGTATCCGTTCTTCAAATAACATCTACAACCAATCTTTGGTTGCTGCCATGCTTGCTCACCAGGGTGAACAAGCCACCCAATCTTGGGTGAATGGTTTAGTGGCTAATTTTGCACGCAAACCACAAGGCGGTGACCGTGATCAGATTAAAGCCTTAGCTGCTGGTCAATGTGATCTAGCGGTGATTAACACTTACTACCTCGGCAAGATGCTGACCGCCGATGTCGCGCAGCAGGCCGCTGCCCGTGAAACCTCTCTATTTTGGTCCAACCAAAATGGTCGCGGCGTCCATGTCAATATTAGTGGTGTCGGCATTACTGCTCACAGCAAGCGTCCAGAGCTAGCGACCAAGCTTGTCGCTTTCTTACTAACGAATGAATCACAAGCTTGGTATGGCAAGGTGAATTTAGAATATCCAGTACGTGATGGCATTGAGATCAACAGCATCCTGCAACAATGGGGCCCGTTTAAGGCTGACGAGCTTAACCTTACTCGCCTTGGCGAATTGAATGCCGAAGCGGTTCGCATCATGGATCGTGCTGGCTGGAAATAAGGCCTATACTGAGTTTGACATCAATTGAGTGGATTATTTAAGCCCGAATGCTAGACCATCCTAAGTCTCGGCGCGCACTACGTTTTGCGCGCATAAGCTCCGATCAGGGCTGGTTCCTTACCGTCTTCATTATCGCTGCACTGCTTATGTTGCCACTCTTAATCGTGCTGCAATTTAACCTCCATGCGCGCAGCGATAGCTGGCAACATTTACTAGACTATCTACTCTGGGATTACGTAAAGAACTCAATTCTACTCGGCCTCGGTGTCGCTTTTGGCACCTTTATTATCGGCGTGCCTACAGCTTGCATCTGTGCGCTCTATCGTTTCCGCGGCAAAGGCCTGATCGAATTATTACTGCTACTACCTTTATCGATGCCGGCCTATATTATTGCCTACACCTATACTGGCATGTTGGAAGTCGGTGGCCCAATACAACAGCAACTGCGCGCAAGCTTTAACCTGAGTTATGGCGAGTATTGGTTCCCTGAGATACGCTCTTTAGGCGGTGCTATCGCAATGTTCTCTTTTGTCCTCTATCCCTATGTTTTCCTGCTAGCACGCTCAGCGCTGCTCAATCAACCAGCAAACATTATTGATGCAGCTCGCTTGTTAGGTGCCAGCCCTTGGCAACGTTATCGCTCGGTCATTCTGCCGCTGGCGCGACCAGCGATTGCCGCCGGTATCATTCTGGTTTTAATGGAAACCTTGGCAGACTACGGCACCGTGCAATACTTTGGCGTCGATACCTTTACCACTGGCATTTTCCACACTTGGTTTGGTTATGGCGAAGCAGTCACCGCAGCGCAATTATCAAGCCTACTGATGGCGGCTGTTTTCATTCTTTTTTTACTGGAAAGACATCTGCGTGGGCGTATCCGCTTTCATGGCGCTGGCAATACTCAGCAATCACGCGAGTTACCTGTTCTTGAAGGCAAACCAGCGATTGCTGCCATCGCCTTTTGTCTTATACCGGCATTTTTTGGGTTCATCATCCCATTGCTACAATTAATTAGTTGGGCAATAGACACTGCCGATGACATGTTAGATGCCCATTTCTGGCAACTATCATGGAATAGCTTCCTACTGGCCATTTCCGCTGCCGCACTCATTCTAATCATCGCAACGATTCTGGCTTATGCAAGACGCATCAGCAAAAGCACCTTACTTAAATCAATGATTAACCTATGCGCTATGGGTTATGCTGTTCCAGGCACCGTGATCGCAGTCGGTGCAATTATTTTGTTGAGCAGCATTGATAACTGGCTTATTGACACCCTGCGCGAGCAATTTTCGATTGACTCAGGCCTGATCCTGACCGGGACTATCTTTGCCTTGGTCTTTGCACACACTGTGCGCTTTTTATCACTTGCCCTACAAACCGTAGATGCCAGCCTCAGTAAAATTTCATACTCGGTCGATGAAGCCTCTCGCTTATTAGGCAACTCTATTAGCCAGACACTGCGACGCATTCATGTGCCGCTGATTCGCGGCGGCCTCCTCAGTGCTGCCTTACTCGTCTTTGTCGAGGTTATGAAAGAACTACCGGCGACTCTAATTATGCGGCCCTTTAACTTTAACACCCTCGCTGTGCGCGCTTATGAGCTGGCATCTGATGAGCGTCTTGCGGATGCTTCGACAGCCGCATTAGCGATCGTTGTTACAGGTATAATACCGGTCATTCTATTAAATATTTCGATCCGAAAAAAATAACTACCATGCCTATTCAATCGCCCCCAATGTTAGAAGTCGCACAATTGTCAACTTCGCATCGCAAGCAAAGCATCCTGCAACAAGTCGAGCTCACACTTCAAGCACAGGATATTGTCTGCTTACTCGGGCCAAGTGGCTGCGGCAAGACCACCCTACTTCGCTCTATTGCTGGCCTACATCCTATTGACCACGGCACGATTCAACTCAATCAGCAACTCATCGGCTCGCCTCAATTACAAGCACCGCTGCAATCACGCGGTGTCGGCATGATGTTTCAAGACCTCGCCCTGTTCCCTCACATGACCATTTTTGACAATGTCGCCTATGGCATCCGTAACATGGAACAAAGCTACATTCAGAGGCAGGTTCGATATGTCTTAGATTTAGTCAAAATGCCTAACGGTAGCGATCAAAAGTATCCGCACGAATTATCTGGTGGCCAGCAACAACGTGTTGCCCTCGCTAGAGCGCTTGCACCTAAACCTTCATTACTGTTACTAGATGAACCTTTTTCCAGCCTAGATCCCGAGTTGCGTTATCAATTGGTGCTGGAAGTACGCAATATACTCAAGCTCGAAAAAACCACTGCGCTATTAGTCACTCATGATCAAGATGAGGCGTTTTCAATTGCTGACTCAATAGGTGTCATGGAACAAGGCGCCATTATGCAATTTGATTCTCCTTACAATATTTATCATCAGCCTAATTCTAGATTTGTTGCTGACTTTGTTGGCCTAGGTACTTTTATTCCGGTCGAGATCAATGCTGCCGGTGATGTTGAAACCGTCTTTGGTACCTTAACTAATACGTGTGAAAAACAATTCGCCCCTGGCACAGAGGTCGATCTACTGGTTCGACCAGATGATATCCCGCACGATGATCACAGTCAGGTCAGTGCAATCGTTGAAGAAAAGCGCTTTCTAGGCGCTCAGTTCCTCTATACCTTACGCCTACCAAACAACTACCGTGTGCTTTGTTATGCCCCGAGTCACCATGATCACAGCATTGGCAAACCCTTAGGTATACGACTAGATCTAGAACACCTAATGCTATTTGAGCGCGAGTAGAGCACCCGCTATAGGGCTTGACCCTATTCGCGTAAAAGCTAACAATCAGACTACGCATCAACTCCGAGAGCGCTTACTTGGCCCTTTCAACACCACTTTTCCGATCTGTGCTAATAGCCCTCTGTGGACTATTCATCAGTCTGTCATCACAGGCAGAAATGTTCACGACAGAACAGATAGTCGCTGCAATCACCAGTCAACAGAGCATCGAACGAATTGAAATCCTGCTGCAACGCGACGATGTTAAGAACATGCTGCTCAAGCATAAAATCACAGCCGCCGATATACGGCAACGCCTAACCAAAGCAGCCCCCAGCGAATTACAAAATTTAGCCGACCAACTTGAAGACATGCCAGAAACCGATAGCTCTAGTTTGTTGGCATTCGCACCCAGCGCTTTAATCTTGCTGCTAGAGCTGACTGGCTACACCGATATCTCAACCTCATTCTAGAATCGACATGGCGCCCCGCAATCACTTGCTAACCGTTTTACTATTACTACTCAGCAGCCTTTTGCTTAACGCCTGCACAACATTGGCTGATCATGTCTTACCGAAGCAACCACAAGATCAACCTTCCGATACCGTTTTACAGGTCCCTTTTTTTAACCAAGAGGCTTTTTATTCCGGCCCTGCCAGCTTATCAATGATCGCTAATTTTTATATTTTGCCCATGCGTCCAGGCAGCTTGCATCACTTCAAAAATAACTCAGATAAAACCAGCGGCCTACAATTAGAAATGCTGGCCACAGCTCGTGAGATCGGCCTCCAAAGCTACCAACAAGCGAATGATATAGAGAGTCTCTTTGCTGCCATTGATCAACAACGCCCAATCATCATCTTACAAAATTTAGCCGTTGATGCTTACCCCATTTGGCATTATGCCGTTGTTGTCGGTTACTCCGCTGATAAGAAATTTTTATTACTGCACAGTGGTCGCCATGAATATTATCGTGCGGCACGTAAAACCTTTGAAAACACTTGGTCGCGCGCTTCTAACTGGTCATTAATACTATCCCCAATAACCGATATCCCAGAGGATGCCGACGTCGGGAAAGTGATTGCTGCCGCCATTGATCTCGAACATCTCGGGCAACACCGTGCAGCACAGATCACTTATAGCACCGCACTAAAACGTTGGCCTAATCATTTTGCTGCCCATTTAGGTCTAGCAAATAGCCATATGCAATTAAATGAGCCATTGGCTGCTAATCAAGCCTATCGCAAGGCCTTAAGCCTTAACCCACATTCAGCTCAAACACTCAACAACTTTGCTTACAGCGCGGCAGCACTGGCTTGTCATCGCACTGCGATCGAGGCGGCAAGATGCGCTTTAGAAATGAACCAAGCACAGAATACCACCATCCAAAACACCCTAAATGAGCTCACAGCAAAATACCCCAATGCACAGAATTCAGGTAGTTGTCCGCGCATTCGGTGCAAGAGCAAGCCCTAACTGTTGCATATTTAATCTACTGTGAGAGACCCTCTAGAGAAAATAATCTGTTACCGTAGGGCCTATCATTTAATGATTTTTATATTAGGTTTGGCATGAAAAAAGAACTGTACCCCAGCGTCGCTTTATTTCTTGGTAGTGTATTACTGGTAGCGATCACTCTAGGCGGGAAACCCAACCCGCAAGGCGTCAGTGCATTACCGCTACTGACCTTGCTACTGATCTCTGAGTTTGGATTCTTTGTGACCGCTGTTGGCTGCTATGCCGGAGCCCGACAAAGCCTACAGAAAATTACATTTCGCAGTCTCATTAGTACAGTCAGTAATTTGGTCTTAGCTGTATTTTTTGCACACTTAGGTCTCGAATTCTGGGCTAGCGCCATATAAACCATTGGCCAAAGCATAGTGGTATGTTAAAACACCGCAGGCTTATCCAGACTGAGTGCGAGAGCATTAAGAACTGATAACATCTATACATAAATTGACTGTCTGGCCAGCACCACAGCCCAGCAGTCACGATATATAAAGGAGTAGTACGCTTTGTCATCAACATTCAATCGCTGGCGCCCTCACCCTTGGCATGGCATCGAAGTGGGCCCGAACTCGCCTAGCGTTGTTCACGCCTACATTGAGAGCACACCATTTGATCACGTAAAATATGAAGTCGATAAACAGACTGGTTATTTGCGTGTCGACCGTCCGCATCGCACCTCTTCGCTGCCACCAACTTTATACGGCTTTATTCCCCGTACTTATTGCGGCGCAAGCGTTGGCGCGTTAATGGGTAATGATCTGCAAGGCGATGAAGATCCATTAGATATCTGTGTCATCAGCGACCGACCTGTCGACCGTGCCGAATTAATTTTAAACGCACGTGTTGTCGGTGGCTTACCGATGATCGATGGTGGTGAAGCCGATGATAAAATCTTGGCGGTATTGGAAGGTGATCACGTCTGGTCACATATAGAAGATATTACTGAATTGCCGAGCTCGATTGTTGAACGGCTACGACACTACTTCAGTACTTATAAGTGCTTACCGGGTGAAGACTCCAAGGTTCAAGTAGGCCCAGGCTACGGCCGAGATCACGCCATGAAGGTGATTGAGCAGTCAATGGCCGACTATGCCGAACTATCAGCTAGCTTTACCGAAGAAGATTAAGCCACTAGCCTCTGTGGGCGTTGATCAAGTGAGCGCCCGCAGATGATCTAAACAGACTGGATATCCCCAGCGAAAGCTCGTTCCGATTCGCTGCATTCGGTATAGTGCAGTCTCTTGAGCCAAACAACCCGCAATAAACTTATGAGCAAAAAACTCCGCACCCATTCCTCGATCGTTGTCGATGGCACCGAACGCGCACCTAGCCGCGCCATGCTACGCGCCGTTGGTTTTAAAGATGGCGACTTTCAAAAGCCACAGATCGGTATTGCCTCCACCTGGAGCATGGTGACACCGTGCAATATGCATATTAATACTTTAGCCGAAAAAGCGGCTGCAGGAGCTAATAATGCAGGTGGCAAAGGCGTGATCTTCAATACCATTACCATCTCAGATGGTATCTCAATGGGCTCAGAGGGCATGAAGTACTCATTGGTATCACGCGAAGTAATTGCTGATTCAATCGAGACCGTGACTGGCTGTGAAGGCTTTGACGGCGTCGTTGCAATTGGTGGTTGTGATAAAAATATGCCGGGCTGCATGATGGCCCTAGCGCGCTTAAATCGACCGGCTGTATTCGTTTATGGTGGCACCATCATGCCAGGCGTACATAAAGGCACCAAGATTGATGTCGTCTCTGTATTTGAAGCTGTTGGCCAACATGCCAAGCAAGAGATCAATGATAAAGAATTAAAACAAATTGAATCAAGAGCGATCCCAGGCGCCGGTTCTTGTGGTGGCATGTATACCGCTAACACCATGGCATCAGCGATTGAAGCCCTTGGTATGAGCCTGCCAGGCAGCTCAGCCCAGGCCGCCATTTCAAAATCAAAAGAAGACGATTGCCGCAATGCCGGTAAAGCCGTTTTAAATCTACTAGAAAAAGATATCCGTCCTAGCGACATCATGACGCGTAAGGCTTTCTTAAATGCCATCACGATCATTACTGCCTTAGGTGGCTCAACCAACGCGGTGTTGCATATGCTAGCGATGGCCTACTCTATGGGTGTCAAACTGTCGATCGATGACTTTACCCGTATTGGCAAAAAAGTACCGGTAATGGCCGACTTACGTCCTAGCGGTAAGTACATGATGTCAGAACTTATCGAGATCGGTGGTATTCAGCCACTCATGAAGATGCTGCTGAAAAAAGGTCTACTCTATGGCGATTGCATGACAGTAACCGGCAAGACCATGGCGCAAAACTTAGCCAAGGTGAAAGCCTACCCGAAAGGGCAGGACATCATCCGTCCATTTAGCAACCCAATTAAGAAAGACGGCCACTTGGTCATCTTATACGGCAATCTAGCGCCAGAAGGTGCGGTCGCCAAGATTTCAGGGAAGGAAGGTCTATCGTTTACGGGTAAGGCTAAGGTCTTCGCCTCGGAAGAAGCAGCCTTGAAAAAAATTCTCGATGGTGGCATCAAGAAAGGCGATGTCATCGTCATTCGCTACGAAGGCCCGGTTGGCGGTCCCGGCATGCGCGAGATGCTGTCACCAACCTCAGCTGTGATGGGTAAAGGTCTTGGTAAAGACGTCGCATTAATCACCGATGGTCGTTTTTCTGGAGGAAGCCATGGCTTTGTTGTCGGCCATATCACACCAGAAGCAGCCGTTGGCGGCCCACTCGCCTTAGTCAAAAATGGTGACAAGATCACTATTGATGCCGAACGTGGTGAGATGAATCTGCATGTTAGTGCAAGCGAATTAAAGAAACGTAAAGCGGCCTGGAAAGCGCCCAAAGCCCGCTATACTCGTGGGGTACTGGCTAAATATGCAAAACAAGTTAGCTCAGCCTCAAGCGGTGCAGTAACCGACTAAAATGCCGCTAAAAACCGGCCAACATTGACGTCGCAATTGGACAAAAACTGAATTTTCACTCTAATTGCTTGAAAACGTTGGCAGCTAGCTGCGAATAGTTTACGATTTAGCCCCTTTTTATAGCCCCAATAGTTACTCTTACCAATAGGAGCAGTTGATGTCACTGACACCAGAAGAATTAGAAGCGATCATGGAACGCAAGAACAAGATGCGTCGTGAAGCATATGATCGTCGTAACGCCCAAGAAAACAAAGACGAAGTCAGCGCAAAAGCAGTTGCTCGTTTCCTTGAGCTACCTGAATACAAGAACGCTCACACCATCATGTGGTACATCGATTGCCGCTCTGAGCTGCGCACTAAGCCTGAGCTACTCGCTGAAGTCGCTAAGGGCGAAAAGAAAATCATCGTTCCTTACTGCACTGAAGATGAAAATGGCGATAACAAGCTTGGTCTATGGTGGATGGAAAGCCTAGAAGAGATGGTTGTTGGTAAGTGGGACATCCTTGAGCCACCAAAAGATATGTGGGGCAACCCAGCGAAGGAAGTTGAAGCAGGTGATCTTGACCTGGTAATGGTTCCAGGTGTTGGCTTTGACCGTAACGGTGGTCGTATGGGTAATGGTCAAGGTTACTATGACCGTCTACTTGAAAAAGTACGCGCTGATGCACCATTAATCGCAATGGGCTATGAGTCACAGTTGTTCGACAACGTGCTAGTTGCACCACACGACGTTTACATGGACAAAGTAGTCACTGAAGATGCCGTTTACGAAGGCCAAGGAAGAGACTAAATGAGTGCGTTAATTGATGATACCTATGCAGAAGCGTTTAAGAGCCTATATGTTGAGTTCTTAATCACTGCAAAGAACCGTAAGTGGGTTGACCACGCGGTAAACGCAGCAGTGGGTAACGGTTCTAGCTCTATTTTATGTGACTGTGAAGCCGGCATGGATCGCTACGTAGGCCCAGGTGGTGACGAGACATTCGAAACCCCAGATGGTCGCCCAGGCGCCATTGTCCAAATGCACGTCCCTCGTTTCTGGAAAGATCGTAACGATCGCCTAGAAAAATCTGCCTTGGTCCGTATCAGTCAGAATGTCATGACCTGCCCTACGGCATCATGCTTTAACCTGATTGATTCAGAAGAATACTTCCACATGGGTCGTAAGGTTGCTTACTTCGGTAACGGCTACCAAAAACGTATTGAGCGTTTTGGCCGCAAGATGTGGTGGGTTCCAATCCTGGGTGGTGAGTACATCATGGATCGCCGTTTAGGTCGTTCTGATGGCCTAATGGGTGGCAACTTATGGTTCTTCGGCAAAGACACGGACTCTGCATTAGAAGCAGCAGAGAAGGGTTGCGAAGCAATTGCACCGGTTGATGGTGTAATCACAACCTTCCCTGGCGGCATTGCTGGCAGTGGCTCAAAAGCGGGTAGTGACTATGACTTCACCATTGCAAGTACCTTTGAGAAATTCTGTCCTTTGCTACAAGATGATCCAACCGTAGAGCACGGCCTTCCTGAAGGCGTCAACTCTGTGATGGAAATCATCATGAATGGCCGTGATATGGATTGCATCATTAAGGCAACCCAAGCGGCTATTAATGCGTCGAAAGACACCGAGGGTTTGCTAATGATTTCTGCCGGTAACTACGGTGGCCGTCTGGGCAAGAGCTTCATCTACCTGCACCCTGATAAGCAGCCTGCAGCGTAGCAAGTAAAGTAGCATCCCCCGCGACTAATGATTGAAAATTAGTCGCGGGAACATTAATCTTGCTCACCTGAGCATTCGATAACTTCTCCACACGAGCCTACGCCATTGATCATTGACGGCAAAAAAGTTGCAATCCAACTACGCAATCAGATCAAAGCCCAGTTAGCTCAATTCAGTGATATCCAAATTACCCTGGCCACCGTACTCGTTGGCGAGAACCCTGCCAGCAAACTCTATGTCGGCATGAAACACCGTGAGGCGCACGCCGCTGGCATTCATTCTAAACACATTACTTTGCAGCAAGACATCGATCAGCAAAGCCTAGAAGCTGAAATTGAAAAATTAGCCAGCGACGATAGCGTCAACGGTATTCTGGTTCAGCTACCCCTACCAAAACATATTGATAAGGATCGCATCCTAGCGAAAATTCCTGCTGAAAAAGATGTCGATGGTCTAACCGAAGTTAACATGGGACGCCTAGTTCAAGGCCAAAACCAATTGGTTCCCTGCACACCATTAGGTGTAATGCGTCTAATAGAGGCCTACAATATCCCTACTCGCGGCAAAACAGCGGTTGTCGTTGGTCGTTCCTCTTTAGTCGGTCTGCCACAGATGCTTTTACTCTCAGCACACGGTGCAGACGCTACTGTGACCTTGGCGCACTCTCGCAGTGAGAATCTGGTCGAAATCTGTCAACGTGCCGATATCTTAGTCTCTGCCGTTGGTTCAGCTGGCATGATCACCGCTGCCCATGTCAAACCTGGCGCGATGGTATTTGATGTTGGCGTAACGCGCACTGCTGCTGGCATTCTTGGTGATGTCGATTTTGCTGCGGTAGAAAAGATAGCCGGTGGCGTGACACCAATGCCGGCAGGCACTGGCCCGATGACAGTCGCCTGTTTGTTAGAAAACACCGTTAAAGCGGCACGTCTGCAAGGCATACTCCCTATTTAGCCCCGAACTGCGCTGGTAGAGGGGATAGACAGAAAAAACCTGCTTGAGAGGGCCTAACCCTTGTGGCATTATGGCGAACTTTTCGGGTGTTGTTGAAAAAATCGCCAGCCCTCCTTTGCAGATGGCTTGGATGATCCGTTGTGACTCTTTATTTGCAGGTATTAGGTTAGCAATAAGTGGTTAATACGGCTTTAAATTAAGATTCAACACACCATTTAAATTCAGTTTTTAAACACTATATAAGGGTCCTTTTATGCCTGGTCAAAAGCTTGCCTTCCCTGGACGCAATTATTTATTTGCTCCTGGTCCTACACATATTCCAAATGAAGTAATGAATGCAATGGTCGTTCCACAGGAAGACCACCGCGCACCAGATCTTCCTGAATTGGTTCTGCCATTATTGAAAGATCTAAACAAGATCTTCCAAACCAAGAAAGGTCAAAGCTTCATCTTCCCAGCAACGGGTACAGCCGGTTGGGAAATTGCAATCACTAATACATTAAGCCCAGGTGACACGATCCTAACTTCACGTTTCGGTCAGTTCAGTCACTTGTGGTACGACATGGCTGTGCGCCTTGGTCTAAATGTAGAGCTAGTTGACGTGATTTGGGGCCAAGGCGTTCCAGTTGCTGAATTTAAAAAGCGTCTACGTGCTGACAAGCAGCACAAGATTAAAGCAGTTATCGCTTGCCATAACGAAACTGCAACTGGTGTAACCAGTGACATCGGCGCATTAGGCAAGGTAATCAAAGACTTAAACCATCCAGCAATCTACATGGTTGACGGCGTAAGCTCAGTTGCCAGTATTGATTTCCGCATGGACGAGTGGAACATTGATATCGCAGTCAGTGGTTCACAGAAAGGTTTCATGTTGCCAGCAGGTTTGGCTTTGATTGCATTCAGTCAGAAAGCACTTCGCGCTAGCAAAACTGCGACTTGCCCACGTTGTTTCTTAGATATCAAAGATCATATCGCGACCAACAAAGACGGTTTCTTCCCTTACACACCTTCAGTTCCAATGTTGCGTGGTCTACGTACTTCTATGGACCTACTGTTGGGTGAAGGCCTTGATAACGTATTTGCTCGTCATCACCGCCTAGCGGAAGGTGTTCGTAAAGCCGTTAAAGCATGGGGTCTATCACCATGTGCAGCGTCTCCAAAACTATGTTCTGACACGGTTACAGCGATTCTTTCTCCAAAGAACGTTAACGCAGCTGAAGTCATTCATATTGCATACCACCGTTACAACATCTCGCTAGGTGCTGGCTTAACACAAGTTGCTGGTAAGGTTTTCCGTATCGGTCACTTAGGCGACAACAGCGATGTTCGCATGATGTCTGCCCTTGGTGGTGTTGAGATGGCTATGCGTGATGCTGGTATCAAGATCAAGCCAGGAAGTGGTGTTGGTGCAGCGGTTGAATACTACCGTTCAACAGCTAAAGCTATCCCAGCCTTCGGCGCTGCTAAGAAAGCAGCACCTAAGAAGCGTACTACTAAGCGTAAGACTGCTGCTAAAAAATAGAGGTTTATTTTTATGAGTTTCACTCAATATAAACCTGCAAAGCTCCGTGTACAGCGCTGTGAACTCGCTGTACCTGGTTCTAACCCAAAGATGATCGAGAAGGCTGCGGACTCCGCAGCCGACTACGTATTTTTAGACCTTGAAGACGCAGTCGCCCCGGATGATAAATTCCAGGCGCGCAAAAACGTTATCGAAGCACTAAATGACATCGATTGGGCAGGTAAAGGTAAGACAGTATCGATCCGAATCAACGGTTTAGACACACATTACATGTATCGTGATGTAGTAGACGTTGTTGAACAGGCTGGTGACAAACTAGACACTATCTTGATTCCTAAAGTAGGTAACCCTGCTGACGTTTACATGGTCGATGCAATGGTCACTCAAATTGAAGAAGCCAAAGGCTTCAGCAATAAGATTGGCCTCGAGGCTTTAATCGAGACTGCACTTGGCATGGCCAATGTTGAAGCAATCGCGACTTCTAGCCCTCGTATGGAAGCAATGCATTTTGGTGTAGCGGACTATGCTGCTAGTAACCGTGCACGCACCGTTAATATTGGCGGTTTGAACCCAGATTATCCGGGTGATCAATGGCACCATGCTATTTCACGCATGACGGTTGCTTGTCGCGCTTATGGTTTACGTCCTATTGACGGACCTTTTGGTGATTTCAACGATCCCGATGGCTTCATGCTAGCGGCTCGCCGCGGTGCAGCACTTGGTATCGAGGGTAAATGGGCGATCCATCCATCCCAAATTGAACTCGCTAATGAAGTCTTCTCACCACCAGAAGCTGAGGTCACCAAAGCCCATCGTATCCTTGAAGAGCTGGCTAAAGCCGCTGCTGAAGGCCGTGGTGCTGCCTCTCTAGACGGCAAGATGATTGATGCTGCTTCAGCACGTATGGCAGAAAATGTCGTCCGCGCTGCAGAGGCAATCGCTGCAAAAAACAGCGCTTCCTAGCATACTTTTATGCGATTTGGCACCTTGCTTTATCCTGCAAGGTGCCCATAAAATGTCACAACGCTATATATAAACCATAGAGTTTATAAGCCATAACACCCCAAGCGTTGTTTAGTTAGTACATTTTGTTAGTAACTAGAGTTACCAGATTTTGCTGGTGGCCTCGGGCCGCCCGCATATTTTTTATTGTAAATCACTTTATATGGGAGGAGATGCCGTGGACATTCACGAGTATCAAGCAAAAGAGCTGCTCTCCAAGTTCGGAGTTAGTATTTCGCAAGGCGGGCTAGCTTACAGTCCTGAGCAAGCGGTATATCGCGCTAAAGAAATTGGTGGCGACAAATGGGTCGTAAAGGCACAAATTCATTCAGGTGCCCGCGGCAAGGCCGGTGGTATCAAGTTCTGCACGTCTGAAGAAGAAGTGCTGGCTGCAGCTACTGAATTACTAGGTAAAACACTAGTCACTCACCAAACTGGCCCACAGGGTAAGGTTATTTATCGCCTCTATATTGAAGAAGCGACTGACATTCAGCGCGAACTCTACGTGGGTCTAGTACTAGACCGCGTCAAGCAACGCATTGCTATCATCTCCTCTACTGAAGGTGGCATGGAGATTGAAGAAGTTGCTGATAAGAAACCTGAAGCGATTATGCGCACTGAAATCGAACCAACTGTTGGTCTAACTGATTTTCAAGCACGTGAAATTGCGTTCAATTTAGGCCTAGAGCCAAAAATGATCAGTCAAGCGGTGCAAACACTGAAAGGTGCTTACCGTTCTTTCCGTGAATTAGACGCAACTATGGTTGAAATAAACCCATTAGTAGTGACTGGTGACGGTCATATCCGTGCGTTAGACGCTAAAATGGCTTTCGATACCAACGCCCTATTCCGTCGTCCTCAAATTGCTGAACTTCGTGATAAATCACAAGAAGATCCGCGTGAGACTGCGGCATCAGATTACGGCCTAAGCTATGTTGGCCTTGATGGCGACATCGGTTGCATGATTAACGGCGCTGGCCTAGCCATGGCTTCGCTCGACATGCTGAAGCACAAGGGTGGCAACCCAGCCAACTTCCTAGATATCGGCGGTGGTGCATCACCTGAGCGGGTAGCACGTGCCTTTGAATTGGTACTAGCCGACGAAGGTGTTAAAGCCTTCTTGGTCAATATCTTCGCCGGTATTAACCGTTGTGATTGGATTGCAGAAGGTGTCGTACAGGCATACAAACAAGTGGACGTTAAAGTGCCATTGATTTGTCGTCTATCCGGTACCAACGAAGAGCTTGGTCAAAAGATCATAGCCGAAAGTGGCTTACCGATTATCACTGCAAATACTTTAGCGGAAGCTGCCGAAAAAGCAGTAGAAGCGCGTAACAAAGCGGTCGGCGCTTAAGTAGGGAGAGACAAATGACTGTATTACTAAATGAAAAAACCCGCGTCATCGTACAGGGTTTCACTGGCAAGATTGGTACCTTCCACGCTGAAGAAATGATGGAATATGGCACTAACCTTGTAGGTGGTGTTACGCCAGGTAAAGGCGGACAAGAGCACATGGGCAAGCCGGTTTTCAACACGGTTAAAGAAGCAGTGGAAGAAGCTGGTGCTGAAGCCAGTATCATCTTCGTACCATCAGCTTTTGCAGCGGATTCGATCATGGAAGCAGCCGATGCTGGCATTAAGTACTGTGTTGCAATTACCGATGGTATCCCAGCACAAGACATGATGACGGTTAAGCGCTACATGTACCGTTACAAGAAAGAAGATCGCATGATTCTAACTGGCCCTAACTGTGCAGGCACCATCAGCCCAGGAAAAGCCATGCTAGGTATTATGCCGGGCCACATCTATATGCAAGGCGAAGTCGGCATTGTTGGTCGTTCTGGCACCCTGGGTTACGAAGCGGCGGCACAAATGAAGACACTAGGCATTGGTATTACGACTTCGGTCGGTATCGGTGGTGACCCAATCAATGGTAGTTCACATCGCGACATCCTTGAGCACTTCGAAAATGATCCAGACACGAAAGCAGTAATGATGATTGGCGAAATCGGCGGCCCACAAGAAGCAGAAGCAGCTGAATACTTCAAAAATCACATGACTAAGCCATTGGTTGCCTATATCGCCGGCCTTACTGCACCAAAGGGTCGTACTATGGGCCACGCTGGAGCGATTGTTTCAGGTGTTGGTGAAAGTGCTGCTGAAAAAGTGAAAATGTTGGAAGAAGCCGGTGTTGTCGTTGCTCCAACCCCATCGGATCTAGGTGTCACTATGGAACAAGTACTAAAAAACTTATAGGAATAGATTGATGAGTAAGCCTAAAGTAATTATTTCGCGCAAATGGCCTGAGCCAGTTGAAGCTCAGCTAAAAGAACTATACGACGTTCAATTGAACGAGAGCGATGAAGCGATGACGGTTGAACAGATGCAAGATGCACTGCGTAACTGTGATGCGTTTTGTCCAACAGTAACCGATCCGGTTAATGCAGCAGTACTCGGTGCTGATGGCATTACGGCTAAGATGATTGGCAGTTACGGCGTGGGTTATAACCACATCGACTTAAAAGCAGCAGAAGCCGCTGGTTTGATCGTAAGTAACACGCCAGAAGTACTGACTGACTGTACTGCTGATATCGCAATGGGCTTGCTGTTATCAGCGGCACGTCGTATCGGTGAAGGCGAGCGTCATTTACGTAATGGTGAGTGGACCGGTTGGCGTCCAACGCACATGATCGCGACTAAAGTAACCGGTAAGACCCTGGGTTGCATCGGCTTTGGCCGTATCGCACAAGCGATGGCACAACGTGCTCACTTCGGATTCGACATGAAGATCATCTTTAGTGATCCTTACCCACCTTCACAGGAAGTAATGGATCGTTTTGGTGCTGTTCACATGTCGGCAGAAGAAGTGCTAGCACAAGCTGACTTCGTCTCTTTGCATTGCCCGGGTGGTGAATCGACTTACCATTTGATCAACGAAGAACGCATCAAAATGATGAAACCTACTGCTATTCTGGTGAATTCAGCGCGTGGCGACGTCGTCGACAACCAAGCGCTGATTAGCGCGCTTAAGAATGGCACCATCGCTGGTGCTGGTCTTGACGTGTTTGAGGGTGAGCCTAAGCTAGATCCAGGTTTCCTAGACTGTGAAAATGCAGTACTTCTCCCACATTTAGGCAGTGCTTCATTGGAAACACGTATTGCTATGGGTGAACGCGTGTTAGAAAATCTTGCAGCATTCTTTGCCGGCGAGACACCACGTGACAAGCTAGTATAAGTTAGTACTGAAAACGGCTCTTAAACCTCGGCTAAGCCTTGGTTTAGAGCCATTTCCTTACTCGCTGCTATATAAAAGGAGGCTTCGCGCCTCCTTTTATATGTCAGGGAAAGCCAAATTGAATAACAGAGTTAGAGCGCAATCTATGTCAAAGCAAAGCAATTCAGTCGGATGGACTGGTTTTTTCAAGGTATCAAATAGTTCAGATATCGCCTCACACACCTCACAGTATCGTGAGGAAGTTGCAGAGTTGCTATTCAACTGCCTACTCGAGGTCGTGCAAAAACGCTGCCCAGACATCGAAAACACCTTGTTAGGTAAGCAAGAGCTACGCGACTCTAACCAAGATGTCATGACCTATGCACTACAGGCCTATGGTATTTGGTTCCAGTTGCTATCCATTGTTGAACAGAATTCCAATGTCCGTCACCTTCGTCTGATCGAATCTGAAATTGGTCATACCGAAGTACCAGGCACCTTCGCCCAGGTCATTGCACAAGCAGCCCGCCAAGGCATTGCTGCCGACGAATTACAAAATGTTCTAGATAACGCCTCAATCAGCCCAGTGATTACTGCGCACCCGACCGAAGCCAAGCGTGTCACCGTGCTTGAAATTCACCGTCGCATTTATCTCTTACTGAAAAAACTAGAACAAGATCGCTGGACGCCACATGAGCGCACGGTCATTAAACAAACCATCACCAATGAAATCGACCTGTTGTGGTTAACCGGTGAGATTCGTCTAGAAAAGCCTTCGGTACAAAATGAAGTCGAGTGGGGCATCCACTTCTTCAAAGAATCACTCTACCAAGGTGTGAATGAGCTCTATGGTGAGCTAGAACAAGCCTTAAATGATCATTACCCAGAGCATAACTTCAACGTCCCTGCGTTCTTTAGCTTTGGCTCTTGGATTGGTGGTGACCGTGACGGCAACCCATTTGTAACCAACGAAGTCACTGAACATGCAGTCAAAACCACCGCTAGAGCAACCATGGAATACTATGTTTCACAGGTTCAGGCGATGGGTTCATACCTCAGTATTTCAAAGCACTTCACCGATCTGCCAAGTAGTTTCACTGAGAAACTAGAAGCGATTCTTGAGCATAGTGGCGAAGCTGAAACAATGAAATCGCGTAATCCAGGCGAAGTCTTCCGTCAGTTATGCTACTGCATTGGCAAACGTCTTAGTGCAAATCTGACACAGCTTACGAGCAATACCACAGACCTACAGGCCTACCCATCTGCCGATGAATTTGCGAATGACCTACGTGTAATCGAAGAAGGCTTAGAAGCAGCACAGTGCCATTCACTATGTCGTCAGTATGTTAGCCCTTTCCGTCACACCGTCGAAGCCTTTGGTTTCCACACCGTGAGCCTAGACCTACGCCAGAACTCAACCATCACTACTCTGGCCTTAGAAGAGATTTGGGCTGAGCAACACAGTGCTGATGACAAGATGCCAGAAAAAGATTCTGGCGAATGGCGTCAGTGGTTATTAGATGCGCTGAAAGAGCCGTTAGAAGAATTACCAAGCTTTACCAATTTAAGCGAAAGCAGCGTAGCCACTATGGATCTGCTGCGCTTGATCGATAACATTCAAAATACGATCGATCGCGATGCCTTTGGCGTCTTTATTTTAAGTATGACCCAGTCGAGTGAAGACATTCTTGGTGTTTACCTACTGGCGAAATACGCCGGTCTATTCACCGATGGCCAAGCGATTGAATCTTGCCGCGTGCAAGTCGTGCCATTACTAGAAACTATTGAAGATTTACGTAACGGCCCTGAAATTCTTGAAAATCTATTAGATGTGCCGCTAGTACAGCGCACTATCAACCAAATTGGTGGCCATCAAGAAATCATGGTTGGCTATTCTGATTCCAACAAAGATGGCGGTTACCTCTGCTCGACTTGGGAAGTCAGTAAGGCACAAACTAGAATTTACCAAACTGGCCAAAACCATGGCGTGCAGATATCGTTCTTCCACGGTCGTGGCGGTTCAGTCTCTCGTGGTGGCGCACCAGCCGGTCGTGCCATTGCTGCCCAGCCTGCTTCTACCGTCAACGGTCGCATGCGTGTCACCGAACAGGGCGAAGTGGTCTCTGGCAAATACGCTAACCGTGGTGTTGCCGAGCAACAAATTGAATTACTCGCTGCCAGCGTTTTATCACATACCCTATTCTCTGCTGGCGAAGACGATGCTCAAAATCGCCCAGCCTATGACGAGGTCTTAGAAGCCCTTGCCGGCACCTCTATGGTTGCCTACCGCGGCCTAGTGGATCACCCTGGACTGGTCGACTTCTATTCTTCGGCAAGCCCAGTAGAGGAACTCACACTAATGAAAATTGGATCACGTCCAGCACGTCGCTTTGGCGCCGCCAGCCTAGACGATCTACGTGCCATTCCGTGGGTATTCGCATGGACTCAAAACCGTCTGATGATCACCGGTTGGTATGGCTTCGGCTCTGCCATCAATCAAATCCTCAGTGTCCGTGGTGAGCAAGGCGAAGCAATCTTGGCCGAGATGTTTGAAAAGAGCCAAATCTTCCGCCTCATGATCGATAACATCGAAAAAACCATGTTCTTAGTTGATCTCGAGATTGCTGCTGAATATGGCACCTTGGTGGATGATCAAAAAGCCGGTAACGAAATTCTCGACATGATCACCAAAGAACGAGATCTTGCTGAAAAGATGTTATTAGCCATCACCAAAGAAGAAAGCCTTTGTGAGCGCTTCCCAATCTTCCGCAAGAACATGGACGCACGTCTTAATGGCATCAAGCAAGTTGGCTTAGAGCAAGTGAAGCTAGTAAAACAATTCCGCGCTGGCCAGGCCGATGGCAAGAAAGGTGATCAAAATACCTTGGTCTCACTGCTACTCTCGATCAACTGCGTAGCTGCCGGCCTTGGTTGGACCGGTTAATCGCGAACTAAAGTACCGCATAAGAAACCCATGAAAAAATTATTATTCCATTTCGATACCGACTCGATTGCTAGTGTCTTTGACACCGTGGTCGCCTATGACGGTGGTGCCGATCAGCTGACACAGTTAGCTGGTGTCACACCAGAAAACTGTCATCCCTTGGTCGAAGGTGCAATCTACACCCGAGCACCGAAAGACAAGAAAAACACCGCCCTCTTTATTGGTGGTAGTGATCTAGCGGCAGGCCAAGAGCTGTTAGCCGCTGTACAAAAGATCTTTTTCCAGAAATTCCGCGTCTCAGTAATGCTCGACAGCAACGGTTGCAATACCACCGCTGCCGCTGGTGTTGCCCTGATCACGCGTAATGTCGATGTTAAAGGCAAAACCGCCGTCGTCCTCGCTGGTACTGGCCCAGTAGGTCAACGTGCTGCTGTCATGCTCGCCATGATGGGTGCCAACGTCCGCCTGACATCGCGTCAGCTCGATCGTTCTAAACAATCATGTCAGTTAATGAAAGAAAAGTTTGATGTCGATCTAGAGCCAATGGTGGCGTCTGATGACGACTCTATCAGCGCCGCCCTAGATGGCGCACATATTGTCTTTGGTGCTGGCAAAACTGGTATCCAACTCCTCCGTGCCGAGCACTGGCAACAGCACCCAACACTAGAAGTACTAGCCGACGTCAATACCGCGCCACCACTAGGTTTTGAAGGTATCGATATGATGGATAACAACACCGATCGCTTCGGCAAGAAGATCTTTGGTGGCATCGGTATCGGCGCCCTCAAACTACGCCTGCACCGTGCCTGTATCGGTCAGTTGTTTGAAAACAATGAGCAAGTGCTCGATGCGAAAGAAGTGTTTGAGATAGCACAGGGTCTAGACTAAATTAAGCCGGCCAGACCGATTTAGTCTGGCCCTAATAAATCAGCAAGTAATCAAGGATTGATTCAACACACACATAAGCTAGTTGTTAACTCTGGGTGATTCTGAGCAAACAGCAAGGCCTAACAGCCTAAAATAGGAGAATGATGATGGCAGATCATCCAACCTTCAGCCTAAAACGCATCCGTAACGCCTGCCATTTCTCGATCAAAGGCATACGCGCCAGTTGGAAAACCGAGGCCGCCTTTCGTGAAGAGCTACTGCTCGCCTGCATTCTCATCCCCAGCGCCTTTCTTATCGGCGACAACCTGACCCAAACCGCACTACTAATTTTCCCGATCTTTCTGGTCCTCATGATCGAGCTACTCAACACCAGCATCGAGCATATCGTTGATCGTATTGGACCCGAACAGCACCCACTCTCAGGTCAGGCAAAAGACGCTGGCTCCGCGGCCGTCTTTATCGGCAACTGCCTAACCACCAGCATCTGGCTTCTAATTTGCCTCGACAATTTTATATTTTAAATAGGGCTGCTGATTTAAGCATCGTCTGCTAGTTTAGGTTTAGTCTTGGCTTTAGTTTTAGCTCTAGCCTTTGCCTTCGGCTTAGACTGAGATTTCACTTTCACTGCAGTCACTTCTTGATCCGTGACTTCCGGCGTTGCTTCAGCGGCCACTTCAGCCACCGACTCCACTTTAAGCTCAGATTGAGGCTTTGGACTTCGTGGATCAAATCTATTCTTAATCACCAGCTCCTCTAACGGCAGCTGACCCGGGCGTGGCCACGGCTTTTGCGTCGCCTTACCCACTGTAATAAACATACTGATAATGTGATCCTGCGGCAGCCGAATCAACTGCGCCACCCGATTAAAATCAAAACCATCCATCGGACATGAATCATAACCCATCGCCTTCGCCGCCAACATAATGGTCTGCGCCGCGATACCACATGAACGCATCACCTCATCACGCTGGACTCGAGTCTTACCCGAGTAATAGGCCTCAATCGCTGGCAGCATAAACTCGCTTACCTCTTTATCCGCTTTTGCCCAATAGCGCTCTGGCTGTTTCTCCCAGGCCTTTAGGTCAGCACACAAAACCAACAACAAAGAGGCATCCGTCACCTGTGCCTGATCCCAAGAATGAGCACGAATGACTTTACGCAACTCAGGATCATCGACCACTACAAACCGCCAGTGCTGGACATTAAATGCAGTCGGCGACAACGCCGCCAGTGAGAGCAGCTCATTAATCTCTTCTGCCGTCATCTCGTGATCAGCATCAAAGTGTTTAATCGAACGACGGTCTTTAATCGCTTTTTGCGTTTTCATTCTGAATTCTTTAGGTCAATAAAAGAAGGATTGGAACAGTTAGCGCCGGGATGTGCAAGGGAGATCTTAAGAGAAAAGCGCACAGGGCAATATCGGAGACAAGGATGTCAAATGAAGATTACTACTCTATGGTTGTAACTACTGTTGGCTTCTGTGACCGGAATGGCTCAGTCAACGACTGGTTTTATGTCCTATTCGAAAAACAGATATAGACCCTTATCGAAGGGTTCATTAACAATGTCTGAACGCATTCATTTGCAAACTCATGTAACTCCTCATAAAACTAACATCTGATATTTTGGTAGCATTTGTTTCAGGGTGTAATTACGATGGTAAGCAGCGGCTTGGTGGAATCTATAGACGTCTAAATTAATCATCTCACTCGATTTTTCTAGATCCTCAAAATGACTGCCTTGCTGCTCCCATTCTTGTGCCTTGTAATCTAAGGCTTCATCTTCAGAAGGTCTGAATAAGGCACCGCTAATTATCAATTCTTTCCAAGCCTCAATCCTGCCTTTCTTATCTGCCTCTTTACTTAAAATCTGTCTGATTTTATCTTTGATCTCGATAAACGCAACGGGATGTACGCTGATACCTGCTGTCGTTGCGAATCTTTGGAATACATTGTGGAGTTTTTCGCAGCCCTCTAAATATGTCTTTTGATTTTCTCGCCAGCCGGATGCCTTGTTATCTTTTGAATAGTTAAAGCGCCACTTGAGAAAAGGTCGGTCTGGATAAGTAGCGACTGCACCATGCCCTAACGCACCAGTCGCAGAACTGGCACCTTTACTGAGAACGCTCCTGAAATTTTTTATGATAAATTGCGGACTATATTTTGTTAGAAATTCAGAGAACTTAGCCATGACATAAGCCTCTACTTTTGGATCTTTGACGTCTAACTCAAAAGAGCCTGCTTCAGCTTCATTTTGGCTTGAACTCACACCTGAGAATCCATAGTGCGAAAAAGTGTCGGCATAGATCATGAGCCATAACACCGATCAACTCCAAACCACCGCCATCGAGAGTGGCGACAGCATGCCGAACATGATTGACAACCATCTCCTGCGCTAGCTTGCTATCCTTCTGACAAACTAAGTTTTCAGAGAGAGAATCACCTTCGCCGCCTGGATAAAAATGGAAAGGCACTCATACTTTACGTTGCTCCGAGTGATCAATAGCCGAATTCATGATAGCTTCGGCATTGGTATGGGCAGTTGCTGTTTTTTCAAACATTCCGCCGTCCCGATGGACTTCACTATTATTGGCAGTGGCGTCATCAACATACTGAGCCGCGTATGCGATGACCCTAGCATGGGCAACGCCCAAACCTGCTGCTCTTGCTAACGCATAAGTACCATAGTAGTGCATATCTTCTTGCATGTGGCAGCCTTCAGTAAGTTATAAACTGTAACGTGGCTTTCATATGTTTTAATAAATTCTTATTAGGATTTAGCTTACGATCAACACGGATACTTACCTTTAATGTACTGCGTATAGTAAGCACCTTTAGAATGTGAAATTAAAAATGCACGGTAGATTTCTTCGGGCACATGGCAGTAGCTGTATTCCCTTTCTCCGCGCTTAAAGCGTATATGTAGACGATTCACTGAGGGCTCGTAGCCAATTTGTTTAATTGCACTCGAGCTAACGCTACTCCAAAGAATCACAGATGGCCTCTCTATAGCAAATATACAATGACAAAAATCAGGACAGGGCTTTTATCACCCAAGGTTGCTGTGTTTTTAAGACCACAGCATGACCGCACAACTTATCTTAACGATAGTTGATTACTTTTGTAAATAGTTTAAACTAATTAATAGATTTGAGCTTAGTGCTTAACTGGGTGTTTATTGAGTTTTCTTTGCAGGGTTCTGCGATGCATATTAAGAGCACGAGCGGCAGCGGAAATATTCCCGTCATGCTCTAACAGTACTTTTTGTAGATGCTCCCATTCTAGGCGTCGAACGGAGAGCGGAGATTCTTCTACCGCCACTTCACTACTATTGATATTAGCAAGTTTTTCTATGATTTCTTCAACACTAGCTGGTTTATTCAGATAATTAACGGCACCTTTCTTTACTGCTTCTACAGCAGTTGCAATACTCGAATAGGCAGTCAACATGACGATGCTCATTTCAGGGTTAGCTGCGATCAATTGGTCAATGACATTCAAGCCAGATTCTGAACCAAGGCGTAGGTCAACTACCGCATAGGGATGATCGGCCAGATTATCGATTGCAGCTAAGTCCTGAATACTATGCGCACGACTGACTTCATAATTGCGCTTTGATAAGGCTAACGCCAAGACCTCACAAAAAGTTTGGTCATCATCAACTATTAATATTTTTTTAGTCATGCCGTACCCACATCCGGCCCTGGGGCCATTGTGGAACCCTGGCTAGCCATCAGCGGCAAACTGATCCTTGTTTGCAGGCCACCCTGCTGACCTTTCGCAAGCTCAATCTCGCCGCCCAGCCGGCGCACAATCTCATGTGCTAGAAACGCACCAATACCAATGCCATCTGGTTTATTGCTAAACGGCTTATTTCCAATCTTGCTGAAGGCTTCATCACTGAGTCTGCCCGCTTCGTCAACAATAGTTAGTTGTAGATGATGCTTATCCCATTGCGCATCGACACGCATCGCGTCTGGCGAGGCATCGGCGGCATTATCCAAAAGGTTGACCAAGGCTTTACTCAAGGTGTTCTCAGCAATCACTGCCGTGGTCACCGGACCAGTAAACTGGCTAGTCACTTTTATATCAGGTCGTTGGCTTTGCCAATCATGCAACAGGCCTTCTAAATATTCATGCACCTCAATTAGCGCACCTTTTTTGTTTTCTTCATTGCTAGCTGAACTCGACATCTCAGCCAAGGCCTTTTTACAACGGCCCACTTGATCCAGTAAAAGCTCAATCTGCTGCCTACTGATTTCGTTCTCATCGAGATCAGCCAGTAACAGCTGGATAGTGGCCAGTGGTGTGCCTAATTCATGTGCGGTGCTGGCGGCTAGCGCACCTAATGAGATCAGTTTTTCATCACGTATCGTTTGCTCTCTGGCGATAGCCAACTGTTCTTCTTTATCCCGTAGGGCATTACGCATCTGCAAAACAAAATAGGCGATAACGATGGCACTGATGACAAAACTCAGCCACATACCCATGACATGCTGATTAAATGACTGTCCCATGTGCTGCATGTGCTCGGATGGGAACATCCACATCAATAAAGAATAGACCACAACCCCAATCAGAGTTAGAAACCAAACCCACTGTTGCGCCAGCAATACAGCCCCCATCGCCAGCGGTAATAGGTACATTGAAACAAAAGGATTGGTCGCACCACCCGAGAAATAGAAGATGGCGGTTAAGGCCGATAAATCGACCAGAAGCTGAGCAAAAATGACCAAAGATGACGCTTCTGCCTCTCGCTGTGCTACTTGCCAGGTGTAAAGGTTAATCACGCTGATACTGATTAAAACGACAATAATGCCCAGCATATTCAATGGAAAGTTGAATACCAGCTGCGCCAAAGTTACTGCCACAATCTGCCCAAGTATGGCAACCGATCGGAAGGCGACCAATATTTGTAAGGGATTGCGACTCTTTGTACTGAACCAAATAGAGAACATCTTCTTCTGCTTAGTTATCGGTGACTTAGGCTTCCAGTTTACTGTAAGCGCTGGCGTAAAACACTGTGTCAGAATGTCACAGCGGAAAGCTTGGAATCTGGTTAGCGCTTGATCGCTGAGATAGGAAGACGGAGCCGATTAGCTGCTTACACACGGTCGCCAAGCAACGGCTGCTTGACGACTTTTATGATTACTTTTTACTGTTTTAACCTTTGCGGCTAATCAGTTCTTGGTTTAAAGCTTCGATCACCTTCTCTAGATCTTCAATATTATGGATCGCATCCATCTCTTTACGCGCTTGCTCGACTTGCTCAAAAGAGTGATCCAAGACGATGCGGTACTTACCAATAGGTGATGTATCTGAGTCCATATCTGCTCTCAGCATCTTGTAAAACTCAGGATGTTCTTGGAAAGCGAACAACAAAGACATGTAGACTGCAGTGAATCGGAAATCATAGGCTGGGTAATCTTGGAGGCTGTGCACATTGTCACGCTCTGCAAACAGATCAACCATAAAGGTTGAGCGATAGCCCATCAATTTTTCTGCAAACTCACCTTCAACGCCATAATCGCTAACCATCTGTTTAATGACGTCCGCAATCTGGAGACGAACCAAGTCATGCCGCATCAACTCGGCAAACATCCTCTCTTCCGCTTTGGACGGTGCCTCTGCGTCTGCACGTAAGGCAACAAGACTAGTTTTACCACGCTCGAGTAATTGCTCCACTTCGTGCTCTGATAGGTCCCCAATATTGACTGGCACTTCGTACACAACAGCGTGAGAAATACCCGGTATATCGCGCTTTTTACCATCAGCATGGGCGCTGCTAGCGATCATGATCAGACTTAGAATTGAGGCCAAAAATGCCGCTCTCAAGCTATTTGCAATTGCAGTGTGGTTAAAATTCATAGACGGTCCTCGCTCCATAGTGTTATTCGTATCGTTGGCTACACCTACGTCTAGAATTTGCCAGATCAGTGCGCGCAAGCTATCTGTCTATCTTACCATAGGCCTGATCTGATACTATCCACAGAATTCGGATATAAACTTAACAATCGAGGGCGCTAGACGCTTTTTTCTCAATTTCTACTTAGACATAGACGGTCATGGATCCATTTAATATCGATACTTTCCGCAGCGCGGCACCTTATATCTATGCTCACCAGGGTAGGGTTTTTGTCGTCACTATCTCGCGTACAACGGCAGAGTCCGGAAAACTGTCTGAATTGGTTCAGGATTTAGCGCTATTACACACACTCGGTATTAAATTAATCTTGGTCTATGCCGCTGGCATCGATTTAGCTAACGGCTCTCACTGTGTTGATACTCATCACATGCAGGCACTGCAAGCCGAAATCGCCGAACAACGCACCCAATTAGAATCATTATTCTCTGCCGGCTTAATCAATACGCCGATGGCTGGTATGAAGCTACGCGTAGTCTCAGGTAACTTTATTCACGCCAAGCCGGCTGGCATTATTGATGGTGTCGACAGTCAACATTATGGCGAAGTGCGTCGTGTTGATAGCGCTGCCATACAAGCGCAATTGGCAGCCAATAATATTGTCTTGCTAGCACCAACTGGCTATTCACCCAGTGGCGAATACTTTTATATTGATGCACTAGATATTGCAGCAGCGGTAGCCACCACCATGCCTGCCGATAAACTGATCTTCATGATCGATGAGAAAACTTTGCAAGCCAGCAGAGGCCAACGTCTAAAACACCTCAACCTAAATCAAGCACAGAATTTACTGCAGCGCCGAAAATCTATTAGTACTGCGGTAAGACGTTATATTAATCTAGCAATCGATGCCTGCCTCAGCCAGGTGCCTCGCGTGCATCTGCTTAGCACCACAGTGCGTGGTGCTTTACTACACGAGTTATTCAGTCATGCCGGCTGTGGCACCCTAATCAGTGCTGACGACTATGATGATATTCGACCAGCGACGATTGAAGACGTCGGTGGCATTATGTCGCTAATCAAGCCACTGCAAGAATCCGGTAGCTTGGTTAGCCGCAGCCAAGAACAGATCGAGCGTGATATTCATAGCTATGATGTGATTGAACGTGATGGCTTTATGATTGCCTGCGCCGCGCTGCAACAGATCAATCATTCAGTCTATGGTGAAGTCGCCTGCTTTGCGGTTCATCCTGACTTCCAAAAAGAAGGACATGGCAGCCGACTAATCAAGCATGTCGAACAAAAAGCACAAGCACAGGGCTTACAACATATCTTAGTCTTAACGACCAAGGCACTGCATTGGTTTCATGAGCAAGGCTATCAAAAGCAGGCGATTAAAAAGCTGCCAGTAGCGAAGCAAAAGACCTATAACTATCAGCGCAATTCACGCATCTTAATCAAGAGTATCGTTTAGTCTTGGCTGTTAGCGCAATTCAGAATGATCCGCGTTTAAAGCTGCTGCATGCCTGGCTGCTTACACAGCTGACAAGTGAATTCAGCATGGAGACAGTTTCTGCCGATGCGAGTTTCCGACGCTATTATCGCGTACACCACGCCGGTAGCACTACGATCGCTGTTGATTCGCCACCATCACATGAAAATAATGCTGCCTTTCTGCATTGCACTCATTTATTAAATAAACACCATCAACGTGTACCAGAAATTCTCGCCATCGACGAGGTGCAGGGCTTTATGCTACTCAGTGATTTTGGTGATCGTCTGCTGCTAAATGAACTCAATTCAAATAATGTCGACCAGCATTACCGCACAGCCATTAATAGTCTGCATGATTTACAACGCGTACCCTGCGATAGCCTGCCAGACTATGACCGTGAACGCCTGCTGACCGAAATGCAGCTATTCCCCGATTGGTTATTACAGCGCCATCTCAACATCAAACTAAACACAGATGAGCAGGTACAACTAAACCGTATCTTTGGCTTGCTGGCAGATAATGCCTTAGAGCAGCCTCAGGTGTTTGTCCATCGCGACTTTCATTCACGAAATTTGATGTTACTAGACACAGCCGAGCATACAGACCAGATCGGTCTGATTGATTATCAAGATGCGGTCTGTGGTGCCATTAGCTATGATTTGGTTTCATTACTACGCGATTGTTATATCAGTTGGCCATCATCACAGATTGACTCCTGGCTAGATGCTTTTTACCAACCCATCGCAGCTCAACTTGCGGTCGATAGACCGCAGTTTCAACGCTGGTTTGATTGGATGGGGATACAACGCCATCTTAAGGCCAGTGGCATATTTTGCCGTCTCAATTACCGTGATAACAAACCAACTTACTTAAATGATATCGCACTCACTCTGAACTATATCGAGCAGGTGACAGCGCGTTACACCGAGTTAACACCGCTGCTGCAGATTGTACGGCGAGTGCAAAAAAAGATCGCTGGAGTAACGTGAAATCTCCCATGAAAGCAATGATCCTCGCCGCTGGCCGCGGCAACCGATTGCGACCATTAACCGATCGCATTGCAAAGCCTTTAGTGCGATTAGGTGGTAAGCGCTTAATTGAATATCACCTTGAACGCTTAGCACATACCGGCTTTAAGACGGTGATCATTAATCTGGCTTATAAGGGACAGCAACTGCGTGATCAACTCGGCGATGGCAGCCGTTATGGCCTGCAGATTGACTATTCTGATGAGGGCGATGAAGTCTTGGAAACAGGCGGTGGTATAGCTCATGCCCTACCCCTATTAGGAGAAGATCCTTTCTTGGTGATCAGTGCTGACGTCTTTAGCGACATTCCATTCGACCCAAACTTTACCTTAGAAGAACAAGATGCCCACCTGTTTGTGGTAGAAAACCCAGCACATCATTTAACCGGTGATTTTACTGCTAGCGAACTGGCATTGCAGGGTGATCAACGCTACACCTATGCTGGCATTGGCTATTACCGGCCAGACCTGTTTAAGCAGCGCGAACGTATCTTCGCCATGAGTCTGTGCATGCATGAGGCTATTGCAGCACAGCGCATTAGTGCAACACTACATTCTGGCATTTGGTTTGATATTGGCACCGCCACACGCTTACACCAAGCGCACCATGCCATTTTAGATCGCGGATTTTAAAGAATTTATTGAACTCGCGCTAAATCGCCATAAGAACCGCTGGACAGACAGTAACCGCAGCACAAACCTCATCTAACTGCAGCCGAGTACGCGCCTTAATAACAACGGTGTAACTCAGATAGTTGCCGTTGCTACTTAGGTTTTGCTTTGTACTGAGCCAGTCAGGCTTGGGTACATATTTTAAGATCACAGCATCGACTGCTGGCACAAAGGCTGGATCGTTTTTACCAAACATCTTGAGTGGAAACTCACAAGGGTAAGTTAAGCCTTTTATGTCTTCTTCTGAAATCGTTCCGTCACCATTACTTGCTGCCACCTGTCGCTCCTATTTCTGCAATTGGAAGGCGTCATAGACCTTACGCCATAATGGCCCAGGCTGACCATTCGCCACAGGCTGACCATCCACTAAGGTAATCGCTAAACATTCCTTGGTTGAACTCGTTAACCATACTTCATCGGCCTGTTTTAATTGCTGCACGCTTGCTGCTTGCTCAACAAAGGGTAAGGCTAGAGCTTGAATCAATTCGACTACAACATCACGCGTGATCCCCGGCAAAATCAAATGATCTTTCGCTGCGCTATAAATCGTTCCTTGATAAACAACAAAGACATTAGTTGCCGAACCTTCCAACACCTTGCCGTCACGAATCATGATCGCTTCATGCGCATCACTCTCCAAGGCTTTTTGTTTCATCAACACATTAGCTAACAAACTTGTACTCTTAACATCACAACGACTCCACCGAATGTCTTCCACCGTAACCACTGATAGACCTTTGTCGAAAGCGCCTTCAATCGCTGCCGGCCAAGCGCCCAGCATCGCAAAAACGGTCGCCGCAGTATCTTTTGGAAAAGCATGATCGCGTCGTGCGACACCACGTGAGACTTGGATATAAATATAACCATTTATGTCATCTTGCTGTGTAATCAAATGCTCAACAATGGCCTGCCATTGCTGATCTGTATTTGGGTTGTTGATTCTAATTTCGGCAAGGCTACGCTTGAGACGTGCAAGATGTGCCTCTAGGCGAAAAGCTGTTTGCGTATAAAATGGAATTAACTCATAGACCGCGTCACCAAAAATGAAGCCACGATCTAATACTGAAACCTGACAGTCATCTAGCGGCTTATAGTCACCATTTAGATAAGCTGTACTCACTCAATCATCCCTGAAAATCGATCCATCAACTTTTGCCACCAACTACCTTCAGCGATATCTTGCAGGGCAACTAAGGGATGCTCTGCAAGAATCTCATCGCCAAGCTGAATACGCACGGCACCTAGCACCTGACCTTTCGTAATCGGCGCTATAATCTCAGTTGCCAGCTCAATACTTGGCTTAATATTTTTATAATGACTACGCGCCGTGGTTACCAAAATATCTTCAGCAACGCCTAAAGACACTTGCTTGTCGACACCAAAACGAACCCGCTTTTCAATTAATTGCTGGCCTGCAGTATATAGCGTGTTTGTCTTGTAAAAACGGAATCCATAATTCAACAAGGACTGCGACTGAGTTGCTCTCGCTTCTTTACTCGGCGCACCCAAGACCACTGAAATCAAACGCATATTTTCGCGTATAGCCGATGAAGCCAAACAGTATTTTGCAGCTTCGGTGTGGCCAGTCTTAAGACCATCGACAGTTGCATCACGCCATAACAATTTATTACGGTTGTATTGCTTAATACCGTTATAAGTAAATTGCTTTTGTGCATAGCGCTTATATTCTTCTGGAAAGTCACGAACGATGGCACTAGCTAGCAAAGCAATATCGCGCGCTGTCGTATAGTGCTCAGGATCAGTCAGGCCAGTAGCATTCATAAAGTGCGTGTTCTGTAGCCCTAATTGTTGCGCGGTATGATTCATTAAATCGGCAAAACTCGCTTCGTCACCAGCAATGTGTTCCGCCAGTGCGATGCTGGCATCATTGCCCGATTGCACAATCAAGCCTTGCAGCAATAGATCCAAATTAACGCGTTTATTCACTTCGACAAACATCCGCGAGCCAATCGCGCGCCAGGCCTTTTCACTGATCAGCACATCATCATCAAGACTGATATCACCGCGCTCAAGAGCAGCGTAAACGACATAGGCAGTCATCAACTTAGTAATACTCGCCGGATCCTTAGTTTCATCTACATTGCTTTCAGCCACCACCTTACCGGTATCATGGTCCATAAGAATATAAGAGCTAGCATTAATGTCCGGCGCCTTCGGCACTGGTATATTGGCAGCTAAAGACAGGCTACTTGACGCTAGCAGCAAAGCTGATATAGAAAAAATATGCTTCATTGTCATGACTTAAATCTCTTGTCGATTAGTTCGCCGAGGAATACCTAGGCTGAATACTTCAGTTTATTAGTAAACTAGAATGCTACTACTGACCTCCATTAGCGGATAATCAGTTTATTCAAATACCATCTGGTATTGCCCATGTCCTAACTCGCTCAATTGCTGGACAACAGCATCCACTGCCTGCACCGAGTCGATTGGCCCGATACGCACCTTGTGTATCGGCTTATCTGCAACCATAAAGTCATAGACTGCAATATTGGCTATACCTTTATCAGCCAGGCTCTTGCGTAAGGATTCTGCATTAGCAAGCGACGAAAAAGCACCAATCTGTAGATAAGTTTCAAGCACGGTTGCCGACTCATTTTGCGTTATTTCTTGCACTACAATTTCGGGTTCACTCGGCTGCTGTTGCGCTTGCCTGACATAATTTCTTGGATCAATCGCTTCTACTTCAACCCTGCCAGTACCCGTCTTCACGATACCGAGGCGAGTCGCTGCACTGTACGACAGATCAATAATACGATTTTGATGGAACGGCCCTCGATCATTAACTTTAACCATCACTGAACGCCCATTCTCTAGATTGGTCACTCTGGCATAGGTCGGCAAAGGCAAGGTCTTATGTGCCGCTGTCATCGCATACATATCATAAGTTTCGCCACTAGATGTGCGGCGGCCATGAAATTTTGTGCCATACCAAGAGGCAATACCTTGCTCGACATAGCCCTTAGCGCTGTCTTTTACATAGTAACGCTTACCAAAAACCACATAAGATTTTGGGTTGCCATATTTACTCTTACGCTCAACCTTCGGCACAGCTTCTTTCGCATTATCTATGCGTGCTTGCGATGGCTTTCTCGGCGCCGCATCTTTTGATTTCTTAAGCACCGGTGAAGAGCAAGAAACAAGCAGTAGCAGGCATAGCACCGCAGCTAATATCTGAGTTTTATTCATTACTACCTAGCACACTTATTTAGCGTTTAGATCGATTCGTTTTTTTAATTCTTGGCTTAACTGGTAAACCGCCATGGCATACATAGCACTGTGATTATATCGCGTGATGACATAAAAATTGCGGTACCCCAACCAATACTCTTTGGTTTCTTTATTTTGCAACGAGATCAGTGAATATGGACCGGTATAATTCGTCTCAAAATTAAAACCTTGAGCCTTTAAATCATCAACGCTAAAACTAGGCTTAAGCTTATTACTATGATCAATATCATCAACTGCAACACTGGTCTTTATTACTTGTGTAACCGGCTGCTGTGAACGCCAGCCATGTTTAGCAAAGTAATTTGCAATACTCGCAATGGCATCGTCATCACTGCCCCATAAATCTCGACTGCCATCACCGTCTTTATCCACTGCATAATGACGGTAGCTACTGGCTATGAATTGCCCTTTACCCATAGCGCCAGCATAAGAGCCTTTAAGCTCAGTCAACGGCAAACCTTCTTCACGACACAGTAAAAAATAGTGCTCCAGCTCGCTGCGAAAAAACTTACCGCGCTTTGAATAATCAAAGCCCAAGGTAACCAAGCTGTCGAGCACAGGATGCCCCCCTGTACGGCGACCGTAGTAGGTCTCGACACCCATCACGGCCAGTATGATTTCAGCTGGCACACCATATTGTGCTTCGGCTTCTTTAAATTTTTCAGAATGGCTATTCCAGTAATCTACACCTTCAGCAATACGTCTTTCGGTAACAAAGATTGCACGGTACTGATGCCATTGTTTTTTCTTCTCAGCTGGTGCTTTGATTGAATTCAGCACTTTAGGCTGCACTTCAATAGCAGCAAAAATCGGCTCTAATTCAGCACGTGTAAATTGATGCTGACTGACCATGCGATCTATAAACTGCTGCACATCATCGCGCTCAATATAGGTCGCCGCAGTAGCGGTACTGGCAAGACTCATTACGAGACATAAAAGGTAGCTAATTTTCTTCAATTTCCTAACAACTTTTTGTGAGAATGGATCGACATTAAGATACCGAACATCGTTAATAACGTTACCATAGAGGTACCGCCGTAGCTAATTAATGGCAGTGGCACACCGACCACCGGCAGCAGCCCAGTAACCATCCCTATATTAACAAACACATAAGAGAAAAATGATAGGCTGATACCCCCTCCCAGCAATTTTGCATAGTTACTCTGCGCTTGTGCAGCAATCATCAAACCGCGCACCACAATAAAAAAATATGTCAGGATAAGTACCACTGCACCGAGCAAACCAAACTCTTCTGTAAATACTGAAAAAATAAAATCGGTCGACCGCTCAGGAATGAAATCAAGACGGGACTGAGTACCATTAAACCAGCCTTTACCATAAATACCCCCTGAACCAATCGCTATTTTTGACTGGATGATGTGATAGCCCGCATTCAACGGGTCACTCTCTGGATTAAGCAGCGTCATAATGCGCGTTCGTTGGTAATCATGCAGCTTGAACCAGATAATCGGAGTGGCTGCAATGGCAATAGCTATCATGCTCAAAATCATGCGTATTCGTAAGCCGGCAAGAAAGATAACGAACAGACCAGAACTGGTCACTAATATTGCTGTCCCCAGATCAGGTTGTTTTAAGATCAGCACCGCTGGTATCGCCAGTAGCACAAAGCCAACAACCACATCTTTTAGCTTTGGTGGAATCGGCCGCGAAGAAAAATAAAAGGCCATCATCATCGGCACCCAAATCTTCATCACCTCAGAAGGTTGAAAGCGAATCAGCCCTAAGCTCAACCAGCGCTGTGCGCCTTTCGCTGAATCACCAGCAACTAAAACCAAAAGCAGTAACACCAGGCCAGCCACATACAGCATAACTGACCAGGCACGGAGTTTATCAGCAGGGATTTGCGCCATCACTAAGAGACCGAAGAAACCGATCGCTAAACGCACAGCTTGGCGTTGAACCAAGGCCATATCACCACCACTCGCACTGTATAAAATCATCAGCCCAGATAGACTCAGTAACACTAATGCTGTGAATAGCAGGCCATCTAACTTAAAGAATTGATAGATTAGTAGCAGCGGCTGCGTTGTTAGGCTGTTTTCATTATTAGCCATCAGACATCCATTTTAATAGATAGGCATCCATCACTTTTCGCGCTATTGGAGCGGCCACACGGCTACCACTGCCGCCATTCTCAACAATCACTGCAACGGCAATTTTAGGCTGCTCAATCGGGGCATAGGCGACAAACAAGGCATGATCACGCAGATGTTTAGCAACATCCGCCTCTTCATACTCCGCATTTTGTCCAATACTAAAAACCTGAGCGGTACCTGATTTTCCAGCGATATCATACCTAGCCCCTTTTGCGATATTACGTGCAGTGCCAGTCCTTCCATTGACCACCTCACGCATGCCGAGAATCACCTGCTGCCAATGCTCCTGCTGTTTAAGGTCAATCGATGCTAGTGGTATTGGCTCCAATGCGGTAAACCCATCTTCCTTACTGGCACGCTTAGCGATAACAAATCGTGGTTTAAAACCAACACCATTCATCGCAATACGCGCTGTCATCTGTGCTAATTGCAAGGGTGTCGTTAATAAGTAACCCTGACCAATACTGGTGATAACTGATTCACCCGGGTACCAGCTTTCACCATGAATTCGCTTTTTCCAGGCAGCGCTTGGGACTAGACCATTAGCTTCACCCACTGTGTCTAATCCTAGTTTACTACCCAGGTCAAAACGCGTAAGCATGTCATGCATAGGCTTGATGCCCATAGCAAATCCCAATCTGTAAAAATAAACATCACAGGATTGTGCCAATGCTAATTTCAAATCAACTCGGCCATGGCCACCTTTTTTCCAATCACGGTAGCGACGCGACTGATTCGGAACCTGGAAATAAGGACCAGCGGTAATCGTATCCTCAGCCTGGATCTGATCACTTTCCAATGCTGCCAGAGCGATAACTGGCTTGACTGTAGAGCCAGGCGGATATTGTCCAATTAGTGCACGGTTAAACAAGGGTCGATCAGCACTTAACCGAAGTTCGGAATAGGCTCTTTGACTAATGCCGTTAACGAAAAGATTAGGATCAAAACTCGGCATACTAACAAAAGCCAAGATATCACCATTATTGGGATCCATAGCAACCACAGCACCGCGCCTTAGACCAAGCGCATCGGTCGCTACTTTCTGCACCTCTGTGATTAGAGAGAGTTTTAAATCAACCCCTGATTTCGCTTGCTCTGTTCTTAGTACACGCTGACGCCGACCCTGCGCATTGATCTCATCATGCTGATAACCAACCTCTCCATGCAGAATAGCTTCGTAATATTTTTCTAAACCCAACTTACCAATATGTGTTGTCGCACGATAATTTTTTGCATCCATGCGTTGTTGATCTGCCCGATTCATGCGGCCAACATAACCCAAGGTATGAGTGAAGTATTCGTGTTGCGGATAGTAACGTGTCGAGGTGGCTAACACTTCAACACCAGGGAATTGATGCTGTCTAACTGCAAACAGGGCCAACTCTTGATCACTGAGATTAAATTTAAGCGGAGTCTGTTGAAATGATTGTCGGCCTAAGATAACTCTATTAAATCGCCTCAGCTCACGGTCATCAAACTCAATGAATTCACCTAGCTGTTTTAGCAGGACATCGATATTATCAACTTGCGAGGGAGTAACCACCAATCGATAACTGGGCTGGTTATCAGCTAATAAGACACCATCACGATCTAAAATTAAACCACGCATAGGTGCCACTGACTGCAAACGCACATGGTTATCGTCAGAGCGAGTTTGATAGTGTGCAAACTGCGTGACTTGCAGACCGTAAAGTTGAGACAACAGAACACCGCAGGCGATAACAACCAAAATAATAGCGGCTACTGCACGCCGATTAAACACCTCAGATTCAAGGTGTTGGTTTCCCATTGCAATCCTTCGAGCCACCTTTATGTCATCTTCCTTTGCCTATTTCTAAACTTTCGTTTTGCCACATAACAAAGCATTTGATTATTTTTAGTTGAGTATAAACTAGCCGTCACCGAGCTCAACAAAATCATGCGAGTGCTCTGCGATACTGCAGCACGCTAAAATAAAGGCAAGGTGTATGGCTTGCTCTCAGATTCCAACCCATCAACTTTATCATCAGGCTGCATCGCCTTATGTTTGCTATCGACTGATTCAGTCGATCTTTGTTCACAAATGAGTTGAATATTGTTTTCTGCACTGGGTTGCATCAAGTGATCGATTGCATGCTGATCTTCACTTAATAACCACTCCTGCGCCTGCTCAGGCTCAATCATTACCGGCATCCGGTGATGGATTGCTTGCATACTGCTATTCGGCTCTGTCGTACAGACTGACAAGAAAAACTCACCGGCATCATCGATCTCATAAATCGCCCCTAATGACATCACTTCACGCTGCTTAGACTCAATTCGATAACGCGGTCGCTTGCCACGAGGGAAGTTTTGATCCCACTCATAAAAGCAATCAATAGGTAGCAGGCAGCGGCGCTGACGAATAGCCTCGCCCCATACTTTGCTCTGCCAAATTTGTTGGCCCTTAGCACTACACTTACGCGCATTAAACAAGCGTTTAGATTCATCCCAAGGACGTTGCCAACCCCAGTTCATTAATGCCAAATCCATACGCTTCTGGCTATTAACAAAGACTGTCGCTAATGGTTTGTAATAAGGGAAAAGCTGCTCATCCTTGTTGACCTCAAACAGCTGCTCGCCGAGGTTCTCGGCTGAGAACCCCATATCGGCAAGTAAACTTTGTATCGCAGCAGTTCTTGAGACTTTAACTCGCGCGCACATAGTATTTATTCTAGGCCGGTTCGCGCCGTTTCTGTATACAGCCTAACCAATTATGAAATATCTGTAATGCTGGCTGACGCCATGAATGATTGACCCTGGCAGCAAGTGCTTCATCTGGAAAAGATTCAATTAGACTAATGCTTCGCGCTTGCGCCAGGACAGCTTCTTTATATGTTTGCAACCAGCGCTGACTGTCTTCGTCAAAATAGGCTTCTGGTAGTGGCGGGTACTGCTCACGTTGCTGATTTAAATAAGCAATTATTTCGCGCTTGTATTCCTTCAGCAAACTAATGTCATCATATTCTGGATGACCTTGGAAAAAGACCATGCGCATACCTGCATCGCTCGCAAGTTGCACACCTGCACTAGCACTTTGCACCAATGTCTCAACGCCTACCTGCGCAAATTGCTGTTGCGAGATATCATTAAAGCGGGAATGACACATATCAAATTCAGTGGCCACACCAGCCACTAATGGATGTGCTGGAGACACCACTTCATGCGCAAACACGCCCCAGCACTTAGCCCCTAGATGATGTCGATCTAGCTGGTAAAAGACTTTAGCTGCCGCATGCGTGGCAAGACAAGAACATAACGTCGACTGCACCGCTACCTGCGCCCACCGTAAGACTTGTTCTAACGGTTGCCAGAATGATTCCTGTGCCAATACTGCTTGCGTCACATTCGCGCCGGTAATAATCAAGGCGTCTAAATTTTCCTGCTGGATCTGCTCGAAACTCTGATAATAACGTTGCACGTGTTGCAGTGCGTCATCTTCACGTTCAATACCCGCAATAGTAAACGGTAAAAAGTAACCATTAAGTTGCTCGTGACTAGCTAATAAACGCAAAAACTGACGCTCGGTTGCAAGCAGTGCTTTATCCGGCATCATATTTAAAAAGCCAACACGCAGGCTCGGCAGATCGGCATCACACTGATCGGGGGTGCAGACTGCGCCACCTTCTTGAGCGATACGATCGATACTAGGGAGTGAATTATGCTGAACTAGGGGCATGGGCTATAACTATGAAATACGCTTACTATTAAATTATGAATCACTTACGATTAATCGCATCACAGACAAGATCCATAAAATCTTTTTCATCACGCACCTGCGTAATCTCGTGCAGATCTACGGTATAACCATATTTCTCCGCAATCGATTCATAGAGTGGCTTACGATGCTCTAATAGCTTTGGAAAGATCCAACTACTAAATTCGTCAGGCACCATATCACCTGATTGCTTCAGCTTATTTTCTTCAAGGTACTGAGCAAGATGCTGATCTAAAAACTGCTCCTGGAAATAGAGAGGTTTAGGATGACTGATAGCACGCTGACATAAGGTCTCCTCATGCTCTTCATCTGCACGAATATAAAGGATCAGAGTATTTTCTGAGAGGGTTTCAAATACCTCATCATCATCTAGCTCACAGAGACTACCACCCGCATCATTTAAGAAATTTGGATAGCCATAAATATTCACCGCCTTATCCATAAATGCGGGCACATCTAACATCGCGAAAATCTCAGCCTGACAATGTAACTGCTGACGATATTTGAACTCATCCAAACTTAAGCCATCCAGCTTTTCATCACCCAGCTTACCTAGGAAGGTAGAGACAGGCTCCAAGTTATTCACTGTAATATTGTTACAGATATAGATCGAGTCAGAACGCAGCAGGTCGGCCAAGAAATCGATGCGCATGGCCTTGGCTTTGATGTTGTCGAGAATCGGCTCTTCGAGATACTTTGTTCCAATGCGGTAGTCACCGGAATAGTGGAACCATCGTGAGCGATCTAGCTTATTTGAGAGTGTGGTCTTGCCGACACCTGACATGCCAAGCAAGGTAATTGCCTTATGCTGCTGATTTAAAAATTCTTCTGCAGTGAGTTTCATTTTGGTAAGCCACTAGCCTAAAGTCGCCAATAGTAACAGTTAAAAGGCGTTTTTTCAGGTTTCTGACTCGCCCTGCTTAAACTCTGATGCAGGCGCTCTAAGCCGTTGCAAAAAACCCCTGAAATCATCTGCCACCATATAGAAACAAGGCACAACGATTAGGATCAATGCGGTAGCAAAGACCAAACCAAAGCCTAGACTAATCGCCATCGGCGATAGAAATGCCGTTTGTCCACTGGCAAAAAAGATCAACGGTGAGATACCAAGGAAGGTGGTCACAGTCGTTAGTAAGATCGGTCGAATACGTGTACGGCCAGCATCAATCAAGGCTTCGACACAGGCGACACCTTGCGCTCGCCGCTTCTTCGCAAAGTCGACTAAAATTAGCGAATCATTCACTACGATACCGGTTAACGCCAAGAAGCCAATCATCGATAAAAATTGTAGATTATAGTTAAACAACATGTGGCCAATAATGACGCCAACAATGCCAAATGGGATTGCTAACATAATAACGAAAGGATCAAGGATTGATTTAAATAAGGTCGCCAGAATAAAAAAGATCACTGCTAGCGAAATAATTAAGACGTTAAAGACATCTTTGAAAGAGTCATTCGCCTCTTTCTTCTCACCGAGGAATAACAGCTCATAATTAGGCTCATTCTTAAATCGCTCATTGAATTGGCGCTCAACTAAAGCGTTCACTTCCATCGGTGTTGTTATCTTAGTGTCAACCTCAGCGGTAACCAATGCTAGTCGTTCAGCATCCCTACGCAAGATAGTACCCAAACCGCGAGACAATGTAATATCTGCCACTTCACCCAAATAAACGGTCTCACCCAGGGGCAAGGTAATCGGCAAATTGACTAAGGTACTGCCATCCTTCCGCAGATGATCAGGATAGATCAGACGCACCGGATAGCGCTCATTATCCCAGCTAACATGTTCTAGCTCTAAGCCAACATAACCGGTACGCACAGCATTCGAGATTTGTCGTTGTGTTAGACCCAACTCACGGCCACGTTCATTCAAACTGTATTGATATTCCAGTTTGCCCGGCTCTAAATCTTGCTGCACATCTTGAACTCCAGGCAATTGGCGCAAGAACTGCTTAATCTCACCCGAGAGTGCTATCAGACGATTAATATCCTCACCACTAACACCAACCTCAATATCAGCGCCAGATGGCCCACCTTGTGGCCGTAAAATAGAAAAGCGTTGAACACCCGCTATATCCTGCAATTGCAGACGAATTTGGTTAATCACTTCTTCCGTACTTCGAATACGCGTCCCTTCTGTGCTGAATTTCAAATTCACGACTGGTGAAACATATTTCTCAATAAAGCCTTTCGCTGCTGTCTTTTCTAAATCGATAATGACTTGGATGTAATGACTACCCATCTTCAGTCGATTGAAGTCAATCAAGGTCACACCGACATTAGTAAGCATCGACTTAAGCTCTTGCTGCTCATCCATCGACGCTAAAATTCGCTCTTCAATTATTTCAGCCAAGGCAGTTGAATCATCTAAGCTATACGTATTCGGCGCTTCAATATTAACCATAAATTGGCCAGTCTCAACGCTGCCAAATTGATTATAAGGTAGACGAGTAGCAGCATAGGTTAAAAACACCGCCAAAATAGCCAGCGTAGCTGCTGAGATAATATAGCGATTCAATAGCGACCATTGCAGCACGGACAAATAACGCTGCAATCCATTAGACCAAAATGGGCTGGATTTCTTTTTCTTTTGTAGCCGCAAGTAATCTGCTGAATGCGATGGCAAAATCACAAAAGCCTCAAATAACGAACCAATCAAAGTGACCGTTACGACGACGGGTATCACTTCAACAAACTTGCCCATAGTCCCAGTTATTCCAAACATCGGCATGAATGCAGCAATCGTAGTACTCGTAGAGGCTACTATCGGCCAAAAAACTTCAGCCGACCCAACCCTTGCTGCTTGCCGTGGCTCGACCCCATTTTCTATATGCCGATAGACATTCTCAGTGACAATAATTGCATCGTCAACAATCATGCCGAGAGCTATCAAAAAGGCGAACAAGGAGATCATATTGATGGTGTATCCCAGGTAATACATCAGGATCACACCAACCAAAAATGAAACTGGAATACCGAGAGCAGTAATGAAGGCGACACGGAAATTTAAAAACCAGTAGAGCGAGGCCAAGACCAAAATCAAACCGATCAAGCCAGAGGACTTGACTGTATCTAAACGTGTTTTGACGTAGACCGAAAGATCACTGAACAACCCAACCTGGACTCCCAGTGGCAAGCTTGCCGCAATATCTTGCTTGTAGGCGCGGATAGCAGCAGCAATATCAATGGTCGATGCCTTAGCCGTTTTGGTAACGGTTAAGTTAACTGAGGGGGCGCCATTAAAGCGTCCCAAGGTTTGTTGTTCTTGTAGCCGCAGCTGAACATCCGCAACTTCTGCAAGCATCAGCTGACCACCACCGATCTCACTCTGTATAACCAAGCGCTCGACCGCTTCAACATTATTGGCGACACCCATACCACGCAGTAAAATATCGCCTTCTGAAGATTGCACCGAACCACCAGGCAAATCTCTTAAATTTGCCCGTATCGACTGTTGCACCTGCTCCAAAGTAATCGCCCGTGCCGCTAGGCGCTGAGGATCAACCACAATCCACAGCTCCCAGTCGCGATCACCAGCAATACCAACACTGCCAACACCCGGTAGGGACAAAATATCGCGCCTAACCTTTTCCGCCGTGGTATATAAAAGCCCCGGTGGAATATCGCCATACAGCGCCAAACTAATAACTGGGAAACGTGTTTTTAAACGGCTTACTGTTGCCGTTTCAGCCTCTTCCGGTAAATCATCGATAGCATCAACCAATGCCCGAACTTCACGCAAAAAATCATCAACATCGGTATCTGGCTTAAGTTGAATCTCAATCTTAGATAGACTTTCAGAGCTCTCGGAGGTGACCAATTCTATATCTGGTAGGCTTTCCAACTCCTCTTCGATCACTAGTGTGATCTGCTTTTCGACCTCGGCAGGGGGTGCACCTTCGAATTCAGTCGTAATTCTTACCCGATCAAGATCAACCACCGGAAACATTTCTTGCGGCAGATTGCTCCAGGCTAAGGCACCAGCAATGACAATGATAAGTAAGAATAGATTAACAACCAGTGCATTCCGTATCGAAAATTGAATAATGCCCATGGTTATAACTTACTCGAAGACAACTGATTGGCCATCACGCAGTGACACAACATCTCTAGCGACCACCGTTTGCCCTACCTGCAATCCAGCAACAACTAGCACCTCTTGCCCTACTCGTTTACCTAGCTGAACTAAAGTGCGATTGACGAGCCCTTGATCATACACAAAAACATAACTCTCACCACGTAGTGTCATGACAGCGGCACTAGGTATCGTCAGCACTTGATCCAATGCCACATGTGGCAAGTTAGCGACAGCCAACATGCCTGCACGTAAACTCTGCCCCTGCAGCCTTAAACGCAGCTCATGCGTATTGGTATCTAAATCTGGATCGGGCTGCAGTGCGATCACTCGCGCGACATAATCAGTATCAGCAACCGTCACCATCAACTCTTGCCCTAAAGATAAGGCGCCTAATAATTCACCGCGTAACTGCAGCTGTAAATCGTAAGCACTGGTATCAACCACCGTCAGCGCCAGCTGATTAAGACTCACTCGATCACCTTGTTCTAACAGCACTGCATTGACATAACCATCAAATGGCGCACGTAGCGTAGTCCGCGCTAGATTCCGTTCTGCTTGCGCCAACTTACTCTGCTGCATCGCAATGCGACTAGTGGCAGTAGCAGTAGCAAATTCTAGCTGCTGTACTTCACTACGCAATGTAATCACCTGTTGAGACGCCTCGTCTAACAGGTTCTTTGCAACCATGTTTTTACTGCTGAGATGCTCGAGGCGACGCTGTTTACTCTGTTGTAGCGTCAGATTGGCTTGCGCCAACTGCAGCAACGCACGATCTCGCTCAGCACCCTGTTTTTCAATGTTGAGTTGCGACTGCGCTTGCTTCACCAAGTCTTCGTAATCGGCTCGATCGAGTTGCAGTAAAGGCTTACCTTCAGCAACCGCCAAGCCAGGCTCAACCAGGCGCTCTGCAAGTCGGCCAGCGACTTCGAAATGAAGCGCGCTGGATCGTAGTGGATATAGCCGGCCAGTCAGCTTTTCATACGGTTGTAGCGACTGTCTTTGCACCGTTGTCAGCTTAACTTTAAGTGCTGGTGTGGCCTGCAAAACCATCACTGGTTCAGGCTTTGTCAGCAGCAACCCCCAGATTATTGTGATACTGAGCGCAGCTATCGCTACTATCACTAGTAAAGTCTTTCTAACCGCACCTTTTTGTTTGTAATGCTCTATACTATTCACATGCTTTCAATCTAATTTTAGGCGAAAATAAACGACTACCCTGTTGCGCCCGTCAAAACAGGCTGCCCATCCAAATCTTCTAGTACTATTGGAACTAATTACAACCTTATTATGCGTTTTAGCCTTGTTCTCATCTTAAGCCTATTTTTCTGCTCAGCGACGGTCGCACAAGATCAATTTCGCTTCAAACAGTGTGGCCCTCAGGGCCAACCACGTGAAAGCCTGGGGCTGCCCACGTTAGACGATAATACCTCTAATCGTGCTCACATGTTTCGTAACAATCAACACGTACACGCCGACCATGTACAGTATTCCGACAAAGACCGTAAGGCCATTGCAACCGGCAACGTCGTTGTTTACGACGGCGAATATACAATGCATGCCCCTATTTCTGGTGAATATCACACTGATGACGAGACTGCAGTAGGCAATGATGTCACCTATTGGTACGCACCGTCCCATGGTAGTGGCAGCGCCGACCAAGCACGCAAAGTATCCGACGAGATTATCGAGTTAGATAATGGCACCTACTCAACCTGTACTTTTACTGCTCGCTCCTGGGAGCTAAAAGGCAAAGACGTCAGCATCAACCGTAAAACAGGTATTGTCACCGGTCGCAACGTCACCACACGCTTCAAGGGAGTTCCGATCTTTTATTCACCCTATATGAGCTTTTCACTCAACGGCGAACGTAAGACAGGCTTTATTACCCCATCTTGGTCACGCAGTAGCTCATCTGGCTTTTCAGTACAAACACCGTGGTATTGGAACATTGCCCCTAATCGTGATGCGTTAGTAACACCGCGCTATTTCACCAAACGCGGCATGGAGTTAGGCCTACAAACTCGTTACCTCGATAAAAACTATGCCGGACAAATGCATCTACGAGCGATTGACGACAGTGAATATAACGATGGTCGTTATTACCTCAGCCTCTCGCATAAGCAACGTTTTACACAGGCTTGGAGTGCCGACCTACTGTTCAACAAGGCCTCTGATGACACCTACTTCGAAGATTTGGGCGATACTTTGGGCGCCAGTAGTTTGCAGCGCTTGGAACGTCGCGGCGATTTAAACTATAACGCACAACACTTCGGTGGCAACTGGAATGGTCGCCTCCGCTACCAAGATTTCCAAATCGTAGATAAAAATCATAATCCAATCGATGATCCTTATACCATTCGGCCGCAGCTCCAAATCAATAATCGTTTTGGCTTAGCGGGCAGTGTTGAGTTTACATCACGCAGCGAATGGACCTCTTTTGACCATGATTCGAAAGTAGACGGCGAACGTAGTCACTTTCAGATGGAATTAAGTCGTACTTGGGCAAATGCGGCCTACTCACTGCGCCCCGCTATGCGTCTAATGCATACCCGTTATGACTTAAATAATAATCTAAGCGACGACACCCCTGACCGCAGCCTGCCTAGCTTCTCTGTCGATGCTAAAGCCTTATTTGAACGTCCACTTGCTGGCCTAGCCTATCGACAAACCTTAGAGCCACGCCTATTTTATCTGCGCACACCGAAGCGCTCGCAGGACGATATCCCAGTCTTTGATACCGGTGAAAATGAATTCACCTTTGCCCAACTGTTTCGCACCAATCGATTCTCTAATGTCGACCGGATAGCCGATGCCAATCAACTTACCGCAGCCCTCACTAGCCGCTTATTTTCGCAAGATAGTGGTCGCGAATTACTGCGTGCAAGTATTGGCCAGATCTTCTACTTCAGAAACCTAGAAGTAACAAAGGACGACAGCACACCTGAAGTCGACGAGAACTCATCAAATTTAGCAGCCGAACTGTCAATAGCACCAAACAAATCTATTCGCGCAGTGGCTAGCGCAACTTATAACACCTACGAGGATCAGTTTGACCGCTCCAATATCAGTCTGAATTACACATCAGAACGCAATGTCATTCTTAACCTAGCACATCGTTATCGGCGCTTAGATTACTCACAGTCTGATCTTTCCGTTATCCTGCCGATCACTAGCGAATGGCGTGCGGTAGGCCGTTGGAACTATGATTTAAAACAAGAACATGATATCGATTTACTAGCAGGCCTTGAATACGACACCTGCTGCTGGAAGATCCGCGTTGTTGGTCGCCGTTTCACAAATGATAGTGAAGGCGACTACAATAAGAGTATAGAAGTACAATTTACCCTGAAGGGCTTAACCACATTAGGCTCCCCACTTGGTGAACAACTACAAGGCAGTATTCGAGGCTATGAAGACCGTAACACCTACATTGACTAAGTTAGCGCAAGCGCTACTACTTTCACTTGCACTCAATAGTGCAGGTCAGTCTGAAATTCTGATCGATACGATTGCCGCAGTGGTTGAAGACTCAGTTATCACCGAGAACGAACTGATTCAACGCATGGGTGTAATTCGCGCGCAAGCTGGTAATAAAGCTCAACTACCTGATGACGACATCTTCACGGAGCAAGTGCTCAATCGGATGATCTCAGAACGTCTACAAATGACGTGGGGTGAGCGTCGTGGCATTGAAATCGATGAATTATCTCTCGACCAAGCAATGCAAGGTCTAGCGGAGCGCAATCGCATGTCGTTAGAAGAGTTCCGTCAAACCCTGCTCAAGCAACGCATAGATTACATCGCCTTTCGTGAGCAAGTTCGCACCGAAATGCTAATCGGCCAAGTGCGCCGCCGTGCAGTCGACAGCAAAGTCCAAGTTTCTGAGCAAGAAGTGGATGCATTATTAGAACAGCAAAAGAACAATACCAGCGCCAATCTAGAATATCGTATTGCTCATATCCTCATGCAACTCTCACTAAACCCAACTCCAGAGCAGCTGCAAAAAGCACAAAACGAGATTAAATACGTCGAGCAGCTAGCCCAGAAAGGCAGCAGCTTCACAGAGCTCGCTATCCGTTATTCACAGGCGCAAGATGCGCTTGAAGGCGGCGACCTTGGTTGGCGTAATCGCGACCAACTTCCAGCTATTTTTGCCGAGCAGCTTGACGATATGGCAGCTGGTGACATCAGCAAGATTGTCCGCAGTCCTAACGGCTTACACTTATTTAAAGTCATTGATACACGCGGCAGTGAAACCGTTCTTATTGAACAGATGCGCAGCCGCCATATTCTACTGCGCACCAATGCAGTACGCGGTGACGATGAAGCTTTACGTGATCTTAATTCCTTACGCGATCGCATCATTAATGGCGCCGATTTCTCAGAGCTAGCACGCGCAAACTCAGATGACCCAGGCACTGCCGTTAATGGTGGCGTCTTAGACTGGGTGGCACCTGATGCATTAGCACCAGCATTCCGTGACACCGCTGCCCGTTTAGCCATTGGCCAAGTCAGCGAACCGTTTAAGAGTCGTTTCGGTTGGCATATCCTAGAGGTCTTAGAGCGCCGTCAACATGACAACTCAGAAGATGCACAGCGTGATGCTGCCCGCGGTACAATTCGTCAGCGCAAGGTTGAGGAAGAAACAGATCTTTGGATACGTCAATTAATCGATGAAAGTTATGTCGACAACCGTTTATTGACTAAAGCCTCAACTGAAACACCCTAAGTGACAGTGCAGACCTATGCGCCACTAGCGATCACTGCGGGAGAGCCTGCCGGTATCGGTCTAGACATTATCTTACAGTCGATAGCCAAGCTTAAAGACTGCATCGTTATCAGTGACGAAGTAGCACTGAGACAACGCGCAGAACAATTAGGCATCAAGCTAGAGCTGACACAACAGCCAGCACTCAATAATCATCAACTGCAATTCAAACCGATTGCGACCAGCACTGCCGTTGTTGCTGGCAGACTCGACCCAGCCAACAGCCAGCATGTACTCGCCTGCCTAGATCAAGCCTTACGCGGCACAGTCACCGGTGATTACAGCGCAATCGTGACCGCACCCTTACACAAAGGTGTGATCAACGATGCTGGTGTCGCTTTCACCGGCCACACCGAATACTTTGCCGAACACACCAGCAGTGAAGTCGTTATGCTACTGGTGGCAGGTGATGTACGTGTCGCCTTAGCCACTACGCATTTACCCTTGTCCGCGGTGGCAGGGGCGATTACCCGTGATCTAATTATTCGTAAAGTCACTATCTTAGATCACGATTTGCGCACTAAATTTGGGCTTAAAAAACCACACATCGCAGTCTGCGGCCTGAACCCACATGCGGGTGAACAGGGCCACTTAGGGCGTGAAGAGATCGAGATCATCGAGCCCGCTTTACAGCAGCTAGGTCAACAAGGTATTAATGTTAGCGGGCCGCATCCAGCAGACACTATCTTCTGCCAACATCACTTACAACATACTGATGCCGTCTTTGCGATGTACCATGATCAAGGATTACCTGTTCTAAAACATATCGGTTTTGGTGACGCTGTGAATACCACACTAGGCCTACCCATCATCCGTACTTCAGTCGATCATGGCACTGCACTCGATCTAGCCGGCAGTGGTAAAGCCGATGCCGGCAGTTTACTCGCGGCGGTAGACCTAGCGCGGCATCAAATCAAGGCTAAGCTATAATCATTATGAAAATAACAGAGAAACCTATGCGTTCATTACTGCAGACAGCACTCATACTCAGTGCCGCCCTACTGGCAACTAACGTTATGGCAACATCAGACAGTGAACAGCAATTCATTGCTGACAGCAAAAAACTGATTAAGTCCTTAGCTAGTGATCTTAAACACACCATGATATCTGCGGTGAGATCTGGCGGTTTTGAAAAGGCTATTTCCGCCTGCCAAAGTCAGGCACCGATAATTAAGAAAAGTCATAACCAAGACTCAGATTTAAAAATCAAACGCACCAGCCTTAAGTTGCGTAACCCAAACAACCGCCCAGACGATTGGGAACGCCAGGTCTTACTGGCGTTCGAACAAAAAAAACAAGCCGGCATCAGTATCGGCAAATTAGAGTATAGTGAAGTCATCAAAACTGACACGACTTTAGAATATCGCTTCATGAAAGCCATCCCAATCAAGTCAGTCTGCCTCAAATGCCATGGTGATGAGAGCCACATTGCAGCACCAGTAGCCGCTGCCTTAAAGCAACAATACCCGCTAGACAATGCAACACAGTTTAAAGCTGGCGATATCCGTGGCGCCTTCTCAGTAAACCGAACAGTGGCACGCCAATAATGTCTCACAGTTTGCCACAAGGTTTTATCGATGCCTGGCAAAACCGTCAAGCCTTGATGACTTTGAGCACTGTCGATACCCAGGCCCACCCGAATACCATCTGGATTCTTTGTGCAGAATTGATCGATGATAAACGCATAAGTATTGCTAACAATGCGATGGTGAAAACATTAGACAACATCTTACAAGGCAGCCAAGGTTCATTGCTAATGATCGCCCCTGAACGTGAGGCCTACCAAATAAAAGGACGTCTCGAACATTTTTCAACTGGCCCTTATTACGACGAAATGAAAGCTTGGCTTGACCCAAAATTTCCTGGCAAAGGTGCCGTTAATCTCTACATTGAAGAAATTTATTATGGCGCAGAAAAGGTCTTATAAAAAACAGCACCGAGCAGCAGGCATCCGCCTATTACTGCAGAGCCTGACGCTCTCTCTCCTACTCACCATAGGTAGCAGCTCAATAGCAGACGAAAGCGTCTCTATCACGCTAACGAATGACAAAGATTTCAAATTCAGCGAGCCGACAACGGCAGTTTTACAGTTAAGACCGATAGATGATGCCCTAGGTCAACTGGAAGGTCTCGCACAAGCTCAATCATTAGGCGTCGTTAATCTTGGCCAAGTTGAACTCTTAGGCAGTGGCTCGACCATCACCGTGTTACGCAATCTTGCGGCACAGATTGCACAAGCTATGCAAATTAACTTTAGTTTGATTGGTGATAGCGAAAGCGACCAGGCACTAGACCCACATCAGTTACTATTACTCTATAACAAAAATATCAGCATTACCTTGGTATTGACTAAACATATCGACAACGAGTCCTACCAATTAATCGCAAGCTACGCTGTTAACCAAGCGAATACGCAGCCAGCTAACGCTGACTAAGGCTCAATTACCATCGCCTCGCATCGTGCTAAAAAACGGTTTGGCCAAAATTTTTTGGTTGATGACACCATCATCCATAGTTTAATTAATGCTATTGGCCCCAGCAGCAACGACCGCATTCTCGAGATTGGCCCCGGCCTCGGCGCCATCACCTTACCGCTACTTAAACGCGTTAAGCAGTTAGAAGTCATCGAGATTGATCGCGATCTGATCGCGCGTTGGCAAGCCCGTAATCTAGATCAACTAACGATTCATCAATGTGATGCACTCAGATTCGACTTCCGTGCTGATGTCCGTATTGATGCCGATGCCAGACCGCGTCGCCTAGTTGGCAATCTGCCTTATAATATTTCAACCCCTTTAATTTTCCATCTCCTTGATCAAGCCGAGGCAGTTCAAGATATGCACTTCATGTTACAAAAAGAAGTCGTTGATCGACTCTGTGCAGACTGTGGCAATCGCCAATACGGACGTCTAGCGGTAATGGTTCAAAGTCGCTGTCAGACACAAAAATTATTAGAGATCCCAGCCGAGAGTTTCTCACCGGCACCGAAAGTCACCTCAGCATTCGTTCGCTTACAACCATTGTCTGAACCTAGGGTGCCAGCTACAATGCAAAAGCTGTTCGCACAGTTAGTGCAGCAAGCCTTTGCTCAGCCAAGAAAGACTATTGCCAACAATTTACGCGAACAATTATCCGCTGATACCTTAACTAAGCTAGAGATCGACCCTAGCTTACGGCCACAAGCCATTTCAATTGAACAATTAATCCGCATTACGCAACACATAAAAGATGCAGGCTTAGATTAAAACGAGACAACAGAGATGAATGAACAACATAATATTACGGTCGACGTGACCAGCACGCATATCAGCGAACAATCTGATGCTCAAGCCGAACGCTTTGTCTTCACCTACACCGTGACTATTCGTAACCAAGGCTTAATGCCCGCCCGGTTGTTAACCAGACACTGGATCATCACCAATGCTGATGGCAAAACTCAAGAAGTCCGTGGTGATGGTGTTGTCGGTGAACAACCCAATCTAAAACCGGGTGATAGTTTTCAATACACCAGCGGCACCATGCTTGAAACGCCAGTCGGCAGTATGCATGGCAGTTATCAAATGGTAGCTGACGATGGCACTGCCTTCGATGCTGAAATTAAACCGTTTACCTTATCAGTGCCAAACGCACTGCACTAAACTACGGAAGACGAGCACATAATTAATGGCGGTTTATGTCATAGGTGATATCCAAGGCTGCCTAACTTCACTGCAATTGCTACTCGAAAAAGTAAAGTTTGACGCCAAGCATGATCGACTATGGTTTGTCGGTGATCTGGTCAATCGCGGACCAGAATCTTTAGAAACCTTGCGCTTTATCTATGCCTTGGGCAACAGTGCCTGCTGTGTCTTAGGCAATCATGATATTCATTTAATCGCCTGCTATGCTGGCATTAAAAACTGCAAACCAGAAAGCTCGCTGAACGCTGTATTACAAGATGCAGAAGCAGATCAATGGATCCATTGGTTGCGGCAGCAACCACTACTGCATCACGACCCTAAACTAGACTGGCTAATGGTGCATGCTGGGCTACTGCCAGAATGGGATCTGGCAACAGCAAAACAGTGTGCCAATGAACTCGAAAGCCAATTACGCTCAGATAATTATGTCGAATTTATTAGCCATATCTATGGTGACGAGCCTAAGCAGTGGACAAACACACTCAGCCAAAGCGAGCGCTGGCGTTTGAGCATGAATGCCTTTACTCGTATAAGGATGTGCGACCAACAAGGCGCGATGGATTTTTCTTACAAGGGACCACCCGACAGCAATCAGACTCACCTAAGGCCTTGGTTTGAACTCCAACGCGGCACTGACAAACAACGCATCGTATTTGGTCATTGGTCGGCCTTAGGCCTAGTCAACCGCGATAACCTATTAGCGATCGACACCGGTTGCCTATGGGGAAATAAACTAAGCGCGGCCCGTATTGATTGTAACCAGGCGGTGATCACTGCCATCGATTGCCCGAAATACAGTTAAAACAATCTAAAAATTAAGCACGATGATTATTTACTGGCCGGGGCGACACGCCAGTAACATTGAAAACGCATAGCATGTGGATTTTTCTGGTCAGCATCAAAGCGACTTTCTGATTGTAATTGCCACTCCTGTTCAGAGATAGCTGGGAAATAACGATCACCAGCAACCGCTACATCCACTTGCGTCACATAGAGCTCTTGCGCCTGTGACAGCATTTGTTTGTAGAGCTCAGCACCACCAATAATAAAAATCTTATCAATCGCAGCCAGCTGTTCCATAGCAGCCTCAATCGAACTAAAGATTTCACAGCCGTCTGCATCGTAATTGGCATTACGACTGATAATAATATTTCTACGTCCCGGCAATGGTTGAATCTTCAATGATTCATAAGTCTTGCGTCCCATCACCACTGGAGCACCCATCGTGGTGCGCTTAAAATGTTGAAGGTCAGCTGGGCAATACCAGGGGATATCATTATCCGCACCAATTACGCCATCTTTAGCGACAGCAACAATCATAGCAATCACCGTCATACTGCCACCGCTGCCTTGATGTGTGGATCCGCTTCATAATGCTCTAACGTAAAATGCTCAAATTCAAAATCGAAAATCGACTGCACACGACTATCAATACGCATTGTTGGCAACGGCTTAGGCGTTCGACTGAGTTGCAAACGCGCCTGCTCGATATGATTTTGATATAGATGCAAATCACCAAAGCTATGTACAAATTCACCGACAGCTAATCCGGTTACCTGCGCCACCATCATCAACAGCAAGGCATACGATGCGATATTAAAAGGCACACCCAAAAAAGCATCGGCACTGCGCTGATAAAGCTGACACGAAAGCTTGCCATCGCTGACATAAAATTGGAAAAAAGCATGACACGGTGGCAACGCCATATTTTCCACATCGGCGACATTCCAAGCACTCACAATCAAACGCCGTGAACTAGGATTGGTTTTGATCTGTTCGATCAGCTGACCAATCTGGTCAATGGTAGTGCCATCTGGACGCGGCCAGGCGCGCCACTGCGAGCCATACACTGGCCCTAGCTCACCCTGCTCATCGGCCCATTCATCCCAAATAGTAACGCCGGCATCCTGCAGGTATTGAATATTTGTCTCACCACGCAAAAACCATAACAACTCATAAATAATTGATTTGGTATGGAGTTTTTTGGTCGTTAATAACGGAAAGCCCTGCGCTAAATCAAAACGCATTTGATAACCGAATACGGAAAGCGTACCGGTACCAGTACGGTCATCACGAATCGCGCCGTGATCAAGGATATGCTGAAGTAATGCGTGATACTGTTTCATTAATCGGTTTCTTTTATCAACTTAGTGACTGTGTTGGCGACTGTAGGCAAAGCGTATCATTAATAAACCTGACGCGATCATAGGTAAAGAGAGTAGCTGTCCCATACTCATCCAATCAAATGCAATAAAGCCAATATGGCGATCAGGCTCCCGCACAAATTCAGTAATAAACCTAAACAGACCATAAAATGTTAAGAACAAACCAGAAATAACACCTATTGGGCGATCTTTCTTTGAGACAATCCACAGGATAGCAAAAAGTAATGGCCCTTCTAACAAACCCTGATAAAGCTGTGACGGATGGCGCGTTACATAATCGACCTGCGGAAAAACCATCGCCCAAGGCAGATCGCTAGCGCGCCCCCAAAGCTCACCATTAATGAAATTACCGATCCGACCTGCACCCAAGCCCAGCGGAACGAGTGGTGCAATAAAATCCATGGTCCGCAAAAAACCCCATGCGTATTGGCGCTGATAGAGATAAATTGCGAACAAGACACCCAGCAAGCCACCGTGAAAACTCATGCCGCCTTCCCAGATCCGCAAGAGATAGAGCGGATCATGCAAGAAGCTATCAAAGTTATAAAAGAATACGGAGCCAAAGCGACCACCAAGAACCACGCCCAGCACACCATAGAATAAAAGATCAGATACTTGATCGACTTTGATAAAACTATTGCTACGTTTGGCTCGATGTTGTCCCAACAGCAGAAACAAAATAAAACCTAGTAGGTACATCAATCCATACCAACGCACTGCTAACGGGCCAAACTGGAACAAGATAGGATCAAATTGCGGGTGAACAAGCATGCGTTAGATAGTACCATGGGCAACAGCGATGTTCGCCATTAGCTAGCGTCTTATACGCGCTATTTTCAAGTCATTCATAACCCAGAGTATGTTCTATCCTCATGTCTAGCAATCATCTCAAAAATGAAACCAGCCCTTATTTATTACAACATGCCGATAACCCAGTTAATTGGTATCCCTGGGGTCAAGAAGCACTTCACTTAGCACGCGAACAAAACAAACCGATCTTACTTTCGATTGGCTATTCCGCCTGTCATTGGTGCCATGTGATGGCGCATGAATCATTTGAAGATGCCGCCACCGCCGAGGTGATGAATGAACTCTTTATTAATATTAAAGTTGACCGCGAAGAACGCCCAGACATCGATAAGATTTATCAGACTGCACAATACCTGCTGACCCAACGCACTGGCGGCTGGCCATTAACCATGTTTTTAACACCGAATGACCAGATGCCTTTTTTTGGCGGCACTTACTTCCCAGATCAACCACGTCACAACCTACCCGGCTTTAAAGATTTACTGCGCCATGTATCAAAAGCGCATACTGAGAAACGCGATCAGATCAGTACGCAAAATGATTCTTTACGCGGTGTCTTAGCCAATGTTTATGGCTCTACCGAAGTCCCACTGGATTTAGACAGCAGCATGTTAGAGCGTGCCGCCAAACAATTATTAGAACAGTTCGACAGTCGTCATGGTGGCTTTGGGCCAGCACCTAAATTCCCCCACCCAGCCAATCTGCAGCGCCTAATGCGTGAGTGGTATCACTCTGAGCGTGGCGAAGCAGAACAACGCGAACTACTACATCCGGCGCTATACACCTTAGAGCGCATGGCCGCAGGCGGATTATTTGATCATGTCGGTGGTGGTTTTTGTCGTTACTCAGTCGATGAGTATTGGATGATCCCACACTTTGAAAAAATGCTTTATGACAATGGCCCACTACTCAGCCTATGCGCAGAGGCCTATCAAATCGAAGCCCGTGCAGACTTTAAACAAACCGCCTTAGACACCGCTGACTGGGTGATGACGGACATGCAGTCTGAAGTTGGTGGTTACTACTCCTCTCGCGATGCAGACTCCGAAGGCGAAGAAGGTAAATTCTACGTCTGGGAAACCGAAGAACTGCAACAACTCCTAACTGAAGATGAATACGCCGTCACCGCAGAACGCTTCGACTTCTCGCGTGGCCCTAACTTTGAAGGCAGCTACCATCTGCATGAATTCAAACCATTCAGCGAGGTCGCAGAAACATTAGCTATTGAAGAGGAGGTTGCGCGACAACGCTGGCAGCGAGCCAAACAAAAATTATTCAAACAACGTCAACTAAGAATAGCACCAGGCCGCGATGATAAAATCCTAACCAGCTGGAATGCCCTAATGATCCGCGGCATGGTAATCGCGGCCCGCGTCTTTGAAAAACCAGAGCTGCATCAATCTGCCTTACGCGCAATCGATTTCATTCAACACACTTTACTGGTCGATGGCCGATTACTGGCGACTTATAAAGATGGCAAAGCACATTTAAATGCCTACCTAGATGATTACGCCTACTTATTAGACGCACTATTAGAAACCATCCAATCGAAATGGAACTCAGGCTATTTAGATTTTGCGATTCAACTCGCCGACGTATTACTGGAACAGTTCGAAGATAAAACCAACGGTGGTTTTTATTTCACCGCCAATGATCACGAAAACTTAATTGAACGACCTAAAGTCAGCAGCGATGAATCAACACCAGCTGGCAATGGCATCGCCGCCAGTGCGCTGTTACGCCTCGGTTACCTACTCGCTGAACCACGTTACATTCAAGCAGCAGAACGCACCTTAGGCTACGCCAGCCAACAAATCAGTAATTCACCAATGGCCCATGGCAGCGTATTACATTGCCTCGAAGAGATTGAAAAACCGAGCAAGATCGTCGTCTTACGTGGCCCAGCGGCAGAGATTGCAACATGGCAACAGCGCCTGCAGAGCAGCTTCCGCCCTGACTTGGTATCGCTTGCGATTGCTGCTGATGAACAGAACTTACAGCCAGCGCTAGCAAGCAAAGAAGCTTCCGAACAAGTGCGTGCTTACCTCTGTATCGGCACCCAATGTCTACCGGCCATCGATGACTTGGAGCAATTAATCACACAGCTTACAGCTACCGCATAAGCCGGGCTATCAACACATCAGGCTAATTCGGCTCGAGCACCCCACGCTCGGCCTGAGCCTTGATGAGATGGAAAAAGACCCTCATGAGACATTAAAAATATCCCAATTTAGCCCTTATTCGACACACAAATTGCTGTATCGCTAGTGTTATAATAAGCAAAATCACTCACTCAGATAAATATCATGCGTCTAGCCCTCAGTTCACTCCTATTAGCATTCATGCTTACTGCCTGTGGCCCACAAGCAGAAGGCTTCTTTATCGAAAAAGCATGGATCCGTGAAGCACCACCCAATGCTAGAGCCTTGGCAGGCTATATGCTGCTAAACAACAACACGGCAGCAGACATCACCCTAATCAGCGCCGAGAGCGATGATTTTGGTTTAGTCCAATTTCACCGTAGCGTAGAAAAAGACGGCGTCTACCGGATGCAACATTATCCAGAATTAAAAATTGCAGCTGGTGAAGAAATTGAATTCAAGCCTGGCGATTTCCATCTCATGCTGATGGCACCAAAACGGGCTTTAAAGGCAGGCGATAACACCGTTATCCACATCACACTCAGCGACCAAAGCAAAGTCACGCTCACTCTTCCGGTACAAAAGAAAGCACCTTGAATTCACGACTAGAAGCCAGCCAGTACTACTCTCAGCCGGATCAACTGCGCGCCAGCGTTTAGGCGCGCAGACCACAACATGCAGCAATCAAGTTCCATACTCGCACAGGCCTGGCAGCTAATTGCCAGCCTAGACCCGACCCTGCTCGAAATCGTTAGCTTATCACTGCGCGTCAGCCTCAGCGCAGTGCTAATTGCGAGCCTAATTGCGATTCCATTAGGTGCCATCTTGGCCTGTTATCGCTTTATCGGCCATGGCGCCATCACCAGCGTACTAACCGCCTTAATGGGCCTACCACCAGTAGTCGTCGGCCTCGGTCTCTACATGCTGCTATCTCGCTCAGGGCCACTGGGCGATCTCAATCTATTATTCTCTTCCAGCGCAATGATACTGGCACAGTCGATCCTAATACTGCCTATTATCGCAAGCCTGATGCAACAAGCGATCGGTGAACATTACCAACGACAGCTAGAACAATTCAAAGCACTCGGTGCACGCCAACATCAAGTCATCATGCCATTACTCTGGGATGCGAGACGCGCCCTCATCACCTCTGTCTTAACCGGCTTTGGTCGTGCATCAGCTGAAGTCGGCGCCGTCTTAATCGTTGGCGGCAACATCAATCATGTCTCACGTGTAATGACCACCACCATTGCCCTAGAAACCAGTAAAGGTAATCTCGAACTAGCCATGGCCTTAGGCTTCATCCTATTATTGATCTCCTTCAGCATCACCAGCCTTATGATCATCATCCGTGACGATCACCGTCTAAAAAACCGTAACCATCATTAGTCACTTGCAGCATGATTAAATTCAACCCACACCTACCTTTACGTCTGCAAAACGTCAGCTATCAGGTTGCGAGCAAAACCCTAATTGACAATCTCTCAGCCGAAATCCAATCCTCTGGTGTCACCATCATTTTGGGTCATAACGGCGCTGGGAAAAGCTTATTACTTAAACTGATGCATGGCGTACTACAACCATCATCAGGTAGCCTCCATTGGCAAAACACCCCACCCGATAGCCAACAATATTGGCGCACCCTGGTCTTACAAAATCCCAGCTTCTTCGAGCGCTCAGTCCGCTTTCATTTAGAATTTGTACTTAAAATCAGTCAAACAGAAAAGTCGCAACAACAAGCACGCATCGAACATGCTTTAGACATCTGTGGCCTCAGTGAATTACACAAGCGCAAAGTCAGCAGCCTATCCGGCGGCGAAATACAACGCCTATCACTCGCCCGTGCCTGGGTATTACAACCCGAAGTACTCCTACTCGACGAACCGACCGTCGCCTTAGACCCACCGGCAGCTTATCAATTTGAAACCTTAGTAAAACAATTCCGCGACAGCGGCAGCAAAATCATCATGACCACGCATGACATCCCACAAGCACAGCGGCTAGCGGATGAAGTCATATTTATCTATCAGGGAAAACTAGAAGAACAGGCTAATGCCCGTACTTTCTTTCAAGCACCAACATCAACTATTGCACAACATTACTTGAAGGGGCAGTTGGTGGTTGAGGCTTAATGTTAATCCGTAAAGAATTATAAGACGAGGCGTATACTAATAAAGCCAACGCGGAAAAATAGTGGCTGAACAGATCGACATCACTCACTTTTTACAAACGGCGATATCGACCTTTGCCCAGCATCACTTGAGGGGTCAACACATAACCGAAGGCTAAGCGCTGATAATGATGCAGGTTGCTTTTACTTAGTCGCTACGGCTGGTTACTTCGAGTAGGTGGTAACCAAACTGAGTCTTAACCGGACCTTGCACTACATTGATTGGCGCACTGAAAACGACTTCGTCGAATTCACGCACCATCATGCCAGGGCTGAATTCGCCTAGATCACCACCTTGAGCGCCTGATGGGCAGCTTGAGTGTTCTTGTGCAACTGCCGCAAAATCGGCGCCTTCTGCAATTTTTGTTTTTAGGTCGTTACAGCTCTGTTCGTCTGCAACTAGGATATGTCTCGCGCTTGCCTTAGCCATAAATCTTCCTTGGTTTGTATATTGAGATGGTTAAATACTGCCATTTTACTGCTGAGTGGTGCTTGCTGATTCTGCAATAAAATGGCTATTTAGGATGCGGCACCTACTCGGCTGCTGCTTCCTCAGCAGGGGTTTCTTCTGCTGTTTCTGCTACTTCTTCGGCAGGTGCTACTGCCTTCGGCTCGCTGAGCTTGATTAGGCCTGCCTCTAATAAAACTTTTTGCTTTTCTTCTGCACTGACAATCTTACGATCGGCATTCTTAACCGCATAACGGCCCGACTTTTTTTCGAAGATAGTGTATTCACCGGTTTTCTTAAGTTCTTTCATCGCATTCTCTCTTAACTGTAATGATGCCAATAGTGGGGTCAAAAATAAATCAGCGCCGATAATAGCCTATCCAGCGACCGCTGGTAAGCACGTATGCACGGTAGCCATAGCACTAGAATTTTATTGCTTGCCTTTATAGGGGCAAACCGAGAGCACGGCGCATAAAGGCCATTTTGATCGGCTGGCAACGATTACTCGCCGTGAAACCGAGCGAACGTAACTGACGCAACCAAGGTTGTGGCTGACGAAAGAGCTTATCGATGGCTTCTAATGCTTGCTGCATTGAGGCATTTTCTGTTTTTCTAGCCCGTTGATAACGCTGGAGTACGCGTTCACTGCCTAGCTCTCGATCACTGACTTTAATTAATTGCTGTAAACAAACGAGATCTTCTAAGCCAAGATTAAGCCCTAAGCCGGCTAATGGATGTATGGCATGTGCGGCATCGCCTAAAAGGACGACTCGCTGAGCGACGTATTCATTCGCCTGACTACCTGCCAATGGAAACGAAGCGCGCTTAGACGCAATCTGTAGGCTTCCTAATCGATATTCACTGGCGACACTAAGCCTTGCGTTGAAACTCTCATCAGATAAGGCCAGCATCTGTTCAGCTTCAGCTTTTGGCAGGCTCCATACGATCGAACACTGCTGACCGGCTAACGGCAATAAAGCTAAGGGCCCGTCTTCGGTAAAACATTGCCATGCTGTGTCTTGATGTGATTTTTCAGTGCGTACGGTGCAGACTACGCCAGCCTGTTGATAATCCTGTTGTGTTGCTGAGATACCAGCACAGCTGCGTACTTTTGAATGAACGCCATCAGCGCCAACCAAAAGACGACTGGTTAAGCGCTGGCTTTGCCCTTGTTCGTCTTCGACTTCGATCAAGACACTGTTATCAGATAATGCTGAAAATTGTTGCATGCTACTCGGCTCATAACAGGTCACATTAGCCAGGGTTTTTACTCGACGACTGAGTGCTTGCAACAAAACATTATTCTCAACAATCGCACCCAGCGAACTGTGGCGTGTCATAGTCGCAGAAAAATGCACTTCGGACTCAGCCAAACTCTGCCACACCACCATGTCGTGGTACGGCGTGCAGCGCATCTGTTGAATCTGATCCCAGACACCAATCTCTGCTAGTAGTTGTTGGCTAGCTAAGTTGACTGCGCTGACACGCAAGCTGTAGTCGCTCTCAGCCGACCACGTTGGTGCCGGGATTTTATTGACTAGAGCGATACGAGCAACCATTGGTGCTAGCGCACAGGCTGCGCTGAGGCCAACAATGCCACCACCCACGATTACCAGGTCAAAGTCTTCTATTGCTTGCGCCATACTTAAATTATATTCCTACTAATCAAACCAATGATTTAAATATCGCATGCCACTGTTTCGATTCAGTAATACACGCTGCAGTGGTGCTACCGCACCCAATACCCGCAAGCTAAGGCCGCGCAGTGCGCGTGCCGCTGGGAACTGTGCTGCAAACATCCGCGTTAAACCATCTGTTAGTTTAATCACATGCTCGCGGTCAGATACTCGACTCGCTGCGTAGGTAGTCAGCAGTTGATCTAGGCTATCTAACTGATAATTATTCTGGTGAAGTAAGCCAGCTAAACTGTGCACATCTCGTAGACCTAGATTGAAACCCTGCGCCGCTACTGGATGTACCGACTGCGCCGCATTACCAATAAGTACCGCAGCCGGCTTATGCAGCTCGCTAGCAGCAGTCATCGTTAATGGATATGAGACACGCTTACCAATTGCTTCGAGTTTCCCTAATCGCTGACCAAAGGCCTGCTGTAACGCTGTAAGAAAGGCGTCATCGTCTAACGCGATATGTGCCGCCGCCTGATCACTTGCGTGGGTCCAAATCAAAGCGCAGTGTTGATCCTGAATCGGTAGTATCGCTAGTGGTCCATGCGCCGTAAATCGTTCATAGGCACAGCCTTGATGCAGCCTTTCTGGCCGTACATTGCTAATAATCGCGGTTTGTCCATAGTCTTTATGGCTCGCATCGATGTTCAATAAAGAGCGCAGCTTAGACTGTGCTCCATCGGCGCCGACTACGAGTCGTGCTTGCACTGTTAACTCAGCTTGCGCACGACTACATTGTAGTAGGTAACCCTGAGTATTCTTCTCTAGTGATAGTAAACCTGCAGGCGCTTGTATGCTGACATTTTCTAGCCCTTGCACATACTCACTGAGGATTTTAATTAAGGCGAGGTTAGGCACCATATAACCGACTGGCGCCATCTGAAATTCGGTCGCATCGATGCGTGCGCTGCCGTAACCCCCCTGCTCTGAAATATCGAGTTTTTCGATCGCTGTAACAATAGGTTCAATTTTTTGCCATAACCCCATCTGCTGAAAAATGGTGGCTGAGCTACGAGACAAGCCGGTGGTGCGTAAATCAAGAATATTAGCCGATACTGCAGCCACTGTGTTTTGTTCTAACAGTAATACCGACAACGGCGATTTAGCCAACGCCGCTGCCAGCGCCATACCAATAAGACCACCACCGACAATAACTATATCGTATTGTTTTATATCGTCTTGCATAGAAGGATTCGGTTAAACGCTCAACTTAAGAAACACGAGTGGCCATGAAAGCCTCAATATCTTCTGCTGACTTAACCAAGGCTGCGGTCAACACTTCGTTGCCAGTCTTAGTCACGCGGACATCATCTTCTATCCGGATACCCGTATTCCAATAACACTTCGGCACGCCTCGGCTGCGATCTGGAATGTAAATGCCGGGCTCGACAGTTAATACCATGCCCGGCTCGAAGATGCGCCATTCCTTATCGATCTTATAATCACCAACATCATGCACATCTAAACCCAACCAATGGCCGGTGCGATGCATATAATATTTGCGGTAGGCGCCCTCTTTGATCAGCTGTGCTGGCCGCCCTTTAAGAATGCCAAGTTTGACCATACCCTTGGTCAGAACCTTGACTGCTGCCAAGTGTGGCTGGTCCCAATGATTACCGGGCTGCACAGCGTCGATTGCCGCTTGTTGCGCCTCTAGAACTAAGTCATAAAGTGCTCGTTGCGGAGCCGAAAAAGTGCCATTAACCGGGAAGGTACGGGTGATATCGCTAGCATAGCCTTGATATTCAGCACCAGCATCAATCAATAGTAAATCACCATCCTGTAAAACGTCATTATTTTCCGTGTAATGCAAGATACAGCCGTTAGCACCACCACCGACAATAGATGGATAGGCCGTTGCGCAACCCGCCTTTTTAAATTCATACAGTAACTCAGCTTCAATTTGATATTCGTAGCGCCCAGGCTGACAACTTTGAAGCGCACGCTGATGCGCACTGACCGAAGCCTTGGCTGCAGTCTTCATCATTTTAATTTCATGTGGCGACTTAAACAGGCGCATCTCATGCACGAAATAATCCAACGAGATCAATTCATGCGGTGCTTGCGTGCCACTTCGACTATTGTCACGCAGCTGCTTGATCCAGGCCAATACGCGTTGATCAAACTCAACGTTCATACCCATGGTATAAAACACGCGCTGACGTTGCTCTAGCAGACCGGGTAGAATTTCGTCGATATCACTGATTGGAAACGCATCATCCGCATCATAACGTTCTAGCGCACCCTGCTGACCAGCACGACGGCCATGCCAAGTTTCCATTTCTGGATCACGCTCACGAGAAAATAGAATATATTGGCCGTGACTACGCCCAGGGATCAATACTGCGACCGCTTCAGGCTCTTCGAAGCCAGTGACATATAGGAAGTCACTGTCTTGTCGGTAATCATGGTCTACATCACTATTTCGTGTTTTTACAGCGGCGGCTGGTAAGATCGCAATCGCGTCTTCAGCCATCATCCGCATCAAATTTTTACGACGCTTTATACATTCTTTATTCATGATCTATCTCATGCTCAACTAAGGTTTCATATCCCTGTCTGACGAAAAATAACCCGAAGCAAATGACTTGCTAACAGTTACCAGTGCCATAGGCTGGCAGTTCAAGTGGAATGATAACGCGTTTCGATCAAGCAGTAGGTAATCAACAGCCCTGTACGAGGTTTAATGTACAGTTGCTGATGACTCTATAGGCTGAATTTCCTCAGCCAACAGCAAGACAGCGACACGTACAAATTCAACCAATTCGATAAAGGAGATCTCTTCTTCTTCAGCACCAAGCTCAGCGCCATCTATCTGCGCTATCGCGCCAAAATCTTGCAGAATTTCTTCAACATCAGTGCTGAGATTGCCTTTAGTTTGAATACCAGCATTAGCAAGACCATAAAGAAAGCCTGCACACCATTCTGCTAAGGCGTCTGCCTGCTGACTGAGATGGATATCATCACCTTCGGGTAAACAAAGTTGAAATTGCAGATTAGAATCAGTCAATTGAGCACGGACAGCGCTATAGATCTCATCAAATTGCCCGCTTAAATCCTTTCCGACCGTGATTTCTGCCGTATCTGCAAGCATTGTTTGAATGGATGTCGCTAATGGATACGCAATATCCACTGACAATACGCCACAGAGGAAGCCATGCCACTCAGAGGCACGCTTTTCTAGGGCAACATTTTCTAGGAGGGTTTCTATTTCATTATGGCTAGGTAAATACATTCTTGGAGTTTAACACCTAAAGCTTTCTCCTTTTAAGTCCATACAATATGAATTTGATCGGCCTAAGAAGATTGACCGACGACAATACAAAAACTACTATCACAAATATATTTCATTCAGGATAGCGCACAGTGCAAGATGAAGACCTTAAACGCTTAGAGATGCGTATAGATGAATTGATCGCAATATGCGCACAATTAAAAGATGAAAATCGACAATTGCGCGAGCAAAAAGTTGAATTCAGCGCTGAACGTGAAAACCTCTTAGAAAAACAAGATCAAGCGCGGGTTCGAGTAGAGAACATTCTCAATCGACTAAAATCGCTAGAGCAAAGTGAATGAGTAATCAAAGTAATCCCATCGCGGTCAAAGTGCTTGAAAAAGAATACCGCATCGCCTGTAAAACAGGGCAGGAATCCGCTCTGCGTGCCTCAGTCGATCTACTTAATCAGCGCATATTAGAAGTCCGCGAGGGTGGTAACGCCGTCGGTTCAGACCGAGTCACCATTATGGCCGCACTCAATATGGCGAATGATTATCTTGATACAAAAGAAACACATGAATCTAATGCAGAACAGGTAAGTAGCAAGTTACGTAGCCTAAATGACCGTTTAGAAGAGGCTATCCGTACTACGCAACAGTTGGAATTGTAAGGCTACGCGGCGTAAACTTAAGCTGCGCCTCTGAAGTATTGGTGAGTCAGTCGTTAATCCCCTTGAGCCTATTAACACACCTCGGGATTGTTCTGTTTGATCAGTAGTGTGCATATCCGTTGCTACGGAGAGCCTAATACTCTCAACGACAACCCCACTTGAACCTCTGGTTCAAGGTACGCGGCAAACCACGGTACTCTGGAGAGCGCACTCCTAAGCCCAATCAATCCCAAATTCAAAAATTTCACCTAATTACTCATTAGTGAGCAATTTAGGTAAGCCAGCAGTGAGAATGACTATGCAATATTGGTTAATGAAGTCAGAACCTAGTGAATACAGCATCGATCATCTAAAGCGAGACAACGTTGAGCATTGGGATGGTGTACGCAATTATCAAGCACGCAACATGATGCGTGATCAAATGAAAGTCGGTGATTTAGCATTTCTCTATCATTCAAATTGCAATGAAATTGGCATTGTTGGCATTATGACTATTCACAAAGAAGGTTATCCAGACCACTTGGCATTTGATCCAAAAGATAAACATTACGATCCAAAAAGTGACCCAGAAAAGCCACGCTGGTTTATGGTCGACGTCAAATACAAGCGCAAGATGAAACGTGTTATTAGCCTACAAGAACTGCGTGATACAAAGGGATTAGAGGATATGGCGTTAGTCCGCAAGGGTAATCGCTTATCAGTTATGCCGGTAAGTAAAGACGAATGGAATTTGATATTGGCAATGGAATAATTTTTCAAAAAATACATTCGCTGTAGCAAGTCTAGCAAAACCAATCCGCATTTAAATTTAATCCACGTAGTGAAATTATAAAAAAATAGTTATTCCTAACATTCAATTTAAAATTAAAAAAAGTAGCTATTTTATTTTGGTTGTTTATACTCAATTTCGTTCTTATATTAACGTTCGAGTTCGGAGGAATATTTGATGGCCATCAAACGCAAGACTGCAACTGCGAAGAAAAAAGCAGCTCCTAAGAAAAAGGTAGCCGCGAAGAAAAAAGCAGCTCCTAAGAAAAAGGTAGCCGCGAAGAAAAAAGCAGCTCCTAAGAAAAAGGT